>Ga0101941_1000631_pt1 | contig 49890 bp, 55 predicted proteins | sample DewCreD2012metaG_3_FD_75242 | JGI IMG/M metagenome (GOLD analysis project Ga0101941, IMG submission 75242) | Hot spring sediment bacterial and archeal communities from British Columbia, Canada, to study Microbial Dark Matter (Phase II) - Dewar... ... | reverse complement strand
TGTGGTGCGCTCGTACATGGCGGTGTTCTCCCTCCTCGGGCCCATAGCCCGTCGGTTTTTCTCTCACCAGGAGGGTACACCGCCCTCGCTGTTTCCACACCCCTCGAGGGTACCTCCGACTCTCCAAATAGCCCCTCCAACGCCTCTCCCCCCATTGCCTTGAAGGCAACAAGCATCAGGAGGATGCTCACGGCCAGGATCATCGCGCCGCTCGCCAAACGGCGACCGAGCATCAGGAGTATGGGCAGCATGCTCTATTCCCCCGCGACGTCGACGTCGCGAGATCCACGGGGCCAGCGGCTAGGGCACCTCGCGCCCCCGCAGATCTTCCGGATCCGACACGCCGAGTTGCTCCATCGTCCTTCCGGTCCTCCAGTAGTTCACTCCCTGCACCAGACAGGCCAGTTCGACGAGGAGCTCGCTGTACTTCACGTGTCCGCCCCACCGCCGCCCCAGTTCGACCAGCGGCACCAGCCCCATGGGGACGTCTTCATCCAAGTAGCGGGGCGGGACGTTGGCGGCTTCCGCCCACCGGGCGCCTGCCTCGCCGCCGACGTACGCGCGCTCGATGCCCTCGTAGGACCGCCGGTCGAATTCCTCCAGCGAGAGCAAGGAGTACCCCAGGGCCTGCCCCACACTTAACCGCTCCTGGTCCACCGCCTCGATGACGCGCCTCACGCGACCTCGCAGGCACTCGTAGAAGTCCAGGTTCTGGAATACCCCGGCGTCTAGTAGGCCGAGGTTCAGCAGCGCCCCCGGGACATGGACCACCGGGTTCACGTTGTTCAGTCCGACTTCCAGGACGTCGCGCGCCGGAGCCAGCATGGGCAGGTAGGGGAGGAGCTGCTCCACCAGAGCACTCGTTCGGCGCCGGTCCAGCGCCGCCGCCAGCACCCATCGCTTCACGGCCCGTACGGCCACCGTTCCCGGTTGCACCACGCGGGCGGCGAACGGCAGGAGGGCGAGTTCTCCCACCGTCAGATCCACACCACAGCCCGCCTCCCGCAGGACACGTCGGAAGAGGACCGACCCGCCTAAGTACCCCGGGCAGAGGAGGAGCAGCTGTCCGTCCCGCAAGCCGGGCGCAAGCTGGCGAGCGACCTCCGCGTGTGCGTTGGCTGTGGTGACGACCAGGATCACCGAACCGGAAGCCGCAGCCTCCGCCGGATCCTCGGTGAGGTGGGGCATTGGGATCTCGCACGCGAGGTGGGGCCCTACCGACCTGAGCGTTCCTGCCTCCTTGAGGGCCGCAAGCCAGTCGCGCCGTTTGTCGCACAGTGCGACCACCTCACCCCCACGGCTCGCGAGGTAACATGCGAAGGTTAACCCACCGTTGCCGGCCCCCACGATGGCGAAGCGTTGCGCGGTTCTGTCCTTCCTCATGACCCTGATCCCTACACGTGGTTGATCCCAAGCCCCACCACTTCGTGCTCGTTCCCCTTCACCGGCTGCCCGATCGTTCCGTACAGGGCGACCGCGATCCACTCCGTGTCGTCACCCGGGAGTCTCGGGCCGCGGACGATGGCGAAACGCAACGCTACGGTGCGCAGGAGGTTGCCGAACGCGAGCTGGCCCCGGCCGACCCCGTGGAGGGCCTCGAGGATCGCGTGGTAGAGGGCGTGCTCCTCGGCGTACCCGGGTGCGATCATCCCCTCCCGCCGCGCGGCAGTCTCGATGGCGGCGATGACTCGGTGTACGTCCATCGTCCCTACGTGCCCCAGCACGACTCGGTGGTGCGGGGCGCTCCCGATCACCCGGTCAGGTTCCTCCGAGAGGACCGCGAGGAGAGCAAGGCGGCCGATGGTGTCCGGACGCACGCCCAGAGTTCCCAGTGCTCGAACCCGTCCCCCTTCTGCCACGATCCCTCCAAAAGCAGAAGAGGCCACAGGGTGTGGCCTCTCCCGTCTTCCGTCTTAGGCCCACTCAAGACGAGTACGCCGTAAGCCCCGATTTCTCCTCCTTGCCGGGCCTGGGGGAGGATTGCGACCTCAGCGCGCTCGACCGCCTCGCACAGGACGCGTCGGAGAGCGGTCCAACGTGGCGGGCCCGGAGGGAATCGAACCCCCGACCTGAGGCTTAGGAGTCCCCTGCTCTGTCCACTGAGCTACGGGCCCGACCCGTCCCCATTGTACCAGTGCGGGCGAGGGAAAGCGGATGCGTTGACCCAGGCCTGGCTCGCCCGACTCTGGGACCTCTTACCGAACCTGGGTGGTCCTGTCATTCGGCCGGTTCCCCTCTTCTCCACCCCGAGGGTCGCCTCTAGAGTGTTGACCGGCTTGCGTGGCAATTGCGAATCTATTTTCCGGGACCGTGCGGCTGAAGGTTCTGGATGGTGCGCGCACCATCGGGGGCACCAAGCTCTACCTCCAGGAGGGCAGGGCAGGCTTTTTGGTGGACTTCGGCCTGAACTACGGTCGATGGGGCCGGTACTTCGAGGAGTACTTGAAGCCCCGCACTGCTCGCGGCCTCCACGACCTCTGGAAGCTCGGCCTGGTCCCGCCTGTCGGCGGTCTGTATCGGGAGGACCTCCGCCCCCCGGAGTCCTGCGACCCGCAGGAGGCACCCCCGCTCGAGGTGCACGCCGTTCTCGCAAGCCATGCCCACATGGACCACTGCGGGCTACTGGGCGTGCTGAGGACCGATCTACCCCTCTACGCTTCCCCTCCGACCCTCGCCCTCCTGCGGGCCTTGCAGGATACCGGGAAGGCGGAGTTCTACTCGGAACTGTGCTACTGCACCCCGCGGGCACCCAACGAGGAGGGGCAACTGGAGTCCTGCCGCGATGCCCCCGGACGGGTGCGGCCTACCTTCACGTTGGGCGCGGATCCCCCTGAAGAGCTGTGCGCCCTGTGGTCTCGTGTCCCGAGATCTAAGAGGAAGTACACCGGCCCGCCGCTACGCCCCGCGCCCCCAAAGGTGGAGGGTGTAGGGATCCGCGCCCACCCCGTGGACCACTCCGTGCCCGGGAGCGTGGCCCTCATCTTCGAGGGCAAAGAGGGCCTCGTGGTTTACACCGGAGACTTTCGGACCCATGGAAAGACCGGGCACCGGGTGTGGGAGCTCGGGGCGGCCCTCCAGCGGGAGCGGGTGCTCGTGCTCGTGGTGGAAGGGACGCGCGTTGGCCGGGAGAGGCACGAACGGATTACCGAGCAGGACGTGCTCGAGCGGGCTCTCAAGATCGTGAACGGGAGCCGGGGCAGGCTCGTGGTGGCGGACTTCGGGCCCCGGCACGTGGAGCGGCTGGAGACCTTCCTCCAGGTGGCCCGGGCGTGCGGCCGCCGGCTCGTGGCCCTCCCCAAGGACGGCTACCTCCTGGAGGCCTTGAGCACGGCAGATCCCACCTACCGGTCGCTCCTGTCCGATCCGCATCTCGTGTTCTTGAACCGGCCACGCTTGCAGGCAGATCGGTGGCTTGAGGAGTTCTTGGACCGGCACCGCTCGCGCCTCGTGGACGCACGGATTGTCCGCGCCTCTCCCGGGGAGCACGTCCTGGCCATGAGCTTCTACGATCTAGTGGATCTCCTGGACATCGAGCCGGAAGGCGGGGTGTACGTGTACTCCTCGTCGGAGGCGTACGGGGAGGACAGTCGGGTGGACATGTGGCGGCTGTGGAACTGGCTCCAGTACTTCGGAATGGAGGTCCACGGAGTCCGGTGGGTGGGGGAGGACGAGCGGGGAAGACCGGAGTTCACAGGGGGCCTGCACGCAAGCGGCCACGCCCATCCGGAGGATCTACTGGAGTTCATCCGGGCGGTGCGGCCAGCCCACCTTATCCCGCTCCACACCGAGCACCCCGAGTGGTTCGCGGAGCACCTCCGCGGTGAGCCCATCAAGGTCCACATCCTGGAGAATGAGGAGGAGCTGGAGCTGTAAAGCGAGATCGGGTGGACCGGCTCGAGCTGGCGCCCAGCGCCAGGGGCTCGTCGCCCGGAAGCTCAGGCCGCCGCAGGTGGGGCCGCTTGGCCTCGATGAACCCGCGGGCTCAGCTGGTCCGGTTCCTCCGGCGGGCGCTGAACCAGGCTCACGACAGGATCCTGGTACGGCGACGATCGGTGCGGAGGTGGCGTCCCCGGAACCCGGGGGCTTGGGCCCGCGTACCCGAGGTGGCGCGCCCGGAGGGACTCGAACCCCCAACCTTCTGATCCGTAGTCAGATGCTCTATCCAGTTGAGCTACGGGCGCAGCCGAGCAGGATTGTACCAGAGAGGTGAGGCGGTATCCACGAAGCTCATGACGACGATCCTGTTCGCCGCCGTCGCGGCGGGGGCCGCAGCTCCTGCCGGCTTCCTCATCGTGCCGGGACAGCGGGTGGGTCCCATCGTGCTGGGCATGCGGATGGTCCAGGTCTTCCAGTACCTGGGCCCGCCAGCCGGACGCGTTCGGGCTGAGACGACCGGGAAGTTCTTCTGGCCCGACCGGGGGATCACCGTCCGGGTGGACTTCGACGGCCGGGTGGAGGCGATCTTCGTGGAGCACCCCGAGTACCGCACGGCCCAGGGGGTGGGGGTAGGCAGCACGTTGGAGGAAGTCGTCCGGGCCTTCGGGCCGACCGACCAGGTCCAGGAGGATCGGACGACTCTCGTGCTGGCGTATCCGAGGCTTGGGATCTCCTTCGCGGTCGGCAAGGAGAGGGGGAACCGGGTCCAGATGGTCCTGGTCTACCGCCCGGTCGGCCGCTGAGGATTCCAGAGGGCGCGGACAAAGGCGACGGCGACCCACAGCGCCAGGGAAGCAACCCGCGGCGGCGATATAGGGATGCCGGGTCGAGCGGGTCTAGCAAGACCCGCTCGACCCGGAGAGGCCTTATTTTGGTTAACTTCGGCCTATGGTACACTTGGCGCACTCTCAACCGGTGCAATGATGGACGAAGTCGACTTCCTCCTCGTGCACGCGGGGGAGCTCCACACGCTTGGGGGGGCCGCCGGGCCACGGCGCGGGCAGGCACTCCGGGACCTCGGAACGGTCCGGGACGGGGCGCTTGCCGCCCGTCAAGGCCGGATTGTATGGATCGGGCCCACCGACGGGGCCCGTCGCCTCCACCTCGCGCCCGACGCCATGGAGCTGGATGCGGGCGGACGGTGCGTGATCCCGGGGTTTGTGGACCCTCACACGCACCTCGTGTGGGCGGGCTCGCGGGCAGACGAGTGGGAGATGCGTCTTGGGGGTGCGACGTACGAGGAGATCGCGGCCCGGGGCGGAGGGATCCTCAGCACCGTGAGGGCGACGCGCGCCGCGTCAGGCGCAGAGCTCCTGCACTTGGCTCACTCACGCCTGGATCGCATGCTCCGGCACGGGACCACGACCGCCGAGGCGAAGAGCGGGTACTGCCTAGAGCTCGAGGGCGAACTCCGAATGCTCCGGGTGGTCCGGGAACTGGACCGGACGCATCCAATAGACCTCGTGCCTACCTTCCTCGGTGCGCACGCGACCCCGCCGGAGTTCGATCCCGACGGCTACGTGGAGCTCGTGTGCCAGGAGATGATCCCTGCGGTGGCCGGAGAGGGCCTTGCGGCCTTCTGCGACGTGTTCTGCGACCGGGGTGCCTTCACGCCCGAGCAGGCCGAGCGCGTGCTTAAGGCGGGGAAGGCCTGGGGCCTTGCGCCGAAGATCCACGCGGACGAGTTCAGCGACCAGGGCGGCGCCGAACTCGCGGTGCGGATGGGGGCGGCCTCCGCCGACCACCTGCTCCGGGTGAGCGAAGAGGGGATCGCAGCCCTCGCGGGATCAGACACCTGTGCCGTGCTCCTCCCCGGGACCGCGCTGTTCCTGGGCCTCCCGTTTGCGCCGGCACGGCGGATGATCGAGGCCGGGGTGGCGGTGGCGCTGGGGACCGACTTCAACCCCGGTACAAGCCCCACCCTGTCGATGCCGGCGGTCTGTGCGCTGGCCTGCAGCGGGATGCGGATGCACCCGGCCGAAGCCCTCACAGCCGCCACCTTGAACGCCGCGCACGCCATCGGTCGGGCCCACCAGGTGGGGAGCCTCGAGGTCGGCAAGCAGGCGGACCTGGTGGTGCTCGAGACCAACGACTACCGCGACCTCATGATGGCCTTCGGGACGAACCTGGTCGCGGGCGTGGTGAAGGCAGGGCGGGTCGTTACCGGGGCGCGCTGAGCGATATGGGGTGAGCGTGAAGGCGCGCCATTCGGCCGGGCGTGGTCTAGAATAGAGCCGGAATGACGCACAGGATCCGCACGAAGCGCGCCTACGGCCCGCCCGCACCACAGGACGGTGCCCGGTTCCTGGTGGACCGGCTGTGGCCGCGAGGACTTCGAAAGGAGGACGCTCGGATCGATGGCTGGCTGCGGGATCTTGCACCAACTGACGCCCTGCGTCGCTGGTTCGGCCACGACCCCGCGAAGTGGTCGGAGTTCAAGCGCCGGTACTTCGCCGAGCTGGATCGGAAGCCGGAAGCTCTGCGCCCGCTCCTTGAGGCAGCCCGCAAGGGTCCGGTCACCCTCGTGTTCGGGGCCCGCGATCCGGACCACAACAACGCCGTCGCTCTGAAGGAGTACCTCGAGGCGCACCTCCCGCGGCCGTGACGGAGCCAAAAGGCCGCCGGCCCGTGGTGGGCCGGCGGCCTGGGGGTGGCGGACACGCCCTGCGCGCGGGCAACCGTCCGCGGCGCAGGGACAGAGAAAGACCCACCCGGGGAAAACCCCGGGCGCGCTCACACGCTACGCGGCGACCTCAACGGGAACCTTCTTGGGCAGCAGCTTCTGCGCGACCGGGATCCGGATCTCCAGGATCCCATTGAGCCACTGCGCCTTCACCGCCTCGGTGTCCAGGCCCTCCGGCAGGCTCACGGTGCGCTCAAAGCGGCCGTACGGGATGCCGAGCATCACCACGTCATCCCGCGGCACCTCAGGCGCCTTCCGCTCGCCCCGGATCGTCAGGGTGTTGCCGTGAACCAAGACCTCCACGGTCTCCGGAGCAACACCCGCCAGATCGGCCCGGATCACGCAGTGCCCGTCCTGGAAGTACATGTCCAGAGCGGGCACAAAGCCGGTGAAGGCCGCCGCCTCAGTCCCGAAGATCCGGTCCACCAGGTCGGTGAGCTCCCGCTGGATCGCGCGCAGCTCCGCCCAGATCGGGCTCCGACGAACCAGCATGGCTCTCACCTCCTTTCGGTCGAATCTTCGGTCTGAATGCGACGCCCTCGGAAGACACCGGAGAGCACCGCCCGAGGCGGCCCTCCGGCGCCTCCCACTTATTCCTTACGCCAGTCTATTCCCGGGCTATTCCCGTCCGCAGGTAGGTCCGAAGGCTCCGACAGGAGTCCGACCCCAGACGGGGATGCGGACCACCGGATCAACCGGCCGTGAACACCGGGAGCGTTCCCAGATAGATGAGCTCGGGGTCGCGGTACGACTCGCCCTCCAGAAGGACCGCGGCCTTGGCGGTGATCCGCGCCTCGATCCGCTCCATCAGGCGGGCGGCCGCGCGGAAGGTGCCGCCAGTGCTCACCACGTCGTCCACGACCGCCACCCGCTTGCCCCGCGCGACCTCGGCGTCCACGCCGTTCAACACGAGGGGGTGGGGGAATGCCTCGGTGATGGACTGGGCTTCCACCACGACAGGGTTCCGCATGTACCGCTTCACCGCGCGCCGGCACACGACGTAGGGGAAGAACTGGCCGTGCCGCGGCTCCGAGAGGTAGGTGGAGATCATGTGCGCGAGGGTCGCCGACTTCATGGCGAGGGCCACGAGCACGTCGAACTCGTACCGCCGCAGCTCGGCCGCGAGCTCCCGCGCACAGGCGTTCGTGAGCTCGACGTCCCCCACCATCCGGAAGAACGGAACCCACACGCCCGGCTGGACCTCCTCCACGGGAAGGAGCCGACGCACGCCGGCCACCCTCAGCTCGTAGTGGGCCTGCCCTTCGTACCGCATGGCCACCCCTCGGTTGTCGGCGGAAGTATTACCGGGTAATGTAGCACCGTCTGTGCGTCCTGTCACCGGGTCCTGTGAAAGCCACCAGGAGGTGTGCCGTGAACGAGATCATCGGGCAACTCGTTGCCGTGCTCCAGGAGGCCATGGAAGGCCCGAAGGAGGCAGTGGTCTACCGTACAATGGACGCAAGGCATGGAGATCCCGCCGGGCACGGAGCTGGTGGCCCTCCTGGGCGACCCGGTGGCCCACAGCCTCTCGCCGCGCATGCACGCGGCGGCGTTTGCGGCGTTGGGGCTGCGGTGGGCGTACGTGGCGCTCCGCGTGCTCCCCTCCGATCTTCCGGAGGCGGTGCGGGGCTTGCGGGCCCTGGGGTTCGTCGGTGCCAACGTCACCGTCCCCCACAAGGAGGCCGCAGCCGAACTCATGGACCGGCTGGACGAGGTGGCCAGGGCCTGCGGGGCGGTGAACACGATCGTGTTCGGCGAGGGCCGCCGTGCCCTCGGCTACAACACGGACGTGGCGGGCGTGCGCCGCACCCTGCGGTACGGGAACGTGAAGGTGAGCGGGCTCCGGGCCGCGGTTCTGGGAGCGGGCGGGGCGGCCCGGGCCGTGTGCGTCGCCCTGGCCCAGGAAGGCGCATCGGAGGTTGCCCTCTTCGCCAGGCGGGTGGAGCGGGCAGAGTTCCTCGCAGGCTCCATGAGCACCCTCTTCCCCCATGTGCGGTTCGAGGTCCACCCGCTCCAACAGGACGCCTTGCGCCGGGGTCTACAGGAGGCGACCCTCCTCGTGAACGCGACACCCATCGGGATGCACCCGGACACCGGACAGAGCCCGATCCCCTCTGAAGAAGTGCTGCACGACCGAATGGGCGTACTTGACTTGGTCTACAACCCCTCCAGGACCCGCCTCCTCCGGATGGCCGAACGCACCGGCGCGCGGACGCTGAGCGGGCTGTGGGTGCTCGCCTTCCAGGGCGCGGTCTCCTTCGAGCTGTGGACCGGCCGGCCCGCGCCGGTGGAGGTGATGCTGCGGGCCATCGACGCACCGCGCCTGCCGGAGGAAAGACCGTGACGCTGCGCCTTCTGACCGCCGGCGAATCCCACGGCCGGGGGCTCGTCGCCGTGGTGGAGGGACTCCCGGCCGGCCTCCCGGTGGATGTCGCGGCCATCGACCGCGAGCTCGCGCGCCGGCAGCTGGGCTACGGCCGCGGCGGTCGCATGCAGATCGAGCGCGACCGGGCCGAGATCATAGGAGGCGTGGTGGACGGCCGGACGATCGCGGCTCCGGTGGCGATCCTCGTGTGGAACCGGGACTGGCGCACAAGTGAGCCCCCCATCACCCGGCCGCGTCCGGGTCATGCGGACCTCGTGGGCGTGCAGAAGTACGGGTTCGATGACGTACGATACGCCTTAGAGCGCGCGAGTGCCCGGGAGACGGCCGCGCGGGTGGCCGGGTGCACCCTCGCGCGGCTGTTGCTCCGGGAGTTCGGGATCCGGGTCTTCAGCCACGTGGTGGCCCTGGGCGGGGTCCAAGCGGAGCACCTGCCGGACTCCTGGGAGGAGATCGCGTCCGCTGCCGAAGCCTCCGAGGTGCGGTGCGCCGACCCGGAGGCGGCCGAGCGGATGCGCGTCCGCATCGACGAGGCCCGGGAGCAGGGCGACACCCTCGGCGGGGTGATCGAGGTCGTGGCCCTGGGCGTTCCGCCGGGATTGGGCTCCTACGTGCACTGGGATCGGCGGCTGGATGGCCGCATCGCCCAGGCCGTGATGAGCGTGCACGCGATCAAGGGGGTTTCGATCGGCGACGCGTTCGCCTTGAGCCACGAACCGGGTTCACGGGCCCACGACGAGATCCACTACGACCCGGCTCGTGGCTTCTACCGGAGCACGAACCGGGCAGGCGGGCTGGAGGGTGGGGTCACGAACGGGATGCCGATTGTGGTGCGGGCAGCGATGAAGCCCCTTTCGACCCTCCGCCGTCCGCTCCACTCCGTGGACGTGCGCACCCTACAACCCGCTCCCGGCGCGGTCGTGCGCTCGGACGTCACTGCAGTGCCGGCCGCAGGCGTCGTGTGCGAGGCCATGGTGTGCTTCGTCCTCGCCGACGCTGTCTGCGAGAAGTTCGGTTCAGATACCCTGGAGGAGATGCGCGCGGCCTACGGGCGCTACCTGGAGCGCATCCGTTGGGCTGCGCGGTAGCGATGCGGAACGTCGTCCTCATCGGCTTCATGGGTGTGGGGAAAACGAGCGTTGGGCAGGAGCTCTCGCGGCGGCTGGGCTGGCCCTTCTACGACACCGACGAACTCATTCAGCAGCGCACCGGCAAAACGATCCTCGAGATCTTCCAGCTGCACGGGGAAGCTGCCTTCCGGGCCATGGAGCGGGAGGTCGTGGCGGACGTAAGCCGCATCTGCCCTGCGGTGATCGCCTGCGGCGGAGGGGTGGCCCTGGATCCTGTGAACGTGGCCGAACTCCGCCGGCGCGGCCGCATCGTGCTCTTGGAGGCCGCCCTCCCGGAGGTCCTGGACCGGGTGGGTGCTGCAGGGTCCCGTCCGCTCCTTCGGGACGACCCCGCCCGCCAAGCCTCCCATCTCCTGGCGGAGCGCTCCCCGCGCTACCGCGCCGTCGCCGACCTGGTTGTGGACACCACGGATCTTGGGATTCCGGAAGTGGCAGAGCAGATCTTGGAGCGGCTTTTGGAATGGGAGCGCCGCACCGTCTGGGTGGAGCTTTCCACCCACCGATACCCGGTACACGTGGGGGAGGGGATCCTCCCGTCGGTGGCGCAGGAGGTCCTGCGCGCCGGTACCCGCCGGGTGTCCCTCCTCACGCACCCGCACCTCCTCGAGCTCTACGGCGAGCGACTCTGCATGGCGCTCCGGGCATGGGGGATCGAGCCGCACCCGATCACCGTCCCGCCCGGCGAGCGCAGCAAGACCCTCACAGCGGCCCGCAGGGTCTACGAGGCGATGGCCGCCGTGCGCATGGACCGCATGTCCGGTGTCCTCACGCTGGGCGGCGGTGTTGTCGGGGACCTCGGGGGGTTCGTGGCCGGGACCTACATGCGGGGGATCCCCCTCTTCCACCTCCCCACCACGCTTCTCGCGCAGGTGGACGCCAGCGTGGGCGGCAAGGCCGCCCTGAACGTGGTCGCCCGCAACCTGGTGGGCGTGTTCTGGCAGCCTCAGGCGGTGGTGGCGGACGTGGGGACGTTGAGGACGCTTCCGTCCCGGCAGCTCCGGGCCGGGCTCGCGGAGGCCATCAAGCACGCGGCCATCGCAGACTCCGACCTGTTTGCGTGGCTGGAGACGCACCTCTCCGAGGTGGTACGCCGGAGCCCCGAGGCTCTCATCGAGCTCGTGGCCCGCAACGTGGCGATCAAGGCCGGGGTCGTGGCCGCCGACGACCGGGAGATCTCCGGCGTGCGGGAGGCGCTGAACTTCGGGCACACGGTGGCCCACGCCCTGGAGGCGGCCACGAACTACCGGATCCCCCACGGGGATGCGGTGGCCATCGGGATGGTCGCCGAAGCCCAGCTGGCCGTGCGGCTGGGGTTGCTCCCACCTGAGGAGGTCCACCGCCTGCGCGCCCTCCTTGGCCGTGCGGGGCTTCCGGTCCGGGCCCCGACCGTACCGGCCACAGATCTCGTCAGCCGCATGATGCTGGACAAGAAGGTCCGATCCGGAAGGCTCCGCTTCAGCCTGATCGATCGCATCGGGGAGTGCCGCACGGGCGTGGAGGTGGAGCCGGCCCTCGTGGTCGAAGTCCTCCGGGCGATGCAGGAGGCAGGGGGATGAGGGTGCTCGTCCTCTCGGGACCGAACCTGAACCTGCTGGGTGAGCGGGAGCCCGAGGTCTACGGCGGCGTAAGCCTTGCGGAGATCCACGTGCGTCTTGAGGCGCGGGCCCGGGAACTCGGGGTGGAACTCCGGTGCGCGCAGTCCAACCACGAGGGGGAGCTCATCGATGCGCTCCAGGCCGCACGACTCGACTGCGACGCCGCCGTCCTGAACCCCGGGGCGTTCGCCCACACCTCCCTCGCCCTGCGGGACGCCATCGCCGCGATCCGGATCCCGGTGATCGAGGTCCACATGACGAACGTCTTCGCCCGGGAGCACCAGCCCTTCCGCCGGCACCTCGTCCTGGCGCCGGTCGTGCGGGGGCTTGTGATCGGGTTTGGAGCCGACAGCTACCTCCTCGGGCTGGAGGCGGCGGTTCGCTTGGTGCGGGGGGGTCTCCGGTGAGGGTCCGGGGAGTCCGGGGCGCGATCCGCGTGGAGGCGAACACGCCGGAGGCGATCCTGGACGCCGCCCGCACCCTCCTCGTACAGATGGCCCGTGCCAACGGCGTGGAGCCGGATGACATCGCCGCCGTGGTGTTCACCTGCACCCCTGACTTGAACGCCACGTTCCCGGCAGAAGCCGCCCGCGGGCTGGGCTGGAACCGGGTGCCGCTTTTGTGCGCCCAGGAGATCGCGGTCCCCGGGGCGATGAGCCGGGTGCTCCGCGTTCTCATGCTCGTGAACACCACGCTCACCCAGGACGAGATCGTCCACGTCTACCTGGGGGAAGCGGAGCGGCTTCGGCCGGATCTGGGGAGCGCCCAATGACCCTCCTCGTCCTCCCGGGCCCCGTCCGGGGCCGCCTGCGGCCTCCGGGGGATAAGTCCGTCTCCCACCGGGTCGTACTCCTGGGCGGGATCGCGGAGGGGGTCGTCGTCGCACGAGGGTTCCTCGTGGCCGCCGACACGATGGCCACGGTCCGGTGCATGCGGGCCCTCGGCGTGGACGTGGAGGTCACGGGGGAGTCCGTGCGCGTCGCAGGCCGCGGCCTCTACGGACTCCGGGCCCCGCGGCACGTGCTGGACGTCGGTAACTCGGGGACCACGATCCGGCTCCTGTGCGGGATCCTGAGCGGGCATCCCTTCGAGGCGACCCTCACGGGTGATGACTCCATCCGGAGGCGGCCCATGGACCGCGTAATCCGGCCGCTGCAGAAGATGGGCGCATCCTTTGAGGCACACCTCGGCCGGTTTGCCCCCTTGCGCGTGCGGGGCGGCGTGCTCCGGGCCATCCGGTACGCCCTTCCGATCCCCAGCGCCCAGGTGAAGTCCGCGATCCTGCTCGCCGGTCTGTACGCGGAGGGCGAGACGGCCGTCACCGAGCCACAGCCCTCGCGCGACCACACGGAGCGCCTCCTCGAGGCGATGGGCGCGTCCCTCACAGTCCGGGACCTCGAGGGAGGTAGCCGGGAGATCACGGTACGTGGACCCACCCAACCGCAAGGGGTCGGGCTCGATATTCCGGGCGATCTCTCCTCGGCCGCCTTCTTCCTCGTGGGGGCCGCCGCCAAGCCCGGTTCCGACCTCGTGGTTGAGCGGGTCGGCCTCAACCCCACCCGGACGGGGGTGCTGGACGTGCTTCGGACCATGGGCGCCCACATCGAGGTAACCGAGCTGGACGAGCAGGGTGGCGAGCCCGTGGGCACGCTCCGCGTCCGCGGCGCGAGGCTACGGGGCGTGCAGATCTCTGGCGGGCTCATCCCGCGCCTCGTGGACGAGCTCCCGGTTCTGGCGGTGGCGGCGGCCGTGGCAGAGGGCGAGACCGTGGTCCGGGATGCCTCGGAGTTGCGCGTCAAGGAGTCCGACCGGATTTCCGCCATCGTCCGCAACCTCCGGACGCTCGGAGTGAAAGCCGAAGAACTCCCCGATGGCTTCGTGGTCCGGGGTGGCCGCATCCGGGGCGGCGTGGTGGAGTCTGGCGGCGACCACCGGATCGCCATGGCCTTCGCCGTGGCCGGACGCCTCTCCGAGGAGGGCGTGCGGGTCGTTGATACGGACTGCATCGCCACCTCGTTCCCGGAGTTCGAGGCGTGGCTCCGGTCGCTGAGTTGACCCGCGCCTTCCAGCTCGTCGAGCGGCAGGTCCGCACGGGCACATCTTCGGTCCACGTGCTGGAGGCCGGATGCGGCGATCCTCCGGTCGTCCTCCTCCATGGTGGAGGTGCGGACCGCGCACACCTCAGCTGGCGGCATGCGCTTCCAGCCGCCGCCCGATTCCATCGCGTCCTGGCCCCCGACCTTCCTGGCCACGGCCGAACCCCTCCGCTCCAGGAGACGCCCACCACGGAGGCGTACGTCCGGTGGCTTCGGGAGTTCCTGGACGTCCTCGGGCTCGACCGGGTGGTCCCGGTCGGGCTCTCCATGGGCGGTGCCATCGCCCTGGGGTACACCCTGGAGAACCCCCATCGGGTGGGGGGACTCATGTTGGTCGCAAGCTATGGGCTGACCGCGCGCGTCCCGTTCCACGGGGTCGCGTGGTGGCTTCTGCGCACGCCCCTTGCGCGCGGGCTCCGATGGGGCCGCAGGTCCTCGTTAGTCGCCAGGTGGGCACTGCGCTACCTGGTGGGAGACCTACGGACGGTTCCTCCGGACCTCGTCGCAGACGCGATCGCGGCGGTGCGGGATCGGACATCGCGCGACGTGTTCTACAGCTGGCTCCGTACGGAACTCCGGCGGGGTCGCGTGCGCACGTGCTACCTCGATCGCCTGAGCGAGGTACGGGTTCCGGTCCTCCTCGTGCACGGGGATCGGGACCGGGTGGTGCCGGTGACAGGCTCCCAAAAGGCCGCGCAGAGGATCCCCGGAGCCCGCCTTGAGATCCTGCAGGGGTGCGGCCACTGGCCGCCCCGGGAGCGGCCGGAGGCGTTCAACCAGCTCCTCGCGGGGTTCCTGAGTAGCCTCCGTACTCCTGGCCTGCCTTGAGATGACCTGACCCTCGGGCGAAACGCGCCTGCTTGGTGAGGCCGTATCATGAGGGGAGATGCGTCGAGCCGACTCCCACCTCTTCGTGGACGAGCGACCGCAGGCCCGCCCGCTGCGCCTGGGGCGGGCGGAGGTCTACGTCGGGACCTGCTCGTGGGCCGATCCCCACTTCGTCCGGGAAGGGGCGTTCTACCCCCGCGGGGTGCGCAGCAAGCCCGATCTGCGGCTGCGGTACTACGCCACCGTGTTCCCGGCGGTGGAGGTGGACGCCACGTACTACGCGCTGCTTCCGGCCGACTACGCCCGGCGGTACGCCGCCTGGACGCCGGAGGGGTTCCGCTTCGGCGTGAAGGCCTTCGGCCTCCTCACCGGGCACGGCGCAGATCCCAAGCGGCTCCCGCCCCACATCCAGGCATTCCTCCCGGAGGAGGCGGTCCGGAAGGCGCGCATCACCCACGAGGAGATCCCCGGCGAGGTGGAGACGCTGTGCTGGGAGGCGTTCTTGGAGTTCTGCCGCACGCTTTGGGAGGCGGGTCGGCTGGGCTACGTCCTCTTCCAGTTCCCGCGGTGGTACCGGTACTCCGAGCGGCTGTTGCGCCGGATCGAGCACATCCGGGCGATCGCACCCGGATACCCCCTCGCGGTGGAGTTTCGCCACCGATCCTGGCTGGAGCCTCCGCACCGGGAGGTCGTCCTACGAACCCTGCGCACCTGCCAGATCGCCTACACGATCCCAGACGAGCCTCAGCTGGAGTGGACCGTGCCGCCGGACGTGGAGCTGACCGCCGACTGGTCGGTGGTGCGGTTCCACGGCCGCAACGCCGAGGCGTGGCGCAAGCGGGGGGCCGACACCCAGGAGGTCTACGACTACCTGTACTCAGAGGACGAACTGCGGCCGTGGGCCGAGCAGGCCCGGTCCATCGCCCAGGAGGTGGAGCGGGTGTTCCTGATGTTCAACAACCACGTGCGGGGCGCATCGGCCCGAAACGCCCAGATGATCCTCCACCTCCTGCAGGCATGAACGGCCTGGGCAGGCGGTGCGTAGGGTGGAGGGGAAGCCACCATTAAGGAGGAGACCATGAGGAGAACGCTTGCAGTCGTGCTCTGCGCGGCCCTCATGCTCGGAGGGACCGTCGCCTACGCCCAGGACATCACGTCCATCATCAAGGTGATCGGGATCGGTGCCGCGGTCAGGATGTTCGGGCCGCAGATCAACGAGTTCATCAACGGCCTGCTCCTGTCGCGAGACGTCCAGACACGGCAGACGACGAAGGTCGTGCCGATCCTCAGCATCTCCATCGGCATCGAGAACCCCGGCCGGGCGACCATCGGGGCCGCCCAGGTGGCGGGGCCCGCCGCGGCGGTCCAGCGGGTGCAGGCGGTGGCCGCGTTGGACGCGACCTACCGGGGCGTGTTCCAGATCCGGGCCCTCATCCCGGTCGATAGCCTCGAGCCCTGGCGCAGCCTGCGGCGGGTTGTGGGGGTCGGAGTCTCGGCGATCATCGACCTCCAGATCTAGGGTGGGGGTGCTCCCGACCTCCCGGGACGTCCTGGAGGCGGCCCAACGCCTCCAGACGCGGGTCCTGCGCACTCCCCTCGTCCGCATGGGGGGTGCGGATGCGCCGCTCTTCCTGAAGCTGGAGTCGCTCCAGGTCACGGGGTCCTTCAAGCCGCGCGGTGCATTCCACCACGTGCTGAAGAACGCGGAGGCGTGCGGGCGGGGGGTCGTGACCGCCTCCTCCGGGAACCATGGCCAGGCCGTGGCCTACGTCGCGCGGCAACTGGGAGTGTCCTGTGTGGTGGTGGTCCCGGAAGACGTGGTCCCCGTCAAGCTCGAGGCCATCCAGCGGTGGGGGGCCGAGGTGGTCCGGTACGGCCACACCACCGAGGACCGCATCGGGCGGGCACGAGAGCTGGCCGAGGAACGAGGGCTCCACTACGTCCCACCCTTCGACGATCCGGACGTGATCGCCGGTCAAGGGACGGTCGGTCTTGAGATCCTCCAGGACTGCCCGGAGGTGGAGGCGATCTACGTTCCGTGCGGGGGTGGCGGCCTCATCAGCGGGATCGCCCTGGCCGTGAAGGGCCTCCGGCCCGACGTGCGGGTGATCGGGGTGGAGCCGGAGGGCGCGGCCTGCTTCTTCGCCTCGTGGAAGGCCGGGCGCCGGGTGAGGCTCGGGGCCGTGGATACCGTGGCCGACGGCCTCCGGGCCCTCGAACCCGGGGTCCTCACCTGGGAGGTGGCCTCCCGGTACGTGGACGCCTTCACCACCGTGCGAGAAGAGGAGATCCTCGACGCCATGCGCCGCCTCGTGCTCGATGCCAAGGTCGTGGCCGAGCCCTCCGGCGCCGTCGCCGTCGCTGCCCTCCGCGACGCACCCCAGAGCCCTTCGGTGGCCGTCCTCAGCGGCGGCAACGTCGACCCAGCCCTCCTCCGGCGCCTCCTCTAGAACCAGTAGCGTACAATTGTTCGCATCTCGTGCGGACGCGTCCGCACGAGATCGAGGGCGTCTCAGCGCGATCTTCCGCCCCTAACCGCCGAATTCCGGGGTTGAAGTGCGAACATGTGTTCCCTAATCTAGGACCGGAGGTGTTCCGATGGAGGGGCTCACCCACCGACAGCGGGAAGTTCTGGAGTTCATCGCGCGGCAGGTGCAGGAGCGGGGGATCGTCCCCTCGGTTCGGGAGGTGGCCCACCATCTCGGGCTTCGGTCTCCGGCCACCGCCCAGCGCCACATTCAAGTACTCGTGGAAAGAGGGTACCTGCGTCGGCTCCCGGGCCGGATGCGCGGTCTGGAGCTCCCTCGTCCCGGGCAACGAGACGTCGTGCACCTCCCCCTCGTGGGACGCGTGGCGGCCGGTCGAGGAACCGTCGCCGAGGAGGTGGTGGAGGACTTCCTGCCGGTCCCCCGGCACCTGGGCTGGGGGGAGGGCTGCTTCATTCTCCGGGTTCGGGGGGACAGCATGACCGGCGCCGGGATCTTCGATGGAGATCTCGTGGTCGTGCGGCGGCAGGACACTGCAAGACCGGGGGACTTGGTCGTGGCCCTGGTGGGTGAGGAGGCCACCGTGAAGCGCCTGCGCGCGGAGGACGGTGGCCTTTACCTGCAGCCCGAGAACCCGGCCTACCCGCCGATCCGGGAGGAGTTCGTGGTGATCGGCCGCGTGGTGGGGCTCCTGCGCCGCTACGGAAGGGAGGGGTTGTCGTGAGGATCCTGTGGGACGACCGCCGCGCGGTCGGACTCAAGATCATGGGGATCGGGTTCCTGTTCGCGCTGGGGCTGCTGGTGGAGAGGTGGCTGTAGGAACGGCGAGCGTGCACATCCTCGTGGGATGCGTGCAGCGCGCGGAGCGGGTAACCTACGGGGTCGTGTTCCGCAACGCCGCAGGCCGCACTCTCCGGCAGGTCGGCCGCACGGTGGAGGCCGACGATCCCCGAGGAGTCGCCCTCCAGGCGGTCCTGCGGGCCCTGTGGGCGGCCCGGCGCTACGGCCGCACCGTGCGCATCGCGGTGGACCATCCGGAGGTGGCGGACTGGCTCGCCCGGAGGGCGGAGGTGGATCCCCGCTACCTCACCCCCTTCCTGCAGATCCGGGCCCTCCTGCACGCTTACCGGCGGGTCGAGGTCGGACTGGCCTCCGAGGAGGAGCAGCGCGCAAGCCGGCGTGTCGCCCTGCGTCTGGCGGGCGATCAGACCGAGCCCGTGGGAACCTCGCTCTGGGCCACCCTCCAGCCAGTCCCTGGGGGTTGACTGGACCTACCGCGCTTTCGTGGAGAGGGTAACGCTAGTAGATTCGAGATCCGCTGACCACCTCCTCTCGAACTCCTCCGGCGACAGGTACCCCAGCGCCGAGTGCCGCTCATGAGCGGTTGTAGAAGCCCTCCACGTACGCGAACAGCACAGAGCGAGCCTCGTCGCGGGTGCGGGACGTCGCCGCCACAGCGCTCAAGCCACGGCATCCACTACCAGCTCCGCTCGGGCATCTGGGCGCATCGCCCATCCCACGACCCTCCGACTCCACACGTCCAGGACCACGCTCACCTTACAGCACCCCTTCCTCAACTCCTCCCGCTCCGCGGTCACAAGCCCGTCGCTGCGAAGCCCCGCGTCCAGCTCCGCTCTCCCCTCGGCATCGTGGCCTCCTCTCCGAGGCTGTTGCCTCCAGTGTCAGGGTGTCCACGGAACCGGCGCAGGTCCAAGCCACGCCAGGTCGGGCGGTTGCGCTTCAGGCCCGGGAAATCTAGGATGTGCGCGGAGCGACTCGGGGAGGCCAGCTCGCGGCCCTTGCGGACAGCCGAAAGCAAAGGCGGCGTCGGCGCGGCCCGGCCCTCCGCTCCATGCAGGGTAGGGCTGGGCTACTCTTGGACGGCGGAGGTGGGAAGGCTGTAGCTGAGACCAAAGCTCCGCGCGACGTGGCGGACTGCAGGACACGATCCAGCAGCCAGCAGGAGGTTCGGGCGATGAAATTCTCACGGATCACGATTAATCCGAACCAGATGGGCGGGGTGCCTTGTATCCGGGGCCTACGCATCCCGGTCGCCACGATCGTGGGCATGGTGGCCGATGGCATGACTGAGGCGGAAATCCTTGCGGCCTATCCCGACCTCGAACCAGAAGACATCCGCGAGGCGCTCCGCTACGCAGCGGAGGCGGTGCGCGAACGTGAACTGCCGCGATTACGGGATGCAGACAGCCGAAGATGCAGAGATCTTTGATCGGGCAGCTCGGGAGGATCAGATCCTCGTCTCGGCAGATACGGATTTCGGCTTGTTGCTGGCCCAGCGGCGTGCCAGCAAGCCGTCGCTGATCCTGTTTCGCCGTGCGTCAGGTCGCAGGCCGGGTGACTAGGTCCGACTGCTTCTGGCGAATCTGGGCACGGTGATGGAGGCTCTGGAACAGGGTAGCGTCGTGGTCCTGGAAGACGTTCGCTTGCGAATCCGACGATTGCCCATTCTTGGAGCGGACTGATGTCTCTCCTGCTTGCCCTTCCGTCCGATCCGCAGTACCTTGGCCATGGAGCAGCCTCCTTTCGTGGTGGTTTGGGTTTCTCTCGTGATTCCATTCCCAACCCGGAGCGCTGCTCCCTTCGTTTTTCAACTAACCCCGGGGACACCCTCCGCCGCGGAGAACCTGGGCAGGAGTTGAGGACCGGCGGACGGACGCTGCGAAGCGCTTCAAGCGCTCAGACCGGCTCAGCGCGGTGATCTGGAAGATGCTCAAGCTGAGCAGAGCGGCGCTTCCGCCGCCTGAATGCGCCGCACCTGCTCGCGAAGGTCTACGCGGGCGTGCGGTACGTGGACGGAGTCGAGGCTACCCAGGAGGTCGCCGCCTGATGACAAAGTACACTTGTGTTGGCAGTCAAGAGGCTGCGGGGGCGACCACCTCCCTGCCGCGATGATCGGGCACCCCCTCGAGTGTTCCCAGGGCCGCCACGAGCTCAGACTCACCCGGCAGCCGACGGAGTAGCTGAGCCAGCTGTGCTTGCTTGCGGCGCATGGGAGCCTCGCGGTACCCGCGGTACACTTCCCCGGTCAGGAGCATCCGCCAGGCCACCACCACGAGCCGGCGGGCCAGTGCGATCAGCGCCCGCTTCGCCCCCAGCTGCGTGGCCTTGCGGCGGTAGTAGCTCCCCAGGGGCCCCGCATCATGCCGGGCCACGACCCAGGCGGCTTCGACCAGGGCCCGCCGGAGGAGGCCGTCCCCGTTCCGGCTGATGCGACCCCGACGGTCCCGCTCCCCCGATTGGTCTACGGAAGGGTCCAGGCCTGCATACCGGCCGACCTGCTTGGGACCGGGGAAGCGCCGTGGATCCCCCAGTTTCGCCCACAGGGCCGCGGCGGTCATGAGCCCGACCCCGGGGATGGTCATCAACAGGCGCACCCCGGGCTCGTGGGCCACCCGAGCCGCGATCTGGGTCAGGACCGCCTGCTCCTGCTCGTGCAGGGCCCGTGCTGCGCTGAGCACACCCACCAGGATGGCCCGTTCAGCAGCGGGCAGCCGCCCGATCATCCCTCCCGTGAGTCGCTTCAGGCCCCCAGGCCCCTTCGGGAGGAGGATGCCCTGACGGCGTAGCACCGCCCGCGCCTGGTTCAGCAGGGCCCGGCGGTAGCTACCTAGCCGCTCGTGCACCCGCAGCAACCTGCGCACCTCCCGCACCGACAGGGGAGGGACCCATACCGCAGGCAGGGTCCCCAAGGCCAGCATCCGCGCTCACCAGGGCCGCATCCTGGCGGTCCGTGTGCCGACCACCGCCCAAACGGCGCATCGCCACGGGGTTGGCCACCACCACTTGCCCCGCGTGCGGAGCCAGGATATCGTGGACCTCGAAGGCACTTCCGGTTACCTCGAGGGCCACCCGGGCGTCCTGACCCAGCCCGGAGGTGAACTGAGCCCAGGCTCGCGGGCAGTTGGGGAACCGGAAGTACCTTTCCTGCAGATTCCCCGCCTCGTCCGCCCGAAGCTCGCAGGCGTGAATGTAGCTCTTGTGCACGTCCAGCCCGAAGTAACGCGGCATTCGCCCTTCCACCTCCTTCCTCAGGTGTTCCGGAGCGCAGCAGGCAGTGCAGGACGCGGTGCGCCTGCAACCACTTGTCCGGGCTGTCCGAGCTGCCTCGGTGCCCATGCGAGCGGCGCGCAGAGGGGGCCACCAGACACACGTGGCGGGCTCCGTCTGCGGCCCAGTGGAAATGCCGGCATCCCCCCTCCGCTCTGCGCTCCGCCTCCCGTCGCCTCTGCCCGCCTTCCCCGCAACAAGCTTTCCCCCCATACCCGAGTCCTTCCCGCCGCCGCAGCCTCTCGACCTCCATCATGCCGACACACCTCTTGACGGAACCCCCCTCCATCGCGTAGGGACCGACAGGATACACGATTGATACATGGACGAGAACGGGCCGATACAAGCGTCGGGCTACCTTCAGAGTCAGGAGGTGGTGCGTCGTGCGACGGTTGGCCCTCTTCGCTCCTCTAGTGGCGCTCCTCGTGACGGCCGCAGGATCGGCCGGTCCCTCTCCGAGGACGGTGGCGATCACCGCGCGGGAGTTTTCCTTTGCGCCCTCCCGGATTACCGCACGCCGGGGCCAGCGCCTCGTCCTTCGGATCACGAACCAGGGGACCATGGACCACGAGTTCCTCTCCACCGTGTTCCGGACCGCCAAGGACGTAGCGGTGGAGACGTCCGGGGTGAAGGTGGAGGCTGGGGAACTGGAGGAGGTGGAGCTGGAGCCCGGGCGCACGGTAGAGATCGCGTTCACGCCCACGCAGGCTGGGACGTTCCCCTTCTGGTGCGCAGAGCGGTTCCCGGGCCGGCTGCACCGGGACCTGGGGATGCGTGGGGTCCTTCAAGTGACGCCGTAGGCCACCTTATGCCACCACGCGCTCCCGCCGCGTGATGACGATCTCGCCGGCCTGAACGTCCACAACCGCTACGTCTCCCTCCCGCAGCTCGCCGGCGATGACCATCCGGGAGAGGGGGTTCTCTACCAGGCGCTGGATGAGCCGGCGCAGCGGCCGGGCTCCGAAGTCCGGGTTGTAGCCCTCCCGGGCGAGCCACGCCTTCGCCTGCGGGGTGACCTCGATGGTGATCTTGAGGCCCTGGAGGCGCTGCTGCAGGTAGCGCACCTGGAGCTCCACGATCTGCTCTAGGTGTGCGCGGCTCAAGGGCCGGAACACGATCACCTCGTCGATCCGGTTCAGGAACTCGGGCCGGAAGGTCCTGCGCAGCTCCGCCTGCACCTGGACCTTCGCAAGCTCGAAGGACGGAGCGTCATCGGGGTCCAGGTCCCGCAGGTAGTGAGAGCCCACGTTGCTCGTCATGATGAGGACCGTGTTCTTGAAGTCCACCGTGCGGCCCTGCCCGTCGGTGAGCCGGCCGTCGTCCATCACCTGGAGGAGGATGTTCAGAACGTCGGGGTGGGCCTTCTCCACCTCGTCGAAGAGAACCACCCGGTAGGGCCGGCGGCGCACCGCCTCGGTGAGCTGTCCTCCTTCCTCATAGCCCACGTACCCCGGCGGGGCACCGATGAGCCTGGAGACGGTGTGCTTCTCCTGGTACTCGGACATGTCGATCCGCACCATGGCGTCCTCGGAGTCGAACAGGACCTCAGCGAGCGCCCGGGCGAGCTCGGTCTTCCCGACTCCCGTGGGTCCCAGGAACAGGAAGGAGCCGATGGGCCGCCGAGGGTCCTTGAGGCCGGCGCGGGCCCGGCGGATCGCATCGGCTACGGCCTGCACTGCCTCCTCCTGGTCCACGACGCGCTGGTGCAGCCGCTCCTCCAGCCGCAGGAGTTTCTCCTTTTCGGTCTCCAACAGGCGCGTGACCGGGATCCCGGTCCACTTGCTCACCACCTCGGCGATGTCCTCGGCGTCCACTTCCTCCTTCAGGAGGCGCTGCGGGCCTAAGGCCCGGAGTTCTTCTTCGGCGGCCCGCAGTTGCCTCTCTAGGTCCGGCAGAACCCCGTAGCGTAACCGGGCCGCCCGCTCCAGATCCGCCACCCGCTCGGCCTGCTCCAGCTCGACCTTCGTGCGGTCGATCTCCGCCTTGATGGACCGGATCTTCTGGACCACCTGCTTTTCTCGCTCCCACCGCTCCCGGAGGGTCCGGCTCTCCTCCTGGAGGCGCGCGAGCTCTTGCTCCAGCTTCTGGAGACGCTCCTGGGCCTGCGGATCCGTCTCCCGGCGCAGCGCCTCCCGCTCGATCTCCAGCTGCATGATCCGCCGGTCGATCTCATCCAGCTCCGCGGGCTTGCTGTCGATCTCCATCCGGAGCCTGGCCGCGGCCTCGTCGATGAGGTCGATGGCCTTGTCGGGAAGGTAGCGCCCGGTGATGTAGCGGGCCGAGAGCTGAGCGGCTGCCACCACCGCGGCGTCCGTGATCCGCACCCCGTGGTGCACCTCGTACTTCTCCTTGAGACCCCGGAGGATGCTGATCGTGTCCTCCACCGAGGGCTCGTCCACGAACACCGGCTGGAACCGACGCTCCAGGGCCGGGTCCTTCTCGATGTGCTTCCGGTACTCGTCCAGGGTGGTGGCGCCGATGCAGTGGAGCTCTCCACGGGCGAGCATGGGCTTGAGGATGTTCGCGGCGTCCATAGCCGCCCCTTCCGCAGCGCCCGCACCCACCACGGTGTGGATCTCGTCGATGAACAGGATGATCTCGCCCTGGCTGTCGACGATCTCCTTGAGGACCGCCTTCAGCCGCTCCTCGAACTCGCCCCGGTACTTGGTGCCCGCGATGAGGGCCCCCATGTCCAGCTGGAAGATCCGCTTGTTCTTCAGCTGCTCGGGCACGTCCCCCCGGACGATGCGCTGGGCAAGCCCCTCCACGATGGCGGTCTTCCCGACTCCGGGTTCGCCGATCAGCACGGGGTTGTTCTTCGTGCGACGACTCAGGACGTGGATCACGCGCCGGATCTCCTCGTCCCGGCCGATCACCGGGTCGAGCTTCCCGGCCCGGGCGAGCTCGGTGAGGTCCCGGCCGTAGCGCTGCAGGACCTGGTACTTTGACTCCGGCCGCGCGTCCGTGACCCGCTGACGGCCGCGGACCTCCACGAGGGCCCGCAGGAGGGCTTCCTTACTGATCCCGTTCTGGAGGAGGATGCGGCCCGCCCCGGTCTCCGGGGCCTCGCTCATGGCGAGGAGGAAGTGCTCGGTGCTCGTGTACTCGTCCTGCAGGCGCTGGGCTTCCTGCTCGGCCGCGTCCCACACCCGCCGGAGTCCCGGACCCACGTAGAGTTCTGCCGCGCCCTGCACCCGCGGAAGGGCTCGGAGCGCCCGCTCCACCTGCTCGCGGATCCGGTTCAGGTTCGCCCCCGCCCGCTGCAGGACCTGGGGCACGATCCCGTCCGCCTGCTCCAGGAGGGCGCTCATGAGGTGCTCGGTCTCCACGTAGGGGTGACCGGCCTCCCGCGCGAGCTCCTGGGCGCGGGCGAGCGCTTCCTGCGACTTCTCCGTGAGCCTCTCCCACCGCATGGCATCCTCCTATCGCAATCCCATGGTGGCCCGCGGGTTTTCCCGGCGCAGCCGCGCGAGCTGTTCAATCAGACGCCTCTCTTCTGGCGACAGTCGTTGCGGGAGCACCACCTTGACCCGCACGAGGAGATCCCCGCGTCCGGATCCCCGGAGCCTCGGCATCCCCTGCCCTCGGAGCCGGAAGACCTGACCCGGCTGCGTCTCGGGCGGGATCCGCATGGTGACTTTGCCCCCAAGGGTCGGAACCTCGATCTCGGCACCCAGGAGGGCCTCGGTGAGACTGATGGGGATCTCGCACACTAAGTCGTCCCCCTCGCGGGTGAAGATCGGGTGCGGCCGGACCTTCACCTCCACGTACAGGTCTGCACCGTCCACAGCCCCCCGCACCCGCACCCGTGAGCCATCCCGAACGCCAGGGGGGATCCGTACCCGGATCCGACGGGGCGTCCCGTCCACCGTGAGAACGACCTCCCGCTCGGTACCGGTGAACGCCTCCTCCAGGGAGATCTCCACCTGGGTCGTGACGTCCTCCCGGGGGATCGTTCGGGTCCATCCGAATGGACCGCGGCGCCGAGCGGTGCCGGCGAAGGGGTCGGTGATCCCGAGATCCCCGAAGAAGCGACGGAAGAACTCGGAGAACCCGAAGTCCTCGAACCGGCCGAACACTTCACCGGGTTCTCCGAAGATGATCGTCCATTCTCCCGCTCCCCCCCGGTCGGTGGGCGCCCCGAAGACTTGGTCCCAGGGGATCCCGCGCTCCCGCAGCTGGAGCATCTCGTCGTACCGCTTGCGCTTCTCGGGGTCGCTCAGGACTTGGTAGGCCTCGTTGATCTCCTTGAACTTCTCCGCGGCCTGCGGATCCTTGTTCACATCCGGGTGGTACTGCCGCGCGAGCCGCCGGAACGCCTCGCTGATCTGCTTGCTGTCCGCGTTCCGCGGCACCCCGAGGATCGCGTAGTAGTCCTTGAACTCCATCGGCTCGTGGGGCGCTCTCAAGCGCCCCGTCCCCCCTGCGCGACCCGGACCCGCGCCGGGCGGAGCACTTGGCCATCGATGAGGTAGCCCTGCTGCAGCACCTCCACCACCGTGCCCGGCTCAACACCCGCCTCCTCGGCGGGAACCGTCTCGACCGCCTCGTGGAGGGCGGGATCGAACCGGGCGCCGGAGGCGTCCATCGGACGAACGCCGAAGAGCTCCAGCTGCTCTAGGATCGAGCGGTGCGTCATCCGGAGCCCTTCCAGGATGCCGGAGACGACCTCGTGGTCAGCGGACTGCTCCGCGTACCGGATCGCCCGCTCCAGGTTGTCGAGTACCCCGAGCACGAGGTGGAGCATCCCGCGCCGCGTGCGCTCGATGGCCTCATGCTGGAGTTTGCTGGCGAGCTTCTTGTAGTTCTCCAGGTCCGCCGCGGCGTGGAGGAACTGCTGCCAGTGGCGCTCGGCTTCCTCTCGCGCCCGCGCCACCTCCGCGCGCAGGCGCTCAAGCTCCGCGTTCGCCTCTGCGTGCTCGGCGGCCGACGGCGTCCCCGTCTCGGCGGGCCCGTTCGCCTGCGTCTCCACCGGTTCGGTCCTGGGTTCCTCGTGTTCAGGCATCGCGCCTCACCGAAATTAACTGCTGGGCTTGTACTCCGCGTCGATCACATCGTCCGGTCCCTTCCGCTCCCCGGAGGAACCTCCCGCCCCAGCGCCGGCGGCCGTGCGGTACAGCGCCTCCGTGAACTTGAAGATCATCCGCTGGAGCTCCTCGGTGAGCTGCCGGGTCTTGGTGACGTCGCGGGATTGCACCGCCTGGCGCAGCTCCTTCGCCTTCTCCTCTAGGGCGCGGCGGTCCGCCTCCGGTGCTTGGGCGAGCTGCTCCCGCAGCAGGCGCTCCGCCTGATAGGCGATGCTGTCCCCGCGGTTCAGGATCTCTGCCTCCTCCCGCTTGCGGCGGTCCTCCTCCGCGTGCTGCTCGGCCTCCCGGATCATCCGCTCGATCTCCTCCCGGGTGAGGGTGCTCGTCCCGGTGATCTTGATGGACTGCTCCCGTCCGGTGGCCAAGTCCTTGGCGGACACCGAGAGGATGCCGTTCGCGTCGATGTCGAAGGTGACCTCGATCTTCGGCACGCCGCGCGGGGCGGGCGGGATCCCGTCCAGGATGAACCGGCCGAGGGTGCGGTTATCGCGGGCCATGGGCCGCTCGCCCTGCAGGACGTGGATCTCCACCTGGGTCTGACCGTCCTCGGCGGTGGTGAAGATCTCGCTCTTCCGCGTGGGGATCGTCGTGTTCCGGGGGATGAGGACGGTCATGACCCCACCCAACGTCTCGATCCCCAGCGACAGCGGCGTGACGTCCAGCAGCACCACCTCGCGGACCTCACCCGCCAGCACGCCGGCCTGGATCGCCGCGCCGACCGCCACCACCTCGTCCGGGTGGACCTCCTTGCTGGGCTCCTTCCCTGTGAGCCGGCGCACGAGTTCCTGGATCATTGGCATCCGGGTGGCGCCGCCCACGAGGATGACCTCGTTGAGGTCGCGCTCGGTGAGCTTCGCGTCACTCATGGCCTGGCGGTAGGGCGGGATGCACCGCTCCACGAGGTCCGCCGTGAGCTCCTCGAACTTGGCCCGGGTGAGGACCATGTCAAGGTGCTTGGGGCCGGTGGCGTCCGCCGTGATGAACGGGAGGTTGATCGTCGTCTGGACCATAGAGCTGAGCTCGATCTTCGCCCGCTCCGCCGCCTCCCGTAGCCGCTGGAGAGCTTGACGGTCCTGGCGGAGATCGATCCCGTGCTGCTTGCGGAACTCGTCCGCAAGCCAGTTCACGATCCGCTCGTCCCAGTCGTCTCCACCCAGGTGCGTGTCGCCGGCGGTGGCCTTCACCTGGAACACACCCTCGCCGATCTCCAGGATGGAGACGTCAAACGTACCTCCGCCGAGGTCCCACACGAGCACGGTCTCGGATCCCTTCTTGTCGAGGCCGTAGGCCAGGCAGGCGGCCGTGGGCTCGTTGATGATCCGCAGCACCTTGAGCCCGGCGATCTCTCCGGCGTTCTTCGTGGCGGTGCGCTGGGCGTCGTTGAAGTAGGCCGGGACGGTGATCACCGCCCCGTCGATCTTCTCCCCGAGGTAGGCCTCGGCGTCCTCCTTGAGTTTCTGGAGGATCATCGCCGAGATCTCCTCCGGAGTGAAGGTGCGGTCCACGGCGGGGATGTACACACAGGCCATCCCGTGCTGCCCCTCCACGACCTTGTAGGGGACCATCTTCCGCTCGGTCTCCACCTCGGTGTAACGGCGCCCCATGAACCGCTTGATGGAGTAGACCGTGTTCTCGGGGTTCAAAATGGCCTGGCGCTTGGCCATCTGGCCCACCAGGCGTTCCCCGGTCTTCGTGAACGCCACCACCGACGGCGTGAGCCGGCTCCCCTCGCGGTTGGGGATCACCACCGGCTCCCCGCCGATCATCGCGGCGATCACGGAGTTCGTCGTTCCGAGGTCGATGCCCACGACCCTACCCATCGCTCACTCCCTCCCGGACGCCCAAAGTGCCGTCGCTACGTCTGGATCTGCACCTGCACCTTGCGGGCCTGCGCCTGCTCGGTCTTCGGGACGTGGACCTCCAGCACACCGTCTTTGTAGGTCGCCTTCGCCTGGTCGGCCTTCACCCCACCGGGGAGCGGGAGCGTCCGCTGGAAGAGGCCGTACCGGAGCTCCCGGCGCAGGTAGTTGCGGCCCCGCTCCTCCTTCTCCTCGCGGCGCTCTGCCCTCAGTGTGAGACCGTCGTCTGCGACCTCCACGTCGATGCTCTTGGGGTCCACGCCGGGTAGGGCGGCTCGCACGACGTACTCGGTGTCCGTCTCATACATCTCGACGGCCGGTTGCCAGGTGCCGACCTCGCCCCTGACCTCGGGCACCTCCGCTTCGCCGGCCCCCATGAGTTCGTCCATCATGCGCTCGAGGGTCCGGCGCATGGTTCTGAGCTCCCGAACCGGATCCCACCTCAGGATGCTCATCGTACTCCCCTCCCCTCTCGTAGGATTCTCCGTGCCTGCAGAATGTCGTCCACGACCAACTCGTACCGCTCCTGGAGCTCCAGGAAAAGCTTCACGCCGGCCAGGTTCAGCCCGACCTCTCGGGTCAGGTACTGAATGAGCTGGACCCGCTGGAGGTCGCGCTCGCTGAACAGGCGCATCCGGTTGCGCCGCGCCGGCCGGATGAGACCCTTCTCCTCATAGATCCGCAGCGTCCTCGGGTGGACACCGAGGAGCTCGGCGGCGATGCCAATGGCGTAGACCGGTGTCGTGTCCGACTTCACCCGCCGCTGCGCCAACCGGGTACACCTCCGGCGTGCACCCCCATCGTAGGAGAAGGGAAGCGTCGTTGTCAATACTCTTGACAATGATGTTGTTAAATCTCCCGGCCGGTTCTCTCGATGGTTCGCGTTCTGCACAGTGCCCTCAGTGAGCCAGTAGGAACCGGACGTCCTCGCGTCGGTAGGGGAAAGGTGGGGTCCAGTCCGGCGGAGGGGGCGGATAGCGGTCGGCTTCGAAGTCCGGGTTCTCGGCCGCCGCCCCTGCGTGGACCCGGAGGAACACCCCGCCCAGCGTCACCCGCTCCACCTGTGTAAGGGGGATCACCACGCTGCGCTCCCACAGCGGACCCGCGGCGTGAGGAGGTGCGCCTGCATCGGGGAAGTCGCCGTGCACGACCACCGCCACAACCCGGCGGCTTCCGGGGTCGATCACGACCGCCTCCACTCGACCAAGATCCTGGTCGGTGGCGAACACCGGCTGCCCGATCTCCGGCTGTACCACCCGCGCCCACTCCTCCGGGATTCCGGGCGCGATGAGCCGGTTGCTCACCGCCCGCACCTCTGGAAGGGCTGCGATCGTCCGCTCCACCTCCCGGGCGTCCTCCAGGGTCGGGACCGAGCCGGTGAGCTCCACAATCCCTTCCCGCACCCGCACGTGGATCGGCAAGGACCGGACCTTTGGGTTACCGAGCAACGCACCGCTCACCCGCTGGAGGAGCTCCAGGTCCACGACGAGCCTGTTCTCGACACCGAGAACACCGGGAACTGATCGCGCGATCTCCTCGGCCCGGGCCGAAAGCGCCCGGTTGTGCACGTGGCCCCGCAGCCGCACCACACCGTCTTCGACCTCCACCCGAATCGGAAGCCCCATCACCCGCAGCAGCTCGTCCCTCTGGAGGGCTTCCTCCACGTCCCGTTCCAGCTCGTCGTCGGGGCGGTAGGCGGGCAGGTGCGCGACAGCCTCCCGCGAGGCCTCCAGGAGAACGGCGTCCGGCGTGATCGTGCTCACCCAGTCCGCAGGTACGGCCACGTCCCGGGAGAAGAGGAGGCCCTGACGGACGACGAAGTGCCGGACCGTACCGGTCCGGGCGTCCACGAGCACCATGTCCACTCGACCGATGGGGCCGTCCGAGCACAGGACCCGCTGGCCGCGGCGGATGGTGACGAACGCCTCGTCCGAACGCGCCTGGGCCTCGGCCTGGATCCTCCGCTCCAGGCCCTCCATCCGCCGCAGGGCCCCAGGGAGCCGCAGGAGTGCCCCGCCTCCGCGCAGGCTCTGCCAGCCGGGCCAGGAGAGGGCCGCCGGTGCGTGGTCCGCCGACCGGTAGGGCGGTAGGTCCGCGAGCTCCGCGACCGAGAGGCGGAGTACGACCCGCTCCTCTGTGGCGTCGACGACGTGCTCTGCAGGCACCAGGACCTCGCGACCTGCGGGGTCGCGCACCACGAGGGCGGTGATCCGCCGCTCCCGCGGACTCACGACGACCTGGGAAACCTGACCCGCCGGCCCGTCCGTGGCCTCCACGCGGGCCCCCAGGCGGATCTCGAGCCGATGCGCCTCGGATCCTGTCAGGGCATCCATGGTATGATCCATCTGAGTCCGATGAGCGTCCTGGATCTGTTCTGGTTCTTCATCATCATATCAGCGCTCCAGCCAATGCTCCAGCGGCGGTGGCTGGAGGTGGCGCGGTTGCGGCTGCTGCGGGAGTTGGAGCGCAGGCGTACGAGCCGCGTGATCGCCATGATCCACCGGCAGGAGACGATGAGCCTCCTCGGGTTCCCCATCTTTCGCTACATCGACATCCACGACTCCGAGGAGGTCCTCCGGGCGATCCGGCTCACCCCGCCCGAGATGCCCATCGACTTCATCCTACACACGCCGGGCGGGCTCGTGCTCGCGGCCGAGCAGATCGCTCGGGCCTTGCGCGCGCACCCCGGCCGGGTGACGGTGTTCGTGCCGCACTACGCCATGTCCGGCGGCACCCTCATCGCACTCGCCGCCGACGAGATCGTGATGGACCCGCACGCGGTGCTGGGCCCCGTGGACCCGCAGCTGGGTTCCTGGCCGGCCGCCTCCATCGTCCAGGTCCTCAGCCGCAAGAACATCAACGAGGTAGAGGACCAGACGATCATCCTCGCCGACGTCGCCCAGAAAGCCCTCCGGCAGGTCAAGGAGGCCGTACGGGAACTCCTCTCGGACAAGCTCCCCTCCGAGCGAGCCGAAGAGGTGGCGGAGATCCTCTCGTCCGGCCGGTGGACCCACGACTACCCGATCACCGTGGAGGAGGCACGGGCCCTGGGACTCCGTGTATCGACGGAGATGCCGCGGGAGATCTACGCGCTCATGGGTCTGTACCCCCAGGCCCCCCAACAACGGCCCTCGGTGGAGTACGTTCCGATCCCCTACCGGCCGCCCATCCCGGCCCGACCGCCCGGCCGCACCGAGCGGCGTTCTCACTCCTGTCCGATGAGGCCGGGGTCTTCGGGCGGGACCTTCAGGTAGCAGGTGTCGTTCAGCACGACGATCCGCGCTTCCTCCAGGGAGGGGGCTTCGATGAGGTTCACGGCCCCGTTGTGCTGCTGGACCCGGAAGTACGCCCCAAGGGGTGCACCGAGCAGCGTGAGGAGGATCAGGCGGTTGATGCCCGCGTGGGCGACGACGACGACCGTGGCGTTTGGGTGAGTGTCCACGATGCGGCCGAAGGCCCGCATCGCCCGGCCGCGTGCCTCCTCCAGCGTCTCGCCTCCCGGGAGGCGGACGTTGGCCGGATCCCGCCACCAGCGTCGCACGAGCTCTCCTACGTGGGACTCCATCTCTTCCACCCGGAGCCCGTCCAGGATCCCGTGGTTCAGCTCCGCAAGGTCCGGTTCCACGATGGGCTCCAGCCCGTGCGGCGCGGCGATCCGCTCCGCGCCCCAGCGGCAGCGACCGAGGGGGCTTGTGTACACCGCGGCCACCGGCTCTTTTGCTAAGGCTGCAGCGAGCCGTCGCATCTGGTCCTGCCCGAGCGGGGTGAGGGGGGAGTCGCCCCGGCCCTGGTAGCGGCGCTCCAGGTTCCACAGGGTCTGCCCGTGCCGGACCAGGAACACACGGGTGGTCATGCGTACTGCTCCCGCTTTGCCCGCTCCGCCTCCTCCAGCATTCGGAGGTAGCTCTCGTACCGGGTGCGGGGGATGGATCCGGCCTCCACCGCCTCGCGCACCGCACACCCGGGCTCGGACCGGTGGAGGCAGTCGCCGAACGCGCACGCCTCCTTGTGGACGCGGATCTCCGGGAAGCAGTTTTGCACCACCTCGGGTGCGATGTGCACGAACTCCAGTACCTGCACACCGGGGGTGTCCACAACGAAGGCGTCCGGGCCCACCTCCAGGAGTTCGGCGGTGGTCGTGGTGTGGCGGCCGCGTCCGGTTCGGGGACTCACCTCCCGGACCGGTCGGACGTGGGTTCTGAGGAGCGCGTTGAGGAGGCTGCTCTTCCCGACACCGGAAGGCCCCACGAGGACCGTAAGGTGACCTCGCAGCGTCTCTCGGAGTGTCTTGAGTCCTTCGCCGGTGAGGGCGCTCGTACGCAGGACCGGGTACCCGATCTGCGCGTAGAGGTCGGCAAGGGGGCCTGGATCCCCCAAGTCCACTTTGTTGAAGCAGAGGAACGGGTGCAGGCGGGAGGCTTCGGCGAGGGCGAGGAACCGGTCGATGGCATGAGGCTCGGGGTCCGGACGCCGCACGGCAAACACCACGGCGCACTGGTCCACGTTCGCCGCGATCACCTGGAGCCGGTGGGGGTCGGCGGCCGCAGGCTTCGTGAGCTCGCCGGAGCGGGGTAGCCGCTCCTCGATAACCCCTTCCTCCCCGGAGAGGGGCAAGAACCGCACCCGGTCGCCCGGCACGATGCGAAAGAGGCCGGGATCCTCCGGGCTCCGGCGCCGGAGCTTCCCCCGTGCGACGCACCGGTACACCCGGCCCCCGGAGGACACGAAGAAGAAGCCCCCCACAGCCTTGGTCACGATCCCGACGAGGGTACGATCGGCCTCCATCGGCCCTCTAGGAAGTTGGCGGTGAGGGCACGAATCCCTTGTCCGTGACCGTCGTCGAGGCCCGGGATCTCACGAAACGGTTCGGCGCTATCACCGCGGTGGACCGCATCTCCTTCGACGTCCACGCGGGCGAGTGCTTCGGGTTCCTCGGTCCCAACGGTGCGGGCAAGACGACCACCATGAAGATGATCTACTGCGTCGCCCGCCCGACCTCCGGTGTGCTCCGCGTGTTCGGGATGGACGTGAGGTCGCACCCCCGCGCGATCAAGCGCCACCTCGGGGTCGTCCACCAGGCGACGACGCTGGACGAGGCCCTCACGGTCCGGGAGAACCTCCTCGTGTACGCCCGCTACTACGGCCTGGGCTGGCGGGAAGCCCGGGAGCGGGCCGATGCGTTGCTCGCGTTCGTCGAGCTGTCGGGGCGCGCGGACGAGCGGATCCCGAACCTCTCGGGCGGGATGCAACGGCGCCTCATGATCGCCCGGGCCCTCGTGGCGAACCCGAGGCTCCTCATCCTGGACGAGCCCACCACGGGGCTGGACCCTCAGGCGCGGCATGCCGTGTGGGACCGGCTGCGGCAGCTCAAGCGGGCAGGGGTCACCCAGATCCTCACGACCCACTACATGGAGGAGGCCGAGCAGCTGTGTGATCGCGTGGCCATCATGGACGGCGGTCGCATCGTGGCCGAAGGTCCTCCACAGGCCCTCGTTGAGCGGTACGTGGGCCGGGAGGTCGTTGAACTCCAGGTGGCCCAAGACGGTGCCTCGGCCCGGGTGGTGGCCGAGGAGATTCGTGCCCTCGCAGAGGCGTACGAGTGGGATGGAGGCCGCGTGCTCCTCCATACGCACGACGGCGAGCGCCTCGTTCACCAGGTGCGCTCCCTCGGGCTCCCCGTAAAGGCCGTGGTCCTGCGGCGGGCCACGCTGGAGGACGTCTTCCTGCACCTCACGGGGAGGAGGCTCCGGGAGTGATGGACGTTTCCCTCACGGGTGTCCTGCTTTTCTGGCAGCGCAACCTCCTCATCTTCCGGAAGATCTTCCTCACCGCCCTCCCGGAGAACTTCCTGGAACCGATCCTCTACCTCGTCGCACTAGGCCTCGGGCTCGGCGGCTTCGTCCGGGAGGTCCAGGGAATCCCGTACGTGGCCTTCGTGGCCACGGGGCTTGCGGCCTCGGCCGCCATGTTCGGCGCCACGTTCGAGTGCACGTACAACGCGTACGTCCAGTTCGCCTATGACCGCTCCTACGATGCGATCGTCACGACCCCGCTTTCGGCCGAGGACGTGGCCGTGGGCGAGGTGCTATGGGGAGCGACGCGGAGCGCCCTGTACGGGAGTGCCTTCCTCCTCGTCGCGGCCCTCTTCGGCGTCGTGCGCTCGTGGTGCGCCCTCGCCCTTCCCTTCGTGTTCTTCACAAGCGGCATCCTCTTCTCCGCTACCGCCCTCACCTTCACCGCGCTTACGCCTTCCATCGACCTTTTCACGTACTACTTCTCCCTGTGGATCACGCCCATGTTCCTGTTCAGCGGGATCTTCTTCCCCCTCGACGCGTTTCCCGCGTGGGTCCGGGACGTGGCGTGGTGTACCCCCCTCTACCACGTGGTCCGCGCGACCCGCGCCTTCGCATTCGGGAACCCGGCGGCCGCCTTGAGGGAACTCCTCTGGATCGGGCTCCTCGCCTTCGCCCTCCTCCCGATCCCGGCAATCCTCCTGCGGCGCCGGCTCGTTCATTGACGCTCCCTCCCGTTCCGAGGGGTGCTCTCAGGGCCAAGAAGCGCCGGTAGTGCCGCTCCACGGTCCGGCGGTCGATCACAAGGCTGCGGGACCGCTCGGGCCGCACCCCGCCGCTGAAGGTCCTCGGGATGTGCAACAGCTCGTGCAGGATCACCCGGTCCTGCTGGTCGGGCGGCAGGCGGTCGAAGGCGGGTGCCAGGAACTCGACCACGTAGGCGGGCGCAAGGCCGAGGGCCTTCTGGAAGATGGGCGGAAGGCCCCAGATGCGGGCCCACGCGTTCGCCCGGGCGCCGGACGTCCGCACGCAGACGACCCGGTCCGGCTGCACGTGCCCGAACCCCAGGACCTGGGCCATCTCCACGAGCCGCGCGTGGAGGTCGGGGGCGGCTTCCCACCGGATGGGCACATGGAGTTCCTTCGATGGACCGTCCGCTGGACTCCTGCCGGCCAGCTCCACCGACCGTGGTAGAATGGCGCGGCAATGACTCTCTCCCTCTGGCTCGACGAACCCTACAAGCCCCGGGATGTCCTCCGCGGGGACCTGCGGGTGTCCGTGGCGATCATCGGTGGCGGGATCACCGGGATCTCCACCGCCTACTGGCTCGGTCGGTTCGGTATTCCCTGTGCTGTGCTGGAGCGGGAGGCCGTGGCCTCCGGGGCAAGCGGCCGGAATGCCGGGTTCGTTCTGGAGGGGGCGGTGCCGGACTACGCGGACCTTGTGGCACGGTTCGGGCGGGCGGAGGCGCGGGCGCTGTGGGCCTTCACCGTGGAGAACCGGGAGCGGATGGTGCAGGTGTGCGCCGAGGAAGGGATTGAGGCGGAGATCGACCCGTGCGGGAGCGTCTGGGCCGCCGCTTCTTCGCGGGAGTTCGACATGCTCCGGCGGGAGGCCGACCTCCTGGCCGAAGAGGGATTCCCTCTTCGGGTCCTGGATGCCGAGGGGGTAGCGGCCCGGCTCGGGGGCCGGGGCGGGTTCTTGGGCGGCGTCCTGAACCCTCGAGACATCGGGATCCACCCCGTGCGCGTCACCCGGGGACTCGCCCGCGCCGGTGAGCGCCGGGGCGTCTGTATCTTCGAGGGGACACCCGTCCTGGGGCTTGAGCGCCACTCCCACTGGGAAGTCATTACCCTCAGCGGCCGCGTGCGGGCCGACCACGCGGTGGTGGCGCTGGACGCCTACGCAGGCCTCTTGGACGCCCGGTGGAGTTCGGCGATCCGGGCGGTCCGGGGCCAGGTGCTCGCTACGGCACCGGTGGGCCAGCGCCTCTTCGGCCACCTCTTCTACGCCAACGAGGGGTTCGAGTACTGGCGGCAGACGCCCGCGGGGCGCGTCGTGCTGGGCGGCCTCCGGCGCCTGGCACTCCAGGAGGAGGTGGGGACCGAGGACCGTCTACATCCCCGCATCCAGGAGGCGCTGGAGGCGTACCTGCGCGACCTCGGGGTCCCTCCGGAGGTCCCCGTGACCCACCGGTGGAGCGGGGCGATCGGGATCAGCACCGACCACCTCCCTCTTATCGGACCCGTCCCGGGTTCACCCGGTCTTTTTCTCGCGGCCGGCTACACCGGGCACGGCCTCGCTTTTGCCTTCCTCGCCGGCCGCATGGTCGCCCAACTCGTCGCGACCGGCGACACGGAGTACCCGCGGACCCTCTTCCCCCAGCGGGTGCTCGGGGCAGGACCTGCAGCTTCCTAGGTCGAATCGGATCCCACCGCCGTGCGCACCGATTCCCCTCTGGTCGGGATCCGGGTTGTCGAGGTGGGGAGCTTCATCGCGGGCCCCTACTGCGGGCAGCTCCTCGCCGACTACGGAGCGGAGGTGATCAAGATCGAGCCGCCCAGGGGCGGCGACCCCATGCGGCAGTGGGGCACGACGCCTCAGGAGGGCCGATCCTTGTGGTGGACCGTGATCGGGAGGGGGAAGAAGAGCGTCACCCTGGACCTCCGCACCGAGGAGGGCCAAGGCATCCTGCGCAGGCTCGTCCGGCGCTGCGACGTCCTCGTGGAGAACTTCCGGCCCGGTGTGATGGAGGCGTGGGGGCTCGGCCCCGATGCGCTCCTCGCCGAGCACCCGGACCTGATCTACGTGCGGATCTCGGCCTTCGGGCAGACCGGGCCCTACCGGGACCGGCCGGGGTTCGGGAGCGTGGCGGAGGCCATGGCTGGGCTCCGCTACCTCGTGGGCTACCCGGACCGTCCTCCGCCCCGGGTGGGGATCAGCATCGGCGACACCCTGGCCGGGATGTTCGGGGCCCTCGGTGCCCTCCTCGCGCTCCGGCACCGGGAGGTTCGAGGTGGCGGGGGTCAGGTGATCGACGTGGCGATCACCGAGGCAGTACTCGCGGTGCTGGAGAGCGTCGTTGCGGAGTGCAGCGTGGCGGGTGTCGTGCGGGAGCGGTCGGGCTCCATCCTGCCCGGCGTGGCACCCAGCAACCTCTACCAGACCCGGGACGGCCGGTGGATCGTGATCGCGGCGAACGCCGACGGCGTGTTCCAGAGGTTGTGCGACGCGATGGGACGGCCCGAGTGGAAGACCGACCCCCGCTATGCGACCCACACCGCGCGCGGTCGGCACCAGTCAGAACTGGACGAAGCGATCGCCGCGTGGGCCCACACCCGTTCGTCAGAAGAGCTCCTGGATCTTCTGGCGCGCCACGCCGTGCCCTGCGGGCCGGTCTACAGCGCCCGCGACATCCTTCAGGACCCCCACTTCCGGGAACGCTCCCTCCTCGAGGTGCCCGATCCCCGGTACGGTGCGGTCGTGATGCAGGCCCCCGTACCGAAGATGAGCCGGACGCCGCCTGGGGTTCGGCATCCTGCCCCGGAGCTCGGCGAGCACACGGAGGAGGTCCTGCAGGAACTCGCAGGTCTAGCGCCGGAGGAGATCAGGCGGCTGCGGGCGAGGGGGGTCCTGTGAGGGTACCGACCGCCGTCTCGGCTCCGGTGGCCGTGCGGCTTACGGGCTGCCGGCGGTCCTTCCGCACGCGGAGTGGTGAGACCTACGTGGCGGTGGACGGGGTGGACCTCACGGTCCAGAGCGGCGAGTTCGTCTCCCTCGTGGGTCCTACAGGCTGCGGGAAGACGACGATCCTGAACCTCGTGGCCGGGCTCCTGGCACCGGATGCGGGTCGGGTGGAGGTGTTCGGCGAACCCCTGCAGGGGATCAACCGCCGCGCCACCTACCTGTTCCAGCAGGACGTGCTCCTCCCGTGGAAGACCGCGGAGGAGAACGTGATGCTGGGGCTCCTGTTCCGGCGGGTGCCCAAGGAAACGGCGCGGGAGCGGGCGCGCGCGTGGCTTGCGCGGGTGGGCCTCCGTGGCTTCGAGGACCGCTACCCCTACCAGCTCTCCGGCGGGATGCGCAAGCGCGTGGCCCTGGCCCAGAGCCTCATCGTGAACCCCGAGATCCTCCTCATGGACGAGCCCTTCGCGGCCCTCGACGTCCAGACCCGCCAGATCATGGAGAATGACCTCCTGCGGATCTGGCAGGAGGAGCGGAAGACCGTCCTCTTCGTCACCCACGACCTGGACGAGGCGATCGCCCTCTCGGACCGCGTGGTCCTCCTGTCGGCCGGGCCGGCCGCGCGGCCGGTGGCCGAGTTCCCCATCGACCTTCCCCGTCCCCGAGACGTGGCCGAGGTGCGGCTGGATCCCCGCTTCCAGGAGGTGTACGGCCGAATCTGGGAGCGTCTGCGGGGAGAGGTCCTGCGGACCTACGCACACCGGGGGATCTAGGGTGTCCGGTTCAACCCTGCGCCTCGTGCAGGCCGCGGTCTTCGTCGCCTTCATCGCGGCCTGGGAGACGTTGTCGCACCTGCGGGTACTGGACCCCTTCTTCTTCAGCCGGCCGAGCGCGATCGCCGAGCGGGTGGCCCGCTGGGTTGTGACCGGCAGCATCTACCTCCACATCTACGTGACCACCGTGGAGACGATCCTCGCCTTCCTCACGGGGTCGGTGCTCGGAGTCGTGGTGGGGTTCCTGTTCGCGCGCTGGACGTGGCTTTCGCGAGTGTTCGAGCCCTACATCAAGGTCGCTAACGCTCTCCCCCGGATCGTGCTCGCACCCATCTTCACCCTGTGGTTCGGGCTCGGAATCCTCTCGAAGGTCGCCTTCGGCGTGACCCTCGTGTTCTTCGTCGTGTTCTTCAACACCTACCAGGGCGTGCGGGAAGTTGACCGCAGCATCCTCTACAACGCCCGGATGCTGGGCGCCAGCGACCGGGACCTCGTCCGGCACGTCCTGTTGCCCTCGGCCCTCGTGTGGATCCTGAGTAGCCTCCACACGAGCGTGGGGCTCGCGCTGGTGGGCGCGGTGGTGGGCGAGTACCTGGGGTCCGCCCGGGGACTCGGCTACCTCATCCAGCAGGCCGAGGCCCTGTTCGACACGACCGGTGTGTTCGCGGGGATGGTCGTGCTGTCGGGGTTCGTGCTCGTGGTGGACGCCGTGGTGGCTGCCCTCGAGCGGCGCCTGCTCCGGTGGAAGCCGCCGGGTCTTGCCGAAGAACCTACCTAAGTGCCGAACAGGATCGGATGGACCAAACGAGAATTCCTTGATGGAGGCAGTCCGGGAGGTGCGGACGTGAGACGGATCGGCTGCGTGTTGCTGGCGGTCCTCCTTGCGGCGGTCCCCCTGTGGGCCCAGGGTGCAGGTCGGCCCGAGCGGTCGAAGCTCGTGCTCGCCGTAGGCGGCAAAGAGGCGCTCGTTTACCTTCCCCTCACCGTGGCCGAGCGGCTCGGCTACCTGCGGCAGACCGGGATCGAGATCGACATCCAGAACTTCGCGGGCGGAGGCCAGGCCCTGCGGGCCCTCATCGGGGGGAGTGCGGATGTGGTGAGCGGGTTCTACGACCACACGATCCAGATGCAGGCCCAGGGCCGGGACATCCGGTGCTTCGTGATGCAGCAGCGGTACCCCGGGCTCGTGTTCGCCATCGCCCGGTGGGCCTACGACGCCGGGGTGCGGACCTACGCCGACCTCCGTGGCAAGAAGATCGGTGTGACCGCACCCGGCTCCAGCACGCACTTCTTCACGAACTTCCTCATGACCCGAGCCGGAGTGCCCCTCACGGAGTTCGCGGTCGTGGGGGTGGGGCCCGGTGCAACGGCCGTCGCCGCGGTGCGGAACCGTCAGGTGGAGGCCCTCTCCAACGTGGACCCCACGATCACGCTCCTGGAGTCCAGTAACGAGATCGTCGTGCTGGCCGACACGCGGAGCACGAACGGCACCCTCCGGGTGTTCGGCGGACCCTACCCTGCCGCCTGCCTCTACGCGACGGGCGAGTTCATCGACCGCAACCCGAACACCGTCCAGGCCCTCACGACCGCCATGGTGCGGGCCCTCCGGTGGATCCGCGCACGCAAGAGCGTGGAGGAGATCGTGAACCTCATGCCCGAGGAGTACTACCAGGGGAACCGCGCGCTCTATGCCAAGGCCGTGGCGAACATGCTCCCCTCCTACTCGCCCGACGGCCGGATGCTGGAGGCTGGCCCCGCGAACGTCCTGCGGGTGCTCGCCCAGTTCGACCCGCAGGTGGCGCGGGCCCGGATCGACCTAGGGAAGACCTACGAGACGCGGTTCGTGGAGGTGGCCCTCCGGCAGCTCCGCTCCGGTCAGTAGGACCATGCCGCACACTCTCGTCGAGAAGATCCTGCTCGCCCACACGGAGGTGCCGGACCTGGCGCCCGGGGACCTGGTGATGGTGCGCTGCGACCTCGTGATGGCCAACGACGTCTCCGGCCCGGTGGCCTTCCGGGCCATGGAGCGGATGGGGGCCAAGAGGGTGTTCGATCCGGCACGGGTCGTGATGGTGGCCGACCACTTTACCCCGGCCAAGGATGCGCTCTCCGCCGCCCTCCAGAAGACGTTGCAGGAGTGGTGCACAGCGCAGGGGGTGACGTACTACGGCCAGGGCCGGGGCGGGATCGAGCACACGCTCCTCTGCGAGGAGGGATGGGTCACACCCGGCGCGGTGATCGCGGGCGGCGACTCCCACACCTGCACCTACGGGGCCCTCGGGGCCTTCGGGACCGGACTCGGGTCCACGGACATCGCCTTCTGCCTCGCCTTCGGTGAGTTCTGGCAGGCCGTCCCCGCCACCATCCGGGTGATCTTTGAGGGGGAGCGGAGACCGTACGTCACCGGGAAGGACCTGATCCTCGCGGTGATCGCCCACATCGGAGTGGCGGGCGGGACAAACCACGTGCTGGAGTTCATCGGACCCGGTGCTGAGGCCCTCTCCGTGGACGAGCGCCTCGCGGTGGCGAACATGGCCGTGGAGGCGGGAGCGGAAACCGGTCTTTTTCCGGCCGACGACCGCACCGCCGCCTACCTCGCAAGCCGCGCCCGATGGCCGTGGAAGGCGGAGCGAAGCGACCCCGACGCCCAGTTTGCCCAGACGGTCCGGATCGCCCTAGACGACCTCCCGCCCCTCGTGGCGGCGCCTCATTCGCCGGGCAACGTCCGTCCCATAGAGGAGGTGCGCGGGGTACGGGTGGACCAGGTCTACATCGGGAACTGTGCGAACGGCACCCTCACGGACCTGCGCCAAGCGGCGGAGGTGCTGCGGGGCCGCCGGGTGCACCCACGCGTCCGGATGATCGTCGTCCCGGCCACGTACACGATCTACCGGCAGGCCCTGCGGGAGGGCCTCATCGAGACGTTCCTGGAGGCGGGTGCTGTTGTCTCACCGCCCACCTGCGGAGCCTGCTTCGGCGGGCACATGGGAGTCCTCGCGTCGGGCGAGCGGGCGGTCACCACCACGAACCGGAACTTCCGGGGCCGCATGGGTGCCCCGGACGCCGAGGTGTACTTGAGCAACGCGTGGGTGGCGGCCGCGGCCGCCGTGGCCGGCGAGATCGTCCACCCAGCCGACGTGCTCTCGGAGGCGCGGGCGTGATCCTGGAAGGCACGGCCCTCGTGATCCCCCAGGACGACGTGGATACCGACGTCCTGTACCCCGGTCCCTACCTGAACATCGTGGAGCCCGAGCAGATGAAGTCCTACCTGTTCGAGGGCCTGGATCCCTCGCTCCGATCGCAGCTCCGGCCGGACACGATCCTCGTGGTGGGGCGCAACTTCGGGTGTGGATCCTCCCGCGAGCACGTGCCGCTGGCGATCAAGGCGTGGGGAATCCGCTGTCTAGTCGGCAAGAGCTTCGCGCGGATCTTCTACCGGAACTGCATGAACCTGGGGCTCCTCGCCATCACCTGCCCGGCCGCCGTCGAGGTGGCCCACACCGGCTCCCACCTCCGGATCGATACCGAGGCGGGCACCGTCGACGCGGATGGGCAACCCTTCCCGATCCCCCGTATCCCGCCCTTCCTGGTCGACCTCCTGGCCGCGGGGGGCCTGGAGGCGTGGGCGCGCAGGCGGCTATCCGAACCGGAGCCAGGCAGGGCCCGCGACCAGGGTGACAAGGCCCGGTAGGGCCCACAGCGCGCTTTTGGCCCCCTCCAGCCGATCCCCGGCCCGCAGCCACCGCGCGGCCTCCAGGAGGGGGAGGAGCGTCATGACGACCACGAACCACGGGCCCAGCACGGAGAACGCTTCCGGAAGTGCACCGCTCACGCGCCGGTAGGCCTCCGCGATCGCCATCACGATCCAGAAGAACGCCAAACCCGCCCGCATCTACCCTCCCAGGAGCTTCGCGTGCACCCTCAGCTGGCCCAGGTGGTAGCTGTAGTGGGCGATCGTCTGGAGGATCGCGTAGAGCTTCGTGACGGTCTCCGTGCGTTCACCGCGCTGGACCTCCACGCGCTCCTCCAGGGCTTCATCCGGCAGGTGCTCCAGGATCTCCCGGGTCCGCGCACCGACCCGGGAGAGCTCTGCCAGCACCTCGGACTTCCGAACCGGGAGCTGGGGGGCGAACTCCGCATCCCGGTCCCGCTTTACCGGATCCCCGCCCACCGTGCGGTGGATCCAGTAGCGCTCAGAACCCACCAGGTGCCGCAGGAGGATCCCCGGAGTGTTCGTGAGGCCGGGCGGCCTCCGGTTCAGCGTTTCCTCGTCCAGGGGTTCTGCGACCTTCAGGACGGCCTCCCGCAGTTCGTCGAGGTACGTGGCGAATGCCCGTGCCTGTCCCATGGCTCCCTCCGTGGATCTCTCCATGAGTGTACCGGATGCACCGCTCCTCTATTTGTGTCCTTCCCACCTACGCAGTAGAATGCCAGAGCATCAAGGAGAGAACGAACATGGCCAGGCCCGTGGTCAGGATCCGTCCGTTCCGGGAGGACGACTATCCCGCCCTCGTCGCGGTGACAAACGCCGTCCACCCCGACTACCCCCGCACCGAGGAGGAAGTGCGCCACGCGGACGGCCGCTTTTGGGGCCGGTTCCGACTCCACCGCCTGGTCGCCGAGCACGCGGGCCGGCTCGTGGGCTGGGCCGAGTTCCACCACTGGCCCTCCGAGTACCACCCCCGGAAGTTCGCCGTGGAGGGAGGTGTCCACCCGGACGTCCAGGGGCAGGGGATCGGTGGCCGGCTCTACGAGGCGCTCCTCCAGGAGTTGGAACCGCTTGGCCCCCTCGTCCTGTGGGCCCGAGCCCGCGAGACTTCCACCCGGAGCGTGCGGTTCCTCCTGGATCGGGGATTCGTGGAGCGGCAGCGGACGTGGGAGTCGCGCCTGACGGTCGCAACCTTCGACCCCACTCCCTTTCAGGCGAAGGCGGAGGAGGCCGTGCGGGGACTACGAGTGACGACGGTGGCCGAGGAGCGGGGGCGCGACCCAGAGTGGAAGATGAAGCTCTACGACCTCGACATCGAGGTGGGGGCTGACATCCCGCGTATGGGAGACTACACGCCCCCTGACCTCGAGGTCTGGAAAGCGGGCCTCCTCGAGAACCCCAACTGGATCCCTGAAGCCGACTTCGTCGTCGTGGATGGCGACCGGTACGTGGCCCACAGCAACCTCTTCCGCTGCCCGCCGCTCCCCGACGTGCTCTACCAGGGGATCACGGGAACGCGGCGCGCCTACCGCGGAAGGGGGCTCGCGCTGGCCCTGAAGCTCCGGACGGTGGCCTACGCCAAGACCCACGGCTACCGCGAGATCCGGACGTGGAACGACGCCCTGAACACCCCAATGCTCCACATCAACGAGCGGCTCGGGTTCGTCCGAGAGCCCGCATGGATCGGCTTCGAGAAGGTCCTCGTTGGACTCACCGCTCCTGAGGTGCGAGGGTCCGGAGGAAGTTCACGATGTGCCAGCGCTCCGGCTCGGTGAGCCGATCCCGGAACGCCGGCATGGCGGTCCCAGGAAGGCCGTTCGTGATCCACCAGAAGAGCTCACCGTCGGTGTGCATCGGAGCGTGCACCGTGAGGTCTGCCGGCCGCGGCACCAAGGACGGAGCGGCCGGTCCGTCGCCGCGGCCTTCCGGTCCGTGACAGACCGCGCAGTTCTCGCGGTACAGCCGTGCACCGAGTGCCACGGAGTTGGCCGTGGGCGGGATCGGGTTCCGTAGTGTGATGGGATCCAGCGGTCGGGGGAGTACCGTGCGGACAGCTACCCCGATGCCGAGGGCGGCGACTCCTGCCACGAGCGCGGATCTCCCCCTCGGCGTGCGCGCGCCCTGTCGAGCCCCGACCCCCATGAGGAGGACGCCTGTGGCCACGAGTACTCCGGCGGCCACGGTCCTCTCGTCCGGGAGGGTCCACGCCGGGGAAGGAGCCCGCCACAGGACGAGGGGGACGTCCAGCTGCCGTCCTCCCACCCGGATTGTGATCTGCCACGGACCGGCCATGGGGACTACGGCCTGGCCACCGAACCGGCCCGGTCCCCGCATCCGGAGGGGAATCGCCACCGGCGCCATGGGGTGTCCTAGCATCACGGCCTCCGCCTCCACCCGCCCCGCCACGGGAGGCCGGATCTCAAGCGTGAGGGAGAACCCGCCCACAGAGGGCAGGACCTCGCCCCGCACCCGGACCCCGCCCACGCGCTCCTCGAAGGCGGTCGGCGCACGGAGGACCACCCGTTCCGGAGGCGGCTGCGTGGTGAGTAGGCCCGTTGCACCAAGTACGCCCAAAAGGAGGGCCGCTTCAATCCGGACCGACCGCCGCAGCGTCCGGAGGCCTTCCGGCCGGTCCATTGCGGGCAACAGACGCCACCGGTTCACCGCCGCCACGAGCCACACGAGGGCCACGAACCCGAGCTTGAGCCCTAGCGCGCGCCCGTAGTCCGTCCACCGGAACACCGGCCAGCCCCACACGTGGACGGTGATCGCGTACACGCCGGTCGCAAGGAGCGCCAGGACCGCCCAGAGGCCCAGGGCGGAGAGCCGGCGCACCGCTCGGCGCACGGCTTCTCCTGAATCCCGCCACAGCGGGCTTGCGCTCAGGTACAGGAGGGCACCGCCCCACGCGACGGCCGCACTCAGGTGCGCGAGGTCCGCAAGGAGCGGGAGCGTACCAGCCGATGCGGCGTGGGCGGTCCAGGTGAGGGTCGCGAGAGCAACGACGCTACCGGTGGCGTAGGCGAAACGGGCCCGGGGTCCATCGAGGCCGCTTTGCTCAAGCCCGGTGAGGATGAGGGCTGCGCCCGAGCGGACCAGGACGAGGAGGCCGTGCCGCGTGCCCAGGAGGTAGTCCAGGAGGAGAGGGAGGGAAAGGCCACCCTGGAGTCGCTGAACCACCGCGGCCACTTCCAGTAGGCTAGCCAGGATGAGGCCGATCCCCGCCGGTGCGGCGAGCCGCTGCACCGATTCCGTCCCTTCCGGCGCCACCCACCGGCGGTACACCCCTCCGCCCACGAGGAGGAGCAAGCCCACGTACACGATGGCCCGTGCGAGAGCGTCCACGACGACTTTCTCAGGGGGTGCGGACGACGAACACGAAGAACCCCCGCGTGATGTGGGTGTCCACCGAGAGGACCCGCCACACCACGACGTACGGGCCCGGCCAGAGATCCGGCTTCAGCCGGATCACCACCTCCCGAGTCACCCTCTCCCGGTTCGCGATTCCCCGGTCGACCCGGCGGTCGTCGTCGTTGCGGGCCTGGAGGGCCTCGTTGAAGAGTGCTGCGGCCAACGCGTTGAGGCGGGCCATGGGTGCGTCCGGCGTGGCCTCCAACCGGTAGACCTTGAAGAGGCTGAAGCGGAGTTCCACGGGCTCGGTGAACACAAGCCGCACGACCCGAGGCGCGCGGTCGAGTCGTGCACCCTCCTGAGGGACCGACCGCTCCAGGTAGGCGTGGGCGGCGGCCGCCCCGGCCGCGCACAGCACCAGGACGGCCGCCGCCAGGATCCTCCTCACGGGAACCTCACGCTCGCCAGAGGCTTCACCTCGTGCGTGTGGAAGGTCTCGTCGAATTGTACGTCCCCGATGGCTCCCCAGATCCGGATCCGGTACACCCCGGGCCGGGTGGGCACGAAGTCGTCAGTATACCGGCCCGGCTGCCCGTGCACCGGCCGTAGCTGCAGCCGCCGGCGGGAGGTGCCGTCGGAACCGATGAGCTCGGCGTTCAGGGTCTTCTCCAGGCCCTCCACGGGCGCACCGTCGGAGGCCCGGCGCACGATGAGATCGAGCCCGTTCAGCACATCGGTGTAGGCCGGTTCCACCCGTAACCCGACGATGAGCCGGAATTGGCCCGCGATCTCCCGCGTCTCGTGGGCCCAACCCCGCACCGCCACGCCCATCGCCACGAGCGCGCACGCTATGCCTACCACGAGGAAAGGCATCCTTCGAACCATACGTCACCTCCTCGAAGTCGGATGTAGGTTGGTTCGGGGGTGCGTTAGCTCAGACGGGGAGGCGGTTCCGGGGGGGGAAGGTCTACGGAGCGGATTCGGACGGGACCGTGCGGGAGGAGGCGACCCTCCAACGCCGGAGGGATAAGTGAGGGATTCGCGCTCGTCCCGATCCCTCCTGCTCCGAGCCCCAGGACGAGGGGGCCGAGGGGGCTGGCTGTGTTCAACGAGACGACCCGCACCCGGCTCGCTTTCCGCACCGGCTGGGCCGGTCCGTGGGTGTGCTCGGCGAGGGCCTGCGCGCGCTCTTCCGGGGTCCCGCCGATCACGAGGTGGGTGTGGTAGGGGTCCACCGCGCGGGGGTTGAGCCAGGGGCCGCTCAGGAGTGCACCGATCCCCGCGAGGAGAGTGAACCGTCGGAGGGCCGCTCGGAGCCGCACGGCGAGGTCCTTCCCGTCTATCCGTACCACGGCCCGTCTGCACCCGCAACGGGTCCTAGCAGGTCGGGTCTGCAGCGTGGTGCTCCCGGATCCTGTGGGAGGGACAGTGGGCCTCGTGCCCGTGCTCCTTGACGAATACCTCCCCGCATAGCCGGCACCGGCCCGCGCGCCGGCCTGCCCGCGCCAGCTCCTCCACCGCCCACCATGCCATCCCCCACACCTCCCCCACGAACCGTCCCCGCTCCCATACCTCCGCCTTTGCCCGCCTCCACCGGTAGAACTCCTCCTCCACAAGGAGCGGGACCCGATCCGCTTGGGGGAGCAGGATGGGCGGGGTACGGGCCAAGACCTCCTGCAGTTCGAGCCCCTCCTCCCTGCACCATCCTCGCACCCGGCTCAGGGTGAGGGAACCGCGGGGCAGAGAGCGCATCCGGGCCAGGAGTTCTGGGAGCCCGGGTGGGCTGGCCATACACCCCCGACCCGAAGTGGTCGCCTCTCCCGCCAGCACGGCCAGCACCACCCGCTCGAGGGTCCTGCGCTCCACCCATACGTAGTACCGCACGACCCCGACGGGCTGAGGCTCGGGCACGCCCGGACCGCAGTAGTACCGCACCCGGCCTCGCAGGACCGCCCCAAGCGGCGCATCAAGCGCCACCTTCCGCCATCGGCGCCCGCCCACCCGCCGGATGCGGATCCGGTGGCGGTCTTCGACCACGGCCTCGACGGGGGATGCGCCCACCATCCGGAGCCATTCTGGCATTGCCTTAGCAATGGGTGCGCAGGCGGATCACGTCCTTCTCTCCCCTACCCCCGCTCCATTGTGCCACGGCCGCACCGGTCCCTACGTCCGCGGGACGGGGTGCCTGCAGTTGCCATATCATGTATCCTGATTGACAGGAAAACAAGAGTTCGCTATTTTGGAAGTACGGACCAGCTCTACGGCATCGAACGGGCAGCCGCCCTACTCGGCGTCCATCCTGACACCATCCGCCGCTGGGAACGGCAGGGCAAGATCCGGGTGCTTCGGACGCCCGGCGGCAAGCGCCGCATCCCCGAATCCGAAATCCGGCGCCTCCGGGGGGAAGCCCTCCCCCTGCCGCAGCGGGTGCTTGCCATTTACGGACGTGTCTCCTCCCATGAGCAGAAGGCCAAGGGGGATCTGGACCGCCAGGTAGCCCACATCCGGGCCTCTCAAGCCGGGCAGGGATTTGACCGGGTCATCGAGCTGACGGATGTGGCCTCCGGCCTCTCGGATCGGCGCAAGGGCCTCCTGCGGCTCATGGAGATGGCCAGGCGAGGCGAAATCACCGACCTGAGCGGTGACGTACAAGGACCAGCTCACGCGGTTTGGCTTTGGCTACTTGTACCAGTACTTTGCCAGCCACGGTGTGCGCCTCCATGTGGTGGACGGACAGGAGGACCGGAAATCCCTACAGGAAGAACTGGTGGACGACCTGCTGGCGATTGTGACGAGCTTCGCAGGAGAGAACTGGTATCGGCGGTGAAGGCGGTGGTGGCGGATGCAGGCAACGTTCCAGACGAAAATCCGGGATGAGGGGGTCTACCCGGTCCTGGATGCTCAAGCGGCCCTGTTCGGCCGCCTGATGCGCCGCCTGTTCAGGGACCTGTACGTCCGGGGCCGCAAGCTGAGCGAGTGCAAGAAACTCTACATCGCCCGCTACGGCCTCACCGCCCGTCAGTTTAACGCCCTCGCCTGCGAACTTGCGGGCAAGGTGAAGGCGGCGGAGGAAGCACGCAAGCACCGGATCGAGGTGCTGCGGGAGCAGATCGCCGCTACCGAGAAGGCCATCCGCCGCCTGCAGAAGGAGAACAAGGTCTTGAGCTCGGGCAAGGGTAAGGTGGCGGAACTGAAGCCCCATGAGCGGGCAGTGCGCAGGTGGCGGGTCCGGTTTCGCTTGCACCAGAAAAAGCGCCGCTTGGGTATACTCCGGGCCCGGCTACTGGCGGAGCAACAGCACCAGGAGGTACCCTCCCTCTGCTTTGGCTCCCGCAAGCTGTTTTGTGCCCAGTTCCACCTGAAGGAAGCTGGCTTTGCCTCCCACGGCGACTGGCTCCGGGCGTGGCGGGAGGCCCGTTCGAACGCTTTCTTTTGCCTGGGGTCGAAGGGCGAGACGGGAGGCAACCAGACCTGCACCCTGCTGCCGGACGGGACGCTGCGCCTGCGGGTTCCCCATGCCCTGGTGGGGCAGTAGGGGAGCTGGTAAGCCGGTGGTGGTGGAGCGGCTGGACTTCCGGGCGAAGAAGGCGCGGCTGCGGGAGGCCTCACCCCACTACAGCCGGAAGCTGTCGCACTTTGCCTATGCCGCCTTCCACGCCCTGCTGGTGTCGCGGGCGGCTCGGGAGGGCGTGGAGGTCATTGAAGTCAACCCGGCGTACACCAGTGTGATTGGAAAGGTTAAGTTCATGGCCCGGTACGGGCTGTCGCCACACGGGGCAGCGGAAGCAGACGCACGCCCTGTACCAGCGTCCCTCCGAGGGAGGCCCAGGCAGGGGGATACCCCTATCCGTTCCGGCACCGGCGGGCGCAGGCCCGCACGGCCCGGGGCGGGATGGTCTGGCTTGGGCCCCGGGGTGCGACCCCCCGGCGCGAATCGCCGGGAACGCTGTTCGCCCGGCGTCGTAAGCAGGGATTTACCCATGAATGCTTACGTTTTCAGGAACGGCCTGATCCCGTTACGGTGGAAGCCGCCCCACGCCAGCGCGGTCATCACCAGATGGCCCTCACGGCGTACTGCCTGATTGCCGGGTCCGCCGTGAGGATCTCCAGATCCTCCAGCTGCGCCTGGGCCACCAGCATCCGGTCGAACGGATCCCGGTGGAGGGGCGGCAGGGTGTGCACGTGCAGGGCATGCCGGATCGAGACGGGCAGGGCCTCGATGCCGTTCCGGACCATCTGGTCCACCAGGAAACTCCCCATGGGTTCCGGAAGCCGGATCCGGCCCAGCCCGGCCTTGATGGCGATCTCTCACCCGCTGTCCGCGCTCAGGAACAGCTCGTTCCGGCCCGATCGGATCACCCCCCGGGCCCGCTCCGAAAGGCGAGGGTCATCCGTGATCCACCACAGGAAGACATGGGTGTCCAGTAGGA
>Ga0101941_1000630_pt1 | contig 49913 bp, 45 predicted proteins | sample DewCreD2012metaG_3_FD_75242 | JGI IMG/M metagenome (GOLD analysis project Ga0101941, IMG submission 75242) | Hot spring sediment bacterial and archeal communities from British Columbia, Canada, to study Microbial Dark Matter (Phase II) - Dewar... ... | reverse complement strand
GAGAAGGTGCCTTATGGCTTTACGAGAGGTACAACTCGTCCCTGCGACTGGCTCATGCCACAGACTCGCGAAATATGCCCGTCCGTATTGCGATATCACAGCCTTTTCGCGCACAGGACGAGGCGGTGTCTCTTCGTGCAGCTCTGGGGCAGTTCAAAGCCGCTCTGCGCTCATCGCTTGGCGAGGGAGTGCAGACATTCCTGCTGCACGATGAGCGGGGCATCGTGGGAGCGGTGGCGCTGTTTGGCTGGCAGAACACCGATGAGGAGAACGTTATCCACGAGCGGTTCCGGCAGGTACGTGACATCGCTACACTGGCCCTGCGTACTGCGGGAGAGCGCTATCTCCTTCAGCAGGAAAACAGGATGCTGAACGCGCTCTATGAGATTGGCAGGTTGTCCCTGAGTTCTCAATCTATAGAAGATTTAGGCAAAAAGTTTGTCTCTACAGTCTCTGACCTGTTGTCTGCTCCGTTTGTCACGCTCTACCTGCGTGACAGGGAGTCGGGTTCGCTCCAGATTACAGCCGCGGTTGGCGAGCCTGTTCGGCTGATGGGGCAGGAGTCCGATACGGACGGAGGGGTTGCCGGCTGGATAGCACAACATGCCCGACCGCTCTATCTTCCTCACACCTCCGCCGAACCCAGAATCATCGGCACCGCTTCCAAGCGGGTGTTTGCCAGCCTGATGGGAGTGCCTCTACTGGTGCGAGGGCACGTAGAGGGCGTGCTACTCGCCGCACACCGCACGCCGGGCTACTTTGACGAACGCCATCTGGAGCAGCTTATGTCCGTTGCCAACCAGTTTGCGCAGGTGATGGAGGCATCGCGCTTCACCCGTTCGGTTGGACTGCTGGCGCTCACGGACGGCTTGACAGGCATGTTCAACCGCCGCTACATGGAGGTGCGGCTGGACGAGGAAATCCACCGCAGTCACCGATACGGTAAGCGGTTCAGCCTGATTCTGGTGGATGTAGACCACTTCAAACAGGTGAACGATACCTGGGGGCACGCCACCGGCGATATGGTGCTGCAAGAGGTCAGTCGCAGGCTGATAGAGAACCTGCGGGAGACAGAGATGGTTTTTCGCTATGGGGGCGAGGAGTTTCTGGTGATTCTGCCGGAGACCCCACTCCAGCAGGCGACGGTTGTTGCGCAACGGTTATGCGACGCCGTACGGGAACACCCCTTCCATGCGCTGGACGGCACAACTACCTTCCACGTGACGCTCAGCGCGGGCGTAGCAGAATATCCAACGCACGGCTCCGACAAGCTCACTCTGCTTGCCGCTGCCGACCAGGCGCTCTATCTGGCGAAACGGCGCGGACGGAACAGGGTGGAGCAGTTGCCCGATGCTGCTTGACAGCTACTGGACGGAGATTTCCTCCAGCGTGACCAGTTTCGCGCCTTTGCTCTGCATCTCCGCTAACGCCTTCTCGCTGTCGCCCGGCTGTACGTCCACTCCACGAACCGCATCCCGAAGCACCAGCACCTCGAATCCGCGCTCCAGTGCGCCCAGCACCGATGCCCGCACGCAGTAGTCCGTCGCCAACCCGCCGACCACCAGCCGTTTGACCCCTTTTGCCTTGAGCACGCTTTCCAGCGGCGTGCCGTCCTCCGTTCGGGCGTCGAACGCGGAGTAGGCGTCCTCGTTCTCGCCCATCCCTTTGGACACGATAATGACATCATCCGGCAGACGCAGGTTGGGATGGAACGCCGCGCCCTCGGTGTTCTGCACGCAATGCACGGGCCACTGTCCTCCATACGCAGCGAAGTGCGTGCTCTTTTCGGGATGCCAGTCGCGGGAAGCAATCACTGGTGCGCCCGCCTGCCGGAACCGCTCGACGGCGCGGTTCAGCACGGGCACCACTTTATCCCCTTCCGGTACGGGCAATGCGCCGCCCGGGCAGAAATCGTTTTGCACATCCACTATCAGCAACGCGGTGTCCGCCATACTCTCACCTCCCGTACAATCTATTGTGTCATACTCCCCGTGTGATATGCAACCTCGCAAGTTGACATCTACCCCGCAAAACTGCTATGCTTACAACGACCACAGGGCACATGCAAGGAGGCTGGAGATTTGGAAAACGCAAGACCGCTCGGTTATTTTGCCTTTGTGCTGCACTCGCATATTCCGTACGTGCTGGCGCATGGGCGCAGTCCGCACGGTATGGACTGGCTGTCGGAAAGCGCTGCCGAGACATATATACCGCTGCTGAATACCTGTTACCGGCTGATCAGGGAAGGTATCTCACCGCAGTTTACCATCGGCATTACGCCGGTGCTGGCAGAGCAGCTGGTGCAGCCGGCGTTCGCCTCCGAGTTCGAGGCGTGGCTGCAGGACAAAATCGCCGCCGCCGAGGTGAATCGAAAAGAGTTCCTGAGCGAGAAAAACCTGGGCATGGCTGCGCTGGCAGAATACTGGTACCGGTTTTTCAGTAAAACTTTAACCGATTTTCGGGAACGATATCGGTCGGACATCATCGGCGCATTCCGTGACCTGCAAGACGCCGGACATGTGGAAATCCTCACCAGCGCAGCAACGCACGGCTACCTGCCTCTGCTGGGAACCGACGAGGCGGTGCAGGCGCAAATCAAGCAGGGTGTGCAGACCTACAGGCGACTGTTCGGCAGGGCGCCGCGTGGCTTCTGGCTACCCGAATGTGCCTACCGTCCGCGCTATCGCTGGAACTACCCTGTGGATTTCGAGGGCAAACCCTCGGAACCCTGGCTACGCAAAGGCGTTGAGGAGATTCTGGCTGAGAACGGCATCGAGTACTTTTTCATCGATTCGCATTTGCTCAAGGGCGGGGAGGCGATAGGCGTCTACGCCGAGCGGTTCAAGCCTCTGCGTGAGCTATGGGAACAGTTCAGCACACAGTACCGCCCGGAGGAGACAGAGAAATCACCATATTACGTCTACCTGGTCAACTCGTCAGGCGAGCCCAAGCCACCCATTGCTATTTTCACGCGCGATCCACGCACCGGCGTGCAGGTGTGGAGCGCCGACTCCGGCTATCCGGGCGACGAGTACTATCTGGAGTTCCACAAAAAACAGCCACCGGGTGGACTGCGTTACTGGCGCATCTCCCGCCCGAAAGATGACCTGGGCAAAAAACAGCCGTACGAGCTGGCGAGGGCATTCGAGCGCATTCAGGAACACGCCAAGCACTTCGTAGGCCTCGCGCACGAGGTGCTCAGTGAGCACGTGCAATCTACCGGTCAAAGCGGCATCATTACCGCCATGTACGACACCGAGCTGTACGGGCACTGGTGGTTCGAGGGTCCCGAATGGCTGTACTGGGTGCGTCGGGGGATGGAAGCGCATCCTGACATCCATCCCATCACTTGCAGTAAGTACCTGCACCTTCACCCTCCGCAGACGGTGGTGCAGCTACCAGAGGGCTCCTGGGGCGAAGGCGGTTACCACTGGGTGTGGCTGAACGAATGGACGGAGTGGACGTGGAAGCGCATTTACCCCGCCGAGCGCGAGATGGTGCGCCTGGCGAGGCAGTACGGCGATAACCCGAAAGTGCAGACCATCCTGAAGCAAATCGCTCGCGAGTTGCTGCTTCTGCAGTCCTCCGACTGGCAGTTTCTCATCAGCACGTGGTCGGCGCGAGATTACGCCGAGTTGCGGGCGCAATGGCACGCCGACCGCTTCCAGATGCTGGTGAACCTGCTGGAGCGAGTGGCGCGCGGTGAGGAACCATCTGCTGAAGAGTGGGGCGCGCTGGGCGAGGCGGAAGAGCGCGATAACATCTTCCCCGACGTCGAGCCGAAGTGGTGGGCGCAGATAGAGTTCCCGCCAAACGAGTAGAACCTGTGGACTGTTTTCCGGAGAACACGGATAAACACGGATGGAACGGATTGGCGCGGATAATACAACCGTGTACATCCGTTGCATCCGTGCCAATCTGTGGGCTATAAGAGGTTCACGTATTACACCCAATGGGAACGCTGTACACAGAAGATAAGCAACACGGGCTGCGCCGGCTTCCTGCGGTGTCGCGCATTCTGCAGGATGAGCGGGTGCAAGAGGCGATAACCGAACACGGGCGCGAACTGGTTGTGGATTGCGTGCGCGAAACGCTCGATAGGCTTCGTGCACGCATTAAAGAAGGCGAGACGGTACCAACCGACCTGTCGTCGGTGGTGCAGGAAGCCCTGCAGGCGGTGGAACGATGGCGCACCCCTACCCTTCGCCGCGTCATCAACGCGACAGGGGTCGTTTTACATACCGGCCTGGGGCGTGCTGTGCTGGCGGAAGCTGCTCGGCGAGCGGTGGCGGAGGTAGCACAGGGGCACTCAATGCTGGAGATCGACCGCGATACCAGCGAGCGCGGCGACCGTATCGAGCACGTGCGTGAGCTGCTGTGTCGCCTGACCAGCGCAGAAGACGCTACCGTCGTCAACAACAACGCAGGGGCGGTGCTGCTGGCGGTGACGGTGCTGGCGCAGGGCAGAGAGGTTATCATCTCGCGGGGGCAACTGGTGGAAATCGGAGGGGCGTTTCGCATGCCCGACATCATCGCGCAGAGCGGAGCACGACTGGTGGAGGTGGGCACCACCAACCGCACACGCCTGTCGGACTACGAGCGGGCGATAACCCCCGACACCGCCTTGTTGATTCGCTGCCACCCCAGCAACTTCCGCATCGTGGGCTTTAGCGAAGAGGTACCTGCGGCGGACTTGGCGTCCCTGGCGCACCGATACAACCTGCCCGTGCTGGACGATGTGGGTAGCGGATGTCTGGTGGATACCGGGCGGTTCGGGCTGGAGCATGAGCCAACCTTGCAGGAGAGCGTGCAAGCGGGTTGCGATGTGGTGACCTGCAGTGGTGACAAACTGCTGGGCGGACCGCAGGCGGGCATCATTCTGGGGCGCAAAGAGATAGTGCAGCGCATTCGCAGGCATCCGTTGCATCGTGCCCTTCGGGTAGATAAGCTGACCCTTGCTGCGCTGGAGGCGACCCTGCGCCTCTACCTGAACCCGGAGGAGGCGGTACAGGAGATTCCCGTTCTGCGCACACTGGCGACGCCTGCCGACGATATCAAGCGGAGAGCGAGGCGGTTGAGGCAGAGGCTACAAGCCATCTTGCCCGGAGAGGGAATAACGGTGCGCCTGCGCGAGGGCGAGTCGGCGGTGGGAGGCGGAAGTCTGCCCGGTCAGCAACTACCTACGACGCTGGTATGCCTGCGATTGTCGGATGGCAATGCGCAACGGCTGGCGCGTGCCCTGCGCTGGCAGGAACCCGCCGTCTTCACTCGTATCGAACAGGAGGAGGTAGTGATAGACCCTCGCACCTTGCTGGAGGGTGAGATGGAAACGCTGGTGCAGGCAGTGGCGCGCGCCGTCACTCAATGCCTGGGAGGTGAGGCAAACCATGCATGACCCGGTGAATCGGGCGATCAATGATGCCGTCAAAGCGATGGTGCGCATGGCGGCGATGCGCGAAAAAGGAGCGGACCAGCACAGCGCGCGAGTAGCGGTTTTGGCGGTAGCTACCGGCGAGAAGCTGGGTATGAGCGATGAGGAGCTGCTGATATTGCGCCGCGCGGCGGAACTGCATGACATTGGTAAAGTGGCGATTTCGGAAAGCGTTCTGGGGAAGCTGGGCAGATTGAGCGAAGAGGAGATCAAAATCATGCGCCAGCACGCCACGCTGGCGCTGGACATACTGGGCGCTGTGCAGGCGCTGCAGCCGACCCTCCCGCTCATCAAGCATCACCACGAGCGCTGGGACGGCACAGGCTACCCTGACGGTCTGGCTGGCGAGGAGATACCTCTGGGGGCGCGCATTATCGCAGTGGCGGAGGTTTATGACATTTTGACGCACGGTGCCCCGTGGAAAGAGCCGCTGAGCGTAGAGGAGGCGAAGGCGGAGATCCGGCGATGTGCAGGCACGCAGTTCGATCCGCGTGTGGTGGAAGCGTTCCTTCAGGTGTGCGACCTGATGTGTGACTAATGTTTCCTTGACAAAGGCGATTAAGGGGACACGGATACTCACGGATGGGACGGATTGGCACAGATACTATCCGTGTGCATCCGTCGCATCTGTGTTCATCTGTGGGCTATAAACTGAGTTGATTGTAAACGACCCAAAAGGCTATAATATCGATACCCGTCCAACCATGAAGGCTCACGATTCGGCGAAAAGGTGGCGTGTTTTACAGGTGGTTTCCAGCTCGGCAACCTCCGGTGCCGAGAGACATCTTGTACTTCTCGCCAAGACGCTTCAACAGCAGGGGCATTATGTGATTACCGTCTGCCCGCCACATAACTGGCTCCCCGATGAGCTGCGACGTGCCGGCGTGCACACCCTGCCCTTGCCGATGCGTGGCGCCGGCTCGGTGATGACGTTGTTACACCTCGTGCGTGTGGTGCGTGAACAACGGATAGACATCATCCACACCCACCTCACCCGCGCTACCTACTACGGTTTACTGCTGGGATTGCTGACGCGCAAACCGGTGGTTTCTACAGTACATGTCTTCACCTCCGACCCCGCCTACCGCTGGCTGTCACGCCTGGGCAACCCGCTTATCGCCGTTTCGGAGGCGGTCAGACGCTGGCTCATCGAACACGGCGTGCCCGCCAGCGAGGTGCAGACCATTTACAACGCCACTGACTTCGTGTCGCTGAACGGCGCGCACGCGAACGCACCGCAGGAGGTGCGCAAAGAGTTCGGGCTACCAGAGAGCAGTAAGCTGATCGGGCTCTTCGCCAAGGTAACCCCTATCAAAGGACAGGACCTGTTGCTGGAGGCACTGCCTCAGGTGTTGCACTCGCACCCTGACACGCATGTGCTATTTGTAGGCAGTACCAACGGTGAGTTTGCCCGACGTATCCAACAGCGTGCAAAGGAACTGAGTGTATCTCGTCATGTGGTCTTCACCGGGTTGCGCGCCGATGTTGCCCGCTTGATGCAGGCGGTGGATGTGGTCACATTGCCCTCGCGCACGGAGACGTTCGGCCTGGCGGTACTGGAGGCGATGGCACTGGGCAAGCCTGTCGTAGCGACACGGGTAGGCGGACTACCTGAGCTGGTGCGCGACGGGGAGACAGGCATACTGGTGGACTACACAACCACCTCGCTGGCGCACGCACTGAACGAATTGCTGAGCAGCGCTGACCTGCGCCACCGGCTGGGGCAGACCGCTCGCACATTTGCCTGCCAGTACTACACGCCGGAGCACATGGTGCAAAGAGTCGAGGCAGTGTACGCACGGGCGCTGACCGCCTGAAGATGGTACCCATCCTGATGTATCATAATGTGGGCGAGAGGGAACGTCACCTCAACGTTTCCCCGCAGGCTCTGGCAAGGCAATGCCGTCTGCTGAGCGCAATGGGTTTTCATGCTATCACACTTCGTGAACTTGCGGAGTACCTGCAAGCTCACCACCTTCCCCAACGCGCAGTGGTGTTTACCTTCGACGACGCTCTACTCGGTGTATACGAACACGCACTGCCCATCCTGCGCAACTGCGGATGGTCTGCCACCGTGTTTGCGGTCAGCGGTCGGCTGGGACAGGAGGCGGACTGGGCGCCGCGTCACCGCCACCGCGTGATGAGCAGGGAACAGCTTGCCGAACTGAACGCACAGGGGTGGGAGGTCGGAGCGCATACTCTCACCCACCCTTATCTCACTCGCCTGTCTCCAGAGGACGCTCGCAGGGAGATTACGCAATGCAGAGAAGACCTTCAGCAACTCATCGGCGCAGAGGTGCGCAGCTTCTGTTACCCTTACGGCGATTTGGACGAGCAGGTGGTACAGATGGTTCAGCAGGCTGGCTACCGGGTTGCCTGCACGGTGCGCAAGGGGTTGGTACGTCCGCATGATAATCCCCTCACCCTCCCCCGCGTGCCGATTGCCTACAGCGACGGCGCGACAGGGTTGCTGTACCGACTGTGGCGGGCGTGGAAGCGTACCCCGCGCTGACAGAAAATCTCCACACCCTGTTGACTTTTTTCGCTGGCGTGCTAAAATGTATGCAGGTAAGCATGGAGTAAATACTGCTGTCGTCTCTTCAGTGTAGAGCTGTTGTTTCTATCAGCGAAGGGCGGTAGTTGTCGCTGCTCCCTTATCCTGTAGAATGCCCGAAGCTATTTCGCATTTCGGCGATCAGGAGGGCGCATTCGCCACTCTTGATAAAGCGCATAACAATCTACAGGGAGGGCTGGAGATGAAACAACGTGGTTTCACACTCATCGAGCTGCTTGTGGTTATCGCGATTATCGCGATACTGGCAGCGATTCTGTTCCCCGTGTTCTCGCAGGCGCGGGAAAAGGCGCGCCAAACCTCATGCTTGAGCAACACCAAACAGCTGGGCGTTGCCTGGGCGATGTACACCCAGGACTACGATGAGCGCACCACCCCGGCGAAGGTCTGCAACCACAACTACAGCGGTCCCAATCCGTCTCCCGGACGCTACCTCTGCTGGGGAAGCAGGACGGACTATGCCAACAACTGGGACTGCGGCGCGCCTTACGCCGGGTGGTATGACCTGCTTGCGCCCTACATGAAGAACTACGGCATCCTGCGGTGTCCTTCTCGCCCGGACAGAGGGTACTATCCCTTTGACGCCAACGGCAACCCGACAGCGGAGACCGCTCCGGGCGGCAGCTGGGAGAACCTGCGCAACACCTACGCGGTGAACTTCTATGCGGTGGCTACCAACGTAATATGGAACCTCGCTTCCGCCACGAGCTGCTATGCAAACTGGGACGGACGCGGTAGACCGCTCGCCAGGTTCTCTGCCCCTGCCAACGTGGTAGCCATCGTGGAGGCGTTCGGTACATGTCCCGATATCCGCAACGTGGTCACGAATATGGATTGCAGTGTACACAACCGAGGCTCCAACTACGTCTTCGTGGACGGACACGCGAAGTGGATGCGCGTTAGCGCCACGCTGACCCCCGCCAACCTGTGGGTAGACGAGTCGGAGCCGGATGCGCGCGCCTGCGTATCGAACGCCTACATGAACCGACTGATAGCCAACGACCGCACGCGCACCCAGTGCCTCGGACAGTGAGGGCGTAACGATGCAGCGTCAGATAAGTCCCGCAGTGATTGTTCTTGCTGCGGTAGCGGTGCTGGTGGTTATCGGTCTGGTTTGGGCGTACGTTCAACGAGCGTCCCGTGTAGAGACCGAGACGATACGCAAGCAGGTGGAGCAGGAGATGTACCGCGAAGGTGAGCTGGGGCATCGCCCCGGCGAGGTGCCGGTACGTTCTCAATCGCTTGATAAGTAGGGGCAAGAGCGATAACCTCTTCCATTCCGTCCGAGGCTATCCCGGATTTCGGCGGGGTGCCAATATGAGGGAGCTGCCCCTGTAGTTGCTGAGGCTTCGTGTGGGCAGGGGCACTCCCCGTGATTATACTGGATAAACCTCAAACAGCTCCTGGTGGGTACGTGCGCCCCTTGACAAATTTTACGCCCCGTGATACAATACAATCGAACCTTAACGTTAAACGTTGAAGGATAAAGTAATCGTTATGCTCACGAAGAGGGCAACTATTAAAGATATAGCGGCACGGGTGGGCGTTTCCGCAACAGTAGTATCGCAGGTGCTGCGCGGGGTGCAGGGGTCGATGGTCTCCACAGCCACACGCCAGCGCATCCTGGACACCGCCCGCGAGCTGGGCTATCGTCCCAACCGGCAAGCACAGGCGCTGGTGGGAGGCAAGACGTATACGATAGCTATCTGGAAACACAGTCTGCACTCGCCCTTCCACGCCTGGGTGATACATCAGTGCGCGCAGTGCGCGTACGGCGACGGTTATGAGGTGATTATCCGTGACTTTACCTCCGTGCGTGAGGACATGTTATGGGTGCACCTCAGTGATGTGGATGGTATCCTGGCGCACGAATGCCCTGCTCATGTGCGAATGCTGCTGCAGCAGTATCCGCAAGCACGCTTACCGGTAGTCAGCATGGGCGTTTTTTATGTCATGGAATGTGACTATGTTGGCATAGACCTGTACCCAGCAGCGCGGGAAGCGATGCAGCATCTGATTACCGTTGGTTGCCGACGCATCGCGTATGTGACGCTTGACCCTGGACAATCCTCAGGCGAGCCGCGCTACGAGGCATATGTGTCGGTGATGAGAGAGACGGGGCTACAGCCTGAGTTTATCGCCCTGTACGAAGCGCCCCGCGCCGAAGTCCGTCGAATCCTGCGAGATTATTTTCAGGATCAGGGATTGCCCGACGGCATCTTTTGCCATAACGACGATGCGGCGATAACCTGCTTGCGTGCATTGTATGACCTGGGTGTTCGCGTGCCGGATGACGTTGCGCTGGTGGGATGCGACGGCATCGAAGAGACACAATACACTTTTCCGGAGCTCAGCACGATTGTACAACCGATAGAGGAGATGTGCCAACAGGCATGGAGGTTGCTTAAACAGCGGCTCGAACAACCCGAAAAGGAAGTGGAGGGAGTGATATTACCCGCCCGATTCGTAGCTCGCGGTTCTTCACTCCGCTCTTAAGCGGATGTGCTTGAGAAAACACACGCCACATTGAGGTGCGTGTATCTCTGTGCGTGTGAAGCACGGGCGAAATGCCCGTGCCAGATTGAAAATTCCTTGCATGTGTGCTCAGTTCGGCTGGTCGGAGGTAGTACGATGTATTACCTCTTGATTAAGCGCATAAATGACATCGCTAGGAGGGATTGTCCAATGAAACGCAACGCTTTCACGCTCATCGAGCTGCTTGTGGTTATCGCGATTATCGCGATACTGGCAGCCATTCTGTTCCCCGTGTTCTCGCAGGCGCGGGAAAAGGCGCGGAGCATTTCGTGCCTGAGCAACACCAAGCAGGTAGGGCTCGCCGCGGCGATGTATACCCAGGACTATGACGAAACCACCGCGCCGGGCAAGACATGCGGCGGAGATGGCACGTGCGCTACCGCCCCGGCACCGGGGCGCATGTCCTGCATGAACGATGCGATGACGCCGCCGTACTATCTGGAGTGTGTCGGTCCCTTCGCATCGTTCCAGGACCTTATCCAGCCGTACGTGAAGAACTACAACCTGATGGTCTGCACCTCTAACCCAACAAGAGGGGTGTGGCCGTCCGACCCCGCGTGTGGTGGAACCGTGGGGAACAGGTTGTACACCTATAAGGCGAACCACTACGCTCTGTCGCCCGTGGTGTACTTGAAGCCGTACGACCCCGCACTGCAGAATCCATATTTAGGGTGGACGGCTATCGGTGCGCCTCTCGCCCGGTTCGCCGCTCCTGCTTCGCTGATCCTGCTTGGTGAGTTCTACGGTACCTGCCCGGAGGTACGCAACGCTATCCACGACATCGACTGCGGCATCCACAACCGCGGCTCGAACTATGTGTTTGTGGACGGGCATGCCAAGTGGTATCGCTTCATGCAGACGGTGAACCCCGACAGAACCTGCATGTGGGCGGGCGAAGAGGACCCCAACGCGCAGCTGGTTATCTGCACCGCCTACAGGAACAAGGTCATCACCAGAGCAGCCGACAGGCCATTCTTGCAAGAGTGTCTGAAGTAAGCGAGGGGGCACACCATGAACAAAGAGGTACACTGGGGCTGGGTCGTGGCTGCCATAGTACTGGCGGTACTTGTGCTCATCGGTGGGCTTTACTGGCAAGATAAGAAACGCACCGCCGAGCACGAAAAGTATCGCCAGGAGGTGGTGGCAGGCGAGCAGCGATACGGAACGCCTGCGAGTGCGATGTCGCGTGAGGAGCGGTAAGTTACGCTTTCATCATGCGAACATCAGCAGCTTAATCAGGGCCAATCTGCTTCTGCCGGTATGCCCGCGCAGGGCATACCGGGCTTTTTGTGCCTGAGCAAGGGAAACCCTGCGCGAACGACGAAAGGGAAAGCGAACAGGATGCGAGGACAAGCAAGTAGGCACTCACACGAAGGGAGGAAGGAACGATGCACAAGCTTTCGCGACGACGCTTCTTACAGGATTCGCTGGCGCTGCTAGCGGTCACTGCACTGCCCGCTCCCGTTTTCGCTTCGGTCAAGGTGGCTCGCAAACAAGCCAGCCCGAACGAGCGCATCGGCGCGGCGGTCATCGGCTTCAACGGACAGGGCAAAAGCCATATCCGCCAGCTGCTGGCTCAACCCGATGTGGACCTGGTGGCGCTGTGCGACGTGGACGAGGCGGTGTGGCCCGTTGGATTGAAGATTGTGGAAGACGCGGGCAGACCCAAACCCAAAACCTATCAGGACATCCGCAAACTGCTGGAAGACAAGGATGTGGACGTGGTGACCATCGCCACGCCCAACCACTGGCACGCACTCGCTGCCATCTGGGCGATGATGGCAGGCAAAGACGTATACGTGGAGAAACCCACCAGTCATAACGTGTGGGAAGGGCGGCGCACGGTGCAAATCGCCCGGCAGCTGGGGCGCATCTGCCAGGGTGGCACGCAGATTCGCTCTTCTGAGGGCATCCGCCAAGCGATGCAGTACCTGCACGAGGGCAAGCTGGGCAAGGTGTACCTGGCACGCGGACTGTGCTATAAACGGCGTGATTCCATCGGCAAGGTGCCCGGTCCCCAGGAGCCGCCTGCTACCGTAGATTATGACATCTGGCTGGGCCCCGCGCCCAAGAAGCCCGTTATGCGCCAGCGGTTCCACTACGACTGGCACTGGTTCTGGGACTACGGTAACGGCGACCTAGGCAATCAGGGTGTGCACCAGATGGATATCGCCCGCTGGGGCTTGAACAAGAACACCCTGCCGAACAAGGTGCTGGGCCTGGGTGGGCGTTTCGGCTATGTGGACGACGGCGAGACGCCCAACACCGAGCTGGTCTTCTGCGATTACGGCGATTGCCAGCTTATCTTCGAAGTGCGCGGGCTGGAGACCCCCGACTTGAAGGGCGTCAAGGTAGGCAACATCTTCTACGGCGAGAAGGGTATCATGGTCATCCCCAGCTACAGCCAGGCGATTGTGTTCGACAACGACGGCAACAAGGTGACCGAGTTCAGCGCGGGCGGCGACCACATGCGCAACTTCCTCGACGCAGTGCGCAGTCGAAAGCACACCGACCTGCACGCCGACATCGAAGAGGGGCATCTCTCCAGCGCGTTGTGCCATCTGGGCAACATCTCCTATCGGCTGGGCGAGCTGGTACCCTTTGACGCCGAGAAGAAAGCCTTTGGGGACAACAAGGAGGCTTACGAGACCTTCGCCCGCTTCGAGGAGCACCTCGCGGCAAACAACATCGTGCTGCGGGAAACAAAATATCGCCTGGGACGCGAACTGCAGATTGATGCCCATCACGAAACCTGCGGGCGCGATTCACGGGCTAACCGCCTGCTCACCCGCGAATATCGCAAGCCGTATGTGGTGCCAGAGAAGGTGTAACCTTCACCCCAACCCCTCTCCCAACGCTTTGGGAGAGGGGTTATTGTGTTCGGCGGGTGGTCCACTGGTCGTCATTCCTCAGTACGTGCTATAATGAAACTGTGTCAGGAGGTGACGGAGTTGACCACGACCAGCTTGCGCGAAGCGCAGAGGCACCTTTCCCGATTGCTAGAGCGGGTTGCGCAAGGAGAACAAGTCGTAATTACCCGAAGAGGGATTCCCGTTGCGGTTCTTTCATCCGTAGGCGGTTCAACGCATTCCTCAGATATTCGCCAAGCTATCGAAGAGCTGCGGGCACTGCGCGAAGGAGTGCGATTAGGAGATCTATCCATACGCGAGCTGATTGAGGAAGGCCGCTTGTAATGAAAAACGCCTTTGTACTGGATGCCTCGGTAACCCTCTCGTGGGCATTCGAGGATGAGGTCAGTGCTTACGCAGACAGGGTTCTGGAGTCCTTGAGCGATATGCAAGCGTTCGTGCCCGCTATTTGGCCCCTCGAAGTAACTAACGCTCTGCTGGTAGCTCAACGACGAGGCAGGTTAGACGATCTGCGAAACGAACGTTTTCTAACGCTGTTACAGCGGCTACCCATCACTGTGAGCGTAATATCTGCTAAGACCGTGTTTGACGAGGTACTGCGAATGGCGCGACAGTATCAGCTATCCACCTACGATGCATCTTATCTTCAGTTGGCGATACAGATGGGGTTGCCGCTCGCCACTCAGGACGAGCCTCTGCGCCAGGCGATGCAGCAGTGCGGAGTACCGATTTTTCTGGGTGAAGCTATCCTGGGGAGAGAATAGCCCACCACTCACCCGCGCGTATCGCAAGCCGTACGTGGTGCCGGAGTAGGTATAGCCCTCACCCCCAACCCCTCTCCCAACGCTTTGGGAGAGGGGTTATTGTGTTTAACGGGTGGTCTGTCCGCTGCTGGGTGGTGGCGCAGCTCCCCCACCACCCGGAGGTCCCATACGCTGCGACTTGGGCAGCATCGGACCGGTGTAATAGTCGGGAGGTGGAGGCTCTTCCTTCTGTACCTGAAAGCGCAGTAGCATGGCTACGCCTGCCAGCACAATGCCCACAAGTAACAGGATGGCGATATTTTTCTGCCTGTCTGTTCCACCCATCGCTGTTTCCTCCCCACTGCAGAAATGAAGCCCCCGCCCACAGGCGGGGGCTTCGGCTAATTGGTCGCTCCTTGAGCAGGACCTGTTCCTGTCCTCTGCCCCTTGGGAAGCATAGGACCCTCGTAATAGCCCTCTGCCTGTGGCTCCTCCTTCTTGCCGCAGGCTGTAATACTTAGCCCGATGACGACGAGCCACAACAGGCTCAGCACGAGCAATACCGCTCTGGCGATGTTTCTTCGCATGACGTTACTCCATCGAGAAGCAGAAGTAGCGAGAGAACCACACGGTCTGCCCGTTCTCGACGGTGCTCTGCAGGTAGCGCTCCGGGTTGCGCTTGATGTTCTTGGCGTGACCATCCAGGAAGGTGAAGTTCGCGCCGTCCTGGTGAATCTTCGCCGACTCGCAACCGATGGAAATCACCACATAGGTCGGACCCTTGTCCAGCATGGTGATACCATCACCGATCAGGATGGTCTCCGCCGGTCGCTTGATTTCCGGCATGTAGCGGGTCAATCCACCCATGCTAGGTGGATAGCACAGGCTACCCGGGAAGTGGAAGAACGGGTCTTGCTGAGTTCCGGAGCCAATCCGGCTTGCCATCTGGAACACGATGCCGTAGTGCGCGAAGACCTGGGTAGGCGGCCAGTAGGGGTCCATCTCGCCCGGGTAGCAGTCAGGCATATTTACGCCTTCCATATACCGTTCCTGGCTCCACGAGGGGCATCGGTGCAAACCGGCTGGCTGTCCGCCTACAGTGTAGGTTCGTCCGGGGTCTGGCGGAACCAGCGTGCTCTTGATGTATGGATGTAGCAGACCGAACCAGAACCGTTCGTTCAGGGGCTGCCCGGGGTACTCCCGAATCTTGAACCAGGGCACGATGGCTTCATCGTAGTCCTGAGCATACATCAGGATCGCCGTGCCGAACTGCTTGGAGTTAGACAGACACGACGATTTACGAGCCGCTTCTCGCGCCTGTGAGAACACCGGGAACAGAATCGCTGCCAGTATCGCGATAATCGCGATAACCACCAGCAGCTCAATGAGCGTGAAAGCATGTCGCTTCATTACCGTTTTACCCTCCTGACCTGATGTAGGATATGTCAAAGCCGGTCGGCTATTGACCAGAGATAACTCTTGTTACGCTAACCACATTCTGACTGATTGTTTAGACGCTTTGCGATTCACCCATGTTCCACGTTATTACATCTAATATTACAACACCAGTAATAAGTTTAGTCAACGTAGATAGACTTGTCAAGGGATTTGGAAGAAAGCACGGGATTCGAAAACGCTTATCCGAATCCCGTGCCTCAAGCTGCTTACTCGTCGCCGATGGCGCCGAAGTTTGCTACCAGGATGCCGAAATCGAACAGGGTCACTTCCTCATCACCGTCGAGGTCGGCATCGGCGTTCCAGTTCTCATCACCGGGGATACTGCCGAAGGAGGCAACCAGCGCACCGAAGTCGAACAGGGTTACCTCGTTGTCACCGTCGATGTCGCCGTTCATCAGCGACACATCCACGCCGGTGACATCTGCGCCGGAGACCACCACACCCGATACCACGACGCGCAACCAGTGGCTGGCTTTGAAGGCGATGTCATACGTGCCGTCCGCCACGTCGGCGATTGTATAAGAACCGTCAGCGTTCAGGTTAATCTGCTCGGAGCGCACCACGTTGCCGTCCTGCCGCAGCTCCACGTCGATAGGCACCTGCGTGATGTCGCCACCGAAGTCCTCCAGCGTGACTGTGCCTTTGATATTCACGGTAGCTGGCAAGAGATTGTGCAACGCCGCCACGTACACGATGTCCGCGTCGAACCGGGTGCTGGGATAGGGCTGGTTGGGCGTTGCGGATTGGGGCCCTTGCAAAGGCACATAGCCGGTTCCACCGCCGAGAATCACGTTGCCCTGTCCGCTCGAATTATCCACGCGGTCAGCGTCGATGAGGTTGGCAATCATGATGGCGTCGATCGCTTCTCCGTCCTGCAAACCGAAGTCGCTGAGGTTGTACGCTGTGGCGAAGACGTTGTAGCCGGTGGTGAAAGAGTTAGCGAACTCGTAACGCCACTGGCTGAACTCGGTAGCTCCCTTCTTACGGACCGCCACCATGAACCCCTCTGGTGCGCCCAGTGAACCGACCTCGTATACCACAAAGTCTTCGCCGGACAGGTTGGGCAGTCGCTTGCCTTCCCAGTCGACCAGGATGATTTTGCGATCGACGGAAGTGCCCAGCTCCACGAAACGCGCTCGTCCCGTGGGACTACCGTTCATGATCCATCCGATAGTCTTGGTGCGGTCGAAACTGGGCTGGTCATACAGAAAGTCGGAGTCGTAAAAGTTGAAGCCGCTCACGTTGTCGGGCTGCACGGGAAGAGCACGCGTGGGGCTGTTCGCGAGGTCCCATGAGTAGCCGCCGACCGTGAAGACCTGCGCTACTGCCGGTTGTGGAGTAGCGAGCAAAAGGGCTGCTACACCCACCAGAGCGATATGGAGACAGACGCTGGCGAAACGCATTTTGAGTACACCCTCCTTCCTGAATAGTTACGCGCATGTCCTGCCAGAAGCCACGTAATACCGTACTACGGTAAAAATGGCTCTTTCGCCTGCTCTTTGAAAAAACCTTCCACTTACTTAATATGCATAAACCGTACCAAAACCCTGTGTTTTTGCGGGCAGAAACAAAAATAGCAGTAAAAATCCTGTGTTAGAGAGTGCTATTACGATATGTTGCTATAGACATTCTCATGCTGCTCTACCAATTCCTTTACTGCATCCAGCAGGTGACGTGCTATTTCGCGCTTGGTCATGAGAGGCAGGGATTCCTGCCTGCCATCCGCCCACAAGAAGGTCACGCGATTGGTGTCGGTGCGAAAACCGGAGGCTTCCTGCGACACATCGTTCGCCACGATCATGTCCAGATTCTTTTCGCGCAGCTTCGCCTGCGCATTTTGCAGCAGATCTTGCGTCTCCGCCGCGAAGCCCACCAGGACACGTTTGCCCTTGCGTTCGCCCAGCGTGCGCAGGATGTCGGGGTTGGGCACGAGGCGAATCGTCCACTCCTCTTCGCCCTTCTTGCGCTTACCCTGCCAGACCTCGGCGGGACGGTAGTCGCTGACGGCGGCAGTTGCCACTACTACGTCCGCCTCATCATACACCTGCAAGCAAGCCTCCAGCATCTCCTGCGCGGTACGCACCCTGATTACCTTCACACCGGCAGGAGGCTCCAGCAGAGTGGGACCGGTTACCAGAGTAACCTCTGCTCCCTCTCGAGCCGCCTCCTCCGCAATCGCATAGCCCATCTTGCCCGAAGAGGGGTTCGAGATGTGGCGCACCGCGTCAATCGGCTCTTCGGTAGGACCGGCTGTGACCAGAATATGCACACCGCGCAGGGGTGGATTCAATACTGTTTCCACCGCCGCGAGGATGGTAGGTGTATCCGCCAGCTTACCTGCCCCCACGTCTCCGCAGGCAAGCATCCCTTCCGCAGGATAAACGAATGTTGCGCCACGCCCTTCCAGAATCTTTACATTGTGTTGTGTTGCGGGATGCTGCCACATGACGGTGTTCATCGCGGGGGCAATCACCATTTTCGCCTCCGTCGCCAGCGCGAGGGTGGTCAGCAAATCGTCGGCGATACCTGCAGCCAGCTTCGCCAGAATGTTCGCAGTAGCAGGGGCTATCAACAGCACGTCTGCCCGCTTCGCCAAGTGGATATGCGCGATTTGCCGTTCCTCCGGCTCGTCGAAGAGGTCAATCAGCACCGGGCGGCGGGTGATGGCGCGGAAGGTCACCTCGGTAATAAAGCGGCGGGCATGTTCTGTCAATACCACATCCACCTCTGCTCCTGCCTGTGTGAGCTTGGAGGCGATGTCTGCCGCTTTGTACGCCGCGATACTGCCCGTGACGCCCAGCAGGATATGTTTGCCCTCAAGGACCGACATTCTTCACTCCTTCACAATGCGTGCGCGCTCGGCGAGGATGATGGCTCGCAGCAGGTCTACCGCCTGCTCCAGGTCGTCGTTGGTCACCAGATAGTCATAATATCGCATCGCTTGCATCTCCTGTTCGGCAATGCGCAGGCGGTGTTCTATCTGCTCCGGCGTATCCGTCCCACGCGCCATTAACCGCTGGCGCAACGCCTCCATGCTGGGCGGTTGCACAAAGATAAGCACCGCATCGGGCACGCGCCGACGCACCTGCAGACCGCCCTGCACCTCAATCTTCAAAATAACGTCCACTCCCTTCGCCAGCCACTCCTCCGCCAGATGGCGTGGTGTCCCATAGTACGCCTGGTTGTAGCGGGCGTACTCCAGAAACTTGTCTTCCGCAATCCAGCGTTCAAATTCCTCTTCAGAGAGGAAAAGGTAGTCCACGCCGTGCCGCTCGCCTTCGCGCGGGGCGCGCGTGGTGGCGGTCAGGCATTTGACAACCCCCGGTACCCGCTGAAGCAGAAGCTGTAGCAGGGTGTCTTTACCTACACCGCTGGGACCGGAGAGTACAATGAGCTTAGCCATACCTTCAGTATAGCACAACTCCACGCTCGACGCACGAGCAAGGTCGCCTCGCCGGGTAGAAGCAGGGAACTTCCTGTCAGCGAAGAAAGCTCCTCTGGGAGGTGTTTGCCATGCGTTATTTGCTCATGCTGCTTGTTCTTATCGGATGGGGCAGTACTGCACTAGCCCAGAGCTATCGTGACCGCTGGGTGTGGATTTTCGGCTGGGGGCTGAACCGCGACGAGGACGTAACACAGATTACCGCTGTGCTGGAGGATGCGGCGAAACATGGCTATAACGGCGCGGTGCTCTCGGCGAATCTGGACGCGCTCTGTAAACAACCGCCGGAATATTTCCGCCGCCTTCAACAGGTAAAGCAAGCCTGTGAACGATTGAATCTGGAAATCATCCCCTCTATCTTCTCGGTGGGATACGGGGGAGGTACGTTGTGGCATGACCGCAACCTTGCAGAGGGCATGCCGGTAAAGGACGCGCTTTTCGTGGTACAGGGCAACGAAGCACGGCATGTACCCGACCCGCCTGTTTCCATTGTAAACGGTGGCTTCGAGGAATACGAGGGCAACCGCATGAAGGCTTTCAATTTCCACGACGAACCGGGCGTGGTCTCGTTTGTCGATACGCAGGTGGCACATAGCGGAAAAGCCTCATTGCGCTTCGAGAACTTCCGCGCCCAGCCCGCCGGTAACGCCCGCGTGATGCAGGAGGTGCGCGTGCGACCGTATCGTTGCTACCGCATGAGCGTGTGGGTGAAAACCGAAGGCTTGCGCCCTCGCTCGAATCTGCGTCTGCTGGTGCTGGCAGGCAACCGCGACCTTGCGCCGCGCAGTTTCGACGTACCCGAGACATCCGACTGGCGGAAACTTACCATCATCTTCAACAGCATGGCGAACGAGAAGGTGCTGGTGTACGTGGGCATCTGGGATGGGCAGTCCGGTAAGTTCTGGGTGGACGACTGGACGCTGGAGGAAGTGGGACCGCTCAACGTGCTGCGCCGACCGGGCACTCTGGTAACCGTTAAAAGCGAGGATGGCTCCATAACCTATGAGGAGGGCAGAGACTATGCGCCTCTGGTAGACACTGGCTTCTCTTTCTGGAACGTAGACCGCCCTGCTCTGTCACTGAAACTGTTGCCCGGCGGTCGAATCCGCGATGGGCAGCGATTGCGAGTCAGCTGGTATCATCCGATGGTTATCTACGAGAGCCAGGTGACTGTATGCATGGCGGAACCGGCGCTGTACGACATCTACGAACACGAAGCGAAGCTGCTGTGGGAACACCTCCGGTTCAACAAAGTGATATTGAGCATGGATGAGGTGCGTATGGGCGGTACCTGTGCCGTCTGCGAAGGCAAAGAGATGGCGAAACTGCTGGGCGAGTGCGTCACGAAGCAGGTGCAGATTCTACGCAAGATAAACCCCAAAGTGCAAGCATACGTGTGGTCGGATATGTTTGACCCGAACCACAACGCCCATGCCAACTACTACCTCGTGCAAGGCGACTTTACCGGCTCGTGGAAGTACATTCCAAAAGATACGGTTATCGCGGTGTGGGGCGGAGCGCCGCGAGCAGAGAGTTTGAACTTCTTTGCCAGAGAGGGCTTCCGCACGCTGATAGCCTGCTACTATGACGCTCCCAATCTGGACGAGGTGAAAGGCTGGCACGAACTGGCTCAGAAGACGAAGGGCGTCACCGGCTTCATGTACACCACATGGGAGCGCAAGTACGGGCTGGTAGGAGTGTTTGGCGACCTGCTCTGGGGCAGGTAATCCCCTTTCATCGGTGGAGGCAAGATATGGACGCGCAGAAAACAAACACGCTGAAAGCACAGTTTCGCAACCCACCCAATCGCTACCGCACTCTGCAGATTATCCATAACTTCGACAGTTTCGGCACGGATGAAGCCACCCTTCGCCAGCGCATGGAATGGTTGAAGGCAACGGGCATCGGCGGACTGGTGTGCAACGTAAGCTTCAAGGACTACATGCGCAGTGAGGAACAGTGGCGCATCTTCCTGACAGGGCTGAAAGTGGCAGAGGAGCTGGGATTGCATCTGTGGTTATACGATGAGGAAGGTTACCCCAGCGGTGCAGCAGGGGGGTTGGTACTGGAGCGTAATCCCGACCTGGAGGCGGTGGGACTGGTGCGCAAGGTGGACGCGGATGGAAAGCCGCGCTATGAGGTGCAACGTATGTACGAGGGTACGCACTGCACCGAGAACGTGTATAAAAAGCGGCGTTACGTGAACCTGCTCAACCCCCAGGCGACGCGCCTCTTCATCGAGGTAACCCACGAGGCATACGCTCGCCGTGTGCCCAACCTCGGCAGACGAGTGCACGCTATCTTCACCGATGAACCCTCACTGATGACCACTTATATCCGCCCACCTGCACATGCCTTGCCCGCTTTGCCCTGGGTGGAGGACATGCCTGCGCAATTCAAACGGCGCAAGGGCTACGACCTGATGCCTCATCTGGAGAGCCTGTACACCGACACAGGCAACTACCGGGGCATACGATGTGATTTCTACGAGGTAGTGGCGCAGCTGGTAGCAGAGAGGTACCTCGGGCAGATTCAGCAGTGGTGCCGCAAGCATGGTATCGCGTCCAGCGGGCATCTTCTGGCGGAGGAGAAGCTGCTGTGGCATGTGATGTACTACGGGGACCTCTTCACCTGCCTGAGGCGAATGGACATTCCGGGCATCGATATCCTCTCCTCTGACCCGCTCGCGCTGTCGGCAGGCAACGGTTTTCTGGTGCCCAAACTTATCTCCTCAGCAGCGCACATCATGGGACGCGCCGAAACCATGAGCGAAACGTCCGACTTCGCCGAGCAGATGAGCGGTAAGCGCGCAACGCTCGCTCAGATGAAAGCCACAGCCAGCCTGCAGTATCTGCTGGGCATCAATACCATCACTTCTTACTATCCCGACCCATACGGTGCTACGCACCCCAATAACACCGAACAACGTCGCACAGACTATGCCCAGTACAACGCGCATGTGGGACGGTTGAGTTGGTTGCTGCGTGAAGCACAGCATGAGTGCGACGTGGCAGTACTGTATCCCATCGCAGGCGTGCAGGCGAACTTTTATCCAACCACCCTTTCCATGTATCAACCTCACCCCAATCGCCGGCTAAACGAGAGTGACGATGGCTTTGTCAACCTGTGCCGCTGGTTGCTACAGCACCAGATAGATTTCGACATTGTGGACGAAACGGCAGTACAGGAAGCGCAAATCGGCAGACGGCAGTTTCGTGTGGCGAAGGAGCGTTACAAAGCGCTGGTTATCCCCTCCACTGATGCCATCCATGTAGCTACCCTGCAGCGGGCGTTGAAGATGGCACAAAACGGCGTACCGGTTGTGCTGGTTGGGGAGCAACCGCGCTATGCCGCCAGTCGAAACGAAAGCGACGAGCAGGTGCATCAGCTGGTGCAATCGCTGAGCCGTCGTGCCCAGTCTCTCTCTGCTGACGATAAAATGATAGCCTTCCTCCGACAGGCGGGATGTGGGATGCAGATAGAACCCGCTTCCCCCGAAATCTGGGTAGCCCGCTACCGTCGCGACGGAGATTACCTGTATTGCCTGCTCAACCTCTCCCCTCAAGACAGGCGATGCACCCTGAACCTGCCCGATGCGGTACGCCGCGCCAGCCTGTGGCTACCGGAAACGGGGGAGGTACGGGCTACCGATGTAGAACATGTCGCACTGGAGCTGCCCGCGCTGGGGTGTGCGCTGGTGTGGGGTGAGATATAAAAAGCGATTCAGGCTATAGCTCGCGCCAATTTACCACCCGAAGGGAATAGTTCACTGCGGCGACACGGTGATAGTGGGCAACGTTTGCCGAAACCAGTGTCAGGTTGTGGTGGATGGCAGTTGCTGCAATGAATGGGTCCATTCGTCCAATCGGGGTGCCAGCCGCATCCAATCGCGCATATATTTCACCTGTCAATTCAGCAACCGCTCTGTCTATGGGAACAACCTCTAGATACTGCTGCACTGCACGCCACTTGTCCAGAACTTCAGGTTGCTGAATACGAAGGAGCCCGCGCACTACTTCAGCGATCGTAACGGCAGAAAGCGTGAATACACCATGAACCCGCCAGTAGGCGTCCGATTTCTCCTGAACATACTGGTTTTTCCCCCGCAAAATGTCTATCCAGATATCTGTATCAATCAGGCACTTCTCCACGGAGAGACCTCCATGTTGGACTGCTCGCGTTCTTTCATAATCTGCTGTTCCAGATCCTCAAGCAGCTGATCATAGTCGTGGAAAATCCCCCAAAATGGGTTGTGGTCTGCTACCAAAGGACGTATGTCAACCTCAACCTTGCTTCCTTCGGGGAGATTCAGAGGCTCTGCCACCTCGATCGTATTGCCTCGAACGATACCGCGCAGTAGCATTGCTCCTTGTCACCTGCCTTGTCCATACTGGGAGTTGTCGACCGTGCAACGGATGTGTCTTTTTCTGCCCGGATAAGTATAGCACAACTTTCATGTATTTGTAGAAGGTGCGGGGCACGGCAGCACCGTGCCCCTTACTACTAACTACCCGTACAGCGGACCGAACGTCTGGCAGGCACGGTAGTCCGCCGCTTCGCTGTCGGAAGTGCCGAACAGCCCCCAGGCGTGCGGGCGGAAAATGCGCTCGGCGGGCACGTTGTGCATCGCTACCGGAATGCGCAACGCCGATGCCAGCGTAATCAGATCCGCACCGATGTGCCCATAGCTCAGCGTGCCGTGATTCGCCGCCCAGTGCGCCATCACCGTGTATACGTCGCGGAATGCCCCCTGCCCCGTCACATTAGGTACGAACCACGTGGTGGGCCAGGTGGGGTTAGTGCGCTCATCCAGAACGGTATGCACCTCGTCCGGCAGTTCGATAGTGTACCCCTCTGCGATTTGCAGCACCGGTCCCAGCCCATGTACCAACCCCAGGCGGAACATAGTAGCGGGCATTCCACCGCGGGTGCGGAAGCGGGTAGACCATCCGCCGCCACGGAAGTACTCCAGCATCGCACAATGCCATGTGGTGGCTTGCAGACAGCGGTCTACCTCCTCAGGGGTCACATCCCACCATGGCTTGATAGCGGGCTTACCGTCTATCTCTTGCTGTCCGGTACCGTCCAGCGCAGCAGGCCCGGAGTTGATGAGGTGGATGAAGCCGCCTTCTGCCATACCCGTAGGTGTCCATCCGGTCACACGCTTCACCGCGTCCGGGCTCCAGTAAGTGCGCACATCGGCAAAGATTTGCGCCGCGCCCGTCAGCAGGTGTCCCCACAACATGCAGATACCGTTGAGATGGTCGTTCTCGGTAGCAAGGATGTAGGGCTGGCGGATGCCGTTCCAGTCAAACGACGAGTTCAGAATCGCCTCCATAAAGTCGCCGTTGGGCAGGTGGTCGGTCCACTGGCGTTGCCCCTGGAAGCCACCGGCGATGCCGTTGAAGCCCAGCGCCTCTTCCTCGTAGCCGATTTGAGCCAGCCTGGGGTTGCCCACCATCAGGTCGCGGGCGATCAACGCCATCTTTACGCTGATTTCCCACGCGCGGTCCTTTTCGGCGCGGCTCATCTGCTTGTCAGGCGGGTTGTAGTCTTTGCCCTCTTTGCAATACTCCCTCACCCACGCCATCGCGCGGCGGAACTCCTCCTGGTCATAGATGCCACGCTCCATGCGCCGTACGAACTCCACCATGTCGACGGTCATGACGCTCATGCCCAGGTAGCGCTGCAGGAATTGCTGGTCTACCAGCGAGCCCGCGATGCCCATAGACACATTGCCCATCGAGACGTACGTCTTGCCGCGCATGGTAGCGACTGCCAGTCCCGCTTTCGCGAAGCGCAGTAGCCTCTCTTTTACGTCGTCGGGAATGGTCGTGTCGGTCGCGTCCTGCACATCGCGCCCGTAGATGCTGAAAGCGGGCAAGCCTTTTTGTGCGTGCGCAGCCATTACCGCCGCCAGATAAACTGCCCCCGGACGCTCCGTGCCGTTAAATCCCCACACCGCTTTGGGGCGATAGGGGTCAAAGTCCATCGTTTCGTAGCCATAGCACCAGCAGGGTGTGACGGTGATGCTGACGCCCACGCCCTCCCTCTGGAACTTCTGTTCGCAGGCGGCGTTCTCCGCCAGACCGCCGATGCAGGTATCGGCGATCACGCATTCCACAGGCAAACCGCACGCGTGACGCAGGTTTTCTGTGAGCAGTTTGGCGACCGACTGCGCCATCGCCATCGTTTGCCCCTCCAGGCTTTCACGAACGCCCTGTCGCCTTCCGTCGATGGTAGGACGAATGCCGATTTTGGGCAGGTCGCCCTTCAGCCGATTGACGGGCGGGTTCTTCGGATGTGCCATTGGATTATCCCTCCTCTATGAGGTGAGTTCTCGCAGCGTTCCGGTTAGCGATTCGAGGCGGGGCAGAGGGAGTCCTTTTTACTCGATGCCATTACTTCGGAGGAGCAACGCTCTGGCGAACAACCATCTCCGCGCAGAACAGCACGGTTTCGCGCACGCGTTTGCCCGTCTCTACCTGGTTTATCAGTAACTCTGCTGCTTTCGCGCCGATTTGGCGTGTTGGCTGGCGCATGGTGGTCAGCGGAGGAGTGACCCACTGTGCGGTATCGATATCGTCAAAGCCCACGAGGGAAATATCCTCGGGAACACGCAACCCTTTCTGATAGATAGCCTCCATAGCTCCCATCGCCATCCAGTCGTTGCCGCACACAACCGCCGTCAACTCCGGAGCCACGTTGAGCAACTGTTCCATCGCCTCTTTACCGGAGGGAGGCGTGTAATGCCCTTCCACTACCCAACCCGGCTTCACCTCGATACCCGCATCCTGCATTGCCTGACGGTATGCCTGCAGTCGCCTCTTTGCGCTCCATTGTGTTTGCGGACCAGCGATGTGCCCAATACGCCGATGTCCCATCTCGATCAGCCAGCACACTGCCTGGTAAATCGCCGAGGTATCGTCTACGTCCACGCAGGACAGGGGTGTGTTGGGCAGGGTGCTGCCTACGACCACCGCAGGTATGTTCGCCTGCTGCGCCCACTGTAATGCGGCGCTGTGTGTGCGGGGCGCCACCAGCACCACGCCGTCTACCGAACCATCGTCCACATGCGCCAGGAAGCTATCAGGGCTTTGTTGATACAACATGCTGACTATCTTAATGGGATAATTGCGTGGTACAGTGTATTCCAGAATGCCTTCCAGCACCGACATCACGTACGGGTCCAGCACCACCTCCTGTCGCTCTTCCAGGATTACCCCAATGGTATCTGTGCGCTGGCGGATGAGACTGCGCGCCACCGAGCTGGGACGATAACCCAGCTCGCGCACTGCCTGCCACACGCGCTGGGCGGTTTCCGGGGAATAGAGGTGGTTTTTATTCTGTAGCACGTTGGAGACTGTAGCTACAGACACCCCGCTTCGCGCAGCAACATCCTTAATCGTACATCGTTTGCGCTGAACAGACATCAAACTTCCCTTGTTCTTAATCGTTTAAGACACTTTGATTGTAGCAAACCTGTTTAAGGGATGTCAAGTGTTTTTCAGATTTATCACAGCGTACTCTCCTGCGCTTGCTCTGCCTCTTCCTCCTCTGCCTCAAGGGGGGCCACCTCGATACGCAGTTTGCGAATGCGTCTGCCGTCCGCCTCCTCCACCACGAAGTTGGCGCGACCGTAGGCAATCTGCTCGCCTGCTTGCGCGGGTCTGCCGAACAGCCCGAACACGAACCCCCCGATGGTATCGTACTCGTCGGTGGGCAGGTGCAAGCCGGTCTTATCGTTCACGTCATCCACCGGTGTGCGTCCGTCGGTGCGATAGGTATGTTCATCTACCTGCTCGAAAGATGCCTCTTCCACGTCGTATTCATCGTGGATTTCGCCTACCAGCTCTTCCAGGATGTCTTCCAGCGTGACCAGCCCTGACGTGCCGCCGTACTCGTCGCGCACGATAGCGATTTGTGTCTTCTTCGCCCGAAACTCGCGCATCAGCTCATCCACCTTCTTCGTTTCGGGGATGAAGTACGGCGGGCGCATCGCTTTGCGCATGTCAAACGGCTCCAGGTGCGGATAGAGCCTCAACAGGTCTTTGGCGTAAACGATGCCGATAATGTTATCTACCGTGCCCTCGTACACCGGGATGCGCGAATGTCCCGTGTTACGGATAATATCCAGCACCTCTTGCAAGGAGGCTTCTACCGGCACGCAGTGCATGTCGATGCGCGGGGTCATTACCTTGCGCACGATGGTGTCGGGGAACTCGAGCACGGATTGAATCATCTCGCGCTCTTCTTCCTCGATAACACCCTGCTCTTCGCCGGCATCTACCAGGCTGATAATCTCCTCGGGGGTCAGCACGCGCGGCGAGAAGTCCACCTTTACCTTGAACGGACTCACCAGTGCGTTGCTGAGCGCAATCACCACCGCCACCAGCGGCGACAGCACCCACGCACATATCCACAGCGGACGTGCCAGACGCAACGCTACCTTCTCTGCGTATTTCTCGGCGATGGTGCGCGGCACCAGAGTACCCACTACCAGCGCGAGCAAGCCCGTCAGCACAGTGACCACGAACACCGCTATCGGCTCGGATTGCCTCTGCCACCACTCAACATCCGAAAGGAGCTGAAGAAGCACCGCAACCGCCCGGGATAGCCCCGTTACCGCTACCGCCGCCGCCAGAAAGCTGCTCAATACGATGCCAACTTGCGCGGTGGCAACCGAGCGGTCAGGGTTAGAGATGAGCTTCTCCACCATCCGCGCATTGGGCACGCCCTCTTCCACCAAGTCGCGTACGCGGGCGCCATGCATCGCACGCAACGCGCTCTCCGCCATTGCGAAAAAGGCGGTCGCCAGTATCAACACCACCACCCATAGCAGGTCGCGAAGGTAGTGCGTCTGTCCTGCACCTTGCTCCACCGGGGCGGTTCCTTGCGCGTATAGCGCGCCCGCCAGCAACAGCATGAGCCATATCCAGCGATAAGGTTGGGGACTGGGACTATCGGACTCTTCTTTCTGCGTTGTCAAGGTTGTTCTTGCGCCTCCTTCCTCACTTATGCCAGCCAGTAGATGGCTCCCGCCAGCAGCACAGCCACCAGCGCACCCAGCAGCACCTCCTGCAGGCTGTGGATGCGCCCTTCCACCCGGCTCTGTGCAATCAGCACCGCCATGCTCAACGCGAGTATCGCCATCAACAGGTTATTGGAGAGGAAGATAATGGTCATCGCCATGAAGAAACCCAGCGCACTGTGCCCGCTGATAATGCCGCCATGTAACAGCGAGCCTTTGCGCCCGAACACTTTGCCCAGAATAATAATCAATGACAGCAATACCGTACCCACCACCAGCGTCACCATCGGCTCCGGTTTATGCTCTTGCAGGTTCAGGCGGATTTCGTCCAGATGCTGTTCGGTCAGGAAGAGCAGGAAGCCCACCACAATGGCATTGACGGTGGTGACCAGCACCGCCCCTGCCGCAATGTCCTTCGCCAGTTTCGCCAGCGGATGATAGGTATCGGTAATCAGGTCTACAATGGCTTCCACTGCGGTATTGAACATCTCCGCCACCAGCACCATCGACACGGTGAACAACAGGATAATCATCTCGGTCTTATCCAGCCGGAACAATAGCCCCACCAGAAGCACCAGCACCACACTGAAAAAGTGGAAGCGCATGTGCTTCTGTGTACGGAAGGTGTAGATGATGCCCTCGACGGCGTAACGGAAGCTATCCAGCGGGTTCTTGGCAATCCTCATACGGTATCACGCCCCGGTTGGGTGGCTTGTACCACTGCCCAGCCTCGCCGATACATCTGTTCGTACCCCTCCTGGGTTTCGTCCTCATAGCCCAGCAGGTGCAGCACCCCATGCACCGCCAGAAAAACCACTTCCTCCTCCAGCGTGCGTCCTCCTGCTTGCGCCTGACGCAAGGCGGTCGGCACCGAGATGTATACCTCGCCCAGCGGCGGCTCGTCCTCCAGCGTGGAGAGGTCCACCTGTGTCTCCTGCGCGGACGCCTCACGCAGTGAGAAAGAGAGCACATCTGTCGGCTCGTCCTTGCCGCGATAGGTGCGGTTGAGCGAGCGAATCTGTTCGTCATCCGTTAACACGATGCTGACGTCCCCCTTACTCCAGCCTTCCTGGCGCAGTAAGAGGCGTATCGCTTGGCGCATCCACGACCGCCTCAGGCGGTGTGGCTGTTGGTTCGTGATCGTAATGCGCATGGGTTACCGCTGCCGACGAAGGATACTCCACACGCGAGTGGAGCATCGCCACCAGTAATCGGCAGAACGCCTCCTGAATCTTATGTACCTCGCTGAATGTTAAGCTACACTCGTTCAGCTGCCCATCGGCTATCTTTTCCTGAATAATATGCTCCACCAGGCTCTCGATGCGTGCCGGGGTGGGGCGCGACAGGGAACGCGACGCCGCCTCCACCGCGTCCGCCAGCATCACGATGCCCGCCTCCTTGCTTTGCGGCTTTGGTCCACTGTAGCGAAACTGCTGTTCCAGCACAGGGGTGTGCATCTCACAACCTGCCAGAGCCTGCTGGTAGAAGAAGGAGATCAGGCTGGTTCCGTGATGCTGGGCGATGATGTCGCGGATGGGGCGGGGCAGGCGATACTGGTCCGCCAGCTCCAGCCCGTCCTTCACATGCGCGGCGATAATCAGCGCGGAAAGGGAGGGAGTGAGGCGGTCGTGCACGTTCTCCATGCGCTGGTTTTCGATAAAGAACTCGGGACGGCGCATCTTGCCCACATCGTGGTAGTAACAACCCACTCGCGCCAGCAGGCTGTCTGCCCCGATGGCTTTGGCGGCGGCGTCCGCAAGATGGCTCACCATGATGCTGTGCGCGTAGGTGCCCGGCGCACGAAGCATGAGATCCTTCAGCAAAGGGTGTTCCGGCGAGCTGAGCTCCAGCAGACGCAGGTGCGTCACCGCTCCAAACGGGCGCTCCAGCACCGCCACGAAGAGGGCAAAACCACCTACCGCCAGCACGCTCATCAACACTGCCCATGCCGAGCCGACGCTCAGCTCGGTGATGGTCTCCTGGCTCATCCAGCCCAGCACCCACGTTAACAACAGCGAGGTGCCGCCAATCCACAATCCTGCTCGTAGCAGGTCGTAGCGGTCGTGCAACCGCCATACCGAGTAGATACCTACCAGACTGCTCATCAGGCTGATGGCAGCGAAGCGCATCTCGCCGTTCATCAGCAGGGCGGATTGTATCGCCAACATGCCCACCAGCAGCGTCGCCAGGTGCGGCGAGACCAGCACCGCCAGCAACATGCCTGCCATGGTGGTGCTCATGACGGTGAGATACCCCAGCTGCACGCCCGACAGTGGAAGCCCTAACAGGCTACTACCCAGCTTCACGCCCAGCGCGCTGAGCGTGACTACTACCGAAATCAGCCACAGCTGGCGAGGCTGCTGGTACACGCGCGGATGATAGTGCGCAATGTGCAGTGCCGCCAGTACCACCAGCATCGTCACCAGTATCAGGATGGCGAGCACGCCTGCCCAGTGCAAGCGTGGGTTGCGCATCCCCAGCGCGGTGAACATTTCGATATGCTGTTCGGTCACCCGCTCGCCTCGGCGGATCACCACGTCGCCGGCCACCAGCGTGCGATATACAGGGGGTACACCCCGACGCTCGCGCTCGCGCAGTGCCTCCGTGCGGGCGATGTCCGGCACACGGTTGGGGCGCAGGGCATGCGTGCCTATCGCAGCAGCGAGCCTGCCCGCTGCGTTCTGCCCCAGCTTCTGGATACAGGCGGTTTGCACTGCCCGCTTGCGTTCGGCAAGGTCGGTGGTATCGGCGCGGATTTCGCGGTGCATCGCCTCGTCCACCTGTGCCTTTGCTACCTCATGCGCTCTTTGCAAGTCAGGGGCAGGCACTTCGAGGGCAGCACGCACGAGGTCGGCAGGCAAGAAGGACAGCTGCTGTGCCAGCCAGCGGGTGGATTCAGGGGGACGCATGGCGCGTGCGCGTGCGATGGCTTCGAAGGCATCCTCCACACTGCGCTGGGCGTCCACTCGCGCGAACGGCAGGTGTTCGTAGATGGTGTCTATTTGCTTGGCCGCCATCTCTTGCAGGCGACGGGTCTCCTCCACGTCCGCATAGCGAACGGTACGATGGGCGCGGATTTCGCGAGGGCTGATGTCGCCCACCCGAAGGGTCACTTTGTCCGGGATGAAACGACCAGAAAAGACAAGACACAACACCGCGATGGTAACCGTTGCGATGCCCAGTCGTTGCCAGTCCCAGCGCGGAAGCAGGCGGTACCGCAGCCAGGTGGATACTGCGCGTAACCGTTGACGTTCACTTCGTTTGCTCATCGGTTTGGTTGGCTCAGCTCCTCATGCCTTCTCAGGCGAGCAAGATGCCACTGCACGGTTCTCGCTAAACGGCAGATAGACCATCGCGGTGTTGGTGCGGCGAAAACGGCTCTCTATCTCGAACGCTGTTTGCGCCTGCGTGCCGCCTCCTGTTTGCGGCGCTTGTCGCTTGGCTTTGTATAGTGCTCGTGCTCTTTATACTCTTTCAGAATGCCCGCGTTCTGCAGCTCCTTTTTGAACCGCTTTAAGGCACTGTCCAGAGACTCGTTCGGTAGAACCTGAATCTGCGCCAAAGCAGATGCCTCCTTCGCTATAGTAAGGTATCGGACGTTTTTCCTCACAAGATTATACCGGAGACGGGCATAAAAAGCAACTGCTCAAAAACGGTAGTTGCACGGGCAAAAAAACCTTGACAGAAAAAGCACGTTTCGTGTAGACTATAAGCAATCCTCATTCCGTAAGTACGGTGTAAGCACGGCAACAAACTGAAACGATTCAATCACACAAGGTGAAGGAGGCACCACCATGACACGACGTGCTTTTACACTGATTGAGCTGCTGGTTGTTATCGCGATTATCGCGATACTGGCAGCAATCCTGTTCCCCGTCTTCTCGCAGGCGCGCGAAAAAGCGCGACAGACCAGTTGCTTGTCCAACACCAAGCAGATTGGACTTGCCTTTCTGATGTACACCCAGGATTACGACGAGCTGTTCCCGCTTGCCGGCGGTTACACCAGCAACGGCTGGCTGTGGAACTACTGGCACGCCTTCCCTGCTGACTGGCGCCCGGATATTTGCCCGCCGGATAACTTCCGCTGCAGCTCTTATCCCAACTTCTGGGCAAACTCCGTGACGCCGTACATGAAGAACATGGACATCTGGGCATGTCCATCCGGCACGCCAAGCCGACTGAACCTGCCTGCTCTCTACGCGGCACCCCGTAAGCCATGGGGCAAGATCTCCTATAACTACAACGGTCTGTTGATGCAGTACCCGCAGGCTGGCATCGTCGCGCCGGCAGAGTTGACGCTGGTTTGGGAAGCGCGCGGCAAGGTGCAGAAAGAAGGCTTTGCATTAACGCAGCCGGCTCTCCGCTGTGATAACGCGGCAGACCCCACCTGCCGTTACAAACCGTGGAACAACGGTTGCCAAGCGGGTAACGGAGGCACCAGTGCCTGGTTTGGACATGACGGCACGCAGTGGATACACAACAACGGCGCCAACTTCGTGATGACCGACGGACACGCCAAGTGGCGCAGGCTGGGAGCCCAGATCGACCCCGACGGCGACAACAACCCGGCTACGGACTGGAGCCAGGACCCCTATACCTCGTACAACGAGCAGGGCTTTCCCAGGTATGCGTGGTCGGATGGCTGCCATATCTGGCTGTTCCGCCCGGACTACGACTTCAGCCTGCATCCATAATGCGCTCTGTGCCCCCCGTAAGATACGGGGGGCACGCCTTGACGTTCAGAGGAGGACAAGATGGGCAACTCAAAGGAGATCCCGCTACCGGCGGCTATTGCTATCATAGCCGTCGTGGTGGTAGTGATTGTGGTTATCGGTTGGTACATGATGAACCGTAATCCGGCTCCCCCACCTCCGCCGACCGGAGCACCACAGACGACCGCCCCGGTACAGCAGACACCAAAGGGTGCTGTGCAGGGACAGACGGGCGCACCAGCGGAGTACTGAGGTAGGAACATGGGGATTCCACGTATCTGGTGGATAGTAGGGGTTTTTGCAGTGATGGCGTCTGTTTGTCTGGCGCAGGCGCCGTCTGCACGCAAAACCGTCCCATCACCTCCCCAAAAGAGCTCGTCACCAGCCAAGAGCAAGCAACCGGAGTGGAAAACGCTAGTGCAGCGGGCAAACGAGGCGGAACGCAAGGGTAACCTGCAGAAGGCGCGTCACCTGCTGGACAAAGCCTACCAGACCGCGCCTGCGGGAGAGAACAAGGCGCGGGTTGCCTTTCAGATTGCCTCCACGTGCGAAAAACAAAAAGCGTACGACGAAGCCCGTCGCTGGTACCTGCAGTCTATTTACGACGCCCCGAAGGGACCGTTAGCCTCTCAAGCCAGGCAGAGAATGCGTGCCATCCCGGACAGCAGACGCCCTGCCGCCGCAGGCGCCACCGCCGCAGGAGGTGCACCGGGGAGCGCGAAACCGAAGTAACGCAGGCTCGCGGCGACACGGAGACAATCCACGAACTACCGTCTTCCCTTTTCCTTCAGCAACTGCTCTATCCATGCCATGTCCTCTGTGCTGAAGGCAGGGGGCGGGGGGTCGTGACGGTAGTCTATCACGTCTTCGTACGCGCCGTCCTCATAACACTGCTCCAGAACCGCCTGCAGGTCTAAAACCGCATCACGGTCGCCAATGGCGAGAGGTACGGGGATGCGGGGCAGCCGTTCGCGCACCGTGCGCGGATAGAGCAGAAAATCGTAAGGCGTATCCGCTCGGCTGATGCTGACCATATAGTGCCACCCGGTTCCCACCTCTTCCCTCAACTTGTGCTGTGGAGGGGCGAGGGTATACTCGCCACCGCGCAGCAGGTCTATCTCCACCAGATGCACATCGCTTTTGAGAACCTCCTCCTGCTTGCGCCGATACAGTTCCCAACCTTTGGAGCCGGGTTCCTTGTTGGTGGGGCTGAGCAGTTCGATCACCGTCACGAGGCGCAGTTCGCGCGTGCGGTCGAGGATGTGGATAACCCCTTCGGTGTGGAGTTGTTCCTCCACATGGAGCACGAGCGGCGGGTCACAGGTTGCCTCCAGTACAGCGGAAGCGGTGGTGGCGTGCTGGCGCGGTGGAGCGTGGAGCACAGAGACGTCCGGCACGATTTCGCGGGCGACTTCCTGTACATACACGCGCTCCTCGATGCGCACGTTGTAGCGTGGACGCACCTGCCGTTGCAGCATGTTACTGATGTACGTGACGATTCTGTGGTGCACGTCATTCCAGAACAATCTGTCCTCCAGATAGGGGTCCATGCCGGGAAATGGGCTCGCCATTCTCACCACTCTCCTTACTGCTATTATACCCTTTGCTCACCTCTGCCCTGCCAACGCGGTGCGCAGTGCCCGGGAGGCGTTTGCCAGCTCGCGCAGGCACTCGCTGCGCAGGAGTATTCCCTCTTCCTGATAGCGCGTCTCTTTCGTTTCAGCAAAAGAAAGCAGGCTACCCAGCGACTGCTGGAGCAGGCTCCCTGCCAGCAGGAACCGCTGGTGTGCGTCCAGCACGCGCGGGATGGGTTTGAGCGACTGTGTGAAACGCTGCAGGTCGTTGCTCTGCGCCTCCAGCGCTTTCAGCGTCCTAAAGAGGGTTTCCAGCGTGACCTCGCCGTTGCTGTACGAGGCTATCGCTTCCTGGATGCGCTGTGCCAGCTGGGTCATGCCCGTCTCCACGCCATCCGCCAGAGAGGCGTATACCTCGCCTCGGCGCGTTTCGTCCTCTTCTGGTAGCAGGGCGTATAGCCTGCCGACCACGTCCTGCGCACGGGCAAACTGGGCGCGGGCAAGGTGTAGCTTCGCCAGACGCATCAGCGGCTCGGTGTTTGTGGGCGATTTCTGCGCGGCTTGTTCGTAGCACTCTTCCGCCTCGGTGATACGAGCACGGTTCCACAGCAGGTCACCCAGATGCAGCCATGCGACCACTTTCTCCGGGTCGCGTTCCAGCATCCGCCGATACATCGTCTCCGCCTCGTCCAGACGGTTCGCGCTCATGTAAGCGTCCGCCAGCGCGAGCAATAACGGCGTGCTGTCCGACACTATCTGCACGGCGCGCATTCCCTCCGCCAGCGCGGCGTCCTCCATTCGCCGTTGCAAATATGCTTCTATCAAGCGACGACGCGGCTCGGGGTCGGTTGGTTTGGCGTCCGCTGCTTTACGGTAGGACTCTATCGCATTGGCGAGGTCGCCCGCTCTGGCGTACTTTTGCCCCTCCTCCAAAAACTGTTTCATCAGTGTATCGGCATCGTCCGGTGAGGTCGTACCGGATGGAGCGGCGGCTTGCGCCTCTTGCCGGGTGATGTCCACGCGAGCCAGCACCGCCATCGGTTCGGCGATCAATCGGGTGACCAGATTGCTGGCAGCGGTGCGAGCGGTGCTTACCGGGTCTACGGTCATCCCGCCTCTGGGCAACGCACGTTGCACCGGCTGGCTCTCCAGTTGCGCCTGCCAGGTGCGCCCGCCTTCTATCGGCATCCACACTGCGGAGACCTGAATCACCGAGGTCGTCGGCAGATTCTGCAACAGGTTGGGGTCTACTTTCTTGCCTTTTGGGGGGCGAGGTAGCATCGGTGGCTTCTCCGACCATGCGGCGCGCACCGTCAGCGCGAACTGCCCACCCAGTGCGTGCACGATGCGCCGCTTCTGCTCTGCGGAGGGTTGGACGGTGACATCCGTCGCTTTCAGTGTGCCTTCCTGCACCAGTCGTTGAATATATGGGGCAGAAGGGTCGTAGATGAGCACGTCCACCCTGCGGGTGGCTTCCAACAGTTCCGCCAACGGGGTAGCGATGCCCACATTCGGGTCGGGCTGGTCTTTTTTGACCTCTACCTTTTCAGGGAAGATGACCACCAGCGGGCGGCGCGCGGGCAGCTGAGCAAAAGCTGTGAGGCTGATGAACAGGAATAAAAGGAGGACAGGTTTGAACCTAACCCCCTGTCCCCCTTCCCTACGAGGGAAGGGGGAACCGCTTGCTCCCCTCTCCTTGCAGGAGAGGGGCTGGGGGAGAGGTTGTCTCCCCTCTGCTTGCAGGGGAGAGGTTATTTCCGCACACCGTCTATTCCACCTCATGCCACCTTATCCTCCACATGCCGCCAGTCCTTGCTTCGCCGCTTCCAACCCTCTTCGTGCGCGTTCCACGTTCTGATTCGCCGCGATCTGCCTCTCATACTCGGCGATAGCCTGCTGGTAGGCGTTGCGGGCGGAGTCCAGCTCGCCCAACCGCTGGTAACACAGCCCAATCTGCTGGTAGATGAAACCTTTGTCCGTTGCACCCTGCAATGCCTTCTGGTAGAGCGGGATCGCCTCGCGGTATCTGCCCGCCAGCTGGTGCTGCTGGGCGACACGCATCAGGTCTTCCGATTCCATCGACGCAGGCGGCGGAGCCACCACCCCGCTACCGCCTCCTGTGCCCGGGCGTACGGTAATCTCCATCACCGGCTGGCGACCGGCAGGCTGTCCGCTTGTTCCGGGCTGCAAAGGCACATCCGGCATCACCACCGAGCCTCCGGTAGAGGGTTGCGTGCTGCCCGAGTTATTCTGCGGGCGTTCGCTCTGCGGATGCACTGTCGCGGACTGAGAGGGCGGCGCGACCGTTAAAGGAGGCAGGGGAGGCAACGGTAACCGTTCCGCGCGCGTGCCGGATGATGCGCGCTCGCCCGGTCGTTCCTGCAGGGGCGTGACAGGCTGGGACGCCGAAGGTGCTTGTGGTGCGGTCGGTTGGACGTAGCCCGGCGCAGTGGGGGCGTACCATTCGTAGGGTGTGTAGCCCGTCGACGGCAGGGCAGACTGCGGTGTAGATGGCTGAGTCTGCGGTTGGGCGGGCTTCGGTCGCTCCTGATAGTTCATTGCCGCCAGCCCCAGCACGAATAGCCCCACGGTGACAAAGATACCGATGAGCAGAGGCAGCTGATTCGGTTCTTCGCGAGGAGGCTTGGGGGTCGGCACCCGCAGACGGCGGCGCAGCTCCTCCAGTTTGGCGCGGTCTGCCACGCTGTCGGGGTTGAGCGCGACCACCTTCTCGTACTCCGCTACCGCCTTTTGCAGCTCGCCCTGTTTTTCGTAAATTAACCCCAGCAGCGAATGCGCCGACGTGTTCGCCGGGTCCAGTACCAGCACGCCCTCACACGCCAGAATCGCCTCGTGCAAGCGTCCCTCCGCCTCATGCGCCAGCGCGTCGTTCAGTAGCTGCTGGATTTTCTCTTGTTGCTCCGGCGAATCCAGCTGGAACGCGCTCTCGTCCAGCGTCGGTATTTTGCGCTCCGGCTGTAGCCGATGTCCGCACTGGTGGCAGAACCGGCTGTCGTCGGTATTGTATGCACCGCACTGTGTGCAGAACACCCTGTTCACCCCCCTATAAGAGGCGCTGCTGATGGCTCTCGCCGCGCGGCAGTAGTCCCAGATGTTCGTAGGCAAAGCGAGTCGCCACGCGCCCCCGCGATGTGCGGTTCAGCAAGCCAATCTGTATCAGAAACGGCTCGTATACGTCCTCGATGGTATCACGTTCCTCGTTGGTCGCGGCGGACAGGGTGTCGATGCCCACCGGACCGCCGTCGAACTTCTCGATAATCAGGCGCAGGAACCGCCTGTCAAACTCATCCAGCCCCAGCGTATCCACTTCCAGCAGCTGCAGCGCCTCGTCCGCAATTTGCCGGGTAATCACGCCGTCGCCCCGCACCTGAGCGTAATCACGCACACGCCTCAGCAGGCGGTTGGCGATACGCGGGGTGCCACGCGAACGTCGGGCAATCTCCGCCGCTCCTTCGCGCTCGATCGGCACGTCTAATATCTCCGCTGAGCGCAGCACGATGGTCTGCAGCTCCTCCGGCGTGTAGAACTGAAAGTACAGCACGATACCGAAACGCGCCCGCAACGGCGACGTAAGCAACCCCGCCCGGGTGGTTGCTCCAACCAGCGTGAAGGGTGGCAGGTCGAGCTTGATGGTACGCGCCGCCGGTCCCTTGCCGATGACCAAATCCAGCTGATAGTCCTCCATCGCCGGATAGAGTATCTCCTCCACCGGTCGGCTGAGACGATGCACCTCGTCGATGAACAGCACACTGTTCGGCTCGAGATTGGTGAGGATGGCGGCGAGGTCACCCGGTCGCTCGATGGCGGGACCGGAGGTGGAGCGGATGGGCGCGCCCATCTCGTTGGCGATGATGTGCGCTATGGTGGTCTTGCCCAGCCCCGGCGGACCGTAGAGCAAGACGTGGTCCAGCGCTTCTCCGCGCTGTCGCGCTGCTTCGATAAAGATGCCGAGATTCTCCTTCAGCCTTGCCTGCCCGATGAACTCGCGCAACCAGCGCGGGCGCAGGCTGAGCTCTTCCTCCGCCTCCTCTATCCACCGGCGCGGGGTGACTATTCGCTGTTCTTCGGCGTCGTCCGTTCGGCGCATTTTCCCTCGCCTCAGTCCCTCTTTACTAGAAGAGGGAGAGTTCCATACATCTGTCTACATTTTAGACGATGGATTGCAGTGCTTCGTTACCGTCCTGTTGTTAATACCTGCAGCGCACTGCGCACCACCGCGGCGGTTTCGGCGTCGGCAGGAAGCGATTTGGCGGCGGTCTCCACCGCGCGGCGGGCGTCGGTGCGACTGTATCCCAACGCCATCAACGCCTCTACTGCGTCTTCTAACCTGTCAGAAGGCAGAGGTCTACCTTTTGCCGCGAGGCGGTCCACCTTGCGCTCCCACGCGATTTCCGCCGCTTTATCTTTCAGCTCCACCGCGATGCGCTGGGCGATTTTGGTGCCTACTCCGGGCGCACCTGTCAGACGTTTGATGTCCTCCGCGGCAATTGCCATCGCCAGCTGCTCGGCGTCCATCACGCTGAGCAGGCTCAGCGCAGCTTTCGGGCCCACTCCGCTGACGCTAATGAGCATTTCGAACAGCTTACGCTGCTCCGCGGTAACAAAACCGTACAGGCTCATCTCCTCCTCACGTACGTAAAAGGTGGTGAGCAAATGCACCTGCTCACCCACCGCCGGAAGCGCCGCCGAAACCGTTTCGGGTACCAGCACGCGGTAGCCGATGCCGTTTACATCCACTACCACTGCCGACGAGTCCTTTTCTACCAGCGTGCCGCGCACATGCGCAATCATGGTCAGTAAATCACCTTGTTGAGAGGATATTCCACGATACCCTGCGCGCCCGCACGTTTGAGCTGTGGTATCAGCTCACGCACCTGCTTCTCCTCCAGAATGGTCTCGACCGCCACCCATCCCTCATCCGACAGCGGCGAGATGGTAGGGTTCTTCAGCGCGGGCAACACGCTCAGCACGGTAGGCAGGTTCACCCGTTCCACGTTCATCTTCAAGCCAACCAGCACACCCGCGTTGAGCGCGGCGGTAAGCAGCATGGCGATGTTTTCGGTCTTTTCGCGTTTCCACGCATCCTGCCAGGCCTGCTTGTTGGCGATGAGGCGTGGAGTGGAGACCAGCAAGGTGTCTACAACACGCAGGTTATGCGCCCGCAGGCTACTGCCCGTCTCCGTGTTCACCACGATGGCATCGGCGAGGGTAGGCACTTTCACCTCGCACGCGCCCCACGAGAACTCTACCGTTGCCTGTACATCGTTCCGGCGCAGGTATCGCTCGGTGAGCCTCACGTACTCGGTAGCGATGCGCTTGCCCTGCAGGTCCTTGACGCTCTGGATGGAGCTGCTTTCCTGTACCGCCAGCACCACGCGCACCGGGTTGCGTGTGGCTTTGGAATATGTCAGGTCGGCGACCTCTACCACGTCTGCATCGTTGTCCTCGATCCAGTCCTTACCGCTGATGCCCACGTCCAGCACGCCGTCCTGCACGTAACGCGGGATCTCCTGCGGACGGATGAGCCAGGGTTCCAGTTCAGGATCGTCTACCGTCGGCTCGTAGGAGCGCGAAGAGACGTGGAAATCGAAGCCCGCCTTTTTGAACAGTTCGAAGGTGGCTTCCTGCAGACTGCCCTTCGGCAAACCGATTTTAAGCTTCACGCTGATACTCCTGATTTCTTACAGAGTTTCGCGTAGAAGATTATATCGGTTATTGGGGGCAGGCGTCAACTGAGAAGCAAGGAGAGGTCTGTCACCGGGGAGTAATATCCGCGGTGGCGATTCGCTCTCGCAGCACCTTTGCCCGCTCCATCAGTACTTTCAGTTCATCGGAGAGCTGATACACCCGATAGATGTACTGGTCGTTGCTACGCTCCAGCTGGGTGATACCGTACCATACCTCATGATAGGTAAAGAAGCTGTGCACCAGGTCCACCACGTTACTACCATACTTCCACGCGAGGGTAGCGGGGTGCTCCTTGAGCGGTGTAAAGTCCGCCAGCAATCCGATGCCGTCGCGAATGGCTTCCAGCACCTGCGCCAGCGTCTGCTTCTCGCGGGCGATCAGGTCTACCGCCTCCGCAAGGGTGCGCACCGTTTCCAGCTTCTCCAGCAGCGAGCGCCCGCGCAGGATGCGCTCCAGCACCTCTTTGGGGGTCTTGGGGTTCGCAGAGGCTTGATCAGAAAGCTCTTTATAGTGCTTTCCCAATCCCAGTGAAGCGGTGTCGGTCCACAGATTCAGAAAGGCTTTAGCGCACTCTTCCATGCCCTCCTCCGCCATCTTCTGCCAGTCGTTGAACAGCTGGGCATTGAGTAGCAAGTTCTGATTCAGCCGGCGCAGCTGTTCAGTGACAATGGCTATGCGCTTTTCTACCTCTTGCAGTTCTGCCGTCCACTTTTGCTTGACCTGAGCAGGGTCGGGTTCGCCGGGCGGTTTCAGAGCGGTCGTTTGCACAGCCGGGGCACCGGGCTTTCCGCCCTGCGCGCCCAGATGCGCCACCATCGGGGGAATAAAAATGGGTTCGTGCTGGCGCAGGGAAGATAGCACCTGCGGAGCACTCGCCGGGTTCTGGGCAATCTGTTGCAACGCTTCCTGCAGGGCGGTGATTTGCGCCGACGCCTGTTGTTGCAGCTTTTGTGCTTCTGCCTTCACGCGCTCTTGGTCCGATTCGGGCAGTCCGGTAGCGGTCTCTGCATTTTGCGCAGCCGCTCGTGCCACCTGCAGCGCTTGCGCGCTTTCGTCTATCGTACGCAACGATTCCAGCAGTGCCGCCGCGTGCTTTGCCGGGTCGGGGATATTGGGAGGGGAACCTTGCAGGGTGGGCAGCTGGGTGAGGTCTATCTCGCCGGTCATGGCTCGCGCAGCGCGCTCGGCAAGATCTCGGGCTGTTTCCAGGTCGCCTTTCGCTGCCGCTTCCGCCGCCTGACTGGACAATACCGCACTGGCAGCGAGCTGCTTCGAAACGCTGGAGGTCAGTTCCACGTTCGGCGTAGTCTTCACCCAGCTGTCACCGACATCCTTCCCGAAATCGGTCCCACCCTCGAAAACGATGTTCAGCGCAACCGCATCCCCACTCATTTCGAACACCGCTGTCCAGAAACCGTCCACCTCCTGGGGCGGGCTGAAGCGCAAGCCAAGCGGATTGGCAGGCACCAGTTTGCGCCCAGAGGATTGTGCCCAACGCGCCAGCGCTATCACCTTTGCCGCCTCGCGCAGGCGGTGAAACTCAGGCGTGACGCGGGCGTAGTCGTCATAGTGTTCGGTCAGGTAGCGAGCGTAGCCCTCTATCCACTCCTTCAGTGTACTTTCCGCTTGCTTGTCTCTGCCGATGAACTGTTTGAGCCAGCCGATAATGCGGATATTCGCCGTATCAAACGCAACCACGTTGCCCTCTGGCGAAACGTGCATCTTCACCTCGGCGGGCTGCAGCTGGTGCCCACCTTCTGCGCCCATTCCACCCCGGATACGTATGCCAGACTGCCGGGATTGCCGATTGAAGTACTCATGCTCCGTCAGATGAGCGGGAACACTGTTACGCAGCTCAGGATAGCTGCACAGTGTTTTCAGATAGTAGTCTGCCTCGTAGAAAATCTTGCCCAGCATACTGTAGCGGTCGAGTCCGGTGAAAACAGGTTGCACCTTCGGCACGGGCAGGTTATAGAGAATGGCAAGCACCTGTGGAGTAAGCGTCCAGTCGTTCACGATCTTCTCCAAGAAGCGCGCTGAGACGATTTCGGTCATCTTCTGTGTTGTGATTTGATTGAGCTGCTGCGAGGAGATGCGCCCACTGCGAAACTGCTGCTGGATATTGCTCACCTCTGCTTCTGGCACACCGATACGTCGCATCAGCGCGGGGTAAAGCAGACCGTTCAGTTCGTGAAGAGCTTGTTCCTGCGAGAGGCGTCCTGCCTGGTAGGCTTCGATGACCGGCTCCGCCTGCGTCCAGATACCCAATCGCTGGAACAGCTCGCGCCCGGCAGTGCTCTGGTCGTCTTTTTCCATCAAATCGGCGATTTCACTCCAGCCGATATTGCGTGCCACCTTTGCCACGACCCGAAAATGCTGTTGCTTGTCCACAGGATTGTCCTGCGAGGCGTCCAGGATAATCTGTGCCTCCTGCAGGGTGATGCCGAAGGCGTCGCCCATCTTTTGCGCAAGGCGTTGGCGGTCAGTGGAGGCACGCGGGTCGTTCAGCACAGTACTTATCAGGCGGTTTGCCCACTGCTCGCCGTAACGCTGATCGCGCCATAAACGTTCGATATCTGCTTCGATGAGCCTCCTTGCCTGTTCAATCACCTTGTGCGTCTCCGGCGTTGGGTCCAGCGAGAAGGAGGGGTAGGGCGACACCAGCGCGTCGCGCAGGATGTCATCGTAGGGGATGGGTCCGCCCGGCAAGCGGGGGTCGTACGTGCCGATAAAGGTTACTTCCCCACTTTTCGGGTCAATCAGTGCATATTTCAACACGTTCATCGCACCCACTCGCCGTGCGGGCGCGCTTACCTCGGCGAGGGAACGTACCACCACCGTTTTCTGCGCCCGACTTTCCCCGCGCTGCAGATACACCACACAAGCCTGCCCGGACGACATCCGCCGCACGGTCTGCTGCAGGGTTTTGATGCTGTCAACAGGCGTGCTATCTATCTGTAAGATGATGTCGCCGGAGAGAATGCCCGCTTCTTCCGCAGGGGAACCTGCGATAACCTCGTTCACCAGCACGCCCTGGATGACCCACGCGGGAGGTATCTCCTGTAGCCGTACACCCAGCCATACCGATGGCGGAGATTCGGATGAGGAAGGAGAAGGAGATGCTGCTGTGCCCAGCGTCATCACCTTGCCGTTGCGAGACACCACTACGGAGAGCGGTTTCCCGTCGGCGAGCAAACGCTGAAGCTGCCGAATCGCGGTGGGACCGTCTATGTTCACGCCGGAAACGGAGAGGAGAATGTCGCCTGCTTGAACCCCTGCTGCTTCGGCAATGCTGCCGCGAGCCACTTCGGTGACCACCGCTTGCATCTTGCCCGATGCATCCTGCTCGAAGCGCAACGCAACGCCCAGACGCCCCGCAGGTTGCGTTCGTTGAGCCTCCGCGATTGCTGTAAAATTCCATACACACCCAACCAGAAAGAGCCAGACCGCCCATCGGCGGAAGGGGAATCTATTCATAGTGATGCCTCCTGTTTTGTATCCGCCACCATCATTATTGGAGAAACAGGGTATCTCCCTGCAGAGCGGTTTGTCTCCTTCAGCATTTCTCTAGCGATTCTATACATTTTGCGGGCAAAAGGGCTTCCGAAAGATGTACTGTTCGGGTATAATCAAGTACACGCCCGACGGCAGATAATTCGCGTCGGGGCGCAGGGGGCAAGACGATGAAACGCGACCGTTACGATGAAGAAAAGTACGAAGAGTTCCAGCCGCCGGAGACCTCCCTGCGTGCGCTAACGCTCCTTGACGAAATCCTCCGCGCCCGTCCACCGCAGGATGCTCGGCTCCTCAACTACCTGTTGTTGCTGCGCCATCAACTGGAGGTGGACGAGAAGCAGTTTCAGGAGGCGCAGAAAGCGCTGCAGGAATACGAGCAGGTCTACGAGAAGCTCACCTCTCCGGCAAACCGGATTGGCGTGTACCTGGGGTCACCTGCCGAAGGAATCGCCATGATCGCGGTTGGCGACACCGAGTACTATGCCAACATCGACCCGAAGATGGACGCCAGCACGCTGAAGGTGGGCACGCGCGTGCGCATCAACGAGGCGTTCGCGGTGGTGGGAGACCTGGGGTATCACCCGCAGGGTCCCATTGTGAAAGTGCAGGAGGTTCTGGAGGACGGGCGTCTGCGCGTGGCATCCGACCCGCAGGGCATGTCGGGACGGCTGGTGCTTCGCGGGCATGAACTGCAGGGCGTGACTATCAAACCGGGCGATGAGGTGCGTATGGAGCCGAACCTGAAGGTGGCTCTGGAACACTTCGCGCAGCGGGAGGCACGCGACTACTACTTCGAAGAGGTTCCCGAAATACCCTGGAGTGCGATTGGCGGTCAGGAAGAAGCCATCCGCGTTATTCGCGACACTATCGAACTGCCTCTGCTCCATCCCGAGCTGTTCCGCAAGTTCGAGAAGCAGCCGATTAAGGGTATCCTGCTGTACGGTCCCCCCGGCTGTGGCAAGACGCTTATTGGAAAAGCGACCGCTTATAACCTCACACAGGAGTATCGTAAGCAACTCAACCGCGATGTACGCGAGTACTTCATGTATATCAGCGGTCCGAAGATACTGAACATGTGGTTGGGAGAAAGCGAGCGGATGGTGCGTGAAATCTTCGCCGCCGCCCGCGAGAAGGCACGGGAGGGGCATCTGGTCTTTATCTTCATCGACGAAGCGGAGTCCATCCTGCGCGTGCGTAACTCCGGCAGGTTCACCCATATCTCCAACACCGTCGTGCCGCAGTTCTGCGCGGAGATGGATGGGCTGGTGTCGCTGGAGAACGTGGTGGTGATGCTTACCTCCAACCGACCAGATTATATCGACCCGGCGGTGTTGCGCCCGGGGCGTATCGACCGCAAGGTGAAGGTCTCTCGTCCCGACAAGCGAGCATCCCGGGATATTCTGGCGATTTACCTGCACTCGAACATCCCGCTGGATCCAGCGACGGTGCGCGAACACGGCTCGGAAGAGGCGGCGCGCGAGGCGTTGCTGGATGGTGCGATAGAATACCTGTGGCGCAAGCACCCCGACACCGAGTTCGTGCAGGTGTATCTGCGCAACGGCTCGGTGGAGACGCTCTACTGGCGCGACCTGGTGAGCGGCGCGCTGCTGAAGTCGGTGGTAGACCGCGCCAAGGACTACGCCATCAAGCGAGCCATCGAGTGCGGAGAGGACAGCGGCATCTCCCTGCCCGACCTGCAGCAAGCCATTCGCATGGAGTACAAGGAGAGCGAAATCTTCCCCAAGTCCGACTCGCAGGAAGACTGGCTGAAGCTGCTGGACTACGAGCCGGACAACGTCGCGGACGTGCGCCCGATTCGCCCGCAAGACCGCGAGCGACAATCGGCGAGCCGGCGTAACATCATTTAGGCGGTGTACCCATGCAGAGGCTTGTCGGGCTGGAGACCGAATACGGGCTGTATATCGAGGGCAAGAACCCCTCGGAGCTGGTATTTGAGGCGGCGGAGGTGGTGCGCTGCTACAACGCCTCCGCCTTCGCCTCCCCCTGGGACTATCGGCGCGAGGACCCACGCAAAGACGCACGTGGCTTCCATGTGGAGTACCTGCAAACCGACCCGATAGACGCTCAGTACGATGCGGAAGGCACCTCTTCCGCCAGCATGTCGGCGGAGACGCGCAGCGACCGCGTGCTGCCTAACGGCGCGCGCCTGTACAACGACCACGGTCATCCCGAATATTCCACCCCCGAATGCGTTAGCCTGCGCGAGCTGGTAGCACAGGACCGTGCAGGCGAGCGCATTGTCTGGTCGTGCGCGCAGGAGTACATGCGCCGTACCGGTCTGAAGGTGCACATCTACAAAAACAACACCGACTTTCATGGCGCGAGCTACGGCTGTCACGAGGGCTACCTGATGCGTCGCAGCGTGCCCTTCGAGAACATCATTCGAGGCATGATGCCGTTTTTTGTCACCCGAATCCTGTACGCGGGCGCGGGTAAGGTGGGTGTGGAGACGCCCGGCGTCTTCGGCGATGTGCCTTATCAGCTGTCCCAGCGGGCGGATTTCTTCTCGGTAGAGGCGAGCGTGGACACGCTCTATCAACGCCCTATCATCAACACGCGCGACGAACCGCATGCCACCCCCTCGCGCTATCGACGGTTGCACGTGATATGCGGCGACGCCAATATGAGCGAATACGCCACCGCGCTGAAGGTGGGCACAACGCGCCTGGTAGCGGAGCTGATAGAGATGGGCTGGCAGCCGGACGTCGCTATTCGCAATCCGGTAGAGACCATCCGTCGCCTCTCGCGCGACCCGGAGTGGAACTGGGAAGTAGAGCTGGAGGACGGGCGTAAAGTTTCGGCGATAGAGGTACAACGCCTCTATCTGCAGGAGGCGCAAAGGCGGTTCGCCCACGCCGACACCGAGACTCAATGGCTGTTGATGGCGTGGGAGAGTACGTTGAACGCTCTGGAGCGCGATCCGCAGGAGCTGGCGGATAGCCTGGACTGGGTAGCCAAACGTCTGCTGCTGGAGCAGTTCATCGAGAGTGAAGGGGTAGATTGGAAAGAGCCTCTTGTGCAAAGCCTGGATTTGGCGTATCATAGTATAGACCCGCAGGACGGCTTGTTCGCGGGGCTGGAACAAATGGGGGCGGTGAGGCGCGTAGTAACAGATAAAGATATCGAACGCGCGATGTGCCACCCGCCGAACAGCACCCGTGCCTGGGTGCGCGGCACGCTGGTGGAGCGTTATCCAGAAGCAATCAGCGGCATCACATGGAGCCGCGTGGTGCTCAGTTTCGGCGAGCAGCTGGTCACATTAGACCTGCGCGAATGGGTAACGCAGAGGGTGCCGCAGAAGGTGCAGAAGCTGGCAAAGGCGCACAACCTCACCGAGTTTGTCAACATCTTTCGCGAGTTGCACGCCTCGCGCAAGCACGAAGCAGAAGGAGGGAACCAGCCATGCAGTGGCGAGCAGACGACCGGTTGACCCGAACCATCCCTTCCGACCCGATAACACGCAAGGGGGGCGAGGAAGGCGGTCCCACCACACCGAAGGTGAGCCGACCCGATGTAAACGACTTGCTGAAGCGCATGAAGCGCGTGGACCCGGACCAGGCGCGACGCTACCGTCAGCGCAGCGGAGAGTAAGCTGTGGGAGAACGTTTGTCGACAAACCATAGCGGCGATTTCATGGCGTTGCTGCGTGCGCGGGGGTTGTGGCGAGAGCCGGAGGCAGTTCCTGCCGGACAGGTTCGCGCTCCGGTGCAGGAGGTACACGGTACCACCGTTATCGCGCTAAAGTATCGCGATGGGGTATTAAACGTCGGCGACCGACGTGCCACTTCCGCGAACGCTATCATGTACGACCGGGCGGAGAAGATTCTGCCTCTGGACGATTACACGCTCATCGCCATCGCAGGTTCTTACGCACGGGCGATGGAGATCGTGCGCTACCTGCAGCACTCGTTCAAGTACTATGCCCGCACGCAGCTACAGGAGATGAGCCTGGAAGGCAAGCTGGCGGAAGTGTCGCGCGCGCTGGCGGGGAACCTCAGCATGGCGTTGCAGGGTATCGGCATGTTCATTCCGGTGGTCTCCGCCTACGACCTTGATCGCGGTGAGGGGCGCATCTTCTTCTACGACGGCATGGGCGCGCGCTTCGAAAGCGTGGAGTTCGGCGCGGCAGGCTCGGGTTCCGAGCGTATCCGCGGCGTGTTCGACTACATCTTGAAAACCAAAGGGCCCTTCCATGAGATGACGCTGGAGGAAGCTCTGCGCGAATGCCTGCTGCTGCTGGACATCGCGGCAGACCTCGACTCCGCCACCGCAGGCATCGAGAAGGTGCTGCCCATCGCGCGGGCGGTCACCGCAGAGGGCATTCTGGAAATCACCGAGGAGCAGCTGGCGGAAATCAAAAAGAGCCTGAAGCTGTAGCCGCAGGCTTTAGCCTTGCTCCCCAGATGGTGGATGCGGGAAACTAGAGGAAAAACGATGGTCTATACACCTTACGATTTCAACGAGAGCGTACGTCACCGCACCGAATATATAGAGGAGCGTCTGCGCGACGGCAGCCCCGTCGCAGGCATCAGCTTCGACGGAGGCGTATTGCTGCTGACTCTGCGCCGCACCCAGCGCAAGATTTTTGAGATTTACGACCGCCTGATGTTTGCGGGGCTGGGCAACCAGAGCGACCTGGAGATAATCCGCGTGGGCGCAATCGACTTTGCCCATCAGGAAGGCTATGCCCGCAGTCCCGATGATGTCACCATCCAGCGCGTGGTCGGCTTCGCCATCAGCCCCGGCATCAAGAGGGCGTTTGGGGATGTGCTGAATGCGCCTTTCGTGGTGCGTGCGCTGTTCGCAGAGATGGGCAGGACACCCGAAGAGGACCTGTTCTACACGCTGAACTACGACGGCGAGTTCGTTTCGCTGAACTGGGCGGCGGCGGTTGCCGGTACACCGGAGGCAGAGGAACAGATGGTTCGCCAGCTGGTTCCTGAAGACGCCAATGGCGTGCCCGACTTGCAGACGGCGTTGCGACGTGCCCTGCGGGCATGGGCGGCAGGCAGGCTGTGGGCAATCGATGCGCACCTGGAGGAAGAGGGGGCAGAAAGCCTGACCGACGAGCGCATCGAGACCTTTTTGCGCGAACAACTGCAGGATTTGCAGGTGGAGGCGGCTATTTTAGACCGTTTTACCAAACGCGAGCGCAAGTTCCGCCTGTTGAAAGAGGAGGAGATTCGCCCTGTGTTGCCGGGCGAGTAAATTCCTCATTTGGGGACGCGCTCCGGCGCGTCCCTCCAGTGATGTAGCGGAGGTGCAGGCAAAATGGAGAACCGTATCTTCGGTATAGAAACGGAGTTCGGCTGTTTCGTTCGCGATGAGAGTGTAGGCAGACCCGAGAGGGTGGTAGAGAAGGTCAAAGACTGCGTGTTCTACCGCCTGCGTCGGGGGTTGATTGACCTGCACAGCCGCGACTTCGCCTTTGAACCCGCGCGTGGTGGTGGCTTCCTGATTAACGGTGGACGCCTCTACATCGACGCGGTGGGCGACCACGAGGAATACGCCACCCCTGAATGCTCGCGCCTGTCCGACATCGTAGCGCACGAGAAAGCAGGGCAACGCATCCTCAACGAGGCTCTGCGGGCTCTGGACTGGCAGGATAAGGTCTCCTTCTACAACAACGCGGTGGACCACTTCGGCGGGCACACCTTCGGTTGCCACGAGAACTATCTGGTGAGCATCGAAGACCGCTACTTCCTCGACTCGCTGTATAACCTGTTGCCCTTCCTGGTGACACGTCAGATTTTTGCGGGCACGGGGCGTGTGGGCGGGCACCGCCTGAACTATAACGACTTCTCGAACAACATCATGGACATGGGCGAGCACGAGATGGACTACGTGTGGGTGAGCCGTTTCTACGCGGTGGAAATAGACCCCACGGTGGACTATCAGCTCTCGCAGCGCGCCGACCACATCGTGAAAACCATCTCCTCGCGCGTGCGTTTCAACCGCGCCATCATCAACCCCAAGTGGGACAGCTACTACTCATACAACAGTATGCACCGCCTGCATATCCTGTTTGGCGAGGGCAATATGAGCGAATACGCCACTGCCCTCAAGATAGGAACCACCAGTTTGGTGCTGGACCTGCTGGAGCGCAACCTGATTCGCCCCGATGTGCGCCTCGCCGACCCGCTGGAGGCATTACGGAGCGTCAGCCGGGACCCCACGTGGAAGTGGGTGGTGCGTCGGCACGATGGCTCCACCATTCGCGCGATAGACCTGCAGCGCATCTACCTGCAAGCTGCTCAGACACACCTCGCCGGGCGCGACGAGGACACCGATTGGGTGTT
>Ga0101941_1000628_pt1 | contig 50123 bp, 39 predicted proteins | sample DewCreD2012metaG_3_FD_75242 | JGI IMG/M metagenome (GOLD analysis project Ga0101941, IMG submission 75242) | Hot spring sediment bacterial and archeal communities from British Columbia, Canada, to study Microbial Dark Matter (Phase II) - Dewar... ... | reverse complement strand
CAGCTGGCAATGCTCTCCGGGTACAGAAAAGCGTACTTGGGCGAGCGGAAAATCTGGTGGTTCTTGGTGTAAGGCAGTACCAGCGCCATCCACGTGACAAACTGCCCGGGATCTGACGGCAAATCGGGGCGCCAGCCCTCGGCAGGAGCCATGGTCTCGTCGTAGTCCTGAGCATACATCTGAATAGCGAGACCAATCTGCTTCAAGTTACTGAGGTCCGCGGTTTGCCTCGCCTTGTCACGGGCTTGCGCAAACACCGGGAACAGAATGGCTGCCAGTATCGCGATAATCGCGATAACAACAAGCAGCTCGATGAGCGTAAAAGCGCGTCGTTTGAACATGGAAGTAACCTCCCTCAGGTAGTGATATGCTCACGGTCGTTGCCAACCGATTATCGCCAGAGCAAAGCCCTTTCTTTATCTGAGAATACGTATTCACAGATTGCATAATACCACCCTTTTCACAAAAAGTCAAGCGTTTTCGATGGTTAGCACCACAAAAATTTCGAACCGGCATTCGTACCAGCAGGACTGCTCCGGTCGCTGTCGAAGATGCTTTTTACAGATCAGGAGGTGACGATGCGCACTCCCTTGCTCTTCATCGCGTTTGCGCTACTGTGTGCCGGTACGACGGCACAGAATCTGTTGCCGCCGCTTCCACAGTGGCAGGTGGGTGAAGCATCCGATGTGCCCGCCGACTGGAGTGTACAGCAGAGTGCATTCCGCGCTCAGGCGGACGGTAAGCAGGTGCTGGCGGTGCGGGGTACAGGCGAAGACAGCGCGTACTGGCGCACCTCTTTGCTGAGCCTGCAAGCCGACAAAGCATACGTGTTTCGTTTCCGCGCCCGCGTCGAGGGTAGTGGGGGTACCGTCATCAGCGGGTTAAATACGGTCAATCATGACTTCGGCGTCGGTTCCCGGTGGCAGGATTTCGTGTTCGCCTTTCGCGCTCCCGAGTTACCTGCGCCGTTCGCGCGTCTGGGGCAGTGGCACCTGAAAGGCACCGCTTATTTCGATAGCGCGGAGCTGTATCCCGCACAGGTGGTGCATCGTCGCTGGGGCGACCTGAAGCTCGGTGAAGGGGAAAGCCTGAAGAGCGGGGAGTACACCGACACACACGCACTGGGATGGCACGGTACCACTATTCACCGCACGCTCTTTCGACAGAAGGCGTACTTCAATACCAACCGCTGGGCTTTCGGCCCGGGCGACGAGGTGGTTTACCGGCATACCCTGCCCTGTGCGATGCGCGAGGCAAGCTTGCAGATAAACGTGAACTATCATACCGGCGGCACGCTGGTCGTCAGCGTGAGCACGGATGGGCAACAGTGGCAACAAGCGATAACCGCCTCCAGAGTGGGGCAGGTGGAGGCGCAACTACCCGAAAGCCTCTTCCCGACAAAACAGCTGTACGTCCGGCTATCGGTGGAGGGTAACGGCGCGTATGCGCAGGTGGACGCCTACCGTCTTCGGGCAAGGGTGGATTACCGTGGTGCGCCTCGCATCGGGCAGACGCTGGTGATAGAGGAGCGTACCGTATCGCCCGGTTTGCAGGTGCAGTGGTCCGCCGAGGGCGACGCATGGCGTGTGCACTGGGTGAATCGACAACCCTCTCCCCGCCAAATCGAGGTGGCTCTGGGAGTGGACGGTCGCTGGCAATCGCTTGGCAAGATGTCCCTGAAGCCCAGCGCAGGCGGCGATACCATGCTGAAACTGCCGGGATTATCGGCAGGCAAGCATACGATAGCCCTGCGCGCGACCTCCGGGCGAGCAATGCTGTACGCCGCACAGACCGAGGTGACAACGATGGTTCTGGATGAATCGCACTATGGCTACCCCCTTGCTGCACCGGCGGGCTTCGGCGAGGTATGGTGGTGCGAGGGCGCATGGAAAGTAGGACGCGACCGCCCTGCTCCTTCCGGCAAGCCCAGCTCCGCTATCCACATCGAAGCCGCGCGCGGCGAGTTTGAACCCGCCCAGCTGGTGCTTCGGGCGAGGGAACCGGGCACAGTGCTGCAAAGCGTTTCCGTCAGTGACCTGGTGGGCGCACGGACACGTATTAACGCTTCTCAGGTTCGGATACACGAGGTAGCGACGGTTCGGGTAGAACATCCCAGCGACAGCCTCGGCGTGCCCGGCGAGTATCCCGACCCCCTGCCGCCGCTGAAGCCTCCTCTACCACTCCCCCACCAGCGCAACCAGGCTTTGTGGATACTGGTACACGTGCCGGAGAGCGCGGTAGCGGGCGACTACAAGGGCACTATCACCGTACACACCAACAGAGGCAAAATCACTGTGCCGCTGAAGCTGACGGTGTTCGATTTCGCCTTGCCGAAGTCTCCCACCCTGCGCAGTGGCTTCGGCGTTAGCGCGTGGAACATCAAGCGGTACCACCACCTGCAGACACCCGAACAGGAGAAGCAGGTGTGGGAAATGTATATGCGCTCCTTCGCAGAGCATCGTATCTCGCCGTACTCGTTCTACGCGCACGCTCCCATTCGTGTGCGTTTCGAGGGCGAAGGGGCGGATAAGAAGGTCATTGTAGACTTTAGCGAGTTCGATCAGGCAGCGAGCTATTATCTGGACAAGATGGGCTTCAACGCCTTCGTTCTGCCACTGGAGGGCATGGGAGGCGGCACGTTCTACGAGCGTTACCCGGGCGAGTTCGGCGGGTTCAAAGCGGGCACGCCCGAATACGAACGCCTCTGGGGCGACTATGTGCGCCAGATCGAAACCCACCTGCGCGAAAAAGGCTGGCTGGAGAAGGCTTACGTCTACTGGTTCGACGAGCCGGAGCCACGCGATTACGATTTTGTCATAGAAGGGATGCAGCGCATCAAACGCCACGCACCCGGCATCTGCCGAATGCTTACCGAACAACCGGAACCGCCCCTGTACGGACATGTGGACCTGTGGTGCGGGCTTACCCCCGAATGGACACGTGAGAAAGCAGAGGAGCGCAAAAAGGCAGGTGAGGAGGTCTGGTGGTACATCTGCACCGGTCCTCGTGCCCCGTATATCGGGCTGTTTATCGAGCATCCGGGCGTGGAGATGCGTTTGTGGGGTTGGCAGACGTGGCAATACGGTATTCAGGGCATCCTCATCTGGGAGACCACCTGGTGGACCAGCCCAACCGCCTTCCCCGACAGTCTGCAGAACCCATGGGAAGACCCGATGAGCTACGTCAGCGGTTATGGTGTGCCGCCGGGTACCAAACAGTTCTGGGGCAATGGCGACGGACGGTTTCTCTACCCACCGCGGCGCGACCCCAACGCCCAGCACCCTCCCGCCGTCGAGCCGCCTTCCCCGTCGGTACGCTGGGAGAACCTGCGCGACGGCGTAGAGGACTACGAGTACTTCGTTATCCTGCAGAAGCAGATAGAGCGCGTGCGCCACAAAGCACCTGCCTCCCTGATTGCCGAAGCCGAAAGGTTATTGCAGGTGCCGAAACACATCTCGCGCGACCTTACCCACTTTACGACCGACCCGCGTCCCCTGCTGGAACACCGGCGCGAGGTAGCCAGAATGATTGAACGCCTGCAGAAAATGGAGCGCAGGGGCGGGACGATGGCACGGGAGGAATAAACATGGCATTGAAAGCTGCCGTCTGTGAGACAAACATCACCCCACCGGTAGGGGTATGGTTAGCAGGCTTTGCGGGTCGTTCCAGCGGGTGCATTGGAGTTCATGATGAGCTACACGCTCGTGCACTGGTGCTGGACGACGGTATCAGCCTCGCCTGCATCATCAGCCTGGACCTCATCGCGCTGGACTTTGACCTGGTGGAGACGATACGGGATGGCATCTCCCGCAAGGTGGGCATTCCCGCCGAACGGACACTGCTGAACTGCTCTCATACCCATTCCGGCCCGGGCACACGCACTTTTCGCACCATGGGTGAGCGTGATGAGCTGTACTGCAATGTGATGGCGCGTAAAGTGGTAGGAGCGGTGCAGCAGGCGGCGGATATGCTGGAGCCGGTTAGCCTGCGCTGGGGGCGCGCTCCAGTTCAAATCGGCATCAACCGACGCGAGCGACGCGGAGAGCAAACGGTCATCGGACAGAACCCCCAACGCCCCGTGCGAGACTACGTAGATGTGCTGCGTGTGGACAACGAGGGTGGCAATCCGCTGGCGGTGCTCTTCGCCTACGCTACGCATCCGGTGGTTCTGGGTGGACAAAACCTGTGGGTGAGCGCAGACTACCCGGGTATGGCGTGCGACTTCCTGAGCCGGGTTGGTATGGGTACACCGATGTTCCTGCAGGGTTGCGCCGGAGACATCAACCCACTGCACACCGGAGCTACCTTCGCACACGCCCGCAAACTGGGTGAGATACTGGGCGCGGCAGTGGTAGTGGCATCCCACCAGTCGGAGCCGGTGGGTGGTGTGCCGATTTCAGGCAGTTTGCGCACAGTGCATCTGCCCTACCTCTTTCCCTCCCTCGAGCAGGCGCAACGGCATCTGCAGGAGGCAGAGGAGGATTTGCGACGTGCAGAGGAAGAGGTAGCACCCTTAGGTACCCTGATGTGGCGACGCGATATGTTGCGCTGGGCGCAGGACCTTGTGCTCACGGTGGAAAAAGGCGAACCAAAGAGCATGCCCTTCGAGATACAACTGCTACGAATCGGTGACGTGCACCTGCTAGCGTTTCCTGCGGAAATGTTTGTGCAGTACGCGCTGGATTTCGAAAAGCAATCACCGCACAAGCCGACCATTGCGCTGGGCTACAGTAACGGCTGCTGGGGCTATATCCCCACGGCGGCGGATTACGAAATCGGCGGCTACGAGGTGGATATGGCATACCGCTACTACGGCACACTGATGGTCTCCTCCGAATGCGAACGCCTCATCCGCGAGGAGGTGTACGACCTGCTGGGCGTGCCGTTTGCGGACAGGACGCCCTATGAACTACCTCCCTCTGCATGAATCGTATACGGTAGGCATGTTACAGCCTACTTTGCCATGCTGAGCGTCAGCGAAGCATCTCAGCGTGGCGATACAATGAGATTCTTCGCCCGCGCTTGGAATGACAGGCAAGCGGAACCGATTCACCCGCGCCCAGATAGTCACGTGTGGCAGAGTACTATTTCCTGCTGAGATTCCAGATTTTCACCCCAAAGTAGCGCTCTCCCCTTGACATCTGCGCAAACCTTCGGTATACTATAGATACCATAATGTATTGTAATGTATGATATTATTCGTATGAGGCACATATGGACGACCAGATACTTTACAGACAAATCTATCACGCCCTGAAAGCGGACATTTTGAACGGCCACTACCCACCCGGCTCGCAACTGCCGACCGAAAGTGAGTTGATTCAGCGTTTCGGGGTGAGCCGGGTAACGGTGCGCAATGCACTTGCGCTCCTGCAACAGGAAGGTCTGGTAGCGCGCATTCCAGCAAAAGGTACCTTCGTACGGCACAGTGAAGTGCCTTCTTCTACGCCGAAGCTGATTGCCCTGCTTGCGCTGGACGTGCAGCTGGACTTCTTCGGCAAGATTATCCGCGGGGCAGAGCAAGAGGCGGCGGCACACGGCTATAAGTTGCTGGTGCGCTCTACCGACAACGACGCGGAGAAGGAGCGTCAGTGTCTGCTGGAGCTGCAGTCACATGTAGCGGGTTTCGTGATTGCGCCCGCAACGGGTAATCAGAACCACGCCCACTACGGGCAACTACTCGTGCAGGGCATTCCGTTCGTGTTCGTGGACCGCTACCTGCCCGAGTTCAACATAGACAGGGTCACCTCTGATAATGTGCAGGGAGGCTACCTTGCTACGCGCCACCTGCTGGAGCTGGGACACCGCCGCATCGGGGTGATTTCGGCACGAAAAGCCACCACCTGCACCGAGCGGCTACGCGGGTATCAACAGGCTCTGGAAGAGTTTGGCGTACCGTTTGACCCTACGCTGGTAGGTCATGCGGTAGGCAGGCGACGCGATGGCTGGGATGAGTACCTGCACCAAGGCAGAGCGCAGACGGAAGCGCTACTGAATCTGCCAAAGCCTCCTACCGCTCTGTTCGCAATGAACGACCTGCTAGCCGCCGGATCTTTGCGATACTTGCGTGAACGGGGTATTGCTGTGCCCGAGCAGATAGCCATCGTGGGCTATGACGGCATGGAGATGTCTGAACTGGTCAGTCCCAGCCTGACCACCGTCGAACAACAGTCGTTGCGCATGGGGGCAGAAGCGGTTCGGTTACTGGTGAGGCGCATTCGGAACCGCGAGCTGCCTGCTCAGCATGTGGTATTGCCCGTCAATCTGCGCATTCGCGCTTCTACCGTCGCTTCCAAAGCGGTAGTGGCGCCCGCGTTGACTACCGCACCGGCAAAAGGGGGTGGTTAATGGCGATTACCTTTGACGGCAAACGATGCGACAGGCTGTGATGCCACGTTGCAGCTGCAAGTGTACTGAAACCAGGATGTTAATCAATCTATCCATCGGGAGGTGTGAGAAGCATGTGTCGGAGAGCTTTCACGCTGATTGAATTGCTGGTGGTTATCGCGATTATCGCGATACTGGCAGCAATTCTGTTCCCTGTGTTCGCTCAGGCGCGAGAGAAGGCACGCCAGGCAACCTGCACCAGCAATATGAAGAATATCGGTACCGCCTGGGCGATGTACGCGCAGGATTACGATGAAACCGGCTGCCCCATGTGGGTCAAGAGCAACCTGAATCAAGGTTGCTTCCCCGTGGTGGACCCGAACTTCCGCGCGCCGTACACAGGCACCCCGTGGGGACAGTACTGGCCCGACCTCATCTATCCGTACGTGAAGTCAGGGCGGGCGGCGAACTATGACGCGCAGGGGCGCCCTATCTCCAAGGGCAACCGCGGGGTCTTCACTTGCCCAACAGGTGATGCGCTCATTCCTGCAGTAGGCGGGGAGAGCGGATGGGGTTCGCTGACCTACGGTATCAACCAGAGCAACATCAATGCCGACCCCATTAACCCCGAGAGCGCAGGCAACGCCGCGGGAGGCGGTCCGGACTTCTTCTGCGGACAGCTGCCCGACTGCCAGGGATGGGGTTGGGGTTGTGCGAAAGGCGCCCAGCTGGCTCGCCTGACCCACCCGGCGGACTCCATCGTGTTTATGGAGGGTCCGGTGGGTGCGGGACCGATGTTCGCGGAGTGCTGCGATATGGGTTCGTACCCCGGCGACCGGAACACCATCCTGGCGAAGATGGCGGCAGTGTACCCCGCGGAGGGAGGGTTCCCCGCTGGCTACCATCCTAACCGTCCTATCAAGCGTGCAATAACCGACCCCAACTTCTGGGTGATGGAGAACGGGTTGGTCAACGAGGATGGCACCGTCAACCCGGTGCAGCGGTCCAATGACCGTGCCATCCATCCTCACAACAAGGGTTCGAACTACGTGTTTGCGGACGGGCATGTGAAGTTCCAGCGGGACACCTACATGCGGCAGCATACGGCTTCATCGGACTAGTGGTCGTCCGTGTAGGGGCAACCACGAGGGTTGCCCCTACACACGCCAAACGTTTCAACAGGAGGTGGGGGAAATGCCCCAGGTCATCCGTCGAAGCGGTAACCCACCTGAGCCAGCATGGCAAAGGGAGGTACCCCCCGGCGTCGTGGTGCTGGTAGGCATCGTCTTGCTGGTGTTCATTCTGTTTATGGTGAACCAGTTCGTCACGCCGATATTCCCGCAAAAGCGCATCAGCGAGCAACAAGCGTGGCAGTACAAAGAACAGGAGCTGCGGCAGAGGCTACCGCAGGGTGGATGGGTTTCGCCTGCACCGGGTATGCCACCTGTTTACGTACCGCCCTCGACCGGACAAACTACTCCGATGGCGCAGGGACGTTAGCAGTTGACCGGAAACGGTGCTGCCGGGGGCGAACGCTCTGCTGAGTCGAGCCAGCCTATCTGTCCTCCCCCGTATGTGGAGGAACAGCCGCTCGGTGAAAGCATCGCCCCTTGATTGTTGCGTAGAAGGTCGCACTCCTTCGTGACCTCTGTTTGAGGATGCGACGGAATCACCACAGAGGTGGTGTGCATGACTCGGGGGAGCCTTTCGCGAATCAAAGAGTATCCGCCTGAAAGGTTGACAGGGAAGGACGCTCGACGGCTCATGCAGCAAGGGCGGCGATTCGAACGACCCATCACCCTTCGGGCAGTAGCCATCGGTTTGCTGGCTTCAGCCATCATCGCCGCGCTGGACCCTTACGGACTGTACGTCATACAAGGCTCGTACATGACCCTCGACTACAGCACCCCGGCAGCGGTTTTCGCATTCTTTGTGCTGGTGGTCGTTATCAACGGGTCGTGGAAACGTCTGAACCCCCGCACTGCTCTTCGCCCCGCGGAGCTCATCACGATTTACATCATGATGATTACCGCCTGCGTGGTTCCTACTCTGGGATTAACCGCACAGATTCTGCCTGTGCTGGCGGCGGTGACCTATTACGCCAACCCCGCCAACAGTTGGGACCGTCTGATACATCCGCATCTGCATCCCCTGCTGGTACCGCGCGACAAGGAGGCGATACGTCTTTTCTTCGAGGGCAAGCCGGGCGCAACGATACCCTGGGAGGTGTGGCTTCCTCCATTGCTGGCGTGGATGCCCCTTATCCTCATGCTCTACTTCGTGATGATTGCGGTCATGGTGATATTTCGTCGGCAGTGGATGGACCGCGAGCGTCTGGCTTTCCCTGTTACCCAGCTGCCTCTAGAGATGGTAAACGAGCAGGAGCCTCTGTTGCGCAAACCGCTGTTCTGGCTGGGTTTTGCCCTGCCGTTTGCGGTAGGTAGCCTGATCGCCCTGCATAATTACGCGCCTGCTGTGCCTGCACCGTCTGTTTTCACTCGCATCCCGATTTTTCGCGAGACGGTAACGTGGACACTCCGCTTCAGCTTCCCGATGCTGGGCTTCTTCTATCTCGCCAATCTGGATGCACTGTTCAGCCTGTGGTTTTTCAACCTGCTTTTCATGGTGGTGCGCGGGTACCTGAATATCTATGGCGTGGAGATTCGAGAAGACCTCGGCGGGGCGTACGGCACACCTTACATCCCCTACAAATATCTGGGCATGGGCGCAATGCTGATGCTGGTAGCAACCAGCCTGTGGTCGGCGCGTGCTCACCTGTCGGACGTGGTTCGCAAATCGCTGGGCATGGGCAGAGACGTGGACGACAACGGAGAGGCGCTGAGCTATCCTGCCGCATTCTGGGGCACAGTGTTGGGTCTGTTGGCGATGAGCGTGTGGATATGGTGGTCGGGTTTGCCCTACTGGGCAACGTGGCTGTATCTGCTGTTCATGATGGTACTGTTTTTCGGCTTGACGCGCGTGGTGGCGGAGACGGGGCTGGCGGAGGCGGTTGCGGCGATGATTGGGCCCGTGTTTACGGTGGCAGGGTTCGGCAGCACCCCTTTTGGCGCGCGCGGGCTTACCGCGCTGGGGCTAACGTGGGTGTACTCCGCCGACATCCGCACTACCGTCATGGCTTCCAGCATCCACGGCTTGCGCCTTGCGGAGCGTACCGGGGTGCGTTCGCGCGGGCTGTTCTGGGCGATGATGCTGGCGATTGTGGTCAGTATCGTTGCATCGGTGTGGGTCACCCTGCTGTTAGCCTACCGTTACGGCGGCGCGAACCTGAACAGATGGTTCTTTCTGGACGGCCCACAGTTCCCCTACAAGTGGGTAGCAGGCAAGATAAACAATCCCTCCGAACCCAGCGTGACCGGATGGCTGTTGACCGGCTTCGGCGCAGCGGTGATGGGTTTTCTCAGCGCGATGCGCCAGCGATTCGTGGGTTGGCCCTTTCATCCCGTCGGTTTCTGCGTGGGCAGTACATGGATTATGGACGAGATATGGCTCACCTGCTTCATCGCATGGCTGTTGAAGTTTCTCATCCTGCATTTCGGTGGGTTGCGCTGGTTCCGCCTCTCGTTGCCCTTCTTTCTGGGGCTGATTGTGGGGCAGTACACCTGCAACGGCTTCTGGCTCATCATGGACTACCTCAGCGGCGCAAAGGGCAATCAGATATTCTGGATATGACAAATTGGTATAATGTTGGGTGGAGGTGACATCGCTTTATGCCCATCTACGAATACCGGTGTAACGCCTGTAAGAGGCGGTTCAGTGTGCTGGTGGGGGTGATTGCCGAGGAGGACCCCTTACAGTGCCCGCGCTGTGGGGGCACGGAGGTGACGCGCCTCATTTCGCGTTTCGCTCGATTGCGCAATGAGGATGACCTGATAGATGATATGCTGGACCCCGACAAAATCGGCGACCCCGAAGACCCCAAAACCATGCGCCGCTGGGTGAAGGAGATGGGTAAAGAGCTGGGCGAGGACTTCACCGACGAGTTCGATGAGATTCTCGCCGAAGAAGAGAAGAAAGCGGCGGGCGGCGGTGGTGAAGAAGGTGAAGAGGAAGGTAGTTCCGACGACCTGCTGTGAGCCTATTCCACCAGCACGCGCACATCCCCCACCCGGCGCGTCAGGCGGATGCTGTCGAAGTACTCCAGCAGGGGCACCGCGAACTTGCGGCTGGAGCCGGTGAGGTCGCGAAACTCCCCGACGCTGAGTGAACCTTTCTCCCTGATGGTGCGCCTTACCAGCTCGGCAAGCTGTTCTATCGTCTCACGGTGGAAGAACAGGTCTCCTTCCAGCCTCACCAGCACCCCCTGCTCCAGCAGCACCTGTATCATCGCCCGTACCGCGTCGGGTGGCGCACCCGCTTGCAGAGAGATCACCTCGACCGGCGGAGGGGTGACTCCCGCCTCACGCAGTATCTGCTCCACACGCCCAGCCAGACGCTGTTGACGCTCGTTCAGGCGTATGGTGAAGCTTGCCAGACGCACCAGCGCACCCTGCAGAGCGATTACCTCCTCCTCCTGCCACCGCAACAGCATCGCCTCGAACAGGCGGGCGGGCAACTGCCTGGCTACCGTAGAGCGCAGTTCCTCGCGAGGCATGCCGGCACGCAGAGGGTTCTGCTGATGGTAGCGTTGCAGCGCGCTTTCCGCTTGCCGGCGCAGGTCATCCCAAACGCTTCGGGCGAACCAGACCTCGCCCACACGCATCGCCTGCTGCCGTGCTTCCAGCCTGCTCAGGATAGCGAGCACGCTTGGCAACTCCATCTCGGCGCGGCGGGCGAGCTCGGCTTCGTCCATCCCTGCGGGTGACTGCGCCAGAATCGCCAGCACCCTTTCCTCCGGGTCGCCCCTCAACAACGACTGCAGGCGTTCGATAACGACGGGGTCAAATCGCTTGTGCCGGGGCGCATGTGGCTCCAGTACGGTTCCGCCGCCGACGGTGAACATGGGCGAGTAGGTACGGATGACGAAGCGGTCGCCCCGTGCGGCAACAAGAGGCTTTTCCAGACGCAACTGCACAAAGCCCTGTTGCCCCGGTTCCAGTCGCTCGTTGTTCAGCAGAGAAACCCGCCCGATGACCTCCGCTGTGCCCAGATACAGCCGTATCCGCGCGCGGTGTGCTAACCCTTTCGCCGCATCGGGAAGCAGGTTCAGCTGGGCATCGAACGCCAGTGTAGGCTGGAACACGCCCGGCGGCGCACACACCATCCCGCGCTCCAGCTGTTCCTTCTCCACGCCGGGCAGGTTGATGGCGACGCGACTACCGGCCACCGCTTCCTCTACCCTGCGCCCATGCACCTGTATCTGCCGCGCCCGCGAGCGCAAGCCGGGGGGCAGTATCTCTATCGCATCACCCACGCGCACCCGCCCGCTGACCAGCGTGCCCGTCACCACCGTGCCTGCTCCCGCCAGGGTGAACACGCGGTCAATCGGCAGGCGGAAGGGAGCGTTCACCTCGCGGACGGGCACGCGCGCCACCGCATCCTGCAAAGCGTTCAGCAGTTCCTGTAGCCCCTGCCCCGTCACCGCCGACACCGCAATCACCGGCGCGTCCTGAAGCGGCGTATCCTGCAGAAAGGCGTGTACCTCGTCGGTGACCAGCTGCAACCACTCTGAATCCACCAGGTCGCACTTGGTGAGCGCGACCACACCCACCTTCACGTCCAGCAGGCGCAGGATGTCCAGGTGTTCGCGCGTCTGGGGCATGATGCCCTCGTCGGCGGCGATGACCAACAGCACCACGTCCACCCCGCCCGCGCCCGCCAGCATGTTCTTCAGGAACCGCTCATGCCCGGGCACGTCCACAATGCCCACCGTTTGACCGTTGGGCAGGGTCAGCGCGGCGAAGCCGAGGTCAATGGTCATCCCGCGCTCCTGCTCTTCCTTCAGGCGGTCGGGGTTGGTTCCGGTGAGGGCGGTAATCAGCGTGGACTTGCCGTGGTCCACGTGTCCCGCCGTGCCGATGATGACGTGTTTATCGGACATGTTCATCGTCTGGTAAACTCGGGTGGTGTAGCACACAGTGCACATTCGACGCGGATGCGGTAAAACCTCTTCGTGTCTGCGTGACACAAATGGTTCTCCCGCTGCGATACTGTGTGAGGTACAATAATCAGGTGAAAGCAGGAGGTGTCATCATGCAAAGCCTGGTCAGCAGGGATCTACTCACCGACGAATTAGAGGCGCTGGTTCGCGCGGGACACTACCCGTCTACGGAGGAAGCGATCCAACATGCCATCGAGGTACTGTTAACCGCCAATCCACTGCTGAGGCGCGGTGTGGCTGTCGACCTGCTCAGGCGGGGTAAAGTGACCCTGTCACGAGCAGCAGAGATAGCGGGAACGGACATGGAGACTTTTAAGCAATACCTTGCTCAAGCAGAGGTAGTAGTAGAAGTCGATGAACCGACAGAAGAGGTCGTGGCGGGAGCACGGCAAATACAGCAGGTTCGGGATAGCAACGCATGATAGTAGCCGATACTGATGTCCTCTCTGCATTTGCCAAGGTCGGTGCTATCCAATTACTCTTTGACCTGTTTCGCACAGATAACCTGACCATTACCGAAGGAGTTTACAAAGAGATACAGTATAGCGCCGACGCAGGTCACGCCTTCGCAAAAGAACTAACCAGCATGGTAGACGCGGGAAAGATACGCGTAGTCCATTTGACTGCTGAGGAGAAAAAGGAAACTTACACGCTACCCGACACCCTGGGGGCCGGTGAGCGAGAGTCGATTGTCGCTCTGAGGAGACGCTCTGGAATACTGTTGTCTAACGAGTCACGAGTGAAACATTATTGCGGGCAGTTCGGTATTACCTGCGTGCGGATTCCTGATATCTTGCGAGCTCTATGGCAGGAAGGGCTGGTTTCTAAGGAGGAGGTTATGCGACTGATTAGCGATCTCAAAGACAAGGATCGAATGCGTTTTACCGAGCGCACCTTACAGGCAATCTTTATAGATACTGCATAATACAGTATACTTTACCTCTCTTCAATCTCTGGATATGAGCATTCTGAGCCCAAAGACGTTCAGTCTATTTTATCATGCTGAGCGTCAGCGAAGCGTCTCGTCCTTTCTGTCATGCTGAACGCAGTGAAGCATCTTCTGAGATTCTTCGCTTGCGCTCAGAATGACAGGCAGACGAAGTCGGTTCGCCCATGCCCAAATAATCGTGTGTGGCGAAGTAATCAATAGTGTAATATCCAGACAATCAGGTTTAACACACTTACCCCTCCCCCACAGCTCCGGCAGAGAGGTTGGTGGTGAGAGCAGGAGATTTGACATACGCACGGCGAAGACGTATAATGCTGACGAGGCAGCAGGCAACAGGGAACACTGCTGTCCCCGTCGTGAATTCGACAAAAGGAGGAGAGTGAGTGAAAGGCTTGGCTCGTTTCGCAGCGCTGTTTGCTCTGGCGCTGACCCTTGGTGTTTTCGCAGCACAGCAGGCTCAGGCACAGTTCGACAACCCCGCGACCAACGTGAGCGTGCGCGTGGGGGCAAACGTGGTGAACCGAGCGAACATGCGCGCCGTGGGTGATGTATGGCTGGCTGTGGGCGCGGACGTGAAGATTCGCGGCGGCTCGCCCATCGGCGAGGGCGAACTGTTGCTGGGCGTGGACTACTACACCCGCAGCAAAAGCGGTCAGTCCTCCAGCATCACCGCCATCACCCTGACACAGGTGTTCTCGGTAGACCCCTCCGAGAAGTTCAGGGGCTACATCGGTGTAGGCGCGGGCGCGTATGTGCTGAAGCCTGCCGGTGTCAGCGCGAAGACCGTGTTTGGCGGTAAGTTCGTGTTCGGCTACGACATCAACGAGAAAATCTTCGTCGAGCTGAACTACCACCTCACCGGCAAAGAGATGGACTTCCGTGGGGATAGCACCACTATTCTGATCGGTTACCGCTTCTAAGGTTCAGGGGGCGGTGATGCACCGCCCCTTCTCCGTCTACCCATGAGGCAACGCCGACCGCTTAAGCTATTTGCAGGAAACGGGAACCCCGCCCTCGCACAGCGTATCGCCTCCGCGCTCGGCGTGCCGCTGGGCGACCTGATGGTGCGTCGTTTCAGCGATGGAGAGGTGCGCGTGGAATGCCACGAAACGGTACGGGGATGCGACGTGTTTGTGATACAGTCCCTCTGCCCGCCCATCCACGACAACCTGATGGAGCTGCTCATCCTGTTAGACGCCCTGCGACGCGCCTCCGCCGCACGCTTGACGGTGGTGATACCTTACTACGCCTACGCGAGACAGGAGAAGAAGAGCACCCCGCGCGACCCTGTGCCCGCCAAAGTGGTAGCGGACATGCTGACCACCGCCGGAGCACACCGCGTGATTACTATGGACCTGCACGCGGAAGCGATTACCGGCTTCTTCCACATTCCGGTAGACGACCTCAGTGCCCTCTCCTTGCTGGCGCATCACTTTATCCGGCTGAGGGGTGAAAACCTGGTGGTGGTTGCTCCTGATGCGGGTGCGGTACGACTGGCACGCGCGGTAGCGCAGAAGCTGGCGGCTCCCCTCGCGGTAGCTTACGCCCGAAGCGGGCACACAGAAAACCCGGCGCACATCCGGTTTGCAGGCGACGTGGAGGGCTTGAAACCGCTCATCATCGAGGATATGATAGTTACAGGAAAACGGGTAGAATCGTGTGTGAAGGCGTTGATTCGGCAGGGTTGTATTCCCGAAATCCGGGTAGCCGCAACGCATGGCGTGCTGGCGGGTGACGCACTGCTGCGGGTGATGCAGCCGGAGGTGGTGGAACTGGCACTCACCGACACCATCCCCCAGCACCACCAGCATCCCCGCGTGACGGTGATACCGACAGCGCATCTGTTCGCGGAGGCGATTCGGCGCGTGTACCACGACCGAACACTGGATACCATCGTTCTTCCGCACACGGTGGGAGATTAACGGAGCGAGGCGACCACAATGGCACAGAGGTTGACGCTGGAACAGATAGCCCATGTAGCACGACTGGCGCGTCTGGCGATGAGCGAAGAGGAGATGCGCCAGATGGAAAAGCACATCAATAACCTGATGGCGCAGTTCGAGCGACTGCAGGAGCTGGATACCACCGGCGTAGAGCCGACCGCGCATTCATTTCCTGTGTACAACGTATTCCGCGAGGACGCGGTACAGCCCTCTCTGCCCCAGGAGGAGGTTCTGCGCAACGCCCCCGACCAGCGCGACGGCTGTTTCATCGTGCCCATTATCGTGGAGGAGTAATGCCCCATGACCGTCCTGCCCGGCGCAACGCGCGAGGAGATACTGCAGGTGGTGCGCACGCTGGGGCAACCGGACTACCGCGCCCAGCAGATAGCGGAATGGGTGTACCGCAAGGGCGCGCGCCTTTATGACGAGATGACCAACCTGCCCCTGAGCCTGCGGCAAGCCTTGCCGGAACTGCTGCCCTTGCGACGGCTGGAGGTTGTTCGTGCACAACGCTCGGCGGATGGCACAGTGAAGTACCTCTTCGCGTTAGCGGACGGTGAGCGTGTGGAAGCGGTGTTCCTGCCCTACGATGACCGTACCTCCGTGTGCATCTCCTCGCAGGTAGGCTGCGCCGCAGGATGTCGTTTCTGTGCCACCGCGCAGATGGGTTTCACGCGCAACCTCACCGCCGGTGAGATGGTGGACGAAGTGCTTTCCATCCAGCAGATGAGCGGTCAACGTATCAGCCATGTGGTGTACATGGGCATGGGAGAGCCGCTGTGGAACCTGCAGGAAGTGATAAAAAGCGTGCTGCTGCTGAATCGCGAGGTGGGCATCTCACAGAGGCATATCACCGTTTCCACCGTAGGCGTAGTGCCTGCTATCTATGAACTGGCACAGCATCGCCTGCAGATAACGCTCGCCATCTCCCTCCATGCCCCCAGCGATGACCTGCGGGCACGCATCATGCCCGTCGGGCGTAAGTGGAAAGTACAGGAGCTGATAGACGCCGCTCGACATTACACCGAAGTGACGGGACGCAAGGTGACCTTTGAATACCTGCTGCTTCGCGGCGTCAACGATGAACCGCATCATGCGCACGCGCTGGCGCGACTGGTGAAGGGGCTGGTTTGCAACGTCAACCTGATACCGTTCAATCAGGTGGAGACGCCCGACGGCTTTACCCGCCCCGAGCCGTCGCGTGTGGCTCGTTTCCGCAGGGTGCTGGAGGAAGCTGGTATCACCGTCACACAACGAGTAGAGAAAGGACACGACATCTCCGCCGCATGTGGACAGCTGAAACTGGAAACGGCGCGCGCACGCGCCTGAATCGCATTCTGGTTGCTTCGCAAATTGTCGGCGCAACCCCTGAGACTCCACCTGTCTTGCGCCTGAGCGGTACGGTGCAGATGTTCTATCCGATGAACAACACGGGCACGATGACGCTCATGGCAGACGGCGTCGGCTTCTACGTTCACCTGCGCATGGGCGGGGTTGCCAGCGAAAGTGCGTACGATGCCACGACTGCCTCCGGGTGGCGAAACCAGCACGGGCTGGTGTTACCCATCGATATGAACGACGTTCAACAGTTCAGCAGACTCTCTCCCCTGCTCCTGCGAGAGACCCTTCTGCGCGCGGCGAGCGGACAGCTGGGCGTGATAGACTGCGGCACAACCGCCCTGCCCGATGGGCGCGAGGCACGCTGGTTGAAGGTGGTTTTGCAGTCGGGAACTCCGTGGGACATCTACTGCGACGAGCAGGGCAACCTGCTGGCGTGGGGCTACCACGAGAGTGACGACTTCCGCCGCCGACCGACGCAGTTCGTGACTATCCCCGTGGAGTGGAAGGAGTGGAACAGCGCGCGCCTGCCTGCAGAGATGAAGGTCTACGAAGACGATCGCCACACCCAGACGGTGCGCTGGGAGCAGGTGGAACGCCTGCCGAGGAGCGCGCTGTTGCCGAAGCTGAAGCCGCCAGATCCCCTGCCTCCGCCAGCGGGACTGCCTGTCACCCTGCCCGTTCGCTTCTCCCAGCGTGAGATATTCGTGGAGGTGAAGCTGAACGGGCGCGATTACCTGATGATGCTGGACACCGGCGCAGGCATTACCGTGATTGACCAGCCGGTCTCGGAGGCGTTGCATCTGCCGTCAGGAGAGAGCATGAACGTGCTGGGTGCGAGCGGACAGGGTGCAGCTTCGGTGACCCGATTGGCGAGTCTGCGGATAGGCAGGGTTCACCTGCGGGACGTGCAGGTAGCGGTGACCGACCTGGGATTGATTCGCCTGATAGGAGGCGGTCGCCTCGGCGGCATCCTGGGCTTCAACGTGCTCAGTCGGTTTCGCATGACGATAGACTACCATCGGCGCACGCTGACGCTGGAGAAATCGGGAGGCGCATTGCCCCCCGGATGGGCAAAACAGGTCTCCTTTATGGGCGCGACGCCGACACTGGAGGCGGAGGTAGAGGACATCGGCAAGGTGCCGATGCTACTGGACACCGGCGCAGCGATGAGCATCCTGCCGGTAGAGGCGGCACAGCAATGGCAGCCTGTACGGTCGGCATCATTGGGGCTCACGCTGGGAGTGGGAGGTGCGGGCAACATCCCCCGTGCGGCACGCGCCGCTTCGGTCAAGGTCGCCGGAGCAGCCATCCGGGGCATCACGCTGATGTTCTCCTCACCAGCCCCTAAAGGCGCGCCGGTGCAGATACTTTCCGAAGCGGGTTTCGGTCTGCTGGGCAATAACCTGCTGCGCCACTTCCGCCTGACCATCGACTATCCGATGCGCACGGTGGTGCTACAACGAATGCCCCGTCCTGCCCCTCTGGACGACGTCGCGACGGTGGGCATCGTGCTGGACCTGACAGCGGAGGGGGCGAAGGTGGCGGGGACTATCCCGCTGTCCTCCGCGTGGGAAGCGGGCATCGAGCGCGGCGACGAGGTACTGGCGGTGAACGGACGTTCCACCAGAGGTATGCGCCCCTCCGAAGTGCAGAAGTGGTTGACAGGCGAAGAGGGAACGTTCAAGCGTGTGCTCCTACAGCGCGGTACGAAGCGCCGGGAAGTTCGGATCGAGTGCCTGCCGATGTTCTGACCTACCTCCGCACCACCGGTAACAGGATGTGGCTTGGGCGTTTGGCGTCCATGTATATCGTGTTGTGTGCAGGGCGGGTGCGCTCGCTGGCGCGGAAGGGTTCGCCTGTGTTCGGATTGGGGTCGAAAGCGGGCGCGTTGCTGGATGTGACATGCACCCGAATGCGATGCCCCTTGTTGAACACGACGCTGGTACTCCACAGGTCTATCTCGAAGCGATAAGGCGTACCCGGCTTCATCAGTTTTTCCTTCGAGAAGCCTTCGCGAAATCGGGCACGCAAGATGCCCTCGCAGACGTTAATGGAACGCCCATCGGGATACACGTCGCACAGCTTCGCCACGAAATCGGTATCGGGCGCGTCGCTGGACGCCCACAGCACTACCTTCACCCTCCCCGTAACTTCCATCGGCTCGCGCAACGGCTCGCTGGTGAACACCAGCACATCGGGACGGCTCTCGATTTTGCGCTGGTCCATCGCTCCCGCAGGCAGGGTCAGGCGCGGTCCTCCCACCGTCGGCACGGGGTCTTTGGGGTCGTAGGTGTAACTGAGCGTGCCGCCCTCTTCGGGTTTCTGCGTGGACAATGAGCGATTCGGATGCAGGTAGAAGGGGGTCGGCGTAGCGTTCACAGGGGGCCACCTGTCGGCGGTACGCCATTCGTTGCCGGGCGCGTTGCGGTCGGTCACATCGCCCATCACGTAGTAGGTGACCGCCGGTTCGCGCTCCACACCGTTATCGACGCCCTTGAGGTAATGGTCAAACCACTTCCAGATGTCATGTGCAGTGGTAGGCGGTTTTTTGGCGTTGGGAAAGGAAAGCTCTCCTGCTTTCTCCTGGAACACGCCGTGCGTCCACGGTCCCATGACCAGCTTCTGCTTACCGCGTGCGCCCGGTCCACCCCGCGTCTGCATCCCCACGAAGGCGTCTATCGTCGCCTGTGCGAAGATGTCGTACCACCCGCCGATATGGATGGCGGGCGCGTTGGTGTAGCGGTAGCGCGTGGTCATATCGCGTTCGCGCCAGTAGGCGTCGTAGGCAGGATGGGATGTCCAGATTTTAAGTGCGTCGGGGCTGAACGCGCTAATGCGTAGCCAGTCCTCAACCAGCGCTTTGCGGAATACCCCTCCCCAGTATACTACGCCGTCATACAGGCTCGGTGCGCCAACGGTGATGTGCTGAGCGACTATCTTTTTCGTGCCCGTACCTGCCAGCAGGTACTGCGTGATGCCCAGCGCGGAGCCACCCCATGTGCCGATTTTACCGTTGCACCAGGGCTGTCGGGCAATCCACTCCACCGTGTCCTCGCCGTCGCGCAGTCTGCCCCAGCCGTCGGTTTCGAAGGGCAGGTTCTCCCCCTCCGAGCCGAACCGCCCGCGCGTGTTCTGGATTACCATCACGTAGCCCCGTCGCGCTGCGTCTTGCGCGATGCCCTCGCCCAGTTTGCGGTCGTACGGGGAACGCAGAAGAATAACGGGGAAGGGGCCATCGCCTTCGGGGAAGTAGATGTCGGTCGCCAGGCGCACGCCGTCGCGCATGGGAACCATTACGGTCTGCTTCTTGACCGGCGGCTGCAGTTTACAGAGTACGCTTCGAACCAGAAAGCCGACACCGATAACGCACGCGCCAATCGTCAGTACCGTTCGCCACCATTTTGCTTTACGCATACACAGAACCTCACTGCCAGCTGGCGAGATAAAAGTTCACTACAGGGACATAATGCTCCTTTGGCAAATCCCCCTCTCCCGAAACTTCGGGAGAGGGGGCAGGGGGTGAGGGTTAGTCATCTCCGATTGCGCCGAAGTTGCGTACCAGCACGCCGAAATCGAACAGGGTTACCTCCAAATCCCCGTCCAGGTCGGCGTCAGGGTTCCAGTTGCTATCGCCCGGCATACTGCCGAACGCGGCGACCAGCCCACCGAAGTCGAACAACGTTACCTCGTTGTCTCCATCGATGTCGCCGTTGGTAAGGGAGACGTCGACGCCGGTGACATCTGCGTTGACCACCTGCACACCCTGCACCACCACGCGCAACCAGTGGCTGGCTTTGAAGGCGATATCGTACGTGCCCGGTTCCACGTCAGGGATGGTGTAGTTTCCGTTCGCGTCGAGGGAGATGGTTTCGGAACGGACAGTAATGCCACCCTGTCGCAGTTGCGCGGCGATGGGTACACCAGTGATGTCGCCGGTGAAGTCCCTCAGCACGATGTTGCCGCTGATGCTGTAAGCAACGCGCGTGTCCAGTATCCATGCCCGGGTCGCGCCTTCATGAGAGCCGCTACCCACGATGTATCGTCCATCCGGGGAGACGCCCAGAGCACGTTCCAGCACGTCGTTTGAACCAAGCAAGCTGGCGTACACCACGTTCAGGTCTTCTACCACGACGGAGCCATCGGACAGTTTCCACCTTGCAGCGTGCCAGGGTCCTTCCGTTGTCCTCGACCTGCCGGCCACTATCGAGCCGTCAGCATTGATAGCGTAAGCCTCCGCAGTGACTCCGCCGAGAGTGCCCAGATCACGCATGCCGGTGCTGGCTGTCCAGTGGAAAGCGCGCCATTGAGCCGTGGCGTCCTGTGACCTGCCTGCGATAGCGGAACCATCCGCACTGGCTGCGCGCGCTTCACCCTGTACGCCGCCCAGCGTGCCGATGCTTTGCATTCCGGTAAGAGCCGTCCAGCGGAAGGCAGGTATCTCGGTGGGCCACACTTTGACGGAAATACCCACCACAACCTGCCCGTCGGCGGAGATGTTGTAAGCCACGCTGGCGCCACCACCGAGGTCGCCGAGATTCTCCATGCCGCCGGTGAGCGTCCACCGGTAGGCTCGGATGCCCACAGGGGAGTCGGAGACGCCCACTACCGCAGAACCATCCGCGGAAACACCGAACGCCTGCGCCTGGGGACCGCCCAGAGTGCCCAGGTCCACCATGCCTGTCTCCCTCGTCCACCGATAGGCTCGCATGGCTTGAGAACCATCGCGCGCGTTCCCCACCACGACCGAGCCATCAGCGGAGACGCCGAACGCCCAGCTCTCGCTACCGCCCAACGTGCCCAGGTCCTCAACCAGATAGTCTGCTCCTCTCCGCGTCCAGCGCACCGCCCGGCGGGACGGTTCCGCCTCGCCGACAACCACACTGCCGTCCGCAGAAACAGCCCATGCACGGTTATAGTTCCCGCCAGGCAGATTCGGCAACCAGATGAGTTTCTGCGCATATCCCCACCGGGCACAGCACGCCAGCATCACCATTGCTGCTACCATTGCAGCGAACCGTTTCATGGTGTTCACCTCCTTCACAATGATAAAAACAGGCACTCTATGTCAACGCTATCGCGTGTGTTCCCTCCCCCTTCTCCCGAATGAGAGAAGGGGGAGATGTCTTTTACGGCATATCATGCCACCAGTACTTCTGCCACACGTCTGTCCACACGGCAGGCCAGGGTTTACACAGCTCGCGGTGCGGCATGAACTTGGCATGACCGTCCATGTATGCCCAGTTCTGCCCGAGCGAGTGGCGGGTGTGCGTGTTGGGGACGATGGCGGTTCGGTCGCCGCACAGCACAGGCAGTCCAGGCCAGCACGAGTCGCAGTTTACCGCCTGAATCGGATAGCCCGGGTAGTTGGCAAAGGGCGCACGCCACACGTCCATGTCCTTATGCTGACCGTCCATGAGCATCACCTTCGTGGCGGGCGAGGTCACCGCTGCCAGCGGGACAGGCGGGAAACCGCGGATGCAGTTACCTTCCTGCCCGTCCGGGTAGTTCGGGTCGTGATAGGGATTGGTCAGGGTGTACACGTTCCAGCCGTAGCTGAAGGGGCGTCCTTTGCTGGTGTCGCCCGGGAAGCACATGAAGTCGGGGTATGCCCAGCCGTTCCACCGGCACTGTCCACCGGCGGGCACGTTGCCGTCCGCCGTCCACACCACCACGCCCGTCGCCTGCGGGTTGGCGCTGTTGCACCAGAAGATGTCCAGGTTCTTCAGGTAGGGCGCGATTTTGGTCTCGATGCGGGCGTTCACGTTGCGCCGCCCACAGGGACCATAGTGTCCCCCCGGCGGTGTGGGCCAGATGGAGTGGTCGCGTGGGAATGTTTCGTCGTAGTCCTGGGTGTACATGATGGCGCCCATTCCTAACTGCTTCACGTTGCTCAAGCAAGCAGATTGACGGGCTTTCTCCCGTGCTTGCGCGAACACGGGAAAAAGGATGGCTGCCAGTATCGCGATAATCGCGATGACCACAAGCAGCTCGATGAGCGTAAATGCGCGCTTCATAGGTATCAACCTCCTTTTCAGGTGTCAGATTTCACGGCAGATTACCTGCCGAGAACGATCTCAGATGCTCTGCTAACACTCAACATGACAGGAAAGCGCGTCAACCCTGTCATTCTGAAAGTGCGCCACCCCTGTCATTCTGAGCGGAGCGAAGAATCTCGGTTTGCCGATACCCTCAGATGCTTCGCTAACGCTCAGCATGACAGGTAAAACATGTCACCGGCTTGGTGGAATCTTTGCCCTCCCCCAGAGCGTAGCCGAGCAGATTGACTATCCCCTTCGCGAGGAATCACGCACTACCAGATGCGCTCTCAACAGCACCTGCTGGGGGGCAACCGACGGGTTCTCGATGCGTCGGAACAGAAACTCCCATCCCAACCGGCACATCTCCGCTACCGGCTGCACGACGGTGCTCAACGGGCGTTCCAGGTACTCTGTATCCATGATGCCGTCGCAACCCACGATAGCCACGTCATCCGGTACACGGATACCCCGCTCACACAGGGCGCGGTATGCACCGATTGCCATCTCGTCGTTGAAGCAGAATAAGCCGTCTGGACAGGGATGTTCGTCCAGATACTCGTGCATCCGCTGTCGCGCGCTGGGACGCGACGACTGTTCCGCCACGATGACCAACGGCTCCAGCCCTGCCTGCTGCATCACCGAGGTGTAGCCATCGTAGCGAGCGTCCCCCACATGGTTACCGTACTCGCACACCAGATAAGCGGGGCGTCGACAACCTGCCTGCAGGAGATGTTGTGTCGCTTCCATTGCTCCTGAGTACAGGTCCACCCCGACGAAATCGCCCTCTTCCACGTAGTACGCGCCGATGCTTACCAGCGGGGTGCGCACCATCGGGTTCGCCTCATGGTACACGCGCACACAGCGCGGCGAATCCAGCGCGATGATGCCGTCCACCTGCCACTGTGGAAACTTCTCGCAGTAGGCGCGCCAGTCAGGGTGCTTCACCATGTCCGTCACGATGAGCTCGAAACCGTACGGGCGCATCTGGTCCATCAGCAGGTTTACTACCTCCGCGTGATAAGGCGCCAGAGTTTCTGCCCATAGCGAGATGATGTCGGTTTTGCCGGTTACCAGCGCACGAGCCACACGGTTCGGGCGGTAGCCCATCTCCCGTGCTGTCTCCAGCACTTTTTGCCTCGTTGCCTCCGAGATAAATGTGCTCTCGCGACCACTTAGCACCTTGGACACCGTTGCGGTGGACAGATTCAGTCGGTTCGCAATGTCTCTAATCGTTACTCGCATTGTCCCCTCATTGACCATTGGTAATCGCTTAACGGTAAACGATTAACTATCTTTAGAATACTCCTCCCCGCCATGTTTGTCAAGGGGTTGGGGGAAGATTTTTCGAGAGAATCCCGCAAAAATGCGGTGATGGTGCAAAACCGGCATGGCATACTCCCGCTCTGGTAAGTGTCAATCTTCGCATCTCCCCTTGGGGAGGGCGAGGTTCCCGCCGAGCCGTTCCTCTTCGGTCGCGACGGAGCGCGACCCTCCAATGGGGTGGCGGTCGCTGTCTGTTCGGAGGAATGCGCTCTGTCGCATCCGAAGACCTTTTTATGGTCGTGACGGAGCACGACCCTCCAGTCCAATTGCGGGGAGGGCGAGGCTCCCGCCGAGCCGTCTTGCCACGCTGAACGCGGTGAAGCGTCTTTGAGATTCTTCGCTTCGCTCAGAATGACAATTGTTTGTTGTCATGCTGAACGCAGTGAGGCATCTCAAAAGTGGCGATACAACGAGATTCTTCGCTTCGCTCAGAATGACAGGGAGTGTACCCGTTTTTGTCATGCTGAGCGTCAGCGAAGCATCTCGTCCTTTCTGTCATGCTGAACGCAGTGAAGCATCTCCGAGATTCTTCGCTTCGCTCAGAATGACAGGGAGTGTATCCGTTTTTGTCATGCTGAGCGTTAGCGAAGCATCTCAACCCATCGCTGCATCGAGATTCTCCGCTCGCGCTCAGAACGACAGGGACCAGCCGGTTGCATCGCACGGTTAACGCCTGACAAGCCCTTCACGAAACAACCTTTTTCTTCCGATAATTCCAGGTAGCAGCGAACAGGATGTCTTTATGAGAACACTCACCGTCTGGCTTAACAGGCCGCTTGTCACCACGGCAGCGGTGGTTGTTTCAGTAGCGGTCGTGTCGCTTGCCAGCGTGGTGCTATTACAGCGAAAGGCAGAAAACGCTTTGCACCACGAGGTGCGTCAGAATCTGGTGCGCCTCGCTCGCATTGCCGCGCTTCACGTGGACGGGGACAGGCATTTGCGATGGAAGCCACAAGACGCTTTTACGCCGGAGTATAAGAAAGCAATCGCCCCCTTTTACCACCTCATGGAAGCGTCCAGAGACATCTACGACATTTACACCTGCGTACTGCGGGACGGTAAGGTGTACTTTGTGCTGGGCACGCCCGATTACGACCCGAAGACCGGCGAACCGGATTACTCCTACCTGAACGAACCCTACGACGAAGCCACGCCAGAGATGTTACGCGCCCTGCGAAGTGGTGTTGCTACTGCAGAAAACCAGTTGTATACCGACCGGTGGGGCACGGTTATCAGCGGTTACGCGCCTATCCGTGACTCCGCGGGCAAGCTGGTGGGCATCGTCGGCATAGACCTGCATGTGAACGAGTACCGCGAACGGCTGGCTGCAATCCGCCACCACGCGCGTATTACCTACACGCTGATACTGGTTGCCAGCATACTGATAGGTGCAGTAGTCTACACGCTATCCCGACGAGCTGAGCGAGATCGCGAGCAGCTACGCCTGCATGCCCGCGCGCTGGAGATGGCAGGGAACGCCATCGTGATTACCGACCACAACGGAACCATCCAGTGGGTAAATCCTGCCTTTACCGCTATCACAGGTTATGCCCGCGAAGAGGCACTCGGAAAGAATCCGCGCATTCTCAAATCGGGCAGGCATGACCGGACGTTCTATGAACAAATGTGGGGAACTATCTTGAATGGGCAGGTCTGGAAAGGAGAGGTGGTGAACCGGCGCAAGGACGGCAATCTCTATCATGAAGCAATGACCATCGCACCGGTATGGGATGAAAACGGTAGCATCACCCACTTCGTTGCCATTAAACAGGACATCACCGAACGCAAACGGTTCGAGCAGCAGCTATCGGAGGCTCTGGAGCGGGCGCAGGCGGCGAATCGCGCCAAATCCGAGTTCCTCGCCAACATGAGCCACGAGATTCGTACCCCGATGAACGGCATTCTCGGCATGGCGCAGCTGCTCATGGACACCCCGTTGAACGAAGAACAACGAGACTACGTGACCACACTCAAGACCAGCGCCGAGAGCCTGTTGTCGCTATTAGGAGACATTCTGGACATCTCGCGCATAGAAGCCGGTAAAATGGAACTGCATTACGCCCCTCTTCATCTACATCAGATGGTGCATCAGGTTGCCAGGTTGTTCGACGCCCGCGCGAAAGAAAAGGGGCTGTTCCTGCAGGTGGAAATAGCCGAGGAGGTTCCCTCTGATCTGGTGGGTGACGAACTGCGCCTTCGGCAGATTCTTTCTAACTTCGTGGGCAATGCGGTCAAGTTCACCGAAAGCGGTGGCATCACCATCCAGGTCAGCCTTGCCGAAACGGGTGGAGAAGCAAGCGTAGCCTCCCTGCGCCAGCATCTCGGCATACTGGAAAGCTACCGTACCGTGTGGCTGCGGCTGGCGGTCAGCGACACAGGCATCGGCATCCCCGCCGAGAAGCAGGAGATTATTTTTGAAAGCTTCACCCAGGCAGACGGCTCCGCCACACGCCGATATGGGGGTAGCGGTCTCGGTCTGGCGATTAACCGCCAGCTGGTAACGCTGATGGGCGGAACCGTCGGCGTGCGCAGCGAAGAGGGTAAGGGCAGCACCTTCTGGGCAGTATTACCGCTTTTCACGCCGAATATGGAACAATCTCAGGGGACAGTCAGCGGCGACCTGCCCCGATCGCAAGGCGGCGCTGAGAAAAGCTTGTTGTCATCCCCTGCCCGCGCGGCAAGACGTGTGCTGCTGGTAGAAGACAACGAGGTAAACCGGAAAGTCGCTGTGCGCCTGCTGGAAAGGCTTGGCTACGAAGTAGACGTGGCGTCGGATGGCGAGGAAGCGGTAGAGAAAACCGCACTGCGACGCTATGACGCGGTGCTGATGGATGTGCACATGCCGCGCGTAGATGGTCTTGAAGCCACGCGACTTATCCGCGAGCGCGAGCGCGGCACGGGCGAGCATCAGGTGATTATCGCGATGACCGCTAGCGCGATGAAAGAAGATGTGCAGCGATGCCTCGCGTCGGGCATGGACGAGTACTTGAGCAAACCAGTCAAAATGGAGGTTCTGCAAGAGATGCTTGAGAAGTGGCAAAATTCGGACTCCCCTGCGGAGTCAGCGGAGCTATCGCCGATTGACCGTGACTTCCTTACGGACATGACAGGCGGTGACGCCGAATTCGAACGGGAGCTTCTACAGGAGTTCTTGAGCACTATTCCCGGCTTGATAGAGCAGGTGCGCCAGGCAATTGCGTCAGGCAACAGTACCGCTCTGGCAGGCGCAGCGCATACCATCAAAGGCAGTGCGCGGGCGGTAGGTGCGCAAACGTTTGCCGAAATCGCCTTTGCGCTGGAACGAGCAGGCAAAGAGCAGCGCATGGAAGATGCCATGCAAACCGCGCAATCGCTCTTTGCCGAGTGGCAGCGCGTGCAAGGCTATATTGAACGACAGATACTCCAGCAAGCCGCTTAGCGAGGTTCATCCCTGAGGCGGGCGAGGTTCCTCCGGTTCACGTGCCTGTCATTCTGAGCGCAACGAAGAATCTCGGAGATGCTTCACTGCGTTCAGCATGATAGGACGACTCGGCGGGAGCCTCGCCCTCCCCAAGGGTGAGGATGGGTTCTCCCTGTGCTCTCCGCGTGCCCTGTGGTGTCAAATGTGATTGTTCAAAGTTCGGAATTACGGTAGAACCCCTCCTTTACACAACCCCTCCCGGAAGGATATAATGCTACCGGTAGATTTCCCAACGTAGAGGAAGGTCACATGAACCGAAGATTACCCGAATGGTTGACCATACGCGCCCCGCGTCCGGGGCAGATACAGGAAGTGGATAGCCTCATCAAGGGGCTACAGCTGCACACCGTGTGCGAAAGCGCACGCTGTCCAAACCTCACCGAATGCTGGAGCAAGCACACCGCCACCTTTATGATACTGGGTGACGTATGCACCCGCGCCTGCGGTTTCTGCGCCATCAAGACCGGGCGAGGCGAAACGGTGGACCTGCTGGAACCGCGGCGCGTCGCGCTGGCGGCAAAGCATCTGGGGCTGAAGCATGTGGTCATCACCTCCGTCGCGCGAGACGACCTGAAAGACGGCGGTGCGGAACAGTTTGCCGCCACGATTCGCGCGGTGCGCCACGAGATACCCGGCGCGATTGTGGAAGTACTAACCCCCGATTTCAAAGGCATCCGCTGGTGCATCAAGACGGTCGCCGACGCCCAACCCGACATCTACAATCACAACGTGGAGACGGTAGAGCGTCTACAGCATCTGGTGCGCCCGCAGGCGAAGTACTGGCGCTCCATCGACCTGCTGTACTACGTTAAGCGCACCCACCCGGAAATCTACACCAAGTCGGGCTTGATGGTGGGATTGGGCGAGACGAAAGAGGAAGTGATACAGACTATGCGCGACCTGCGCGACGCCGGGGTGGATTGCCTTACTATCGGGCAGTACCTGCGCCCCACCATGCACCACCTGCCGGTGGTGGAATATGTGCATCCCAGTGTGTTTGCCGAGTACCGGCGTATCGGTGAGGAGATGGGTTTCCTGTTTGTCGCCTCTGCACCTTTCGTGCGCAGCTCGTACAACGCGGAGGCGTTTTCGCTCAAAGTGATGGCACAGCGTCTGGCTCAGCTGGAAGCTTTGCAGGGGAGTGCTGAGGTGCGTTGACCCGCCGCCGTACCCGCCGATATATCGCCTGGCTGGTGGTGGTTGCGCCGCTGGTGTGGATATGCTGCTTCTGCGCCTTTTACCTCTGGCAGGCGGTTCCCCGCTTCCAGCAGATGGCGATAGAGGCAGGGCTCGCTTGGGCGCAGCAAGAGTGGCGGATACCGGTGCTGGTGGGCGAAATCTCTACCGACCTGCGACGGGGCAAGGTGACCGCAACGAACGTTTTTCTGGGTGACCCTACCTCGCCACAACGCCCCCTGGTCGCCGCGCAGGAAGTCAGGGTGAGCGGGCTGTTCTCGCGCCAGCTAAGCTTTCAGGTCACCCATGCAGTTGCGCATGTGGTGCGCCTGCCCGATGGACGCTGGAATTTCTCCCCCCTGATACCCAAACGCCGCCGTCCCCCTGCAGAAACCTTCTGGACGCTCCGTGTGACGGACACCACACTCTATTTCGAGGACCGCAAGGCGCATCCGAAACTGAACGCTACCCTGCGACAGGTGAGTGGAGAAATCCGCTATACGGCAGGGGTAACCGCGTTCCACTTCGCGCACGGGCAGGCAGAACCCGGCTTCCGCGCAAGGGTAAACGGCTGGCTACATAACGGGTTGCTGCGTCTGCGGGTGGATGCCTCCGATGTGCCTGTTTCCAAACTGCTGGCGTACGTGCGAGTGCCCTCATTAGACCCGGGCGACGCGAGCGCGTCGGGAGTCGTATGGGTTTACACCGACGCGCAAAGGCACATTCACTACAGCGGCACGGCGAAGGTACAGGCAACGCAAGCGCGGTGGCGACTGCCACAGGCTACCCTTTCGCTGAGCAACCTGAGAGGCTCCGGCGAGTTCCAGACAGGTGTTGCCACGTGGCAGGCGCAGGCAAATACCGGCTCCGGGCTGGTGCTTGCATCGGGTAGCGTGCAATGGCAACCGCAGGTCGCCATGAACCTGTTTGTAGACGCCCGGAAGATACCATCATCTGAACTGCGCCCTTGGCTGCGCCGATACGCGCCGCAGGTAGCGCTGAACGCGCCGGTGGACGCGAACCTGACCGTGCGCGGCACGCCCTCACAGCCGTACATACAGGGAGTGGTGAGCACTGCACAGGCAACCGTACAGAAAATTAATGTGCAGGAATTGAAGGCAAAAGTTATATTAAATACCCAATCCGCCCTGCTACCGGATGTGACCGTGCGCGTCGCCGGGGGGAACGTTCGGGGGCAGGCGGTGCTGTGGAGGGAACGGAAGGAATGGCGGTTCGCCGCGCAATGGCGTGCAGATGGCGTGAATCTTACCCGCCTGCGTCCATATCTGCCGGAGGACGTGCGGGGCACAGTGCGTGGGGAAGGTCTGGTGCATGGAACCCTGCAGAAGCCGACCGTTGTGGCAAACCTGTGGGGTGAGCGGCTGGCGGGCAACCTGTGGCGGAGCGAGCAGGCACAGGCGCGGATACGCTGGACGCCCGGAACGCTGAACGTCGACGGCGCGATGCTGGAGGACTGGACAGGTTCGGCGTACGTATCGGGAGAGGTAGACTTTGCACGCCGGCGGCTTGCTCTGCATGTACGTGCCGATGAGGTGTTGCTGGCGCCATGGGTAGAGCGTCTTGCTCCAAAACTGAAACATGAGGGCGACGTTCCTTTCGCATGGGTATACGCGCGCGGAGAACTGGATGGCACGTTCCGCAAGCCGGTATTTCGCGGCGTGATAGAGGCGACCGACCTGCAGTGGCGACGCTGGTCGCTGGATTATCTGGTCGCTCGCGTACTGGCTTCCCCTGAAAGGGTTACCGTAGAAAGCGGTATCATCCGCCGTCCGCCGATGGAGATAACCTGGCAGGGCGACCTGCAGCAACCACTGGACGCCGAGAAAGCACAAATCTCCGTAGACGGCGTCGCAAACAATGTGGATGCGCAGGAGGTTCTTGCCGCTCTGCGTGAAGTACCGGATGGTGCAAGCCCGCCTCCGATAGAAGCAATAGGAAGGGTGTTCTTCCATATTGCGGGCAACCTGCGCTCGCCCACTGCCGACCTGACCTTGAGCGTGCCTACCGCGCAGATACAGCACTGGAGTCTGACCAACCTCAGCGGCTCGCTTCGCTACGAGGAAGGTACGCTAAAGGTTGCTCCGCTCTCCGCCAGGCTGGGAGATGGCGTGTTGAAAGTGGAGGGCGAGCGGGATAACGAAGGCAGGCTTTCGTTCCGTGTGGAAGGCGAGCACCTGCCCCTTGCTCAGATACGCCCCCTGTTGTCTGAAGACGCCCCTCAGGGCATTAGCGGAGAGGCATCGGTGCGCGGCGTGCTCTCCGGCACCGAAAACGAGCTGCAATTTCGCGGGGAACTGCTCACAGAAGACGCCGTATGGGATGTGCTGAAGCTGAGCAAAGGTTACGCCGAGATAGAATGGCGCAAAGACGAGCTGAACGCCCGTAACGTACATCTTACCAGCCCGGAGGCGGAGGTTACACTCCGCTCGCTCCGGTTTGCGAGCGCACCTCGCGCCGTTGACGTGGAAGGAACGCTATCTATATCCTCGCTGGAACAGTTGAGCCAGCGCGCGCTGGATAGCGCGTGGCTGCACGACAGAGTACCCCGACTGGGTGAGGTGTTGCGCGAGCTGGGGCGCATTACCGGCACGGCGACGGTGCCCTTCCGACTGTGGGGAGACAGCGAAAGCCCGAACGTGGAGGCGTCTGCGCGCGTGGAGAGTATCGAGATAGACGGGCGCGCCTTGGGCACGCTACAAGCACAGGTGCACAGAGGCTCAGACGGCACATGGCGGTTACATAACGCGGTGCTGGCGAATGGAGAGCATCGCCTGATGGCTTCCGGTACGTACACTGCCGACGGGCAGATGAACCTCAGCGCGGAGGCATATAACTTTGACCTGTCGTGGTTCCAGCGGTGGCTTCCGCAAGCGACCGAACTGCGCGGCAGGCTGGAGGTGGCAACCGTCGAAGCGTCCGGCAAAAGCGACGCCCCGAACCTGACGCTAACGGTCGCACTGAAAGAACCCCAACTCGGAGGGGTGCGCGCCGAGCGAGTGATGACAGGCAAAGTGCAACTTTTGGAAGGAAGGATAGACATTTCGGAGGTCATTCTGGCACAGCAAGACGGACAGGTGCGCATCTGGGGAACCCTGCCCTTCCGCTGGGAGCCGTTTGGCGTGCCCGACAACGAGCCGATAGATCTGCATGTGGAGGCGGTTCCCCAGCCGTTGAGTGCGTTACTGGCGTATCTGCCCACCGCAAAGGTGACCGAGGTAGCGGGGCAATGGTCGTTGGGGGCGACGCTGGCAGGCACGCGAGCCTCCCCTCACCTTTCTGGCGAGATGCGCATCGATGCCGACAGGCTTCGTGTCGCCCCGATGGCAACCGGACTGCGCGACATCCACGCGGTGGCGCAGCTGTCCAGCGATACCGTCCGCCTCGTGGAGTTTTCAGCGGTGGGGGACACACCGCGCGGTGGGCGCATCGTTGGCTCCGGTAGCGTGCAGTTCGGTGGGGAGCAGCAGGAACGCATCGATGCCAACCTGAAACTGGAGCGGTTCTGGTTGGATGAACGCAACCTGTCGGGACAGTACGGCGAACAGATACGCACCTTTCTGGACGGCGAGTTGAGGATAACCGGCAGCGCGGAAAGTCCGCAAGTAGCGGGCATGATTGCCGCCAGCGGAGGAGCGTTTACCCTGCCGGCCAGCTTCCCCGAGCAGAAAGCGGAGCCTCGCTCGCTACCCATCAACCCGCGCTTCGACAACGTGGTGCTGCGCGTTGGCGAGGGAATGTGGCTAAACAGCCCCCGCCTTTCCACGCAGGCATCCGGCGACATCGTGCTCAGCGGCACGCTACAGGAGCCGGTGGTGCATGGACAGCTGGGGCTGGAGCGGGGCTACGTCTACTTCCCCACCGCGCGCTTCCGTCTGGAGCCGGGAGGCACCATCGCGCTGGACTACCCGGTGCCGGGCGACAACCCGTTTCGCGTCAACGTGAACGTGCAGGCAAGTACCAGCCTCAGTCTGGTATCGCCAACAGGCGGTGTTCGTCGGTACGGTATCACCGTGCTGGCTAACGGCGCAATCACCTCCCCGGAAGGGTTACGTACCGAGTTCCGCTCCGACCCGCCGGAGCTCTCCACCCAGCAGATTGCGCGCGCGCTCGGCGTGGGCACGCTGGAAGAGCTGTTGACCGGGCGCAACGTGGAGCAGGTGCTTCAACGCGAGGTAGTGAACCTGTTTACCTCCGCCTACGTGCCCCAGCTCTTTTCACCGCTGGAGCGCGGCATCGAAGAGGCGTTGCAGCTGCGCGAGTTCCGCATTGAGTACGGTAGATACGAGCCGGTCACCGTGACTTTGGTGAAACGGTTATGGGACGGTTTCAGTCTGAGTTACTGGCGAACGGTTTCCGCGCAGCAGGACCGGTATATTGTAAAGATACTTTACGAGTTGCCGGAATGGACACGGCTATCGCGTCGCTTCCTGCTGAGTTTCTCGGTGGATGAGAAACAGCGGCAGATGTGGGGTATAGAAGGAAGTTTCCGCTTCTAAAATGAAAGACTACAGCAGCCAGGGCGACGCAGAATACAGGGACTATTTACAGGGAAGCCATGGCATTGGATGACGACAAAGAAGAGCGCCGTCGCCGGTTCGCGGAAGTGGTCGATGCGTACTACGCTCGGATTTATAACCTGTTCTGCCATATTGTATCGGACACGCATCTTGCTGCAGACCTGACGCAGGACACATTTGTCAAGGCGTATGAGGCGTTCGGGCGGTTTCGCGGTGAGGCAAGCGTTTACACCTGGTTGTATCGGATTGCCATCAACGAATATCGCTCGTACCTGCGACGGCTTCGGCGTGAACAGGAATTCGTCAGTCGCTCGCTGGATGAGCCGGTGGAAACAGATGGCGAGAGCCTGTTCACACAACTACCAGACCCCTCACCTTCAGCGCTGCAGATGCTGGAGAAGGAGGAGCTGATTCAACGGATACACCAGGCGGTGCACTCATTGCCCCCGCGCTATCGCGCCTTTGCGGTACTGCGCGACCTGGAGGGGATGAGCTACGAACAGATCGCAGAAGTGACCGGCTTGCCGCTGGACACCGTGAAAACACGCATCGCGCGTGCACGAGCGCTGTTGCGCAGAAAACTGGAGCCTTACTACAGAGGATAACGGCTTCGCAGAAGGAGGAACGTCGGTTCGACCATGAGAGCATTGCGGATAACGTTCACTATCGCCCTGTGGGCAATCGCCGCCGCTGCCCATGCGCAACGCATCGCCGAGGTGGTGATCCGGGGCAACGTCAACGTGCCACAGGAAGCCATTCTGGCCAAAATCTCGGCGAAGCCCGGCATGGACTTCGACCAGTCACTGCTCAGTAAAGACCGCGCTGCGCTTCGGGACCTGGGCTTTTTCAGTGATGTCATTCCGCGCACGGAAACCACCCCGCAGGGCATTCGCATCATCTACGAGGTACAGGAATACCCGCGCATCAGTCAGGTGCGTATCACAGGCAACACCGTCTTCCCTACCGACGAGATACTGAAGCTGATGCGGACACAACCGGGCAAATTGCTTAACCACAACGACCTCGCCGCCGATATCGAGGCGATTACCCGGCTCTACATGCAAAAAGGGTACCTGGTGAATGTAGACCCGGATACCGTCGGTCCCGACCGCGATGACCCCACCATCCTGAACCTGCCTCTCAAAGAGGTCACTGTGGAAGCGGTAAAGGTCGCCGGGTTGCGAAAGACCCGCGAGCGGGTGGTGCTTCGCGAAATGCGCTATACTCGCCCGGGTGCGCTGTATAACCTCGAACAGATCCAGAAAGACCTGCAGAGAGTATACAACACCGAACTGTTTGAAGACATCAGCTACAAGGCGGAAATCGGCTCCGACCTGAGCAAGGTAATCGTCACCGTGAACGTGGTGGAGCGGCGCACCGGACTGTTTTCCATCGGCGCAGCCTACAACAACCGCCAGCAACTGGTGGGCTTCCTCGAAATGTATGAGACCAACTTCCGCGGCATGGGACAAACGCTTGGAGTGCGCCTCGAGCGTGGAGGTCCCGCCAACGCCAACAACTACGAGATAAACTTCGCCGAGCCCTGGCTGGACCGACGCAATACCTCGCTGTCGCTCAGCGTCTTCGACAAGACCCTCTACCGATTCAGTAGAGGGCTGTTCACCTCCGATCCGGGCACTATCGGCAACGAGGACCGGTACGATGAACGGCGTCGTGGCGGTATCGTCACCCTCAGTCGCCCGCTCTCGGAGACGACGCGGGCATACGTCGGCTTGCGCACCGAGTCGGTGCGGACGAACAACCCCGCTGTATTGCCCAGTGAGGTGTTCATCAAGCAGGACGGCACGGTGAGCTCGCTATCGTTGCGCTTGACACATAACACGCGCGACGTGGACTTCGACCCCGCCTCGGGCGGGTTCGACTCCTTCACCGTGGAAACCGCTCTGGCAGACTTGAAGGACATCGGCACCGCTATCTCGGGCGGTTTTGTGGGTAAGGCGAACTTCAATAAGGTCTCGATAGACCTGCGACGCTATTTCTCCCCACAAGGGCGCAGGCGTGCGCTCGCCGACAAGCGGCACGTTTTTGCTGTACGACTGTACGCCGGCAAAGCGTTTGGCAAACTACCCTTCTTCGAGCAGTTCTTCCTGGGAGGCGCGGAGAGCCTGCGAGGCTACCCCGAAGACCGGTTCTGGGGAGAGAACGTGGCGTTGCTCAGTGTGGAATACCGCGCCCCCCTGGCGCAGAACCTGGTGGGCGTGCTGTTTGTAGACGCCGGCGACGCCTGGGGCGGACGCTACGGCACAATCAACAACTTTACCCAGCACTCCAGCTTCAAACCGCAGATAGGCGCGGGCATCGGCATCCGGGTGCGCACGCCTATCGGGCCATTGCGACTGGACTACGGCTTCGGCAGTGAGGGAGCACGCACCCATTTCAGCATCGGCAATATATTCTGAGGTATCATGAGTGAGAAACACAAGGAGGAATACCCGATGAAACGAACCTTCAGCCTGCTGATAGCGATAGCAGGAATCATCAGCCTGACTGCAGGCGCATGGGCGCAGGGACGCGGCGCCGCTGGCGGATTCGGCATGGTGGACCTGAAGCGCGTTGTGGACGAGTACGAGCAGCGCAAAACACTGGAAAGCCAACTGCAACAGATGCGCGACCAGATGCGCGCCAAACTGCAATGGCGGGCAAATAACCTGCTGCTTGAAGAAGCGGAAATCACCGAGTACGAGAGCCTGGCGAGCATTACGAATCCCACCGACCAGCAGAAGCAGCGTATGCAGCAGATTGAGCAGAAGTCGCAACAGCTCAATCAGGAGCTTTCCCAGCTGCGCCAGAAAAATCCGCCATCCGAACAGGAAGTGCAGCGCATTAACCAGCTGACCGCTATCGAGAATCGCAACAAGGAGACGCTGATGCGAATGCAGGACGAGTTCGAGCAGCAGCTCAACACGCGGCGCGATGAGATGATTAACCAGATGCTGCAGGACATCCGCAAGGCGGTGGCGGCGATTGCGCAGGAAAAGGGGCTGGCAGTGGTGTTCGATAGCACGCAAGTTCTCTACGCCTCCAACGACATCACCAGCGATGTCATCAAGCGGCTTAACAAGAAGTAGGCGATTGGCTATCCTGCTTCTGGCATTGCTGACGGCTGGGGGATGCCTGAGCGGTTGCGCCCGGAGACTACCGCAGAGGGCGGTCGCCGTACAGTGGCAAGCGCTGTTGATATATCACCCTTTATGGGAGGCGCAGATATCCGCGCGCACTCCCCAGCCGACACGCACCGTTGGGGGTGAAGCGTTCCCGGCAACGCTCTCCTTACAGGGCACCACTCTTCAGCCGATGCAAACTGCCGAATCAGAACGCAGGCGACAGCGGATGATGCAGACATCCGCCCAACAGCAACAGGCGTTGACCGCCCGCTTGCAGCAGATGGAAGCGCGTCTGCTACAGGAGGAGATGGCGCAGCTGGAGGCAGAGCAAAAGGCGGAAACGGAGCTGGCGCGACAGGAGGTGCTTCGCCAGGCGGAACAGGAGGTCGAAGAGGTGTTGCGCCAGCACCAGCTGCCGCAAGCCGATGCCGAAATCAAAAGGCGCGTTCTGCAACGGCTGACACGCATTCGCCCTGACCAGCGCGAGGCACTGAACACTCGCCTGCAAGAGGTGGAAGCGGAGCAACAACATCTCTCCGAAACACTCCGGCGCAGGCTGGTGCGTATCGAGGAGGAAACCGCCCGCCGTATCCGCGAGCGCGCAGAAGCCATAGAGCAGGATTATGAACGCAGGCGAGAACAGCTGCGAGAGAGAAGCACAAAACGCCTGCAAGCGGAACAACTCCGCGCCAGCGTGCAGGTACGCGCCTTCGCCGATATGGGCAAGCCCGTTATCTTCCCGCACACTACCTTCAGCGTGCCGAACAAAGCCATCAGCGGGGGGCAACCGCCTCCCCCACCTGCAGTACCTCAGCAAGACATTCGCTCCCTGATAGAACAAGATGTCAAACGGTGGGTGGAAACGATATGCCGTCGTCACGGCTGGGTACCTGTCTGGCAGGCGCGGGCGGGCGTGCCCGATGTTACCCCACAAATCGCCCGGGAGATGCGAGGGAACATCCCATGAGACTCACTCTGCAGGCACTGGCGCAGGAGCTGAACGCGCAGATGGAAGGTGATGCGGATACCCCTGTCACAGGAGTATCCTCGATAGAGTTTGCGCAAGAGGGGGATGTGGTTTTTGCCGAATCGCCGCGCTACCTGCGCCTGGCGGAACGGTGTCCGGCTGCAGCGGTTATCGTATGGCGGGATGCACCGTCCATCGACAAGCCCGTTCTGCGCGTCGAATCGCCCAGGCAGGCTTTCTTGAAAGCGATGGAACTGTTTGCCCCTGAGCCTCGCCATCCCGAAGGTATTGACCTGAACGCGGTCATCTCCCCGGAAGCCGACATCGGGGAGGACGTGGCTATCGGCGCAGGGTGCGTTATTGAGGCGGGTGCACGGATTGGACGTGGCAGTGTGCTGTACCCGTTGTGCTATATCGGGCGGGACGCGCAAATAGGCGAGCAGTGTGTACTGTATCCGAACGTGACGTTAATGCATGATGTTAGACTGGGCAACAGGGTGATCGTGCATTCGGGTTCGGTCATCGGCGCGGATGGCTTCGGCTATGCCACCGTGGACGGCGTACACCGCAAAGTTCCGCACATCGGTACGGTGGAAGTCGGCGACGATGTAGAAATCGGCGCGAACGTGTGCATTGACCGTGCGAAAACAGGCGTGACCCGCATTGGCTCAGGAACCAAGATTGACAATCTGGTACACATCGGGCATAATGTGCAGATTGGGGAGAATTGCCTTCTGGTAGCGCAGGTGGGCATTGCAGGCAGCTCTCGGCTGGGCCGCTACGTGGTACTGGCAGGACAGGTAGGCGTAGCAGACCATGTCACCATCGGCGACGGTGCCATTGTTGCCGCGCAATCCGGGGTGGCGGGCAACCTGCAGGGCGGACAGCGCTACTTCGGCAGTCCTGCCCGTGAACACAGCAGACAACTGCGCCTCATGGCTTACACCAGCCGCCTGCCCGAACTGTTCGAGCGGGTAAAAGAGCTGGAGAGGAGACTGGGGCTAACGACGGAGGAAAAGGATGAATAAACAGTGCACGCTGAGGGAGGCAATCAGCGTCGAAGGCGTTGGCGTGCACACGGGTAAACGGTGCCGGGTGACGGTCAAACCGGCGGATGAGAACACAGGCATTGCCTTCACCGTGGGCGGGCGGTGGATCCCTGCGCTGGCAGAATATGTGGTCTCCACCGATAGATGTACCACACTGGGCGCAGATGGCGTGCGCGTGATGACGGTGGAGCACCTGCTCTCTGCGCTGGCAGGCACCGGCGTAGATAATGCCCGTATCGAGGTAGAAGGTGAGGAGATACCGGTTCTGGATGGTAGCGCGGCGCCCTGGGTGGAACGATTCTACAGAGTGGGGCTACAGGAACAGTCCGCACAACGACGGCGCATCCGCCTCACGCGCCCAGTCTCGGTAATGGCTGGCGACCGGGGGATATGGGCGATGCCGCACCCCGAGAGGCTATTGATAACTACGGTGCACTACGACCATCCGCTGGTGGGTACGCAGGTAGCATGGTTCCATCTGGATAAAATAGACTATCTGGAGGAGATAGCGCCTGCTCGCACCTTTGGCTTCTGGGAGGAGGTGGAAGCGTTACTGGCGCGCGGAAAAGCGCTGGGGGGTAATCTGGACAACGCCCTGGTCATTTTCCCCGACCACTACAGTACGCCCCTCCGCTTCCCGGATGAAGTGCTTCGGCATAAGGTGCTGGACTTTATCGGCGACCTGGCGCTGGTGGGCGCGCAGGTGGAGGCGTTATTCGTGGCGGTAAAGCCAAGCCATACCTTGAATACCGCCTTCGCGCTGGCATTACGACAGACGATACAGGGGGAGTGAAACATGATAGGACCGAATGGCGTACTGGACGTGGAAGCGGTTCGCGAGATACTACCGCATCGCTACCCGCTGCTGCTGGTGGACCGCATTCTGGAACTGGAGCCCGGCAAACGGGCGGTGGGATTGAAAAACGTCACCATTAACGAGGAGTTTTTCAATGGGCATTTTCCGGGGCAAGCTATCATGCCCGGCGTGCTGGTGATAGAGGCAATGGCGCAGGTCGGGGGCGTGCTGATGCTCTCCCTGCCGGAACATCGCCACAAGCTGGCTTATATCGGCGGTATCGACAAGGTACGTTTCCGCAAGCCGGTGGTGCCGGGCGATACGCTCATCACCGAGGTAGAGGTGTTGCGCTTTCGCGGCAGCACCGGCAAAGTGCGCGTGGTCGGGCGCGTGAATGGTCAGGTGGTGGCTGAAGCGGAGCTGATTTTCGCGCTGGTTGACCCCAAGAAGAACGGCAGCCGCGCGCAGGAGCAGCTGGCAAATTCTACCGTAGACAAAGGGAATTCTCAGTGATGGGCATACAGACTATGGCGCATTCGAAGATTCATCCGACCGCGATAATCCACCCAACGGCAGAGCTGGCTCCGGATGTGGAGATAGGTCCTTACAGTATCGTTGGGGCTCACGTATACATCGGGGAGGGAACCATCCTCGAATCGCATGTGGTGGTGGAAAAGTGGACGACCATCGGCTCCTACTGCCATATCTTCCACAGCGCAATCCTGGGAGGACCTCCGCAGGATACCAAGTTCAAAGGGGAGCGCAGCTACCTGCGCATCGGCGACCGTAATATTATCCGTGAGTTCGTCACCATCCACCGCGCTACCGGAGAAGAAGAAGCCACCGTCATCGGCGATGACAACATGATTATGGGATACGTGCACATCGGGCACAACTGCAAGCTGGGCAATGGCATCATCATCGCCAATCAAGCGGGCATCAGCGGGCATGTCATCGTCGAGGACCACGTGGTCTTTGGCGGAATGGTAGGCGTACATCAATACACCCGCATCGGTAAACTGGCGATGCTGGGAGGGATGTCTAAAGTGGTACAGGATGTTCCTCCCTTTATGATGGTGGACGGACGCCCGGCGGAGGTGCTGGACCTGAACACGATAGGCTTGCGCCGACACGGTATTCCTCCTGCAGTGCGAGCGGGACTGCGCCAGGCGTATAAACTGCTTTACCGATCGAAGCTCAATATGTCGCAGGCTATCGAAGCCATAGAAGAAGAGGTGGAGCCCAGCCCCGAGCGAGACTACCTGCTGGATTTCTTGCGCAGTATTCGCAAGGGCTTCGGAGGGCGCGCTAACGACCCTCGCGGTATGCGGTGAGCACATCGGTTACCATTGTGTGTGTGGCAGGTGAAGCAAGCGGCGATGCCAGTTGTGCCGCGCTCATACAGGCGGTGCGCAAACGGTTGCCTGCAGTGCGCCTGTGGGGCGTTGGTGGGCGACGCATGGCAGAAGGGGGGGTACAACTGCTGTATGACAGCAGTCGCTGGGGAGCGGTAGGCGTGGTAGAGGCGTTGCGCCTCGCCCCTGCGCTCTGGCTGGCACAACAGAACCTGAAGCGCCGCCTGGCACAGCAACCTCCCGACCTGCTGGTGCTGGTGGATTTCGGAGCGTTCAACGTGCCGCTGGCGAAGTGGGCAAAACAGAGGGGTATTAAGGTGTTTTATTACTTTCCACCCGGCTCATGGCGCAGGTACTTGCCCCGGCGCAACGACCTTCCAAACTGCACCGATTGCATCGTCACACCGTTCCCCTGGTCCGCCGATCTGCTGCGTCAGGCTGGCGCGAACGCGTACTTCGTGGGACATCCTTTGCTGGACAGGGTACACCCTTCGCTGAGTGAAGAGGAGTTCTGCGAGAGGTTGAATCTGAACCCCGAGCATTTACGCATCGGGCTATTGCCGGGCAGTCGCAGACAGGAGGTGCGCGCTCTATTGACTACCATGCGCAAAGCGGCGGAGCTGCTCTCCGATTTGGAACCGGGGGCGCAATTCGTACTGGCTTTAGCCCCGTCGGTGCAGGAGGAGGAAGTTCAGCGCGCCTTTGCCGGTTCCACCGTCCAGTGGCGGATTGTCAGAGAGATGACGTATGATGTGATGGCACACAGCCATTTACTGTGGTGCTGTTCGGGTACGGCGACACTGGAGGCGGCGATACTGGGCACACCGATGATTATCCTGTACCGCGGCTCATGGCTGATGGAGATGGAATACCACATTCGCAAACGCTCGCTGAATCTCACATTCATCGGCTTGCCGAACCTGATTGCACAGCGAAGCATCTGCCCTGAGCTGCTACAGCACTCCGCAACGCCGCAGAACATCGTTGCTTACTCGTTGACGCTTCTACCCGGCACCGAAGGACACCTGCTACAACGAGAGGCGCTGCAAGAGGTAAAATCGTTACTGGGAGAACCGGGTGCGACCGAACGCGCTGCGCACCTGCTCCTGGAGTGCCTGGACGTTCACCATGCCAACACGAGATGACAGACAACTGCAAAGACGCTTGTGGCGAGACCTCAAGCCGCACCTGAAATACATCGCGCTCGGCTTGATTTGTGCAGCGGGGGCACAAGCCATCACCCTGCGTATCTTTGCGCTCACCCGTGACGTGGTGAACGCCGCCCAGCATTACCACGATGTGAGCCTGCTCAACCGCGTGAGTCTCATTGTCATCGGCGCGTTCCTCATCAAGTTTGTCTTCGCCTACGGACAGACCTACTACCTTTCGCTGGCTATCAACCGCTTTACCATGCGCTTACGCGAGAGGGTTTACGAGCACCTGCAAAGCCTGTCGCTTTCGTACTTCACCCATCGGCGCACGGGCGCGCTGATGTCGGTGCTCACCAACGATATCAACGCCATCTCCAACGGCGGTACACTGCTGAAAGATATGGTGGCTGCACCCATTGGGCTGGTGGGAGGTCTGGTGTGGCTGTTCGTTATATCCTGGAAGCTCTCGCTGATTGCGGTGGTGGGCGTCCCGCTGATGGCTCTCATCATCCGTGCTATCGGCAAGCGCATGAGGCAAATCGGTCAGCAGACACAACTGCGCCTGGAGGATGTGACCGCTGTCCTTCAGGAAACCATCGCCGGAGTGCGCACCATCAAAGCCTTCGCCACCGAACCGATGGAAATCAAACGGTTCAAAGAGCGCAACTACCTTTCCTATCGCGCCATGATGGACGGTGTGCGCACCAGCGCAGCGTTACGTCCCCTGATCGAGCTCATCGGTGCGGGCGGAATCGCCTTTGTGCTGTGGTACGGCGGACACCAGATTGTGCGTGGTGAGCTGGACTTTGGTGGTCTGAGCAGCTTCCTGCTAACGCTGAACCTGGTGGCACAGAGTATGCAGACGCTGGGTAGCATCAACGTCACCCGCCAGCAGGTGCTGGCGGCAGCGGAGCGCGTGTATCGCGAGGTGCTGGACGTCCACCCCGAAGTACAGGAACTGCCCGATGCGCCTCTGATGCCTCCTATCGTCGGGCATGTGCGGTTCGAGAACGTGAGATTCGCCTACCATCGCGGGGGGCGGCTGGTGCTGGACGACATCTCCTTCGAAATGCAACCCGGTACGGTAGTGGCTGTGGTCGGTCACAGCGGAGCGGGCAAAAGCACCCTCGCCGACCTGATTCCCCGTTTCTACGACCCCACCTCGGGACGAGTGCTCATCGACGGCATCGATATCCGCACGGTGCAGATAGCCTCCCTGCGCAAGCAGATCGGCATCGTGCCGCAGGAGACGCTTCTGTTCGGCGGCACCATCCGCGATAACATCGCCTACGCCGTACCTGATGCCACCGACGAGCAGGTGATTGAGGCAGCGAAGGCAGCTCACGCACACGAGTTCATCCAGCGACTGGAAAAGGGCTATGAAACCCTGGTCGGCGAGCGTGGCGTGCGTCTGTCCGGTGGAGAGCGACAGCGTATCGCTATCGCCCGCGCCATCCTGAAGAACCCACGCATCCTGATTCTGGACGAGGCGACCTCCTCGCTGGACACCGCCTCCGAAGCGCTGGTACAGCAGGCACTGGAGGAGCTGATGCGCGGGCGCACCACGCTGGTCATCGCGCACCGCCTGAGTACAGTGGTCAATGCCGACCAGATACTGGTGCTGGAACATGGACGTATTGTGGAACAGGGCACCCATCAGCAACTGCTGGCGAAGGGAGGAGTGTACGCCCGACTGTTCCGCAAACAAATGGGTGAGCAGATGGCACAGGAGCTGGTGACACAAGGTGAGTAAGGACGGAGAAAAACCGGGCTGGTGGCAACGGCTGCGTCCGAGAGTGCTGGGTTTTATCGTGTGGAGTCTCGCCCGGGCGATCGGGCTAAGCTTGAGGCTGAAGGTGCTCAATTTCGAGCAGGTACTGGAGCGAGTGCGACAGGGTAAAGGAGCGGTACTGGTGACCTGGCACGGGCGCAGCTTCATCCCCGCCAATGTGTTTAAAGGCAGGGGATTCTGGGCGATTATCTCTCTCTCGCGCGATGGCGAGATACAGAACCACATCTTCCGACGGTTCGGCTTTCGCATCATCCGCGGTTCTACCGGACGTGGCGGTATCCGCGCTGCGCTGGAAGCGGCTCGGCGTGTAGCAGAAGGAGGCATTCTGGCGTTCACCCCCGACGGTCCGCGTGGACCCAACCGGCAGGTGCAACCCGGCGCGCTCTTCATCGCCCAAAAGGCAAAATGCCCCATCATTCCGGCAGGTGTCGCCGCCTACCCGCGCAAACTGCTACCAACGTGGGACCGCTATATGATCCCCCTGCCCTTCGCGCGCGGCGTGTTTATCTTCGGAGAACCCATCGATGTGCCTGAAGACCTCAGCGAGCAACAGTTTGAGCAACTGCGCCAGAAGGTGGAGCAGGCGATTAACACGCTGGAGGAGCTGGCGGAACAGATGGTTCGGGCAAAGCGAGTGTAAGCCATGTTCAGCGTAGTATACAATCTCTTCCTTCTCCTGACATCCCCCCTGTGGCTGATATACCTGTTGTGGCGTATTGTGGTACGCGGCAAGTCGCGCGAGGGGTGGAGCCACCGGCTGGGCGGGCTACCCCCATCTCCACAGGGGCGCAGGACGATATGGGTTCATGCGGTGTCGGTGGGCGAGGTGATCGCTGCCCTGCCCCTTTTGCAGGCGTTACGTGAGGGGTTTCCCGAACACCACCTGCTGCTGACCACCCTCACGCCCACCGGCAATGCCACCGCCCGTCAGCACCTGGGCAAGCTGGTAGATGCAGTAGGCTACCTGCCGGTAGACCTGCCCTTCGCGGTAGGACGCGCACTGCAGAGAGTCCACCCCGACGCGCTCATCGTGATGGAAACCGAGCTGTGGCCTAACCTGTTGATGATGGCGTATCGTCGCGGAGTGCGAACTTTCATCGCCAACGGCCGCCTCTCCGACCGAAGTCTGCCTGCCTACCGGCGGTTTCGGTGGTTCTTCACTCAGGTTCTGCGCTGCGTGGACGCGATATGTGCGCAATCGGAAGAGGACGCGAAGCGGTTTTGTGCTATCGGTGCACCTCCCGACCGCGTGCACGTAGTGGGTAACACCAAGTTTGACCAGGCGGCGGTTGGGGCACAGGATATCGACGCCGATTCGTTGCGCAAGGAGCTGGGGCTTCCGCAAGATGCGCCGGTGCTGGTCATCGGCAGCAGTCGCGCCCCCGAAGAGGAGAAGCTGATTGCGACCGCTTACCGCTTACTGCGCGAGCATTTTCCGAACCTGTGCATCGTATGGGCGCCGCGCCACGTGGAGCGAGCAGAAGCGGTTGGTGACGCACTGAAGAAGGAGGGCTTTCAGCCCTGGCTCCGCACGCAGGGAACCCCTGACACTCCGCAGGAGCAAATCGTGCTGGACACTTTTGGGGAGCTGGGAAAGGTATACGCGGTGGGCGATGTTGCCATAATCGGTGGAAGTTTTGTGCCTTTAGGTGGACAGAATCTGCTACAGCCGCTGGCGCACGGCAAGCCGGTGGTGCATGGACCCTACATGCACAACTTCCGCGATGTGGCCGCGCTGGCGCGACAGGCAGGGGTAGCATGGACGGCAAGTAGCGTTGAGGAGCTGGTACAGCATGTATCCCGCCTGCTGGGAGATGAACGCCTGCGTGCCGAAGCTGCTCGCCGAGCCAAAATGCTTGTCATGGAGCAACAGGGTGCATCCCAACGGATAACGGAGATAGTGAAGGCGACTGTGGAGGGATAACCTCTGCGCAGATATCAACCCACCTGCTGCTTTCTGCGCCGGACTTCCTCCACCCAACCGAATATACAGCAAATGACCAGTACCGCAACTGCCGAGCCGCTATCCCCTAACCTCACATATAGCGTCCGTTCCTGCCGCAGCTCCACCCCGTCCGCCCGCAGCTGCGCCTCGGTGAACAGTTCTGCTCTGTGCAGGCATCGTCCCTGCGCGTCGAACACCGCCGAGATACCTGTTGTGGCGGAGCGCAATACCCACCGGCGCGTTTCCACCGCCCGCAGGGCGCAGAAGGCAAGGTGCTGTTCCGCAGCAGGTGAGCGACCAAACCAGGTGTCGTTCGTCACCACACACAGCAGGCGCGCCCCCTGCCGCACCATTTCACAAGAGATACGGGGTAGCGTGGACTCGAAACAGATGGGTGTGCCGATGCGCCAGGGAGTCAACAATACGAGCCGCTTGCCTGGTGAGACATCTGCGCTCACCACCCCGAAATGCTCCACCCAGGGCGTCCACCGCCGAAAAGGCACGTATTCGCCCCAGGGCACCAGATGCTGTTTGCGGTAGGTTTCTGCACCGCCATCGGGCAAAAAAGCGGTAACTGTGTTATAGCTTCTGCCGTATTCTTCATCAAAAGTGCCGATAAGCACGGTAACACTCCGCGCCGTCGCCTGCCGGATGAGATCGGAAAAGGGATAGGCAGTGGCGTCTGGCACAAGCGATTCCGGGAAAAGAACCATGTTCACCTTCTCGCGAACTGCGCTCTCCAGCGCAAGAGACAGGCTTGACTTGACCTGCTGTTGCATTGTCTCGTCCCACTGGCGGGTGGTGTCCACGCTGGGCTGAACAACCAGCGCGGTCAATCGTTCTGGAGCGGAAGGCAGGCTCAGCCTCCACCATCCGAACAGGAGCAACAGTGCGGAGAGTTCCACTGCCCCCAACAGGGGGCGCATCTTGCGCTGCACAACCGCTTCGGCAACGGAGGCATTCACAACAACCAGCCATGCGCTCAGCCCCCAGACGCCCAGCAGTTCCACGCTCTGTAACGGTAACAGATTCCGATGCTGGGAAACCGCCAGCTGCCCCCACAGGAAACCCCACGCTCCCGCCCCACGCAGCCACTCGATAGCCACCCATAGCCCTGCCGTCCATGCGACCGGTAAGGCGGAACCCCGTGCAAACCGGTTGACCAGCGTGTAAATCCACCCGAATGCGCCCGCGAACAACGTCTGCGACAGCACCAGCGCGCCCCACGCCGCCAGCCCCAGCCAGAAGCTGCCGGTCCACCGATGCACGAACTGCTGCATCCACCAGAGCAGCATACCGTAGAAGCAGGCTCCCCACACCAGCCCGATAAGGCATCCCTGGCGGGGGCGTGAGAGGGAGCGCAGCGCAAGCATCAGCGGCACCAGCGCGAACCACGCCAGCCAGCCCCAGTCTACCGGTGGGAACGCCAACCACAGCAACAGTGCGCTCAACACACTGCCCAGAATGGAAACGAACAGCCTCTTCACATTGTGCCATTTTCGCTAAACCTCAACGAGAAGCCTTCCGGGTGTACCGCGTGGAAACGAAAGCATGTGGAAACAAATGCCCTGAAGTGGTACAATCCTCATGGAGGTGTTGAAGAATGGCTGTTGTTCTACGAGCTCGCTTCAACGGTCAGGTAATAGTACCAGACGAGCCGCTTGACCTGCCTGCGGGCACGCCGATCGAGGTAGAGGTGCGGGTGGTGTCCGAAAACGATAAGGTTTCGGACGCTGCGTTCGCTCCACTCTACCAGATGATTGGGTTGGCTGAGCGAGGCCCCGAAGATGCCTCTGTGCATCACGATCTGCGTCCAGAGGAGCCAGCACATTGAGGGTGTTCGTTGACTCGGGCGGCTGGCTCTCGGTGTTGATACGTACTGACCGCTACCATCAGGCAGGGAGCCACTATTACCAGCAGATTCTGGCACAGCGTGCTATTTTGCTGACCTCCGATTTTGTATTAGACGAAGTGATTACCCGCCTCCGCTACGATGTTGGTCATGCAACCGCAGCACAATTCATTTACCTTGCACGGCAGGCTGCTGAGCAGCAGGTGCTGCAGGTATTACGGGTAAACGAAGAGATTTGGCGTGAAGCGGAAGACCTTTTCTTAGAGTATGCGGATGTGAAGCTTTCATTCACCGATTGCACATCCTTTGCTCTCATCAGGCGCTACCCCGTAGACGCGGTTTTTGGCTACGACAGACACTTTGCCATGCTGGGGTACGCGTTATCTCCTGCGGTAGACCCCTCCGGGTAAGGTTGACGCTTTTAGCCCTACCGCGTTATACTGAAACCGTCACAGGAGGGAAAGGGCATGCGACGTTTTGTGAACTTGAACGGACAGATGGTCTCGCCTGCCGAGGCAAAGATTGACCTGTACGACCACGGTTTCCTGTACGGCGATGGCGTGTTCGAAGGCATCCGCGTCTACAACGGGCGCATCTTCAAACTGCAGGAGCACGTCGATCGCCTGTACCACAGCGCCCGCGCGCTGATGATCGGCATCCCCATCAGCAAAGAGGAGATGACCGAGCGCATCAAGTTGGTGGTGCGCGAGAACAGCGAAACGAACTGTTACATCCGCGTCACCGTTTCGCGCGGGGTCGGGCTGGGTTTGGACCCCAAACACATCCGTCTGGAGCCGACTATCGCCATCTCTACCGCCGACCTGGCGCTTTATCCGCCGGAGATGTACGAGAACGGGTTGCACGTGGTCACCGTTTCCACGCGCATTCCACCTGCGCAGTGCCTGGACCCGCGTATCAAGTCGCTGGGTCGCTACATCAATAACATTCTCGCAAAGATGGAAGCTAACCGCGTGGGCGCAGGCGAAGGATTGATGTTGAACGTCGAAGGCTACGTTGCCGAAGCCACCGGTGATAACCTGTTCATCGTGAAGGACGGCGTGTTGCACACCCCGCCTCCCTCTGCGGGCATCCTGGCAGGCATCACCCGCGCTACCGTGATGATGCTGGCAGAGAAAATGGGCATCCCTGTGCGCGAAACCATGATGACCCTGTACGATGTGTACACCGCCGATGAGGCATTCCTCACCGGCACCGCCGCCGAGGTGGTACCGATGGTTACACTGGATGAACGCCCTATCGGCGCGGGCAAGCCGGGCGATGTGACACATCGTATCATCGCCGCGTTCCGGGAACACACGCAAAGCAGTGGTACGCCTGTCTGAACAACGGTGCGAGGTTTGCGGAAACATTGCCGTGCAGTGGCGGGTGCACGCTGACGGTCATACCCGGCTGTTATGCGCAGAATGCACCCGCCGATACCTTGTACGACTCGCTCCCGAAGAGGCAACAGCGGGCTTCACGTTGCTCCAGCAGGCTACAGACCAGCCCCAAAGCACCTCCGCCTGCCCTCGCTGTGCTACAGAAGTCGCCCTGCTTGCCGGACAGGGGGTAGCGGGTTGTGCCGACTGTTATCGCTATCTCCCCCAGGCGATTGACCGATGGCTGGAACGATGGTCACTGCCTCTGCGTCACAAGGGCGAGTCGCTGCCGGAAATCGCCCATTCCCCACCCGCACAGCCCCTCTCCGTCCAGCCGAACGCTTATTGGCTCCACACCCTGCATCCGTCGCAGGTCATTATCAGCAGCCGTGCCCGATACGCCCGCAACTTTGTCTGGGCACGCTTCCCCTGGTGCGCCGACAGCGCGGAGCTGGAGCAGGTACGCTCCCGCGTGGAGCGAGCCGCGCGTTATAGCCGATGGCGATTCGACGTGTTGCCCACGCACCGCATGAAACCCTCCGAACGTCAGCGATGGATAGACCTGCGCCTTGCCAGCCCCCAGCTGCGCGATAACGTCCTCCACGGTTTACTGATCGTGGACGAAGCGCGCGCCGTGAGCGTACTGGTGAACGAGGAGGACCATCTGCGGGTGCAGGCTATCCTGCCCGGATTGCAGGTGCGCGAGAGTATCGCGCTGGCCCGCGCTGCCTTAGACGCGCTGGCACTGCAAGAGGAGCTGGCTTTCTCCGACAATTACGGATGGGTGACCGCCTCCTCCCTCAACATCGGGTGGGGGCTGCGGGTCTCGGTGATGATGTATACGCCTGCTCTGGAACGGACGGCACAGCTGCAGACCGTGTGGCAGGCATCTATGGAGCTGGGAGGCACCGTTCGCGGTTTGCACGGCGAGGGAACGCCCGCCGGCGCGCTGTTTCAGGTGTCTAACATGCATAGCATCGGCATAGACGAGATGACCGTTGCCGCGCAGGTAGCGGGCACCGCGCAGTTTATCGCTCAGGCAGAGCAGCGCGCACGGGAGCAGTTGTTGCAAAAACAGGTGCAACAGTTGCACGAAGAGGCAGAACAGGTGTATCATAATCTTGGAAAGGAACGCACCTTGAGAGCCGCAGATGCCTTGCAGATGCTATCGGTAATCAGCCTTGCCGCGATGGCAGGCTGGGGGCGCCTGAGCGCCGAGGTATGGAAAGAGATGCTGATGGCAGTGCGCTGGGAAGCCCAGCACGATGACGCCGAATGGCGTGCCATCAGGATGCGAACGCTGGTGCGGCAAGTGCGCAACGGATAGTTCGCCCTTCGGCAATGCGCTTGCATCTGCAGGCTCAAAACGGGTAACCTAATAGGCGGTAGGAACCTTTTTGTGGAGTACGGTCGGCTTTGCAGGCGCTGTCGAAGGGAGACACCATCCGCAAGCACCGCCGCTGCCGATCAAGGAGGTCCCATGTCAGCAATGTGGCAGCGATTCACTGAGCGTGCTCGCCGCGTTATCTTCTACGCCCAGGAAGAGGCGGGACGTTTGG
>Ga0101941_1000623_pt1 | contig 50498 bp, 40 predicted proteins | sample DewCreD2012metaG_3_FD_75242 | JGI IMG/M metagenome (GOLD analysis project Ga0101941, IMG submission 75242) | Hot spring sediment bacterial and archeal communities from British Columbia, Canada, to study Microbial Dark Matter (Phase II) - Dewar... ... | reverse complement strand
GCCAGCAGGCGAGGGGGATTATGGAGTGCGGAAGCGGAGCTTCCGCCCGCTCCAGAAGGCGGGCGCACCGCCGTGCGCCCCTACATCCCTCTCCCACAGCGTGGGAGAGGAGCTGGAGGTGAGGGGATGGCGCCCCACCCTCACCCGCGGCGAGTACGAACGCGCCCTGTGCGCCATCCACGCGGCAATCGCGGCGGGCGAGGTCTACCAGGTGAACTACACCTTTCGGCTGCGCGCGCCCTTCAGCGGCGACCTGCTGCCCCTGTTCCGGCAGGTGTACGAGCGTCAGCCCGTGCCTTACGCGGCGTACCTCGACACAGGCGCGCACGCGATTGCCTCCCTCTCGCCCGAACTGTTCTTCGCGCTGGATGGCGAGCGCATCACGACGCGCCCGATGAAGGGCACTGCCCCACGCGGGCTGACCCGCGCCGACGACCTGCAGCAGGCGGAACGCCTCACCCGCTGCCCCAAAAACCGCGCCGAGAACCTGATGATTGTCGACATGGCGCGCAACGACTTGGGGCGCATCGCCCGCGTCGGCAGCGTGCGCGTGCCGCGCCTGTTCGAAGCGGAACGGTACGCCACCCTGTGGCAGATGACCTCCACCGTCGTCGCCTGCACCGACGCGCCGCTGCCCGAAATCTTCCGCGCGCTGTTCCCCGCCGCCTCCATCACGGGCGCGCCCAAAATCCGCGCGACGCAGGTCATCCACGCCTTAGAGTGCGCCCCGCGCGGGGTCTACACAGGCGCAATCGGCGTCGTGCTGCCCCATCGCCGCGCGCAGTTCAATGTCGCCATCCGCACCCTGCACCACGACAGAGCGGCAGGGCAGTTGGAATACGGCGTCGGCAGCGGCGTCGTGTGGGACTCCGAGCAGGTCGCCGAGTATGCGGAGTGCCTCGCGAAAGCGCAGGTGCTGCTTGCGCCGCGCCCCGAATTCGAGTTGCTGGAGACGCTGCTGTGGCGACGCGGGCGCGGCTACTTCCTGCTGGAGGCGCACCTGCAACGGCTGTGCGACTCCGCCGACCACTTCGGCTTCACGATGGACGCCGACGCCGTGCGCCGCCAGTTGCTGACCGTCGCCGAGCAGTTCACCGCGCCGCGCTACCGCGTGCGCCTGCGCGTGAATCGGCATGGCGCGGCGCAGGTGGAGTACGCGCCGCTGTCGCCCGAACGCAGGGTGTGGCGCGTCGCGCTGGCGCGTGAGCCTGTAGACCCGCGCGAGGTGTTCCTATATCACAAGACGACCCATCGGCAGATGTACGAGCGGGCGCGCGCCGAACACCCCGACTGCGACGATGTGCTCCTGTGGAACACGGGCGGCGAGATCACCGAATCGACGCTGGCGAATGTCGTCGTGCGTCTGGACGGACGCTACTATACGCCGCCCGTCGCGTGCGGGCTGCTGGCGGGCGTCTATCGGGGGCGTCTGCTGCAGCGCGGGCTGCTGCACGAGCGCGTGCTGACCCCAAACGACCTGCGCCGTGCCGAAGCGGTCTACCTCATCAACTCCGTGCGCGGGTGGATAAGGGTGGAAGTGGTTTGCTAAACAATCCGCCGCTCCACTATCGCCACAGGGTCAAAGGTGCGCAGCCGCCAGCCAATCGTGAACAGCGCGAACGCCAGCACCATAATCGGCACGGGCAGCGTATACTGGTAGGCAATCGGATCGAACGGCTCGATATACAGCCCGCGCGGCTCCATAATGCGCACCTTCGCCCACAGCAGGACCCCCATCGCACACAGTACGCCCAGCACCCAGCCCAACGCAACGACCGTGATGGTCTCCATCGACACGCGCATCAGCAGCCCGCGCCGCGTGAACCCTATCGCCTGTAGCAGCCCGAACTCCACCAACCGCTGCTGAAAGTAGATGTTCGCCAATAGCCCCGTCATCGTCGCCAGCATCACCGCCACCACCGTGACCACGATCCCCGTGATAAAGTAGAGGTTGCGAAAGGCGCGGTGCGTCTCCTCTTGCAGTTCGGCGTAAGTCCACACGCGCGCCTGCGCCCCTTTGAGCGTCTCGCGTATCCACGCATCGAGGCGCGGCTGGTAGCGCGGCTCCGTCGCGAAAATCAGCAGGTTGCGCGTCGGCGGGAAAAAGTTGTCCCGAATGAACTCCAGCGAGCCAATCGCCAGCCAAGTGTCGCCCTGCAGCACGCCCACCACACGCACAGGCACAGGCGCGTACTGGTCAGGAATCAGCGGCGACAGCACCACATCGCCAAGCTTGAGGTTCTTGTTGCGCATCAACGGCTCCGACAGCACAACGCCCGCCTCGCCCGGCAGGGGGTAGCGACCCTCGCGCAACACAAGCCGACAGCGCGCCGCCAGCGACTCCATCTGACCCTGCTCCAGCCCGAAAATCACAAACGGCATCTTGCCCACGATGGTCTCCGCGTTCATAAAACACACGACCGTCTCGTAGGACGCCGCGTAATACGGCGCGCGCTCTATCCGCTCCACCAACTCCTGCTTGAGTTTGTTCGAGCCGCGCGGGGTAATCGCCGCGAAGTAGCGGTTGTAGTCGTAGATCTTCAGAATCGTGCGGTCGATGGAGTTCAGCAGCGCGACCACGCTGGCGATGGTCAGCACCGCCAGCGCCAGCACCAGCGTCAGGGGCAGGCTTCTGCCCGGATTGCGCATCAGAAACAGCATCGGCGACAGCGGATGGCGTTTCGGCATAGCGTCCCATGAGGATACCCCGCCGCGCTGCTCCAAAATCCTTAGCCACGCTAACGATTGCGCGAACCCCCCACCCAAAAACCCCACCCGCACCCAAACTTCAACCAATACTCCAACTTCACACCCCAACCCGCTGAACTCAAACCAACTCAATCCCTTAGCCACGCTAAACTTCTGGCGAACCTCCCAACCCCTTGAACTCGGATCATATGTCTACCGACCTTCGCCAACCCCTTAGCCACGCTAAATAGTTGAACCTAACGCCACCACACACCCCACACCACCCCCAAAACGCTGCCCAATTTTGAACTCAAAACCACCCCCAAAAACGACCCACACCACCCCCGCTGCAAACCCCTACAAAAGTGGCGAACCTCCCCCGAATTCGCCCTTGAGTTCAAATCGCGTTGGGGTTCGCCACAACGGCTGAGTTCAAAATCGTTGGGAAATGTTAAGAAGCGCGTTGACCCCTTGACAAGGGGGGGGTGTGATGAGGTAGACTATACCGTAGCATTCACCCCCAAGGGTGGGTGCCCGTTGAAACACCGACCAGATCAGCCGGCAACACGCGGGGGCTATAAGGCGGCATGTAGCATTCACCCCCAAGGGTGGGTGCCCGTTGAAACCCTCGAGCACCGTTTTAGCAAGGTTATCGGCATCCCCAAAGCCACGCGAGTAGCATTCACCCCCAAGGGTGGGTGCCCGTTGAAACCCCAGTTGCGCTGCACTACTCGGACAGCTTGGAGACCTACATGCAAGTAGCATTCACCCCCAAGGGTGGGTGCCCGTTGAAACCTACGCGCCCGTAGTAGAGAGATCACGTGGGGGTTTTTGAGTAGCATTCACCCCCAAGGGTGGGTGCCCGTTGAAACTCCCCTGCCGCCGCCGCCTAGCGGGCGCGGGGCGACAACAGGTAGCATTCACCCCCAAGGGTGGGTGCGTGGCGGACGAATGGTTGTGGCGACGCACAGCAAGCAGGGCACGGCGTGCCGTGCCCTGCTACAACGCCACGCCATTCACCCCCAAGGGTGAGTGCTTGTTGGGATTGGGCGGGACAGTGGGGCGAACAGCCGTTCGCCCCTACAGGGGTATGTTCACTGCAAGGGTGGTAGGTATTGGAGCCGACGCTGTGCCTGTGGGGGATACGGCGCGCCGTGCCCCCCACGCCTGTCGAAATCGCGTACGCGCCCGCATCGGGCACAATCGCGTACTTGATGCCCGCGCCCTGATCCAGTTGCTCGAAGACGGCGACAATCTCGCGCAGGGGGTACACGCCTGTAATCAGCCGTTCGACAGGCAGTTGCCCGTGGCGCAGGCGTTCCAGTGCGGTGTGGGCGTCCTGCGTGGTGAAGTGGAAGCTGCCCAGAATCGTGAGTTCGTCGTAGTGCCAGCGTTCGGCGAGCACCGAGACGGTTTCGCCCTTTGCCAGCCCGCTATACAGCAGCACCTTGCCGCCGGGCGCGGCGAGGTTGGGGGCGAGTTCCCAGATGGCTTTCGCGCCTGTGGCTTCCACAACCACATCTGCGCCGCCGTCGGTGAGCCGAAGCGCCTGCGCCTGCCAGTCGGCGTCGTCGCTTGCCTGTATGATGTGCTGGGCGCCGAGGGCGCGGGCGAGTTCGAGCCGTTCCGCGCGCCTGCCGACCACGACCGTCTCGCAGCCGCGCGCCTGCGCTTCCATTAGGTGCAGGTAGCCCATCGCGCCCGTGCCCACGATGCACACCCGCTTGCCGGGCAGCGGCTCCAGTTGCCGCCATGCGTGGATGACGCACGCCAGCGGCTCCACGAACGCCCCCTGCAGGTCGCTCAGCCCCTGCAACTGGAACACATGCTGGGCGGCGACCCGCGCGTTGATGCGCAGGTACTCGGCGTAGGTTCCCAGCACGACGGCGTCGAACAGGCGGCGGCACAGGTTGGGGCGTCCGCGCTGGCAGAGGGGGCACGCGCCGCAGGGGGCGGTCGGCAGCCAAGTCACGCGCTGCCCGACCTGCAGGTGCGACACCCCGTCGCCGACGGCGACCACCTCGCCCGCGCCCTCGTGCCCGAACAGCCCGAACGGCAACTTCGCATGCCCGCGCCGATAGGTCTTGAGATCCGTGCCGCAGGTGAGCGCGACCCGCACGCGCACGACCACCTCGCCCGCATCGGGTACGGGGATGGGCGCGTCCTGCAACCGCAACGCACGCGGGGCGTCCAGCCATGCTTGAAGCACGCCAAAAGTGTACCCCCGCCGTAAGGTTCCCCCTGCAAGCAAGGGGAACCGTGAAGAGGTGTACCTGCTCTGTGAAATCGGGTACAATCTGAGTGGTGAGACCTATGGACACGCGCGTTCAAGAGATTGTGCTGCGCGACTCCTCCACACCCGCGATTCCGAATCTGGAGATGGGCGGGAATGTGCTGGTGACGCGCTTGGACGAGATTGTGAACTGGGCGCGGCGCAACAGCATCTTTCCGCTGACCTTCGGGCTGGCGTGCTGCGCGATTGAGATGATGTCGTCGGCGGCGTCGCGCTTCGATTTGGCGCGGTTCGGGATGGAGGTGTTCCGCGCCTCGCCGCGTCAGGCGGACTTGATGATTGTCGCGGGGCGCGTCAGCAAGAAGATGGCGCCCGTGCTGCGCCAGATTTACGACCAGATGCCCTCGCCCAAGTGGGTGGTCTCGATGGGCGCGTGCGCGTCCTGCGGGGGGATTTTCAACAACTACGCGATTGTGCAGGGCGTCGACCAGATTGTGCCTGTCGATGTCTATGTGCCAGGCTGTCCCCCGTCGCCTGACGCGCTGATTTACGCGCTGATTAAGTTGCAGCAGAAGATTCGCACGCAGCGGCTGGGGATGCTGCTGGAACTGACCCCGCGCGCCGAGACGCCCGCGCTGGAGACAAGCGACGGGACCCGCGCGATTGAGGCAAGCGATGCACGCAAGTAGCGATGATTGGATGGCGCAAGCCAAACGCGACCTTGAAGGCGCGGAGTGGGCGATCCGAGGGGGCTACTATGAGTGGGCGTGCTTTATGTGCCAGCAAGCCGCCGAGAAGGCGCTCAAAGCCGTCTATGTGGAGCGTGGCGCGGATGCGTGGGGACACTCGATACGACACTTGCTGCGCGGGCTCCAAGCCGAGATTGACCCTGCCGAATATCCCCACCTCGACGACTGCGCCCGCGAGTTGGATACCTACTACATCCCGACGCGCTATCCTGACACCCAAAATGGAGGTGTTCCGTATGAGACCTACCAGTCAGCCGACGCGAATCGCGCCCTCGCTTGTGCGCAAAGAATGCTACGGCTCTGTGACGATTTACTGGCTGGATCGTGAGGCGGCACGCCAGCAGGTGCGTGCGGCGGCGCAGCAGTTGGTCGAGGCGCGCCCCGAAGTGGTCGCCGTCTACCTGTTCGGCTCGCTGGCGACCAACAAAGCGACCCCGCGCAGCGACGCCGACATCCTAATCGTGCTGCGCACAAGCGACCAACCCGTCTGGTTCAAACGCGCCTACGACTACTTCCCCTACTTCGACGCGGTGGAGATGCCCACCGAACTGTTCTGCTACACGCTCGACGAGTTGCCGCGCAAAGCTGTCGCGCGGCACGCCCTGCAGTACGCCATTCTTATGGCAGGAAGCGAAATCCGCAACGAGGTGCCCGTATGAATATCGTGCGTGATGTGCTCAAACCTATCGGCAAGGGTCTGAAAATCACGATGCGCCACTTTCTGGAGCCGAAAGACACGGTCTCCTACCCCGAACAGCGCAAGGAGCAGTTCGCCCGCACGCGCTGGAAGCATGTGCTGCTGCGCTACGAGAACGGGCTGGAGCGGTGCATCGGCTGTTCGCTGTGCGCGGGGGCGTGCCCTGTGCGCTGTATCTATGTGGAGGCGGCTGACAACACCGACACCGAACGCTACTCGCCCGGCGAGCGGTACGCCAAGCGGTACGAGATTAACCTACTGCGCTGCATCTACTGCGGCTACTGCCAAGACGCCTGCCCAACGGGCGCCATCGTGCTGCGCGAAGACTACGAACTGGCGGACTACACACGCGAGTCGTTTATCGCCACCAAAGAGATGCTGCTGGAGCCGTTGCCCGTGCGCGACGAGGTCGCCGAAGGCGTGAAGTAAGGGTCGGCGGCGCAGTCGCCTCCAGCGGAAACGGGCAGGAATCTGACGCGCCTGCGCGAATTCGGGGGCTATGTCCGCCTTCAAAATCGGCATCAACCGCTGGACACTGCCCGCCAACTGGGATGTCAAAACCTGCCTGCGCGTCGCCAAAGAGTCGGGCTTCGACGCGATTGAGTTCAACATGGACCTCGAGGGCGCGCTCAGCCCGGCGACCAGCGATGCGGACGCGCAGCAAATCCGCCGCGACGCCGACGCGATGGGCGTTGCACTGAGTTCGCTCTCCACAGGCGTCTACTGGCAGAAGCCGTTCACGCACCCCGACCCGCAACTGCGCGCCGAGTCGCTGGAGTTGTGCCGCCAGCAGTTGCGGCTGGCGCAGGCGTTGGGCGTGGATGCGATTCTGGTCGTGCCTGGGGTGGTGACGCCCGATGTGCCCTACGATGTCGCCTACGAACGCGCCCGCGACGCCCTGCAACAGTTGGCGCCCGAAGCCGAACGGCGCAAGGTCGCCATCGCCATCGAAAATGTGTGGAACCGATTCCTGCTCAGCCCGCTGGAGGTGCGCGACCTGATAGACCGCCTCGGCAGCCCGTATGTCGGCGTCTACTTCGACGCGGGCAACATTCTGGCGTATGGCTACCCGCAGCACTGGATTGCGATTCTGGGCGCGCGCATCAAGCGGGTGCATGTGAAGGACTTTCGGGGCGACATTGGCAACATTCAGGGCTTTGCGAACCCGTTGCAGGGCGATGTGCCGTGGCTGGCGGTGCGGAGCGCGCTGGAGTCGGTCGGCTATCGGGGCTACATCACGGCGGAGGTTGGGGGCTATCGGCTGTTCCCCGAACTGGGGCTGCGCCACATCGCCGACGCGCTGCGCGCCGTGTTCCAGAGTTAGGGGGTTTGGGGACGCCCTCATGACCTCCTGATAGGGGTACACCGTTTGGGTTCACCGCATGCGGAACGGACGCGCGTTCTTCGCCCTCACCCCCAGCCCCTCTCCCACGCTGTGGGAGAGGGGTGTAGGGGCGCACGGCGGTGCGCCCTGCTTTGGAGTGCTGAAGCGTTAGCTTCAGCATCAGGCGGAAGCGAAGCTTCCGCACTCCACAATCCCCCTCGCCCGCTCGCGGGAGGGGGGGACACAGGGAGTAAGGGGCTAAGAGGCTCTCATCACTCCTCGTGCCCTTCGTACTTCTCCTTGAGGGCTTGCACGACGGCAGGGTCGGCGAGGGTGGTCGTGTCGCCCAGCGCGCGCCCCTCCGCAATATCGCGCAGCAGGCGGCGCATAATCTTGCCGCTGCGCGTCTTGGGCAGGTCGGCGGTGAAGAATATCTGGTCGGGTCGGGCAATCGCGCCGATTTTCTGCGCCACATGCTGCTTGAGGGCGTCCTTGAGGCTCTCGTCGGCGGGGTAGCCCTCTTTGACAATCACGAACGCCGCGACGCCCTGCCCCTTGATCTCATGGTGGACGCCGATTACTGCCGCCTCCGCTACGGCAGGGTGATCCACCAGTGCGCTCTCCACTTCCATCGTGCTGAGGCGGTGCCCCGACACATTAATTACATCGTCCACGCGCCCCAGCAGCCAGAAGTAGCCGTCGTCGTCTTGGCGTGCGCCGTCGCCCGTGAAGTATAGCCCGTCGTACTTGCTCCAGTAGGTCTGGATGAAGCGTTCGGGGTCGCCCCACAGCCCGCGCGTCATCGACGGCCACGGGCGCGTAATCACCAAGTAGCCGCCCTGATTTGCGCCCACAGGCTCGCCCTTGTCGTTCAGGATGGCAGCGAAGACGCCCGGAAACGGCTTGGTCGCCGAGCCGGGCTTCGTGGCGACGATGCCTGGCAGCGGGGTAATCATAATCGCGCCCGTTTCGGTCTGCCACCAAGTGTCCACAATCGGGCAGCGTCCGCCGCCGATATGCTCGTGGTACCACATCCACGCTTCGGGGTTAATCGGCTCGCCGACCGACCCCAGCAGGCGCAGGCTGCTCAGGTCGTGCTTGCGCGGGTACTGCTCGCCCCACTTCATGAACGCGCGAATGGCGGTCGGCGCGGTATACAGAATCGTCGCGCGATACTTCTCCACAATCGCCCAGAATCGGTCGCGGTCGGGGTAGTCGGGCGCGCCTTCGTACATAATGCAGGTCGCCCCGTTCGACAGCGGTCCGTACACCAGATAACTGTGCCCCGTCACCCAGCCGACATCGGCGGTACACCAAAACACATCCTCGTCCTTGAGGTCGAACACCCACTTGGCGGTCAGCGTCACGCCCGTCATATAGCCGCCTGTGGTGTGCATAATCCCCTTGGGCTTGCCCGTCGAGCCAGAGGTATACAGCAGGTACAGCAGGTCTTCGCTGTCCATCGGTTCGGCGGGGCAGGTCAGTGGGGCGTTGTGCATCAGTTCGTGCCACCACAGGTCGCGTCCGTCTTGCATGTTCACGGTGTAGTCGCCGCCGATGCGCTGGTAGACGATGACCTTCTGCACCGAGTCGGTCTGGCGCAGGGCGTCGTCGGCGTTGCGTTTGAGGGGCACGATGCTGCCGCGTCGCCAGCCGCCGTCGGCGGTGATGAGCACCTTCGCCTGCGCGTCGCGGATGCGGTCTGCCAGCGCGTCCGCGCTGAAGCCGCCGAACACCACCGAGTGCGGCGCGCCAATCCGCGCACACGCCAGCATCGCAATCGCCGCTTCGGGAATCAGCGGCATGTAGATGCACACGCGGTCGCCTTTCTGTACCCCCAGCGACTTGAGGACATTCGCGAACTTTTGGACTTCACGGTGCAGGTCGCCGTAGGTCAGCACGCGCTCGTCGCCAGGCTCACCTTCCCAAATCAGCGCCGCTTTAGTGCGCCGCCAAGTCTGCGCGTGGCGGTCAACGCAGTTGTAGCACGCATTCAGTTTGCCCCCGATGAACCACTTCGCGTAGGGCGGGTTCCACTCCAGCACCGTGTGCCACTTTTCGAACCAGTGCAGGCACTGCTCGGCGTGTTTTGCCCAGAACGCTTCGTAGTCCCGCGCCGCCTCGTCGTACACGGCGGGATCGCTGATGTTCGCCTGCTTCACAAACTCGTCCGAGGGCGGGAACACCCGCGTCTCTTGCAACAGTGCATCAATCGCCGTCGGTTGCATCGCATCGCCTCCTTCAGATGGGGGGATTCGGCAGGGCACGGCTCCTTCCTGCCGGCGTGCTGTGTTGCTTTCACCCCCTTTGCCTCCTCTACTGCGCGGCGGGCGAGGGGGGATTATGGAGTGCGGAAGCGAAACTTCCGCCCCGCTGAAGCTGCGCTTCAGCACTCCAAACGGGCCAGCGTGCTGTCACCCCTCTCCCACAGCGTGGGAGAGGGGCTGGGGGTGAGGGCAGATCGGAGTTATATCAATCGCGCGTTCAGAGTTCATCGCGACAGAGCAGGACGGTACAGCAGCAGCCGCAGCCCGTTCAGCACGACCAGCAGCGTGCTGCCCTCGTGCCCGACGACGCCGAGGGGCAGGCGCAGGTTGGCGACGAAGGTCAGGATCACCAGCGCGACAATCACGCCCGTCGCGAAGAGGAGGTTCTGCTTCAGGATGCGCATCGCCTGCCGACTGAGCGCGAGCGCGTAAGGCAGGTTGCTTAGATCGTTGCCGACGAGCGCGACATCGGCGGTTTCGAGGGCGACATCGGTGCCTGCGCCCATCGCGACGCCGACTTCCGCTGCGGCGAGCGCGGGCGCGTCGTTTACCCCGTCGCCGACCATCGCCACCGCGCCGTACTCCGCGTTCAGTTGGCGCAGCGCGTCCAGTTTCTCGTCGGGCAGCAGGTCGGCGTAGATGCGCTTGATGCCCGTCTGCTGGGCGACGGCGCGGGCGATTGGCTCCGCGTCGCCCGTGAGCATGGCGATGCAGGGGATGTCCAACGCGCGCAGTTGGGCGACCGCCCCCGCCGCTTCGGGACGCACCCTGTCTGCCGCCGCGGCGACGGCCAGGAACCGCCCGCCGACCCAGACCACCATCGCCGTCTTGCCCGCCTGACGGAGCGACTGCACCGCCTGCACCGCCGCGTCAGGCATCGGGAGGTCTTCGAACAGGCGCAGGTTGCCGATGCGCGCTTCGGAGCCGTCTGCAAGCGTGGCAACGATACCCTTGCCAGGCAGGGCTTCCACGCGCGACACAGGGCGCGGGGTGTAGCCGCGCGCCGAAGCCGCCTCCAGCAGCGCACGCGCCAGCGGATGCTCCGAACGCGACTCCACATCGGCAATCGCCTGCCACGCCTCTGGCTCGGACGCGCCTGCCATCAGCACGAGGTCGGTGAACGCCAGTTTGCCCTCCGTGAGCGTGCCCGTCTTGTCGATAGCGAGCGCGCGGACGCCCGCCAAGCGTTCAATCGGCTCGCCGCCTTTGAACAAAATGCCCCGCCGCGCGGCGTTGGCGATTGCGCTCAGCAGCGTTGCGGGCGTGCTAATGACCAGCGCGCAGGGCGAGGCGACCACCAGCAGCGTCATGGCGCGGTAGAAAGCGTCGGGGAAACTCCAGCCGATAAGCGGCAGCCCCAGCGCGACCGCCGCCGCGCCGCCGATTACCGCCAGCGCGTACCGCTGCTCGAACCGCTCCAGCCAGCGCTGCGTGCGCGCCTTCTGCTCTTGCGCCTGCTCCACCAACTGCAGGATGCGCTGCAGCAGCGTCTCGGCAGCGGGGGCGCGCACTTCGATCTCCAGCGTGCCGTTGCCGTTCACCGTGCCCGCAAACACGGGGTCGCCGACGGTCTTGTAGACGGGCACGCTCTCGCCCGTAATCGGCGACTGGTCGACATGCGACTCGCCCAGCACGACCACGCCGTCGGTCGGGATGCGCTCGCCAGGGCGGGTCAGCACGCGGTCGCCGACTTGCAGGTCTTCCACAGGCACAGTCTCGGTTCCTGTGGGGGTGATTCGCGTGGCGGTGTCGGGCTGGAGCGTCATCAGGGCGCGCACGGCGTTGCGGCTGCGGGCGAGCGCGTAGCTCTGCAGCGTGTTGGACAGCGAGAACAAAAACAGCAGCGTCGCGCCTTCGGGCGCCTCGCCGACCATCGCCGCGCCAATCGCCGCCGCAATCATCAGGAAGTTCACATCGAGCCGCCGCTCCTTGAGGGTTTGGTAGCCGTCCAGCACGCCGAAGTAGCCGCCTGCGAGGTAGGCGACGGCGTAGGCGAAGTTCGCCAGCGTCGCCTGCTCGCCCCAGCGCAGCAGCCCGCCTGCGACAATCATCAGCAGCGTCAGCGCAGCCAGTATCGGCTCCCAGAAGGCGCGACTGCGCCAGCGCGGGACGGGTCGCTCCAGCGCCTTGACCCGTCGCAGGATGCGGTCGGTCGGCTCGGCGGGGGCGTGTTCCTGCTCGACGGTCAGCGTCTCGCCGTCGAAGTGGGCGCGGTAGACGACGCCGTTGAGTTGCCAGCGTTTGCCGTGCTGGGCGACGCTGGGGCACGCGGCGCACACGCCCGATTCGGGATTGCGCAGGCTACAATCGGGCGCGCGCACGCCCAACTCGCGCAGCAACGGCTCGACGGCTTGACGCGCCGACTCGGGGCTGAGGCGTTCAGGGTCGTACTCCACCTCCACGGTGTCGTCGCGATAGCGGTAGCGCACGCGCCGCAGCCCCCGATTCGCCAGCGCGACCTTCGCCATCTCGTCGACGCACGAGTCGGCTTCGGCGAGCCGCTTGCGTACATAGCGCACGATGCCCATTACGCGCTCTCCTTGCCGTTGCGCTGCGCCGCGCGGCAGTCGGGGCACAGCCCGTAATACACAATCCGCGCGCCCTGCACCTCGTAGCCCGAACGCTGCTCCACGATGTGCTGAATCTCATGCACCAGCCGCTCGTCGAAGTCCACCACGCGATGGCAGCGCACGCACACGAGGTTGATATGCGGCGTCAGGTCGGCGTCGAAGTGCTCCGCGCCGTCGCCCGCGTCGCCCAGCGCATGCACCAGTCCCATCGATTTTAGCACATGCAGCGTCTTGTAGACCGTCGCCAAACTCAGCGTGGGGAACTGGGGCAGCAGTTGGTGGTAGATCATCATCGCCGTCGGGTGGTCTTTGCTCTCTGCCAGCACTTGGCAGATAGCCACGCGCTGTGGGGTCAGCCGCAGCCCCGCTTGCTTCAGCCCGATGATTAGTCGGTTCATCATCGCCTCCTATGGAAAATGGTTCTCTGAAGCGAATTATACTCTACAAGGCAGGCGCGTGTCAAGGGGGCGGCTTGAGGTATCCTACCCACTCGATGGCGGAGCGCGTGTTGTTGGGCGATGGGCAGCCGCTGCTGATACGCGAGGCGCAGGTGCGCGAGGTTCTCACGATGCCCCGCGCGATTGACGCGCTGGAGGCGGCGTTCCGCGACTGGGCGCACGGCAGGGCGACGAACCAGCCGCGTCAGCGCGTCTACACCCCGCAGGGCGCGCTGCACCTGATGGGCGCGGCGTGGCACAGCAAGGGCTACATCGGCTACAAGGCGTACTTCTCGTTCCCGACAGGCACGCGCTTCCATATCGTGCTGGCGTCGGCGCACACGGGCGAGTTGTTGGCGCTGCTGGAGGCGGACTGGCTGGGTCGGGTTCGCACGGGCGCGGCGTCGGGGCTGGCGACGAAGTACCTCGCGCGCGAGGACGCGGCGACGGTCGCGATTCTGGGCGCGGGCGCGCAGGCGGAGACGCAACTGCAGGCGGTGTGCGCCGTGCGCCCCATCCAGCAGGCGCTCGTGTTCAGCCGCACGCCCGAAACGCGCGCCGCCTTCGCCGAACGGATGACCGCCCAACTTGGCGTCCCCATCCAGCCCGCCGAGAGCGTCGAACAGGCGGTCGCCGAAGCCGATGTGATTTGCACGATTACCAGCGCGCGGGAGCCGATTTTGCAAGGCGCGCTGCTGAAGCCCGGCATGCACCTCAACGCGGCGGGGGCAAACGCGCTGGCAAGGCGCGAACTGGACACCTTCGCCGTCGGGCGATGTGAACGCATCTTCGTGGACGACCCCGCCCAAGCGCGCACGGAAGCCGCCGAACTCATCGTGCCCATCGAACTGCGCAAACTGAGTTGGGAGCGCGTGCATCCGCTGGCGCATCTGGTGGGCGGACTGCTGCCCCCGCGCCAGTCGCCCGAAGAGATCACGCTGTTCAAGTCGCTGGGGATTGCGCTGGAAGATGTCGCCGCGGCGGCTGTGGTCTATGAGTCGCTGCGCGAATGAACCTGCACAAACCTCGCGCGTCTATCAGCCTTGAAACCGACGCCGCCGACGCGGTGTAGGCTATAATAGACGCACAGGGGGTAATTATGCAGGAACGCAAACAGCAGGGCGCGCCGCTCTGTGAGCGCGCCGCGGGCGAGTTCTGGGCGGCGGAGATGTCGCGCCGACAGTTTCTACGCGCGGGCTTGACGCTGGTCGCGGTCGGGTTGGCTGCGCCGCCGTGGCTGGCGCACATCGCGCACGCCGACGCGCAACGCCTCCGCAAGGGGGAACAGTTGCCCAACGACCATATCCTCGTCGTGCTGCAACTCACGGGCGGCAACGACGGGCTGAACACGATTGTCCCGTACCGCGACGAGTTGTATTACCGCGCGCGCCCGACGCTGGCGGTACCCGAATCGCAGGTCGTGCCGCTGGACGAGCGGCTGGGGCTGCACCCCGCGCTTGAGCCGCTGAAGGCGTTGTACGACCAGCGCGCGCTGGCAATCCTGCAGAATGTCGGCTACCCGAACCCGAATCGGTCGCACTTCCGCTCGATGGAGATTTGGCAGACCGCCGACCCCGACGGCTACAGTCGCTACGGCTGGCTGGGCAAGTATCTGGACACGCTGACCGACGCGGCGGCGAACCCCGTGATGGCGATTAGTTTCACGCAGGAGTTGCCCCTCGCGCTGCACAGCAAGCGGGCGCAAGTGCCGTGCTTCGCGAGCCTTGCCGACCTGCAGATGATGACGCGCGACCCCGAACTGGAGAACACCCTCAAGAGCCTCGCCGAGGCGGACGAGCGCAAGATGGACAGCCCCGCTACTGTCGTGCGCCAGTCGACGCGCACTGCGCTGCAGGCGATGGAGTACCTGCGCGAGCGCGTGCGCAACTACCAGTCGCAGGCGCAGTACGGCAACGACCCGTTCGCGCGCGGGCTGCAGCAGGCGGCGCAGATGATCGCCACCGCGCCCCACACGCGCGTGCTGTATGTGTCGGTGAACGGCTTCGACACCCACGCGGGTCAGGCGACCACGCACCAGCGGCTGCTGAGCCAGTTCGCAGGGGCGGTGCGCGCCTTCTACAGCGAGTTGCAGACGCTGGGCAAAGCCGACAAGACGCTGCTGATGGTCTTCTCCGAGTTCGGCAGGCGCGTGAACGAAAACGGCAGTCTGGGCACCGATCACGGGGCTGCCGCGCCGATGTTCCTGATTGGCGGGCGCGTCAAGGGCGGACTGCACGGCGACCCGCCCGATTTGCGCAACCTCGATGGCAACAACGACCTGCGCATGCAACTCGACTTTCGGCGCGTGTACGCCACCGTGCTGGCGTGGCTGGGCGGCGACCCCGAAGCCGTGCTGGGCAAAGGGTTCGCGCCCATACCCGTAGTCTGACGCCAACTGCGCGTGTGCCCAAGCGGGGGCGTGTATGGAGTGCGGAAGCGCAGCTTCCGCCCGACGCTGCCGCGAACGGCACGCGAAACTATGGAGTGCGGAAGCGCAGCTTCCGCCCACGCTGAAGCTGACGCTTCAGCACTCCAAAAGCACTGGCGTGTTCCCCCCTCGCCCGCCTGCAGGAGAGGGGGGCAGCGGGGAGGGCGAAAACGCCCAATTGGTATACTTCTTATATGCCCAGCAACGCCCTCTACTACGGCGACAATCTGGAGGTGATGCGCAAGTACCTGCCCGACGAGGGCATCGACCTCGTCTACCTCGACCCGCCCTTCAACAGCAACCGCGACTACAACCTGCTGTTTCGGGAGCAGTCGGGCGAACCCGCGCAGGGGCAAATCAAAGCCTTCACCGACACTTGGCAGTGGAGCGAACGCGCCTACGACGAGTTCTGCCAGACCTGCCCCAAGCCCGCGCTGGTAGAGTTAGTGCAGGGGTTCGTGCGCACGCTGGGGCGGAACGACCTAACGGCATACTTGGTGATGATGGCGCCGCGTTTGGTGGAGTTGCATCGCGTGCTGAAGCCGACAGGCAGTCTGTATCTACACTGCGACTCGACGGCGAGCCACTACTTGAAGGTGATGCTGGATGTGATTTTCGGGGCGCGCAACTTTCGGAACGAGATTGTGTGGGTGCGCGACCCCGCAGGCAAAGGCGGCAAGCGCGTCAGCCGCCAGTGGCCCCGCAACATCGATGTGCTGCTGTTCTACACAAAATCCGATACCTACGCCTTCCACCAGCAGTACCTCCCGCTAACCGAAGAGCAGAAGCAAGCCTACCGCTACGAAGATGCGCGGGGACGCTACAAGGCGGTTCAGCGCGGCAACTACAGCGACGAAATGTTGGAACGGTTCCGTGCTGAGGGGCGTATCCACATCTCCAGCACGGGCAAGGAGTACCTGAAATACTGTCTTGATGAGGTGCGGGCGACCGTCGGCAGCGTCTGGGACGACATCCCAGGCTTCGGCACGCGCACGGCGGCGGCGGAACTACTCGGCTACCCGACCCAGAAGCCCCTTGCGCTGCTGGAGCGCATCATCCAAGCCTCCAGCAACGAGGGCGACACCGTGCTTGACCCGTTCTGCGGCTGCGGCACGGCCATGTCGCCGCCCACAAACTCAACCGACGCTGGATCGGCATCGACATCACCCACCTCGCGATTGCCCTCATCAAGTACCGCCTCAGCGATATGTTCGACCTCGCCGAAGGCAAAGACTACCGCGTCGTCGGCGAGCCGACCAGCGTAGAAGACGCCCGCGCCCTCGCCCAGCACGACCGCGACGAGTTCCAGAAGTGGGCGATCGGTCTCATCCCGCGCGCCCGCCCCTACCAAGACAAAAAGGGCAAGGACACGGGCATCGACGGCGTGCTGTTTTTCAAGGACGACCTGAAAGACCCCAAGCGCGCGCTGATACAGGTCAAGAGCGGCAGGGTGAGCGTGAAGGACATCCGAGACTTTCGGGGCGTGTTGGAGCGCGAGGGGGCGACTTTGGGGCTGTTCGTGACTTTGGAGCCGCCGACGCGGGATATGGTTCAGGAGGCGGCGCAGGCGGGGGGTTACACGACGCCGTTGGGCAACTTGCGCATCCCGCGCCTGCAGATTCGCACGGTGGAGGCGTTGCTTGGGGGCGAGGGGTTCGCGATTCCGAGCGCGGCGTTGCTGATGGGCGTGGCGCAGGCAGAGCGCGTCGCAGCCACAAGCGAGCAAAAGGCGTTGGAGATGTAGGGCGTCGATGAATCCTTTTCCCACCTTCCTGACTCTAACTCTCATGGAGGTAATGCATATGCAGACCTACACAGCAGTAGGAGCGGCGCCGACTAAGGCGCGAGAGACCTATCGGCATCGTGTCGCGATTATCGGCGGCGGCACGGCGGGCATCACCGTCGCGGCGCAGTTGGCGCGGCGGGGGATCCACGATGTCGCCCTGATTGAACCTTCGCCGAAGCACTACTACCAGCCGTTGTGGACGCTTGTGGGGGCTGGCGTCGCCAAGGCCGAGCAGAGCGTGCGGGACGAGGCGCGCTTCATCCCCAAAGGCGTGCGTTGGGTGCAAGACTACGCCGTCGAAATCGACCCCGAACAGCAACTCATCTGCACCCGCGACGGAACCCGCGTGCAGTACGACTTCCTCGTGGTCGCGCCAGGCGTGGAATCGGACTGGGACAAAATTCAGGGTGCCCACGAGACGCTGGGGCGCAACGGCGTCTCCACCAACTACGGCTACGACCTTGCGCCCAAGACTTGGGAGTTCATTCAGCAGACGCGCGAAGGCGTCGCGCTGTTTACCATGCCCAACACCGCCGAGCCGGGCTACACGATCAAGTGCGGCGGCGCGCCCCAGAAAATCGCCTACATGGCGGCAGACTACTTCCGTATCCACAACCGTCCCGTGAAGGTCATCTACGCCACCGCAGGCGGCGTGCTGTTCGGCGTGCCAGAGTTTTGCAGGGTGCTGGAGCAAGTGTGCGAGCGGTACGGCATCGAGGTGCTGACGAAGCACGAACTGGTTGCCGTTGACCCCGTGCGCAAGGAGGCGACCTTTGCACTCAAAGATAAGCCTGGCGAGACCAAGACCATCGCCTTCGATATGCTGCACATTGGTCCGCCGCAGCGCGCCGCGTCAATCGTGCGCGAATCGCCGCTGGCGCACCGCGAGGGGCAGATGGTCGGCTTCACGAAGGTGGACATCCACACCCTGCAGAGCCCTGACTACCCGAATGTGTTCGGGCTGGGCGACGCGGCAGGCTTGCCTGTGTCGCGCACAGGCGCAGCCGTGCGCAAGCAAGCGCCCGTGCTCATCAACAACATGCTCAAGGTCATGCAGGGCAAGGAACCCGACAAACGCTACAACGGCTACACTTCCTGCCCGCTGGTGACCGCTTACGGGCGCATGGTGCTGGCGGAGTTCGATTACGACAACACGCCCACGCCCACAATCCCGTTTATCAACACGCAGAAAGAGCGGTTCGACATGTGGCTGCTCAAGAAGTACGGGCTGCCGTTTATGTATTGGAACCTGATGCTGCGTGGGCTGGCGTAGCACGAGGTGCGACGATGCAGCGTTTAGGGCTATTTGTGGGCACAATCGGGCTATTGCTGGCTGTGAGTGTGGGTCAGCAGGCGTCGGAAGCGGCGTTGCGCGAGCGGGCGCGCGCTGCTTCCGACGCTCTGCTGCAGCGACTGCTGGGACGGCTCAATCAAGAGTACCAGGCAGGCGGCGCGCAGCGCGGCGCGCAGGTCTGCGCCCAAGTAGCGCAGTCGCTCACACGCCAAATCGCGGCGGAGCAAAATGTCCAAATCCGCCGCGTCTCGCTCAAGAACCGCAACCCGCGCAACGCGCCCGATGCATGGGAGCGACAGGTGCTACAACGCTGGGAACGCGACCTGCAAGCGGGCAAGCCAATTGGCGAAACGGGGCAGTGGCGCACCGAGCGCGGACAGCGTGTCTACCGCTATATGCGACCGATTACGATTGCCATGCCGCTCTGCTTGGAGTGCCACGGCGACCCGAAGACCATCACGCCTGAGGTGCGTCGCATTATCCGTCAAAACTACCCCAACGACAAAGCCACAGGCTACAAACTGGGCGATTTGCGCGGCGCGTTCTCAATAACCCTTACACCGAAGGAGATGCAACGATGATCTTCCGACAAATCTACGAGGATGGCTTGGCGCAGGCGTCCTACTTTTTCGGATGCCCTGCGACGGGGGAAGCGATGGTGATTGACCCCCGACGCGATATCGATATCTACCTGCAGTTGGCGCAAGAGACGAACCTGAAGATTGTCGCGGTCGGTGAGACGCACATCCACGCCGACTTTTTGTCGGGCGCGCGCGAGTTGGCGCATGCCACAGGCGCGACGCTCTACCTCTCCGACGAAGGCGACGAGAACTGGAAGTACCGCGGGCTGGAGGGCTTCAAGGCGCGTCTGCTCAAAGACGGCGACGAGTGGACAATCGGCAACATCCGCGTGCGCGCCGTCCACACGCCCGGACACACCCCCGAACACATCACCTTCCTGCTCTACGACGGCAAAGAGGCGACCGACCCGATCATCGCCATCACGGGCGACTTCATCTTCGTGGGCGATTTGGGTCGCTCCGACCTGCTGGAGGAGGCAGCGGGCATCAAGGGTACGGCGGAGCCAGGCGCACGCAAACTGTACCAGAGCCTCGTGCGCTTTATCGAGCAGCCCGACTACCTGCAGATTTGGCCTGGACACGGCGCGGGCTCGGCGTGCGGCAAGGCGCTGGGCGCGCTGCCCGCAACCACGCTCGGCTACGAGAAGCGGCATGCGTGGTGGGCGCGCGCAGTCGCCAACTACAACGAGGAGCAGTTCGTCAAGGATCTGCTGGCAGACCAGCCCGAACCGCCGACCTACTTCGCCGTGATGAAGCGGCTCAACCGCGACGGGATGCCAATTCTGGGCAAGTTGCCCGAGCCGCCCCGCCTGACGCCCGAAGCGTTCCAAAACGCGCTGCAGGAAGGCGCAGTGCTGGTGGACACGCGCGATAGGTTCGCCTTCGCGGGCGGGCACATCAGCGGCGCGATCAACATCCCTACAGGCAGTATGTTCTCCACTTGGGCGGGGTGGCTGCTGCCGTATGACAAGCCCCTGATCCTGCTCGCGCCCGCCGAACAGATCGAAACGCTCGTACGGCAACTCATCCGAGTCGGGCTGGATCATGTCATCGGATACATCCCGTCGTTGGAGGGCTACGCGCCCAGCGAACTCGAAATCGTGCCGCAGGTCACGGCGGAGCAGGCGCATCGGATGTGGCAGTCGGGCGAGGCGGTGATTCTGGATGTGCGCGGGCTATCCGAGTACCGCGAGGGGCATATCCCGAACGCGCTGCACATCCACGCGGGGCGCGTGGTGCAACAGGCGCACGCGATTCCCAAAGACCGCCCCGTGATTGTCCACTGCCTCGCGGGCGGACGCTCCAGTACGGCGATCAGCGCGCTGATGGCGCTCGGCTACCGCAACCTCCACAACCTCACAGGCGGCATCCTCGCGTGGCAGGAACACAACTTCCCCCTTGAGTCCAACTGAACGCACCTCTCCTTCCACCTCCCGCGGGACGGCTTGAGCTGTCCCGCGGTTTTTTTAGTCGTACAGCGCGTCCAAGTAGCGTTTGAGCACTTCGTCCACCACGCCGCGAAACGGCAGCGAGTTCGCCATGCCGTAGATCGGCGCCATCTCGCCCTTCTCGTCGGGGTGCGCCTTGACATACGCTACCGATTCACGCAGGTCGCTGAGGAACGCTTCGGCGACGCCCGATTGCGTATGGCGCACCGTCACGGCGAGGTGCAGCCCCGGCGGGCGTTGCAGCGCGTTCAATCGCCATCCGCGCTGGCGCATCTGATCCAGCACTTGGTAGATGTTGAGGCTCTCGTGCGCGCGGGTGAAGGCAATCAAAAACAGCGGCTCGCCCATCAGGCGCAGATCGGGAATCTGCTCGATGCCCTTGCGGATGGCGACGGCGGTCTCCATAATCTGTCGCGCGGCGTCCAAGTAGCCCTGCTTGCCGATGGCGACCATCGCCGCCCAGCCCGCCACGCTCAGCGCGCCAGGGCGACTGCCTGGCAGCGTCGGTGAGGCGTACAAGCCCCCCTGCCAGTCCGTGTAGGTGAAATACTGATACCGCCGCAGCGACCTGCCCCGATACAGCACCACCGACAGCCCTTTGGGGGTGTAGCCGTACTTGTGCGGGTCTACCGACATGGAGGTCACGCCCGCCACGCGGAAGTCAAACGGCGTCACGGGGTAGCCGAGCTGCTCGATAAACGGCAGGATGAACCCGCCCAAGCAGGCGTCCACATGCATGCCGATGCCGTACTGCTGGGCAATCGCCGCCATCTGCGGGATGGGGTCAATTGTGCCGTGCGGGTAGCTCGGCGCGGAGCCGACAATCGCAATCGTGTTGCGCGTGAGGGCGTCCTGAATCGGCTCCAGTTTCGCTTTGAAGTCGTCGCCGACGGGCGTGCGGATGAGTTTGACGCCGAACAGGTGCGCGGCTTTGTCGAAGGCGGGGTGTGCGGTTTCGGGGGCGATGACTTCGGGTTCGGTGATGCGTTTTTCGGCGCGCGCCCAGTCGCGATAGGTCTTCATCGCCAGCAGGATGCTCTCCGTGCCGCCAGAGGTCGTCGTGCCCACGACCTGCCCTTCAGGGTCGTCGGTGTCGGGCGCGTGCAGCAGGCGTGCGGTCATGCGCACGATTTCCGCCTCGAAGCGCACGGTGCTGGGGAACAGGTCGGCGTGCAGCGGGTTGCTCTGCGCGTGCAGGGCGTACACGCGGCTCAGAAACTCGCTCAGGTCAGGCTCGCCGTGGTAGACCGTGCCCGACACGCGCCCCTGCATCCATGGGGGCGATTCCTGCGTGCGCAGTTGCTGCAGCCAGTCCAGAATCTGCTCGCGTGGGACGCCCGCGTCGGGCAGTTCGTTGAAATCGGGCAGCGCGTCGAGTTTGGGGCGCATCTGCGCGCGCACCATCTGCTCCACTTGGGCGTACTCGGCTTCGAGCCGCTTTTGGACGGCGGGGATGCGCTGCGCGACCTTCTCCACCCCGCGCGCCGCCTGCTGCCACACCCGTTTGAGACCCATAGCGGTTGGATTGTACCCTGCTGGGGGTGTTCGGCGGGTATACTTGGTGGGGAGCGATGCACAGGAGCGGACTTTCGCCGAGTTTTTTGCGGGAATTGGCTTGGTGCGGATGGGTCTGGAGCAGGCGGGCTGGCGCGTTGTGTTCGCCAACGACATCGCGCCGCAGAAGTTCCAGATGTATCGGGGCTTTTTTCCAGACGCCGATGCGTATTACCGTGTGGGCGACATTTTCGAGATCGACGCGCATTCGGTTCCCCGCGCGACGCTGGCGACCTGCTCGTTCCCGTGTATCGACCTTTCGCTGGCGGGCAACATGCGCGGGTTGCAGGCGGGGGCGCACTCCAGCGCGTTTTGGGGCTTTGTGCGGGTGTTGCAGGCGCAGGGCGCCGACGCCCCGCCGATCCTGCTTGTGGAGAATGTGAACGGTTGGCTCTACTCGAACGGCGGGGACGATTCGGTGGGCTGGGCGGGCTTTTGGAGCGTCCGCGCGGGTTGCTGAGCGCGCGCCTGCGCGCGCTGTTGCTGGCGAACAAAGACCTGCGCTGGTTCGCGTTGCCGTTGCCCGACCCGCCCCCGCCCCTGCGCACAGGGCTGAGCCAGATTGTGGAGCCGCTGCCTGAAGACAGCCCGCGCTGGTGGAGCGAAGCGGAGACGCAGCGCCATGTGGCGATGATGAGCGAGTCGCATCGGCGCTATGTGGAGCAGTTGGCGCGCGGCAGCAGGTTCGCCTACCGCACTTTTTATCGGCGTCGGCGGTCGGCGGGTCAGCGCGCGGAGGTACGACGGGACGAGATTGCGGGCTGCTTGCGCACGGCGGTCGGCGGCAGCGGCAAGCAGTTTCTGATACGCGCGGGCGGCGGGCAAATCCGCATGCGCGCGATGACCCCGCGCGAGTACGCGCGGCTGCAGGGCGTGCCCGATCACTACCCTATCGACGCGCCCGACACCTACGCGCTTACGGCGTTCGGCGACGCGGTGTGCGTGCCCGTTATCCGATGGATCGCGCAGCACGCGCTGAACCCGCTGGTCGCAGGCGCGACGGCGCGCCCGACGACGCTGTTCGACGACGATGGCGGATAACCTTTCGCCCGAAGACCGTCGGCGCACGATGCAGGCGGTCAAGAGCAAGGCGACGCGCATCGAGCGCAAGTTGTGGTCGATGCTGGCGGGCATGCGCGTGCGCGGCTGGCGCAAAAACGCCGCCGACCTGCCTGGCGCGCCCGATGTCGCCTTCAACGAGCTACGCCTCGCCCTCTTCGTCGACGGCTGCTTCTGGCACGGCTGCCCCGTCTGCAAACGACCCCTACCCGCGACACGCCGCGACTACTGGCATCGAACGCGCCCGACGCTACAACCTGCAGCTGCAGCAGATGGGCTGGCGCGTGGCGCGGTTCTGGGAGCATGAACTCCTGCGCGACCCGCGCGCGGTGCGACGGCGACTGCGCGCGATTCTACGCACGAGGCGGCGCGCAATGAACCAGCAACAGATAGCACACACAACGCAGGAACGGCTCGAGGCGTGGCGACGCGCCTGCACACGGCGCGGGAAACTCTCGCGCAGCACCCTCGCGGCGGGCGTCGTCGCGCTGCACCAGTTGCGGCGCGCCGAGTCGCTGCCCGCCTCGCGCGAGACGCTCTTCCGCGCAGGCGGCGAACTCAAACAATCGCGCGGCAAAAGCCTGACGACGATTCTATCCGCTTACGGACTGACGACGGACTATCTCAAGGAGGTCACGACTCGCCAAGCGCACCAAGACGCGCAGCGGCTGCTGGAAGCGCTGGAGTGGGGCGCGCTGCTGACGCCGCTGACGCGCGATGACCGAGACGCCCTGCTGCGCCAGCTTATCGGCGCGCTTGTCCAACTCGCGCAGGCGCAGTTGCAGCAGCAAGCGGTGCGCGTGCGCGTGGACTGGCGTCAGTCGCCATGGGAATGGATGCGCCAGATCCTTGCCGCCGCGCGCGAGCGCGCGCCCGACGTCGTGGAACAGCACCTCATGGGCGCGAAACTCCAGACGCGCTTCCGCGACCTGCAGTTCCCTGCGCTGCCCGCACACGCCGCCGATGTCGCCACAGGACGCAAAGGCGACTTCGAATTGCCGACCGCTTCAGGCGGCGTTGTCCTGCATGTCACGGCGCACCCGACCAGCGCGCTCATCGAAAAGTGCCAAGAGAACCTGCGCCAACGCCTGCTGCCGATTATCCTCACACTGCGCGAAAAAGAGGCGCACGCGCTCGCGCTGGCGGAAGACAAGGGCGTCGCGCAGCAAATCGCCGTCGTGCCCATCGAGCATTTCGTGGCGACCAACCTCATCGAAATGGCGACGGAGCGCCAAATCCCGCTGGACGAGGCGCTCCGCGCGCTGCTCAACGCCTACAACCAGCGGGTAGAACTCGCGGAGACGAACCGCTCGTGCAGAATTGAACTCGAGTGAGCGCGCCCAACGCTCGCCACGACGCTCAGGTAAGGTATACTTGCATCATAGGGAGACTCCCTCGTGATAAGCAGCGACTCGGCAGTATATAACGGCAGCAGCGGGCGGGTTCCCGAACCGCTGTTTCACGACACGCCGTTCGACGAGAGCGAATGGCGCGCGCTGTACGACATCCTGCGGCAGGTGAACCAGCCTAAAGCGGAGCTGATGCGCGTGCAGTACGAGGCGGTGCGCACGGCGTATCAGCACTATGTGTCGGCGCGTGCGGAGGAGCGGGACGCCTACGCCGTCCAACGCGCAGCGGACGAGGCGTACAACCGCGAGGTCGCCGCGCAGCGTCAGGCGGTGGAGGCGCAGATTCGCGAGGCGCGCGAACGCTGGCGTCCCACGCTGACCGCGCTGCGCACCGCGCTGGAGCAGGCGCGTCTGGAGGCGTACCTGCGGGCGGGCGAGGCGGGGCTGAACCTGCGCGGCGGCGCGTTTCTGGGCATCGGGCTGGACGACACGGCGCCAAGCGACTGGGACGCGCCCCAAGCCGCGCAGCCCGGTGCGCCCGCGCCACAACCGCCTGCGCCGACGACACGCCTGCCCGACACGCGCGCCGCGACGCTGCTGCCCGCGCGGATGGCGACGCCCTATGAAGCCCACCCTGCCCCCTGCACGCACCCCACGCCCGAAGAACCGCCCTACAGCAGGGACGAGGCGGCGCACGAGGCGCGATTGCCTACCGCCCAACCGCGCACGGCGTTCCGCTGGCTGCACTGGCTCGCGCCCGTCGCCGTCGGGCTGCTGCTGGGGCAACTGCTGCTGGCAGCGTTCGGACTGGGGCTGGGCGACTGGCAGAGCCCGATGTTTTGGGTCGCGTCGCTGGCGGGCGCACTCGCGATGCTGGTCTGGTATCGCGCGTTGTGGAACGCCAGCCGCGCGCTGAGCGAGCTTTACTATCTGTTCAACTGGGGCGCGGGTCAGGCGCGGCGGATTGCTTGGCTGGCGGGCGCGGCGATACTCGTTGTTCTGCTGCTGCCCGTCGCGGTGCTGCTCGGCGCACTCTACTTCGCGCCCAGTCTGTGGAACACGCCCGCGCCGCTGACGGCGGTGCTTGCACTGGTGCTTATGCTGCCGTTGGCGGGGCTTGCGCTCACAGGCGGCTACTTTCACGGGCGTCAGGAGGTTGTCGCGAACGCTGTGCAGGCGCGGGTGAACGCCGAGCGGCGCGTCCAAGCCCGCGAGGCGCGCGACCGCTTCGACCCGCACTCGCCGACCCGCGTGGAGCCGACCGCCGCGCCCGCGCCAACGCCGACAACGGCAGTCGCATCCCCCAACGGCGACGCAACGCCGACGCCACACACGCCCCCCACTGCGCCCACCGACCCGCAGGAGCGACTGCGCGCCGCGTTCACGGCGATTGCCAACGCCCGCGCCGCCGAAGCGAACTACCAGCACGCCAAACAAGAGCTGGAGGACGAACTCGCGCCCCTGCAGCACGAGCTGCTGCGCCTCCAGCCGCGCCCGATTTACCCCGACCTGCCCCCCCACGCCCAAGAGCGGCTCCGCGCCCTCTACCAGCAGTGGCGACTGGCGTACACCGCGCTGCTGGACTATGTCGCCGAAGCCGCGCGCGAATGCAAAGACGGCGAACAAATCGCCCAGCGCATTGCCGCCTTCAAAGACGCGCTGCTGCGCTAAGCGGACGCCCGCTGCATTGCCCAACACCCTAACGGTTCTCCGTTGGAAGTGAGTGGCGTGGCGTTGTAGGGGCACGGCGTGCCGTGCCCTGCTTGCTGTGCGTCGCCACAACCATTCGTCCGCCACACACCCACCCTTGGGGGTGAATGCTACCCATTACCAATCCGCACGCGCTGACTATATCCTCACACCCGTTTCAACAAGCACCCACCCTTGTGGGGTGAATGCTACCCGTGGAAGAAGGAGGAGAACGTGTGGATCAAAATCAAGCCCTTTCAACAAGCACCCACCCTTGGGGGTGAATGCTACTGCCCGCCTGCGGGGCGCCCCAGCGGCGATGGCGGCAGCCTTTCAACAAGCACCCACCCTTGGGGGTGAATGCTACGCGCACGCGCACGGGCGAACCTGGTTCTTATCCAGCAGCACGTTTCAACGGGCACCCACCCTTGGGGGTGAATGCTACGGTGCGCGCCCTCCCCGGTTAGCTCCCGCGCCGGGTGAGGGGACGTTTCAACGGGCACCCACCCTTGGGGGTGAATGCTACGACTGGCGCGATCGCGGCGACTGAACCCCCAAACCCCGACAATGTTTCAACGGGCACCCACCCTTGGGGGTGAATGCTACAAGGATATTTTAGGTTTGGTCAAGTGGAGTATTATGATGAGTTTCAACGGGCACCCACCCTTGGGGGTGAATGCTACGGTATAGTCTACCTCATCACACCCCCCCTTTGTCAAGGGGTCAACGCGCTTCTTAACATTTCCCAACGATTTTGAACTCAGCCGTTGTGGCGAACCCCAACGCGATTTGAACTCAAGGACGAATTCGGGGGAGGTTCGCCACTTTTGTAGGGGTTTGCAGCGGGGGTGGTGTGGGTCGTTTTTGGGGGTGGTTTTGAGTTCAAAATTGGGCAGCGTTTTGGGGGTGGTGTGGGGTGTGTGATGGTGTCAGGTTCAACTATTTAGCGTGGCTAAGGGATTGGCGAAGGTCGGTAGACATATGATCCGAGTTCAAGGGGTTGGGAGGTTCGCCAGAAGTTTAGCGTGGCTAAGGGATTGAGTTGGTTTGAGTTCGTTGTTTTGGGGTGTGAAGTTGGAGTATTGGTTGAAGTTTGGGTGCGGGTGGGGTTTTTGGGTGGGAGGTTCGCCAGAAGTTTAGCGTGGCTAAGGATTGGCGTCAGGCGGCGCGAGTTGCGCCATCACCAGCGCAAGGTCAGGAAACAGATGCGGGCGGAACGGCACACTGGCGCTCACCGCCTGACGACGCAGTTAGCCGTCGGGTGTCCACTGGTACTCCTCCACCAGCAGCGTCTCTTGGTCAATCAGCCACACCCACGGCACGGCGCACGCGGCGTAGTCGCTCATCTTTTGGGTGCGGTCGTACTCGGCGGTAGAGGGCGAGAGGATTTCCACCACCAAGTCAGGCACGCCCCGCACATAGCCGCGCTGGGTGTCTATCTGCGCCGCTGTCTGGGGCGTGTAGAACAGGAGGTCGGGCGTGTAGATGTTGCCGTTAGGCAGCTCCAGATTGCAGTCGCCGACCACAAGCCCCAGTTGGCGCGGTTCGACATACGCCATCAGTTGGCTGGCGAGTCGAATCAGCAGGTACTGATGGCGCACGCTTGGGCGGTTCACCTCGATTGCCTCCCCGTTCACATAGTCGTAGTAGGGCGGTCCTTCGGGCAGTTGCAGAAACTGCTCGCGGCTCATCGGCACACGGCGCGGCTGCACAGAGACGCTCATCGTCCTCACCGCATGTTAGGATACCCGTCAGGGTTGGGCGGAAGCTGTCGCTTCCGCACTCCATAGAGAGTTTTTAGTCGCTATCTGTGCGTGTGCGGGTGGTGTTGGGCGCGTCGATGATGGCTTGGGGTGGCGCGTAGACGAACACATGCTCGCTGACGCGCTCCACGCTGCCCTCGATGGCGTACACCACGCCGTTGAGGAAGTCCACCACGCGCTCGCGCACGCCTTGTGGGGTGGCGGCGAGGTTGAGAATCTGCTGGATGCCCTCTTTGAGTCCGTCGGCGGCGACGCGGGCGTCCTCGATGCTCAGAATCTCCTTGCGGATACTGATGTGGTACGCCTGCACGCGGCGGTAGCGCACATCGGTGGCGCGTGCGGGCAGCGGCTCCTCGTCGTCGTACTCCTCGCGGTTCAGCCCGACCCAACTGCGCATGCGCGCCCACAGGGTGGGTCGCTCTTCGTACTGCTCGTCCATCTCCTCGTAGTAGCGGCTCATCGGTCTACCTCCGTGTAGGGTGTGTTAGGCACGCGCGCCGAACAGTGCCGTGCCGAGGCGCAGCATCGTGCTGCCCTCTTCGAGGGCGATTTCGAAGTCGTGGGTCATCCCCATCGACAGCCAGCGTCGGTTCGGCGCGGGCAGCGCGTCGTAGAGGCGGCGCAGTCGCTGGAATGCCGCGCGCACGATGCGCTCGTCGTCCGTGTCGGGCGCGACGCCCATCAGCCCCTGCAGGTCGACGCCTTCTGTGCGCAGCGTCTGTTCAATCAGGGCGGGCGCGTCCTCGAACGAGACGCCTGCGCGCCCTGGAACCTCCGCCAAGCGCACCTCAATCAGCACAGGCTGCACGATTCCGCGCTTTTGCGCCACGCGCTGCACCTCCTGCACTAAGGATACCCTATCTACCACTTGTATTAATGCAAACCGCCCCACCACATATTTGACCTTATTGGTTTGGAGATGCCCGATGAAGTGCCACCGTATATCGTGGGGTAGGGCGTCGAGTTTGGCGCGCGCCTCTTGCCAGTAGTTTTCGCCGAAGTCGCGCAGTCCCAGCGCGTATGCTTCGGCGATTCGTTCAGGTGGGACGCCTTTGCTGACGGCGACGATGCGCACTTCGGTGGGGTCGCGTCCTGCGCGGGCGCAGGCGGCGGCGATGCGCGCCTGCAGCGACTGCCACCGCTCAGATAGAGACTGCGCCTGCGCCATTCTCGTTGGTCTGGTTCTCGGCGGCGCGTTGGGCAGCCTCAGCGAACGCCTCTTCCAGCGCGCCGCTCTTGTGCTTCTTCGCCAGTTGCTCCAGCCGCCCCGTCTCCATGAACCACACCCGCTCGGCGATGTTGGTCGCGTGGTCGGCGATGCGCTCCAGATAGTGCGACACCAGCAGCAGCCACGACGCCGCCGTCACCTGTTCGGGATGCTCGCGCATAATCTCCTGCAGTTGCGTGCGCAGGCGACGATAAATCGCGTCCACCTCGTCGTCCTGCTGGCAGACTTGGATCACCTTCTGCAGGTCGCGCTTGACGAACGCCTCGATGCTCTCCAGCAGCATGCGTCGCGCGGCGTTCGCCAGGCGCGGGATGTCCACCAACTGCTCGACGGGCGGCTCGTCGCGGATTTTGCGCGCGGCTTTGGCGATATCGACCGCGTAGTCGCCGATGCGCTCGATGTCGGTAATCATCTTCATGATCGTGCCGATTACGCGCAGGTCGCTGCCCATCGGCTGCTGCAGGGCGATCAGCCGCAGGCAGCTCGATTCGATTTCCACATCGATCTGGTCTACTTCGTCGTCGCGCTTGAGGACTTGCTCCGCGCGCGCCATATCGTGCCTCCAGAGCGCCTCCACCGCGTCCGCAACCATTCCCTCCACGATGCTTGCCATCGCAAGCACCTTCGTCTCCATCTCTTGGAGCTCCGCGTCAAACGCTTGTCTCGTCATCATCAGTAGGGAGTATACCTAAAATGAGAGGTTTTGTAAAGCGGAGAGCCAAATCTTGTATGCATGCGGAATCGCCCCACTACCGCTTGGATTTGGAACGATTGTGGGCTTCCGAGTGTGAAAATTCTTGAAAATGCGCGATTGGCGTTTTCAGTGGGTTTTTGAGACGCCTGTATGCGTCTATTTGACCTTCAAACTGCCCTTAATATTGCAGGAATGGGGCGTGCGGCATGCTAATATATAGCCACACCCCCGCTGGCGAGAGCAGGGATGCAGACACAGCGATGCGCAGGGAGGATCGTGTAGCGGAGCAGTTGCGACTTGGGGAGGACATCGACGCGGCGCGTCTGCGTCAAGCGTGGCGCAATGTGGTGCAGGCGTTGCTGCCGAAGGTTGCCCCATCGAGCCGTCGGTACCTGGAGGAGATGACGCCTGTCGGTATCGAGGGCGATGTGGTGCGCCTGCAGCTGGACAGCGCGTTTGGGCGCAACTGGGTGCAGCAGCGGTTCCAGCGCGACCTGCAGGAGAGCTTGAGCCAGCAGTTGGGGTGCGTGGTGGTGGTGCAGTTGGTGGGCGCGGACGCGGTGTCCGAGCCGCCGCCCCCGCCTGTGGCTGCGCCCGTTGCGCCGACCGCTCGCAGCGCGCCCCCGCTGCCGCGCCCGCAGTTCAACCCCAGCTTCACCTTCGAGAGCTTTGTGGTCGGCGCGACCAATCGGCTGGCGCACGCCGCCGCCGTCGCCGTCGCGCAGGGCAACACGCGCCGCTACAACCCGCTGTTTTTGTATAGCCCACCCGGACTGGGCAAAACGCACCTGATGCACGCCATCGGGCAGGCGTTCCTGCAGCGCGTCCCCAACGCCTGCATGATGTATCTCAGCGGCGAGGAGTTCGTGCGCGGCTATGTGCAGGCAATGCGCCAACAGAAAGCCGACGAGTTCCGCGAACGCTACCGCGCCGTGCAGCTATGGTTGGTGGACGATGTGCAGTTCATCGCGGGCAAAGAGCGCACGCAGGAGGAGTTCTTCCACATCTTCAACATGCTGCACGCGGCGGGCAAGCAGTTGGTGCTCTCCAGCGACAAAGCCCCGCGCGAGCTGATTGGCGTCGAGGAGCGGCTGCGTTCGCGCTTCGAGATGGGGCTGTGCGCCGATATTGCCCCGCCTGACTGGGAGACGCGCATCGCGATTCTGCTCAACAAGGCGGCGCGCGACGGCGTCGAGCTGCCGCTGGAGGTCGCCGAGTTTATCGCCGACAAGGTGCAGTCGAATGTGCGCGTGCTGGAGGGCGTGCTGACGCGCCTGATTGCCCAGAGTTCGCTGGCGGGCGAGCCGCTCACACTGACGCTGGCGGCGCAGGCGTTGCAGGCGTACTTGGTGAACGCGCAGCCGCAGCCTGTGCAGACGCCCTCGCTGGAGCGGATTGTGCGCGTCGTGTGCGACGAGCTGGGCGTGCCCCTGGAGGAGCTGCTGGGCAGCAGTCGCCGCAGCGAGGTCGTGCAGGCGCGCCAAATCGCCGCGTTCCTCGCGCGGGAAGCCACTGGCGAATCGTGGCAGCGCATCGCGCAAGCGTTAGGACGCGCCGACCACACCACTGTGCTGCACGCCTACAAGCAAGCCGAGCAGCGACTGCGCCACGACGCCCGCTTGCGCGAGCGCGTCCAACGCCTGCGCCAGCGCGTGGGCTAACCCTGCCCGTCCGAACCCCGCACCTCGACGGTAATCGTCGCCTCGATGTCCGCTTCCCAGCGAATTGTCACCGTGTGCGCGCCCGCCGTCTTGATGGGGTCCAGCAGGTCAATCGTGCGCTTGTCGACGCGAACGCCGTGCTGCTGCTGGATGGCTTCGGCAATCGCGTCGGCGGTCACCGCGCCGAATAGTTTGGTGGAGTTGGGCGCGGTGCGTCCCTGAATCGTGACGGTCTGCCCGTTGAGTTTCGCGGCGGCGTCGCGCGCGGCTTGGCGGAGCTGCTCGGCGCGCTCTTTGCGCACGCGCTCGCGCTCCTGCTGCATCTTCAGGTTGCCTTTCGTGGCGGGCACTGCCCAGCCCTTCGGAATCAGGTAGTTGCGTGCGTAGCCGCCTGCCACCTTCTTAATATCGCCTGCTTTGCCCAAGTTGGGCACATCGCGCACCAAGATAACTTCCATCGTTCTTGCCTCCTTAGCGTTGAATGCGTATGCCGAACGCGGGCTGATTGCGCCGAAACGGGCTTTCCAGTCCGCCCCAGAGCCACACGCCGTCCGACACGCGCCAGTGCAGGCGCGCGTGCCCGCGCCAGTTGTTCGGGTCGAACAGGTCGAGCGTCAGCAGCCCCTGCTCGCCGAGCCTATAGTCTACCCCAAAGCCCGCTTTGCCCCCGTAGATGCCGTAGCGCAGCAGCAGCGCGTCCGACAGCGGCGTCCCATACTGCGCAATCAGGTCGTCCGATTCGGTGAAATCGTACAGCCCGAGCGTGAGCTGGTTGCGGTTCTGCAGGAAGAAGGTCGCCGTCAGGTCGGTGCGGTAGCGTTCGGCGTCGGCGTTGTAGCCCATCTCCAGCCGATAGGTCGCGTCACGCACGCCGAAGGTGCGCGCACTGGCGAAACTCTCCAGCGATTCGTTGACCTTGCGGAACGATTCACCCGCTTGCTGCAGGATCGGCTTGGCTTCATCGAGCGTTGCGTTCAGGTTGCGTGTGAGCGTCTCGGCGTTGTCCAGCACCGCGCCCGTCTTGTCCGCGAGTTCGATCGCCCGCTCGCTGACCGCACGCACATTGCTGACCGTCGCCTGCAGGTCGCTCTGCAGGTTCTCGTCGGCGACGAGCTGGTTCACCTCGCCGAGTATCTCTTCCACGCGCTCTGCGCTGGCGCGTGCGCTGGCGAGCGTCGCGCGCAGGTCGTCGCGCAGCTGCGGGTCTTGCAGCAGTTGGTTCGCGGATTGCAGGGCGCGGTTCATCTCACGGGTGGCGTCGGCGGCGCTGGCGAGCAGGCGGCGCACCGAGTCGCGATTCTCGGCGACCAGCCCCTCCGCTTGCGCCAGCACGCGCGCTGTCTGCTGGGCGACCTGCTCGACGGCTTGCAGCGTCTCTTGCACGCTGGCGCGTAGCTGCTGGTCTTCCAGCAGGGCGCGCGCGGCGGCGAGCGTGCGGCGCACCTCGCGCAGCGTCGCCTGAACATCGGGCGCGAAGCGGTCTACCGTGCGGCTGATATCGAACGGCGGCTCGCCGTCCACCACACTGCCCGCTGCCAGCACGCCGCGCACTTGGTCGGGCGGGATAATCTCCACGCGCGTCTCGCCGGGCAGCAGCAGCCCGCCCGAAAGCCGAAAGGTGGAGCCTTGCGGAATCTGCACCCCGTCGCGTATCGCCAGCGTCAGCACCGCTTTCGGCGGCGCGCCCTCCAACGCGACCGCGCGCACGAACCCCACAGGCACGCCCGCCATCAGCACCGACGCCCCAGACGCGATGTTGCGAGCGTCATCGAAGCGAACCTTGATGAGATAGTGCCCCCGCTCCGAGAAGCGCGCCTGCAAAAACTGCAAGCCCGCAATCAGCAGCGCGACCCCAATCAGCAGCACCGCGCCGACACGCGCCAAGTCCGACCGCATCGGCATGAGAGTACCCGATTCAGCCGTTCACCGACCACACGCGCGTGGTCTCAATCTGGAGGCGCAGCTCCGACACGCCGCGAAACTCCAGCAAGCGGTGGCTGCCCTCGCGGGCAGGCAGGTAGCTGCGCACTTCGGGCGCCTCGGCGCACCACGCGCGCGCCGCGTCCTCCGACTCGGTCATCCCGACGCTCTCCATGTCGAAGGTGAACACGCGGAACGCCGCGCATAGGCGCGCCAGCAGCGCGGGCGGCAGCGCAATTGTGAAGACCGCCTCGACGCCCTGCGCCCGCCAGCGGGCGTTGTCGGCGTCGGGGTCATACTGCGCCGTCGTCTCCGTCACCTCCGCGCCGAGTTCGGTGAGCGCGCGCTGCTGCGCCCCAAGCAGCGCGTGTCGGCTAACGACCACTGCTTTCATACGCGCGGTATAATACCCTGCAATGCGCCGAATCGTGTGGGTGGACGCGCTGCTGTGCTTGCTGCTACTCTACTTCTACCTGCCCGACCTCACGGGCGAGTCGCGCGAGCGGCTGCTGAGCGTCGACTACTGGCGGGCGCGGCTGCGCGGCGAACACCTGATGACGCGCGACGGGGTGCTGTGGCGGGGCGACCCCTCACAGCGCGTCGTGGCACTCACCTTCGACGACGGACCCGACCCCCAAACCACCCCGCGCATTCTGGACATCCTGCGGCAGGAGGGCATACGGGCGACCTTTTTCGTGGTGGGCACGAAACTGAAGCGATACCCCGAACTGGCGCGACGCATCGTGCAGGAGGGGCACGCGCTCGGCTGCCACAGCTACGACCACCAACGCCAGACCGACCTCACGGAGGAGCAGGTGTGGCGCCAGATTCGCGACTGCCAAGTGCTGGCGCGTCGGGCGGGCGTGGAACTGGTCGCCTACCGCCCGCCGTACCTGGCAGAGAACGCGACCGTGCGCCGCGCCGTGCAACGCTGGCACATGCCGCTGGTGATGGCGACCGTTTTGGGCGAGCCTGCCCCGCCGTGCCATGACCGTCGCTGGGTCTATCGCTACGCCCGCCGCGCCCGCAACGGCAGCATCCTGCTGCTGCACGACACCTACCCGCACACCGCCGACGCCCTACCCGACCTCATCCGCCTGCTACGGGCGCGCGGCTATCGGTTCGCCACCATCCCAGAGATGGTGGATGCGCTGCAGCAGCGGGCTACTGAATCATCCCGTGCAGGAACGCCTCCAGCTCGTTGCGCCCGATGAACTGCACGCCGACCTGCTGCGACCAGTATTCAACGAGCGCAGGCGACGGCGTATCGGGCATCACGACCGCTGTGCGCTGAACGCCGCGATCGAGCAGCGACGCCATGCGCCTGACCTGCGCGAGTTCGTCGCCGTGAATTGCGTTCGCGCTCTTGCACTCCAGCACGCCGATATCGAAGTCGATGCCGCGTTGCACCACCAACAGCACATCGACCTCGCACAGGATGCCCGAAGTGGTCTGCAGTTTCACATTCCGCAGCACCAGCGGCGCGTTCGCGCCCAGAATCTTGCGCACCGCCTGCGCCACATACCACTCGAACCACCCGCCTGACAGGTAGTTATGCACATACGGCTGTTTGCGTACCTTCATCACAAGTTGTCGTCTGGGACGGGCATACTCGTAGGACTCCAACATATACAGTTGGTGTAGGCGCGTTGCGATGTTCGTGAGCGTGCAAAGCTGCTGATCAGCTAGTCCTGCCGTGCTAATCCGTACTGTGCGTGGCTCCTGGAGCGTTGCCCGCAGTTCGCCCAGCATTCGACGCGCCGTCGCGTAATGCTGCCCGATAAAGTACGCCAAGTGCATGCGCTCGCGCATCGTGGGATTACTGGGCGTGAGGTCGTCCGCCTCAACAAGCGTCAGCTCGCGCCCGTCCAGATACCGACATAGGAAGTGCTTCGCCGCGCGTACTATTGCCTCACTGGGCTGGGCGGCAACAATAGCGAGGGGCGTTTGAGGTTCAGCAACCTCCGCCGACGGCGCTTGGCCGCTCACTCCCCCTTGCTCCAATAACCGCCGAATCGATCGCAACTCGTCCAAGATCTGCTTCAGGTAGTCTTCCATAGGCATCTCCTCTACCGTATTAGGCTTCACCCATAGAGTGCATACTGCTATAGTGCGCTGTGAGTTCCCGTATTGGTGCGTGCTTCCTGCAAGGTTTGGCAGGAAACGCGATTGATGTGAAGAATTCAGCACACGAGGTGAAGCGACGATGCAGATCAATCCGCCTGTGAACCGTTTGCAGGGCGCGCTGCCGAAGGTGGGTATCCGTCCCGTGATTGACGGGCGTCGGCAGGGCGTGCGCGAGAGCATGGAAGCCGCGACGATGGCGATGGCGCGCGCAGCCGCCGAGCTGATTACCGAGCGCGTGCGCCACGCCTGCGGGCTGCCCGTCGAATGCGTCATCGCCGACACATGCATCGGCGGGATTGCCGAGGCAGCCGCATGCGAGGCGAAGTTCGAGCGCGAAGGCGTCGGGGTAAGCCTGACCGTCGCCCGCAGCTGGTGCTACGGCTACGAGGTGATGGACATGCACCCCACGCGCCCGAAAGCCATCTGGGGCTTCAACGGCACAGAGCGTCCTGGCGCGGTGTTCCTCGCGGCGGCGATGGCAGCGCACGCCAACAAACGCCTGCCCGCCTTCAGCATCTACGGACGCGAGGTACAAGACGCCGACGACTTCAGCATCCCGCCCGATGTCGCCGAACGCATCGTGCAGTTCATTCAAGCGGGACTCGCCGTCGCCACGATGCAGGGCAAAACCTATGTGTCGATGGGCAATGTCTCGATGGGCATCGTCGGCTCGATGGTCGATCAAGACTTCCTGCAGCGCTACTTGGGCATGCGCACGATGACCGTCGATATGGTGGAGTTCGTGCGGCGGATGGAACGCGGGATTTACGACCCCGACGAGTTCGAACGCGCCCATCAGTGGGTCAAACGCTATTGCACGGAGGGCAAGGACTACAACCCGCCCGACAAGCAACTGACCCCCGAACAGAAGGAGCGCACTTGGCGGCAGAGCATCCAGATGGCGCTAATCGCCCGCGACCTGATGGTGGGCAACCCCAAGCTGGCGGAGATGGGCTACGCAGAGGAGGCGCAGGGCTTCAACGGCATCGCGGGCGGCTTTCAGGGACAACGCCAGTGGACAGACCACCTGCCCAACGGCGACTTCATGGAGGCGATCCTGTGTTCCAGCTTCGACTGGAACGGCATCCGTCAGCCCTATGTTCTGGCAACGGAGAACGACTACCTGAACGGCGTATGCATGCTGTTCGGGCACTTGCTGACGGGCGCGGCGCAGGTGTTTGCGGATGTGCGCACCTACTGGTCGCCCGAAGCGGTGCGGCGCGTGACGGGCTGGACGCCCACAGGCGACGCCGAGGGCGGCTTTTTGCACCTCATCAACTCAGGTCCCGCCGCGCTGGACGGCACAGGGCAGCAGACCGCGCCCGACGGAACCCCCACGATGAAGGCGTGGTGGGAGGTCACCCCCGACGAGGCGGAGCGCTGCCTGCAAGCGACCACTTGGCACTGCGGGATGCTGGAATACTTCCGCGGCGGGGGCTGGAGTACGCGCTTCCGCACACGCGGCGGCATGCCCGCCACGATGTTCCGCCTGAATATTGTCGGCGGCGTCGGACCCGTGATGCAGATTGCCGAGGGCGTCACGATCGAGCTGCCTGACGCCGCGCATGCGGCGCTGGACGAGCGCACGAACCCGACATGGCCCACCACTTGGTTTGTACCGCGCACGACGGGGCACGGCGCGTTCCGCGATGTCTACACCGTGATGGCGCACTGGGGTTCGAACCACTGCGTGCTGAGCGCAGGGCACATCGGCGACGCGTTGCTGACACTGTGCAGCATGCTGCGTATCCCCGTCGCGATGCATAATGTGCCCGAAGAGCGCGTGTTCCGCCCGCACCAGTGGGGCATGTTCGGCACGGCGGACTTGGAGAGCGCGGACTATCGCGCCTGCGCGGCGTATGGGGCGTTGTACGGGTAGCCCTGCGTGGTATACTGTTGTTTATGCGCACGCGCCCTGAACGCCGCCCGATACGCACGCTGGACGAGCAACTGGTCAACCGCATCGCCGCAGGCGAGGTGGTGGAACGCCCCGCCGCCGCGCTGAAGGAACTCATCGAAAACGCGCTCGACGCAGGCGCGATGCGCATCGAGATCGAAGCGGAGATGGGCGGCAGGCGACTGATTCGCGTGCGCGACGATGGCATCGGCATGACCCGCACGGACGCCCTCAACGCCCTGCAACGGCACGCCACCTCCAAAATCGCCTCCGACGCCGACCTGACGCGCATCACGACGCTGGGCTTCCGCGGCGAAGCCCTGCCCAGCATTGCCAGCGTCAGCCGCATGGACATCCTCACCCGCGCCTTCGAGGAAGACACGGGCACGCACATCGTCGTCGAAGGCGGCGAGGTCAAAACCGTCGAGGAGGTCGGCGCGCCGATTGGTACAACCGTCGCCGTGCGCGACCTGTTCTACAATGTGCCCGCCCGCCTGAAGTTTCTCAAGAGCGTGCCCACCGAACTGGGGCACATTATCGAGACCGTGACGCGCTACGCCTTCGCGTACCCCGATGTGTCGTTTCGGCTGGTGCATGAGCGGCAGGAACTCATCTTCACGCCAGGCAACGGCGACCTGCTGACGGCGGCGGCGTCCATCTGGGGGCGCGAGACCGTGCAGGGCATGGTGCAGGTGGACTACGAGCGCGACAACATCCGCGTGTGGGGGCTGATTGCCCCGCCGCACCAGACGCGCCCGACGCGCCAGCACCAATACTTTTTCGTGAACCTGCGCCCCGTGCGCAACAGGACGCTGACCGCCGCGCTGGACGAGGCGTACAAAACCCTCACGCCCGAAAAACGCTACCCCGCCTGCATCCTGCTGGTGGGCATCGACCCGCGCCAAGTGGATGTGAATGTGCATCCTGCAAAGATCGAAGTGCGCTTCCAACGCGAGCAGGCGGTTTTTGAGGCGGTGGTGAACGCCATTCGCGCCGCACTGCTGCACCACGGGATGATTCCGAGCGCGCTGCCGCCCAGCGAATCGCGTGGGCAGGTAATCACCCCCGCGCGCCCGCCCGACACGGAGACAATTCACCAAATCCTGATGCAGCGCGCGGGGCTTGCACCCGCCGAGGCAGTCGGGACGCCCGCGCATGCGGAGCCGTCTGGGGATGCAGGCGAGACGCCCGCGCACCCACCAGTAGTCGGGACGCCTGCGCGCCCGCAGCCGCTTGTGGAGGCGAGCGAGATGCCCGCGTCCCCAGCCGTAGACCCCTTCGCCGCGACGGTGAGCGTGCCGTCGCCCACGACCGCGCCCGCTGACGAGACGCCCCCGCTGCTGGAGACGGAACCCCTGCGGACGGCGCACCTGCCCTTCGCGCACCTGCTGGACGACCTGCAGATTCTGGGGCAAGTGCGCAACACCTACATCGTGGCGTCCACGCGGCAGGGGCTGGTGCTGATTGACCAGCATGTCGCCCACGAGCGCGTGCTGTACGAGCAACTCTGCTACAAGCGCGGCGCGCTGCCCATCCCGAAACAGCACCTGCTGACCCCCGAAACACTGCAACTGAGCCGACGCGACGCGCTGCTACTCCACGAAAAACTGCCCGAACTGGAGGCAATCGGCTTCGAGCTGGAGCCGTTCGGGGTGGACACCTACCTGATTCGCGCCGTGCCCGCCGCGCTGAAAGGCGACCCTGTGCAGACCCTGCGCGACATCATCGACGAACTGGTGGAACTCTCGGTCAGCAAGCGGCTGCCCGTCGCCCGCGAGCAAATCTGGATCACGACCTCCTGCAAGTTGGCGGTCAAGGCGGGCGACCCGCTGAGCATGCCCGAAATGCGCAAACTCATCGAAGACCTTGCCCGCACCGAGAACCCGTACCTGTGCCCGCACGGGCGACCCATCACGATTATCCTGACCTGGCACGAAATCGAACGCAAGTTCAAACGGAGCTGATGCGCTGGACAGATTCGCAACGGGCGGCGATTGAACACGGCGACGGGCTACTGGCGGTCGTCGCGGGCGCAGGGTCGGGCAAAACGGGCGTGCTGACCGAGCGGTTCGTGCATCTGGTCGCCGAGCGCGATGTACCGCCCGAACACATCCTGACGATTACTTTCACGCGCGCCGCCACCGCCGAGATGAAGACGCGCATCATCCGCAAGTTGGAGCAGCGCGGGCTGCACGACGCCCGCACCCGCATCGAAAGCGCGTACATCCACACGGTGCATGCCCTGTGCCGCCGTATCCTGCAGGAGAACCCCTTCGAGGCGGGGATAGACCCTGAGCCGAGCGTGCTGCCCGCGCCCGCCGCGAACCACCTGAGGCGCGAGGCGTTCCACCGCGCACTGGCAAACCTGCTGCGCAATGAGCGCGACTTTGAGACCGACCCGCTGATTGACCTCATCGCCGACTACTTGAACTTGGACAGCGTGCGCGGCGACCCGCTGCAGGCGTTGTACGCGCTGGCACAGCGCGTGGCGGACGCAACACGCCATCAGGGCTACACGGCAGACGATCTGGAGGGCTGGAAGCGCGCCTACCCCAGCGCAGAGGCGTTGGCGTGGCATTATGTGCGTGAAGTGTTGAATTTTGCCCGCACCCCCAGACCAGCCTCTTGGAGTGCTGAAGCGGAGCTTCAGCGTCAGGCGGAAGCTGCGCTTCCGCACTCTATAGCAGCCTCTTGGAGTGCTGAAACGGAGCTTCAGCGTCAGGCGGAAGCTACGCACTCCATAGTCTCCCTCGCCACGCTGGACGACCTACGCGACCTTGTCGCAAACCTGCAACAGAGCTGCCCCGAAGCCGCGCGCACGCTGGCAAGCCTGCTTGCCGATTTCGACCCCGCGCTGGAGCAACGCGCCCGCGCCATCGCCTGCGCGCTGCTGGAGCTGACCGTTGCGTACCTGCGCGAATATGAAACCCTCAAGCAGACGCGCGGCGCACTCGACTTCGACGACATGCAGATTCGCGCCCTGCAGCTGTTGCGCGACTCCGCCACCGTGCGCCGACGCTACCAGCGCATGTTCCGCTACACGCTGGTCGACGAAACCCAAGACATCGACCGCTTGCAGGCGCGGATTATCGACCTTCTGTCGGCGGGGGGCAACCTGATGGTGGTCGGCGACGCGCAGCAGTCGATTTACGGCTTTCGCTACGCCGACCCGCGCGTGTTCGAGGGCTGGCAGCAGCGCGCCTGCGACAACGGCGGATGCCTCGTGCCCCTGCAGGCGAACTTCCGTTCCCACCCCGACATCCTGGCGTTCGTGGAGAAGGTCTTCGGGCACTGGTGGGGCGCGCGGTTTCTGGTGCTGCAGCCGATGCGCCCCGCTGCGCCTGCACACGAGGAGCCGCGCGTGCAGGTGTGGGTCATGGCGCAGTGCGACACAGCAATCGAGGCGCGCCTCGTCGCTAGCCAAATCCACCACTGGGTCAGCACGGGGAGCCTAACGGTGCATGATCCCGAAACGGGCGCGTTGCGCCCCGCGCAGTACGGCGACTTCGCGCTGCTGTTTCATCAGTTTACGAAGGTAAGCGCATTCGAGCAGGCGTTCCGCGCGGTGGGCGCGCCGTACTATGTGGTCGGGGGTGGACGCGGCTACTGGACGCGGTACGAAGTGCGCGACCTGACGAACCTGCTGCGCGCGCTGAGCGACCCCGAAGACGACCTCGCGCTGGCGGCGGTGTTGCGCTCGCCGTTTGTGGGGCTGAGCATGGACGCGCTGATGAGTCTGACCCTGCACGCCGAGCAAGCCGAGCTACCCCTGCGCGTGTGTCTGCAGGCAGCCCTTGCGTTAGACCCCGCCGACCGCGAGCGACTGGAGGCGTTTCTGGCATGGTTCGAGCCGCTGAGCCAGCGTGTCGGCGAGTGGAGCGTCGGCGCGCTGCTGGCGCGCGCGCTGGAAGCGAGCCAGTACGAGTCGCGGCTACTATCGCAAGGCGAAGCAGGGAAGCAAGCCGTCGCAAATGTGCGCAAACTGCTGGCAATCGCGCTGGAGCAGCCGACGGTCGCCCCACGCGACTTCGCCGCGCAACTCGAACTCACCAGCCGCCTCGAACAGCGCGAGGGCAACGCCCCCACCTACGAGGAGAGCGCGAATGTCGTGCGCTTCTACACCGTCCACGCCGCCAAAGGGCTGGAGTTCCCCGTCGTGTTCGTGGTGGATACGGCGTACCGCGAGCGTCCGCGCGAGGTCGGACTGGAGGTGGACGCCGACAAGCGGGTTGTGGCGCTGCAGGTGGTGCGCCCCGATGTGCCGACGCCCTACGAACCTGTGCCGCTGAAAGTGTTGCGCGAGCAGGCAGACAAGCGTGAGGAGGCGGAAGGGCTGCGCAAACTGTATGTCGCACTCACGCGGGCACGGGATTACCTCATCGTCGTGCTGACCGACGCGCCGCAGAATGTGTGGTGTCGCGCCCTGCGCGGCGCACTGGCGCACCACTTAGACCGACGCGAATCAACCATCCACTTGCCGAATGGGGGGAGGGGGATGGTGAAGTGGGTGGGGTGAACTCACCCAATAATCCCCTCTACCACACGCCCGAAGACATCGGTCAGGCGGAAGTTGCGCCCCTGATACCAGTAGGTCAGGCGCGTGTGGTCGATGCCCATCAGGTGCAAAATGGTGGCGTGCAGGTCATGCACATGCACGGGGTTCTCGGTCACGGAGTAGCCGAGTTCGTCGGTCGCGCCGTACACAACGCCCGACTTCACGCCGCCGCCCGCCATCCAGAGGGTGAACGCGCGCGGGTGGTGGTCGCGTCCCAGATAGGTCGAGCCGCCGCGCCCCTCGTTCATCGGCGTGCGTCCGAACTCGCCGCCCCAAATGACCAGCGTATCGTCCAGCAGCCCGCGCTGCTTGAGGTCGATAATCAGCGCGGCGGAGGCTTGATCCACGTCGCGGCACAGGCGCGGCAGCGCGTTGGGGATGCTGTCGCCTTCGCTCGAGCCGTGATGATCCCAGCCGCGATGGTACAGTTGCACAAACCGCACCCCGCGCTCCACCAGCCGCCGCGCCAGCAAGCAGTTGTTCGCAAACGAGGGCTTGCCCGGCGTCGTGCCGTACAGCTGGTGGATATACTCAGGCTCCTTGCTGATGTCCATCAGCTCAGGTAAGCTGGTCTGCATGCGGTACGCGAGTTCGTAGTTGGCGATGCGCGTTTCGATTTCGGGGTCGCCCGCTTGCTCGTGTTTGAGGCGGTTGAGGTCGTTCACGGCGTCGATCACGGCGCGCCGCGCCTCGGGGTCTACCCCGTCGGGGTTGGAGAGGTACAGCACGGGGTCGCCCTGCTTGCGGAACTCCACGCCCTGATAGACCGTTGGCAAAAAGCCGCTGCTCCAGCAGGCGTGCCCGCCGTCGGGACGATTCGCGCCCGACAGCAGCACCACAAAGCCCGGTAGGTCTTGGTTCTCCGTGCCCAGTCCGTAGGTCAGCCAGCTGCCCATACTGGGGCGTCCAGGCAGTTGGTGTCCCGTGTTCATGAAAATCTGCCCAGGCGCATGGTTGAACTGGTCGGTCTGCATCGAGCGGATGATGCACAGGTCGTCCACCACCTTCGCGAGGTTGGGCAAAAGTTCGGAGACCTCGATGCCCGACTGCCCGTGTTTCTGGAACTTGTAGGGCGACCCCAGTAGCGTGGGCGTGCCCTTGATAAACGCGAACCGCTCGCCCTTGAGGATGTCTTCGGGGCATGGCTGTCCGTGATACTGCTGTAGCACGGGCTTGGGGTCGAACAGGTCAATCTGCGAAGGCGCGCCCGCCATAAACAGGAAGATAATCCGCTTCGCGCGGGGCTTGAAGTGCGGCGGCTTGGGCGCGAGGGGGTTGTTGTTGCTCGCGGCGAACAGTTTCGGCTGCATCAGCGCGTTCAGCGCGAGGGAACCGATGCCGTAGCCGCACACTTTGAAAAAGTAGCGGCGCGTCATCTGCAGCAGTGCGTCCCGATTCGGCTGTTTCGGCGTCATCGCTTCTCTCCGTGTGCTAATTATAGCACGCTTTTTTCGGGATTCCTACTACCGTTCCACGCCCGCGGGCGTTGCGCTCTCGAAGATGTTTTTGACCAGCTCCACATCGTCGGGGATGGGGATGGGATAGTCGCCGTTGAAGCAGGCGAGGCAGAACCGCTCGCGGGGCTGTCCCGCCGCCTCCAGCAGCCCCTCGACGCTGAGGTACCCCAGCGTGGTCGCGCCGACCTGTAGGCGCACATCTTCTACGGTGTGGTGCGCGGCGACCAACTCGCGCTGGGTCGCCATGTCGATGCCGTAGTGGCACGGGAATCGGATGGGCGGGGCGGTGATGCGCAGATGCACCTCGCGCGCGCCCGCCTCGAACAGCAGGCGCACAATCTGGCGCGTGGTCGTGCCGCGCACGATGGAGTCGTCCACCACCACCAGCCGCTTGCCCGCAATCACCTCGCGCAGGGGGGTAAGTTTGAGGCGCACGCTCTGCTCGCGCAGCCGCTGCTCAGGCTGAATGAAAGTGCGCGGCGCGTAGCGGTTCTTAATCAGCCCGTCGCCGTAGGGGATGCCCGACTCCGCCGCGTAGCCCACTGCCGCAGGCGCGCCCGAATCGGGCACAGGGATCACCAAGTCCGCCTCCACAGGGTGTTCCCGCGCCAAGATGCGCCCCATCCGTCGGCGCACCTCGTAGAGCAGTCTGCCGTACAGGTGGCTGTCGGGGCGGGCGAAGTAGATGAGTTCGAACATACACAGCGCGTGGCGGGCGCGGGGCAGCCCGTCGTAAGTGTGCAGCCCGTCGGCGTCGATGACGACGATCTCGCCTGGGGCGACCTCGCGCACATAGTCCGCGCCGATTGGCGGGAAGGCGCAGGTCTCCGACGCCAGCACCCAGGCGCTGCCCAGCCTGCCCAACGCCAGCGGGCGCACGCCATACGGGTCGCGCACGCCAATCAGTTGCGTCGGGGTCAGAATCGCCAGCGAGTACGCGCCCCGCACTTGGTGCATCATCGCGCGGATGGCGTTTATGATGTCTGCGCCGTCCTCCAGCGCGCGCGCCATCAAGCGCACGATGACCTCCGAGTCGTTGGTCGACTCGAACTGCTCGCCTTCGGCTTCCAGTTGCGCCCGCAAGCGGTGCGCGTTCACCAAGTTGCCGTTGTGCGCGACGGCGATGTTGCCATGCTCGGTCGCGCAGGTAATCGGCTGCACATTGCGCAGCGTGGACGAGCCAGTAGTGGAGTAGCGGGTGTGCCCGACGGCGATGTCGCCTTGCAAGCCTTGCAGCACAGGCTCCGAAAACACGCGCGTGACCAGTCCGAGGTCTTTGTAGGCGCGGATGCGCGCGCCGTCCGAGACGGCGATGCCCGCGCTTTCCTGCCCGCGATGTTGCAGCGCGAACAGCCCGAAGTAGGTCAGTCGGGCGACATCCTCCCCTGGCGCAAAGACGCCGAACAGCCCGCACGCCTCGCGCGGCGCATCCTCGTTCCACACGGCAATAAGAGTGTACCCCGTTTCACGCCCTTGCACGGCAGGCAGTCAGGAGTAGGTATACTGCCTGCTGTGGCGCGACCGCTTGGCTACTGGGTGCTGGTGCTGCATACGCACATTCCGTATGTGCTGACGCATGGCAAGTCGCCGCACGGCATGGACTGGCTGTGCGAGAGCCTCGCGGAGTGCTACCTGCCGCTGTACGCGCTAACGGCGCGCTTGGCGAAGCATGGCATCCCCGCCCGCTACACGGTGAGCTTCACGCCGATTCTGCAGGAGCAACTGGCGCACCCCGACTTCCGTGCGGAGGCGACGGGCTACATGCAAGACTTTGTGGCACGCGCCCGCGACGACCAGCGCTACTTTTTGGCGCAGGGCGACCGCTGGAAGGCAGGGCTGGCATACCTGTGGGAACGCGCCTACGAAGCGCAACTGGAGCAGTACCAGTCGCTGGGGGGCGACCTGCTCGGCGCGTTCGGACGCCTGCAGCAAGCGGGCGCGATTGAGATTGCCACCAGCGCGGCGACGCACGGCTACCTGCCTCTGCTGGGGCGCGATGAGTGCATACAGGCGCAAGTGCAACTCGGCGTGCAGACCTACCGCAAGCACTTCGGCTGCGACCCGCGCGGGTTCTGGCTGCCCGAATGCGCCTACCGACCCGCCTACCGCTGGCTGCCGCCTGTGGCACACGACCTGCTGCCCGCCGCCGAACGCGCAGGCGTTGAGCAGTTCCTCGCCGAGTCGGGCGTGCGCTACTTCTTTGTGGATACGCACATGCTGCGCGGGGGTGTCCCGCTGGGAACCTACTGGGAGCGGTTCCCCGCCCTGCGACGCCTCTACGAGCAGTTCGCGGCGCACTACCGCCCGATGCAGACCGAACGCACGCCGTACCAAGCCTACCGCGTGCCCGCCCCAGAGCCGCTGGCGGTCTTCGCACGCGACCCCGCCACCACGCTGCAGGTCTGGAGCGGCGAACACGGCTACCCTGGCGACGCCCGCTACCTGGAGTTCCACAAGCAGCACTACCCCAGCCGCCTGCGCTACTGGCGCGTGAGCGAGAACAAGGCAGACCTCGGCGCGAAGCAGCCCTACGCACCCTACGACGCCTTCGAAGCCGTGCAGGCGCACGCCGACCACTTCGTCAGCCTACTGAAGCAGACGCTGGGGGCGCACTACCACGCGCACGGGCAGCCCGGCGTGATGGTCTCGATGTACGATACGGAGCTGTTCGGGCACTGGTGGCGCGAGGGTCCCGAATGGCTGTACGCGGTCATCCGTCGCGTGGCGGCAGACCCCGACATCGAGATGCTGACCGCGTCGGAGTATCTGGAGCGTTGCCCGCCCGACGAGGTGGTGTTTCTGCCCGAAGGCTCGTGGGGCGAGGGCGGGTCGCACTACATCTGGTTGAACGAGCAGACCGTGTGGGCGTGGGAGACGATTTACCGCGCGGAGGTGGAGTTCCTGCGCCTGCTGGCGTGCGCGCGCGACCGCGCCGACCTGACGCCCTACCTGCAGCAGGCGGCGCGCGAGTTGCTGCTGCTGGAAGCCTCCGACTGGACCTTCCTGATTACGACGGGCAGCGCGCGCGACTATGCCGAAGTGCGCCTGCTCGATCATGCACGCCGTTTCGAGAGCGTCGCCGCGCTTGTGCGCCAACTGCTCGACGGCGAACCGCCCGACCCCGCGCAGGTGCAGGTCTACGAAGAGAGCCGCGTCCGCGATCAAGCGTTCGAAGAACTGCCGTTGGCGGCGTGGGGGTAAGCCAGCGACGCGTTGGCGTAGGCGTCCAAGTCGTAGTCGTCGCGCTGCCCAGCCGCGAGGCGGAAGTAGCCCGCGAGCGCAATCATCGCCGCGTTGTCCGTGCAGTAGCGCGGCGGCGGGATAAACAGCGTTAGCCCAGCCCCCTGACACGCCTCGCGCATCTGCTGTTGCAACGCAGAGTTCGCCGCCACGCCCCCCACCACCGTGACGACGCCAACGCCAAGCGTGCGCGCCGCCTCCAGCGTGTGGTGAATCAGCGGTTCAATCGCCGCCTGCTGGAACGAGGCGCACAGATGGCAAATGGTCGCTTCATCCAGCGCGCCCTCCGCCTGCAGGCGTTCCACCTCGCGCCGCACAGCGGTTTTTAGCCCGCTGTAGCTGAAGTTCCAGCCCTCCACTTTGGCGCGGGGAAATCGGAACGCCGTCGGGTCGCCCAATCGCGCGCGGCGGTCAATCTCGGGTCCGCCAGGGTAGCCCAGTCCCAGCAGCCGCGCGGTCTTGTCGAACGCCTCGCCGACGGCATCGTCCAGCGTCTGCCCCAGCAAGAGGTAGTCGCTGTGCCCGCGCGCCAGCACGAGTTCGGTGTGCCCGCCCGACACAATCAGCGCAAGGTGCGGGAACGGTATCGGCGCGTCGGGCGTCTCCAGAAACGCCGAGTAGAGGTGCCCCTCCAAGTGATGCACGCCCACGAACGGACGGTTCAGCGCGAAGGCAAGCGCCTTGGCGGCTGCCAGCCCCACCACCAGCGCGCCGACCAAGCCTGGGCGGTTCGTGACGGCGACGCCGTCGATGTCCACCCAGCCGACGCCCGCTGTATCGAGTGCTTGCTGCAGAATGGGGTTCAGCCGTTCCACATGCTGGCGCGCGGCGGCTTCGGGCACGACCCCGCCCCACTGTGCGTGCAAATCCACCTGCGATGCGACGATGCTTGAGCGCACGGCGCGCCCGTCCAGCACCGCTGCGGAGGTCTCGTCGCAGCTGGTCTCGATGCCCAAAATGGTGCGCACGGGGAGAGTATACTCACCGCCCCGTGCTATCGTGGTCGGCTGGGGGTGAAGAGGCTATCGGATTCGGATGGGATCGCCTCCAGGCAGAATGCGTCCCCCGTCGCCTGAGAGGTCGGGTGTGCGTCCACCGCCGTTGCTGGGCGGCATGCGCAGCCCGCTACTCTCGCGGTAGAAAATGCGCGCCTCCTTCGGGTAGAGCTTGATGCGCGAACCTGCAGGGAACAGCTGCCCCGACCACAGTTCGCGGTAGTCGGCGTCCAGAATATAGGTGAACACTGCGCCGTCCTTGAAGCGCGGGGCGATGTTGCCCGTCGGGTTCACCAGCACAAAGCCGTTCTGGAAGGGGCGATAATACAGCCCGCCCTGATAGTCAGACGAACGGTACAGCACCTGGATGCCGCCTGTGGGTTGACCCAGCGGCACATCGAAGTCGGCGTCGGGACGCCAACTGCGCTGGCGGTTGGGCGGCGCGTCATAGTAGTGCTTGTCCAGGTACAGGTAGTTGTTGTTGTCCGCGCACAGCAGGAAACTCGCCAGCGCGTAAATCTTCTGCCGCCGCCCCTCCACAGGGTCGCGCACGGCGTACCCTGTGTAGACCACGCGCAAGCGCGGGCGCTGTTCAATCAGGGTGTTCAGCTGCCCTTCCCAGCTGGTGAAGGGCAGGAAGCCAGCAGGAAGCGAGTAGATGGTCGTGAAGACTTCCTCCATCAGCAGCCCGTCCAGAAACCCTTGGCGCAGGAAGTAGGTGTGCGGCTGGTCGCGCGTATACAGAGCCGAAGCGGTATTGATAATGAACTTGATATCCCTGTCGTTGAGTGTATTGCGCATGTTAATCAAGTGTTTATGCATCGCTGCGATGCGGCTGGCGCGCGTTGGGTATTTCTGGAACAAGAAGTTGAGGAAGAAGAAGTCGATAAAGCTGTCAAAGTGAATCACATCCACGCCTGGATCGGCGTAGAGCATCGACAGCCCCACATTTTGCGCTGCCCAAGCCGACGCTTGCGGGTTGCCGATGTCCATCGCGTAGCGGTCAGAGCCGAACTGCTGGCGATTGCCGTAGATGTTGAGTAGGAACCAGTCGGGGTGGTTACGGTCACAGTAGTAGTAGCCAAAGAGATCGCGTTGTTCCCATGTGCGATTGGGCGTCCGGAAGCTGTAGATGAGATTGTAGTAATACACATTCAGCAGGTCGCTGCGGTGAGTACGCAACGCTTTGATGTCGTCCCAAGTCGCCAACAGCAGGTCGAACTCGCGTGCGTAGTAGACCCAATCGCGTTGGTTTTCTTCCGCCCACGAGTAATACGGCGCGGCGATTCGTAGGCTGCGCGGTTGATGCGGGCGCCAACGCTGGCTGCCTGTGACTTCTAACTTATCGAAGCGGATAACGCCCGACGAGACGCCAGTGTTGGATCGGACAATCAGTTCGAGCCTAACCCCTTGCGGGTTCGAGTTGGGAACCGTATAGTTGAACACGAGTTCTGTCCACGCATTAGGCGCATTCGTGGTGTTGAGGAGATCGGCGCTGCCCGAGCCGTCAAGACCGCGCGCAAGGACGCGAAGCGAGGCGTTGACCCAGTTTTCTGCCTTCACCCACAGCGAGATGCGGATCGTCTCTCCTGGACGCGGGTAGTCGTTGGAAGGGAAGTACATCAGCATTGCAAGCGAGGCTTCCGCAGCCGCAGAGCCGTTTCGATTGAAACTGATTTTCTGGGAGGCGCGCCCGCTGACTTTGTCGACCTCATCCAGTTCGGCAGTGAAGTCTGAGGGGATGGTCGCACGGAACCCCTCTGCAGCGCCGTCGCGCACCATGCCGACATCATGGTTGCCGCGGTAGAAGTCGAAATCGAACTCGCCGTATTGCGTGGCGTAGTTGATGAGCGGCTGCTGCTGCGCGAGCGCAGCCCCCCAAATCGCGACCGATACAACAGTCCCCAGAACCCGATAGTTCACACGCATGGGTCTCTCCTCTCGCGCCTATTATACCCCACTTTTGCACGCGCGCGCCCTCGCAAAAACACTACACTTGGCGCGACTCGCACCTGTAATGGGCGATGTTCACCGCCGCCGTTGCTGACTTTGGTATAATGCTTGCGTGAGCGGCTCCGCGCAGGTACACCCCTTGCGACGCGCGCTACGCCACTGGCGCTGGGTGTGGCGACAACGCCGCAACTGGGAGTTGCCGAGGCGGTTTGTTTTGTTGCACGCGCTGGTGTGGCTGGGGCTGAACGAGCGCGCCACTTTTCGGTATCAGGGCGCGCGCTTTCGGCTGTACGATACGACGCTCACCCACCTGATGTTCTTTCACCCCTCGCGCTGGCACGGCGCGATGGATCTCGCCCTCTTGCGTCAGCTGTTGCGTTCGGGCGACACGATTGTTGACATCGGCGCGAATGTCGGCTCGCACGCGATTCCGCTCGCGAAGTCGCTCGGCGCGACGACGCAGGTGCATGCCTTCGAGCCGCACCCGCGCGTGTTCGCGCAGTTGCAGGCGAACGCGCGGCTCAATCGCCTGCCGAACCTGCATCTGTATAACCTCGCGCTGGGCGACCGTGAAGGCGAGGTCGCGTTTACCGATGTGCGCAGTGACGACTACAACCGCGTCTTGCCCGACGGCGCAGGCGCGCTGACCGTACCGATGACGCGCTTAGACCGCTTCGAGCCGCTTGCAGACACGCCCATCACGCTGCTCAAGATCGATGTGGAGGGCTACGAACCCTTCGTGCTGCGCGGCGCGGAGGCGACGCTCACGCGCACAGACTTCCTTTACTTGGAGGCGAACGCGATGCACGCTTGCGAGTACGGGGTCAGCGTGCAAGACCTTGCGGACTACCTGCG
>Ga0101941_1000619_pt1 | contig 50930 bp, 44 predicted proteins | sample DewCreD2012metaG_3_FD_75242 | JGI IMG/M metagenome (GOLD analysis project Ga0101941, IMG submission 75242) | Hot spring sediment bacterial and archeal communities from British Columbia, Canada, to study Microbial Dark Matter (Phase II) - Dewar... ... | reverse complement strand
ACGTCTCACGTCAGCGGGAGGCGAATTCTACAGCGTTACAACCTGCTGTCAACTGCCTTTTTCACCGCTGTCGATTCAAGCATCTGAACCGAAGCATTCCTCGCTGCTTACTTCGTCCAACCCTTTGATTATCAAGGAGTTTTCCGTTTCGTCTGCGCCGGAAGTGGGGCGAATTATAGACAGATCCAGAGGGGCGTCAACACCTAATTTGAAATTTTAGCGAAAAAGCTAAAACTCCAATGAAATCCTATACTTCCCTTCTGTTTATATAGAGACCATGCGATCACACCCGCGAGAGAATAAGCCTCTAAAGAACACCCGCTTCACGCAGCGTCATTACGTCAGCGTCTGATAAGCCCAATACGCCGGTGAGAACCTCCAACGTATGCTCTCCCAACAACGGCGGCGCACGCCGATATTCAACAGGCGTCGCTGATAAACGGATAGGGCTGGCGACTTGAGGAACCGTTCCGCCCAACGCATGCGGCAAGTCCACCTGCAAGCCGCGGAACTGCACCTGCGGATCTGCGAACACCTGGGCGACATCGTTAATAGGCCCACACGGAACGCCCGCAACCCCCAATGCCGTGACCCACTCGGCCGTTGTCTTGAAGACGGTGGCCTGCCGAATCAGCGGGATCAACTCGGCACGATGCGCCACGCGCTGCTTGTTAGTCGCAAACCGCGGATCGCTGGCCCACTGCGGATGCCCGGCCACTTCCGCAAATTTCCGGAATTGGTTGTCGTTGCCTACCGTGAGAATGAAATCGCCATCGGCAGTAGGGAAATCCTGGTAGGGCACGATATTCGGGTGAGCATTACCCAATCTCCTTGGCGAGACCCCTGTAGTCAGGTAATTCATTGCCTGATTCGCCAAGCAGGCGACCTGTACATCCAGCAAGGCCATATCGATATGCTGTCCGGGCCCTCCCTGGTCCCGGTGCGCCAGAGCAGCGAGAATCGCAGAAGTCGAATACAGCCCTGTCAGAATATCCGTCAGGGCCACGCCTACCTTGACTGGGCCGGCACCATCTTCCCCCTCGGGACGACCGGTAAGACTCATTAGCCCACCGAGCCCCTGAATCATGAAGTCGTAACCTGCTCGCTTGGCGTATGGCCCCGTCTGACCGAATCCCGTGATAGAGCAATAGATGAGCCTTGGGTTTTCCAACTGCAGCGATTCGTAGTCCAGGCCGTAGGCCTTCAGCCCGCCAACCTTAAAGTTCTCGATGACGATATCGGACCGAGCCGCCAGCTCGCGAACCAACCTCTGCCCTTCAGGCTGAGTGAAATCTATGGTGACTGACTGCTTGTTGCGGTTGGCCGAAAGGTAGTAAGCAGCTTCGGACGTATTTTCTCCGCGCGGATCCTTCAGAAAGGGGGGGCCCCATGCGCGCGTGTCGTCGCCATTGCCGGGGCGCTCGATCTTGATCACCTCCGCACCCAGGTCAGCCAGAATTTGCCCCGCCCAAGGCCCGGCAAGAACCCGAGACAAGTCCAGCACACGCAGATGAGATAACGCGCCCATGGCAGACTCCTTAGTAGAAGGCCTGAATGCCGGTCTGCGCGCGACCCAGGATGAGCGCATGGACGTCATGAGTACCTTCATAGGTATTCACCACTTCCAGGTTGACCAGATGCCTGGCGATACCGAACTCATCAGAGATACCGTTACCCCCCAGCATGTCACGCGCCATACGCGCGATGTCCAGGGACTTGCCGCAGGAGTTGCGTTTCATAATGGAGGTGATTTCGACCGCAGCAGTACCCTCGTCTTTCATCCGGCCAAGACGCAGGCAGCCTTGGAGCGCCAACGTGATCTCGGTCTGCATATCAGCGAGCTTTTTCTGGATCAACTGATTGGCTGCGAGCGGACGGCCGAACTGTTGACGGTCCAGCGTGTATTGACGCGCGGTGTGCCAGCAAAACTCGGCGGCCCCCAAGGCGCCCCAGGAGATGCCATAGCGTGCGGAGTTCAGGCACGTGAAAGGCCCTTTGAGACCTCGGACGTCCGGGAAGATGTTCTCTTCCGGCACAAACACGTTGTCCATCACGATCTCGCCTGTGATCGAGGCGCGAAGGCCGACCTTGCCGTGAATGGCCGGAGCAGTCAGGCCTTGCCAGCCTTTTTCCAGCACAAAGCCACGGATGTCCCCAGCGTCATCCTTGGCCCAGACAACGAACACGTCAGCGATCGGGCTGTTGGTGATCCACATTTTGCTGCCGGTGAGACGATAGCCGCCTTCGACGCTCCGCGCACGGGTGATCATCGCGCCCGGATCCGAACCATGATTGGGTTCGGTCAGGCCGAAGCAACCAATCCATTCTCCGGACGCGAGTTTTGGCAGGTACTTCTGTTTTTGCGCTTCGGTGCCGAATTCGTTGATAGGCACCATGACCAGAGAGGACTGCACGCTCATCATCGAGCGATAACCGGAATCGACGCGCTCGACTTCGCGAGCGATCAAGCCGTAACACACATAGTTCAGACCGCTACCGCCGTACTGCTCCGGGATCGTGGCACCGAGTAGACCTATCTCACCCATCTCGCGAAAGATCGCCGGGTCTGTCTTTTCATGCCGGAAGGCTTCAAGCACGCGCGGCGCCAGCTTGTCGTTGGCGAACTGCTCGGCGCTGTCGCGGACCATGCGCTCTTCTTCGGTGAGTTGCTGGTCCAGCAACAGGGGGTCGATCCAACTGAAACTTGCCTTGCCGCTCATGATTCTCTCCTCACCAAATGCGCTTCCGGACCTGCCGGTAAAGTAATGAAGCGAGCCTAGGCTTGAAGCCTTAATGGAGCAAACGACGATTTCGCATCATCTTGTGCTAATTTCTCACTCCGAAATACGCTAGGCAGCACTCGGCCCACCCTTCTAAGTGAGGCAAAGGTACATGCGTCGTAAAATCCCAAGCACCGCTGCGCTGATAAGCTTCGAGGCAGCCGCGCGACACGAGAGCTTCACAAAGGCGGCCGAGGAGCTTTCTCTGACCCAGAGCGCGATCTGCCGTCAGATCGCGAGCCTGGAAGAGTTCTTGAATGTCAGCCTATTCCGACGCTCGCGACGGGGTGTGAAGCTTTCTGAAGCGGGCCTTTCCTACAGTCGGCGCATCGCCACGCAACTCGATGCCGTTGAGCGCGACACGCTGTCAGTGATGGGTCATCAGGGCGTCAATGTGATCGAACTCGCGGTGGTGCCTACATTCGGCACGCAATGGCTACTTCCGCGCCTTAAAGATTTTCAGAAGAAACACCCTGACGTCACTATTAACCTGACCAACCGCACGCGCCCCTTTCTGTTCGCGGATACCGAATTCGACGCGGCGATCTACTTTGGCGATGCTGATTGGTCCGGTACCGAATCCCACAGACTAATGGGCGAAAACCCGATGCCTGTCTGCAGCCCCGCATTGCTCGGGGAACGCCACAGCATCAGCGCTCAAGACCTGGCCGAGATGCCGCTGCTTCAACAGACCACTCGGCCCTACGCCTGGCGGCAGTGGTTCAATTCGCTGGACGTGTCCGTGGCCCGTGACATGACAGGTCCGCGTTACGAGCTATTCTCGATGCTTGCGCAGGCCGCCATGCACGACATGGGTGTGGCGCTGATCCCGCCATTTCTTATTCAGCGTGAATTGGCCGAAAAACGACTGGTGATTGCCAACCCGCACAAGCTTTCAAGCGCTAAGGCGTATTACTTGATGATTCCGGAGCGCAAAACGGAATCGGCCTCCCTGAAAGCGTTTCGCGACTGGCTTATCCAGCAGGCGGGGACCTATTCGTTGCCTTGAGAGCCCTTCACAACCCCCACACTTTTCTGTAGTCCGTTTACTTTGAAACCTACAGATATCTTGATTTGTCGCATTTATGACACACCCAACTTATTTTATCTAAACACCCAATAGTCATACAAATAGCGCCCTACAGCCTGATTTTGGCTGGTCCTCGTACCTCATCGATTGAGGGGCACCCAACGCCTCAAATTCCCAAAATGCCATACGGATCAATACGTTGTGCTAATTAGCGCGTCAATCGGTCACAGCATGACTTGTAGTAAATTTTTCGTTCAGTTACAGAAACCCTTGAAGGCCTCTGGCATCCCCTGCAAAATGCCGCGCCCGGCTGTTTCAACGGGCGTAGTGATCGCAATCCCAGCCTCCAGGCAGTAGCGCGCTGGCCTCATTAAAGACAAGAAGATCACGCAGGAGATTTGACGTGCACATTGGAGTCCCCCTCGAGACCCAGCTTGGTGAAACCCGGGTCGCCGCCACTCCCGAAACCATCAAGAAGCTCATCGCCCAAGGCCACACAGTGACTGTTCAGAACGGCGCGGGCCTTGCAGCGAGCGTGACAGACAGTGCTTATGAGGCAGCAGGCGCCTTGGTGGGCAGTGCCGCCGATGCTTTCGGTGCCGAACTCATTCTCAAGGTCTCCGCTCCCAGCGACGCTGAGCTCACGCTGATCAAAAGCGGTGCAGTGGTTGTCGGGATGCTCAACCCTTTCAATAACGACATGATCGCCAGGCTGGCCGAGCGCGGGATCACCGCCTTTGCCCTCGAAGCGGCGCCACGCACCTCGCGCGCGCAAAGCCTCGACGTGTTGTCTTCCCAAGCCAACATTGCCGGCTATAAGGCTGTCCTGTTGGCGGCGCATCACTACCCACGCTTCATGCCCATGCTGATGACAGCGGCCGGTACGGTGAAAGCAGCGCGCGTGCTGATTCTCGGAGCGGGCGTTGCGGGGCTCCAGGCCATCGCCACTGCCAAACGTCTGGGTGCGGTCATTGAGGCTTCCGACGTACGTCCGGCCGTCAAGGAGCAGATCGAATCGCTGGGGGCCAAGTTCGTTGACGTGCCATACGAGACCGACGAGGAGCGCGAGGCTGCCGTGGGCGTAGGCGGTTACGCCCGCCCGATGCCGGCCAGCTGGATGCAGCGTCAGGCAGTAGCCGTGCATGAGCGCGCCAGACAGGCGGACATCGTCATTACAACGGCGCTGATCCCCGGTCGCAAAGCGCCAGTGCTGTTGAGCGCTGAAACAGTTGCACAGATGAAGCCCGGCTCGGTGGTAATCGATCTGGCTGCAGCGCAGGGCGGCAACTGTCCGCTGACGGTGGCAGACCAAGTGGTGGTCGAGCACGGGGTGACCATCGTCGGCCACACGAACCTGCCTGCCATGGTCGCGGCGGATGCATCTGCTCTTTATGCGCGCAATCTGCTGGACTTCATGAAGCTGCTCTTCAGCCAGGAAGGACAGTTCCAGATCAACCTCGAAGACGACATCGTTGCCGCGTGCCTTATGTGCCGCGATGGCCAAGTCAACCGCAAGAACGGCTGAGGATAAAAATAATGGAAGAGTTCATCTCACCCGGTATCTACAACCTGATCATTTTCGTGCTGGCCATTTATGTCGGCTACCACGTGGTCTGGAACGTGACGCCTGCGCTGCACACCCCGCTGATGGCGGTCACCAACGCTATCTCGGCCATCGTCATCGTCGGCGCCATGCTGGCCGCAGCGCTGACAGTAACGCCACTTGGCAAAACCATGGGCACCTTGGCCGTCGCGCTGGCGGCCGTTAACGTCTTCGGCGGTTTTCTGGTCACCCGGCGCATGCTGGAGATGTTCAAAAAGAAAGCGCCCAAGGTTAAAGACGAGGTAGCCAAGTAATGAGCATGAACCTCGTCACATTGCTGTACCTCGTTTCAGCAATCTGTTTCATCCAGGCGCTGAAGGGCTTGTCTCACCCGACCACATCGCGCCGAGGCAACCTGTTCGGCATGCTCGGCATGGGCCTGGCTGTTCTGACTACGATCGGACTGGTCTTCAAACTGGCCGCGCTGTCTACCGACGGTGCCAGCGCAGGCATTGGTTACATCCTGATCGGTTTGCTGGTCGGTGGCACTGCCGGCTCGATCATGGCCAAGCGCGTCGAAATGACCAAGATGCCGGAACTGGTCGCCTTCATGCACAGCATGATTGGTCTGGCAGCCGTATTCATCGCCATCGCTGCCGTCGTCGAACCACAGTCGCTCGGCATCGTTCACCACTTGGGTGATCCGATTCCAGCGGGCAACCGTCTGGAGTTGTTCCTTGGCGCGGCGATCGGGGCGATCACGTTCTCAGGTTCGGTCATCGCGTTCGGCAAATTGTCCGGCAAATACAAATTCCGCCTGTTCCAGGGCGCACCGGTGCAGTTTGCCGGTCAGCACAAGCTCAATCTGATTCTGGGTCTGGCGACACTGCTGTTCGGTATCACGTTCATGCTGACGGGCAGCCTGTTCGCGTTCAGCGTCATGCTGATCCTGGCGTTCGTGATTGGCGTGCTGCTGATTATTCCGATTGGCGGCGCAGACATGCCGGTCGTGGTGTCGATGCTCAACAGTTATTCGGGCTGGGCGGCGGCGGGTATTGGCTTCTCGCTGAACAACTCGATGCTGATCATCGCCGGCTCCCTGGTCGGCTCTTCCGGCGCGATTCTGTCGTACATCATGTGCAAAGCGATGAACCGCTCGTTCTTCAACGTGATTGGTGGCGGCTTCGGTGGCGCAACGGATGCTGGTACTGCGAGCGGCACCCAGGAAGCCCGCCCGGTCAAATCGGGATCGGCTGACGACGCGACTTTCCTGCTGACCAACGCTGATACCGTGATCATAGTGCCCGGCTACGGGCTGGCGGTCGCTCGAGCGCAACACGCCCTTAAAGAGCTGACCGAGAAGCTGACCCACGCAGGCGTCACGGTGAAGTACGCGATCCACCCGGTGGCCGGTCGGATGCCGGGGCATATGAACGTGCTGCTGGCGGAGGCCGAGGTGCCTTACGATCAGGTGTTCGAGATGGAGGACATTAACTCCGAATTCGGTCAGGCGGACGTCGTCCTGGTGTTAGGCGCCAACGATGTGGTCAATCCGGCGGCCAAGAACGATCCCAAGTCGCCAATTGCCGGCATGCCAATTCTTGAGGCGTACAAGGCCAAAACCATCATCGTCAACAAGCGCTCCATGGCCAGCGGCTATGCCGGCCTGGATAACGAGCTGTTCTATCTGGACAAAACCATGATGGTGTTTGGTGACGCCAAAAAGGTCATTGAAGACATGGTCAAAGCGATCGAATAACGGTTGCAACCCGCGATAAAACAACCCTCGGCGCAGGTGATGGCCGAGGGTTTTTTACACCCCGGGTAAAAGTGTTTCTCGCGCAGAGGCGCTAATTAGAGCCTTTATTGCGACCTTGGTAGCGGGACGAACAAACCTCAAATCTCTAGACTTCGCTCACGCATCTTTGTCATGAGATTAAACACCATGCACCGTGAACGAATCCGTCTGCCCTCGCTGATGAGCAAGATAATGAGTGCGGCCGACGCCGCTTCCTTGATCAAGGACGGCATGACCGTCGGCATGAGCGGCTTCACCCGCGCCGGGGAAGCCAAAGCCGTGCCCCAGGCGCTGGCCGATCGAGCCAAGACCACACCGTTGAAGATCAGCCTGATGACCGGCGCCAGCCTGGGCAATGATCTGGACAAGCAACTGACGGAAGCTGGCGTGCTCTCCCGCCGCATGCCGTTTCAGGTCGACAGCACCCTGCGCAAGGCCATCAACGACGGCACTGTGATGTTCATCGATCAACACTTGTCGGACACCGTCGAGCAGTTGCGCAATCGCCAGATCAAGGCAGTGGATATCGCCGTGATTGAATGTGTGGCAATCACCGAAGAAGGGCACCTGGTGCTCAGCACGTCAGTCGGCAACTCGGCGAGCTTCGCCATTCTTGCGGAACACGTGATCATCGAGATCAACCTCGCCCAGCCCTTGGAGCTCGAGGGGCTGCATGACATCTATATACCCACTTACCGGCCAACGCGCCTGCCGATCCCGGTGCTGAAGACTGACACCCGAATCGGCAGTCAGGCGGTGAAGATTGATCCGGCGAAGATCGTCGGCATCGTGATCAGCAATCAACCCGACTCGCCGTCGACCGTATTGCCGGCAGACACGGACACTCAGGCCATCGCAGGCCACCTTGTCGAGTTCTTCAAGAATGAAGTGCGACTGAACCGACTCACCAACCAGCTCATGCCGCTGCAGGCGGGGGTAGGCACGATCGCCAATGCCGTGATGACGGGGCTGATCGATTCACCCTTTCACGGCATGACCATGTATTCGGAAGTGCTACAGGACTCGACGTTCGATCTGTTCGAGGCGGGGAAGCTGGATTTTGCTTCGGGCTGTTCCATGACGCTGTCCGAGCGTAAGCATGCCGCGGTCTATGACAACCTTGAGCAGTACAGATCCAGACTGTTATTGCGGCCTCAGGAGATCTCTAACCATCCGGAGGTCGTACGCCGGCTGGGCATCATCGGCATTAACACTGCCCTGGAATTCGACCTGTACGGGAACGTCAATTCCACCCACGTGGGTGGCACGCGGATGATGAACGGGATCGGGGGTTCGGGGGATTTCGCGCGTAACGCCCATCTCGCCATTTTCGTGACCAAGTCGATTGCCAAAGCCGGGGCGATCTCGAGTGTTGTGCCCATGGTCAGCCATGTAGATCACACCGAACACGACGTCGACATCCTGGTGACAGAGATCGGATTGGCAGACCTGCGAGGTCTGGCACCCCGCGAACGCGCCCGGGTCATCATCGACAACTGCGTGCACCCGGCGTATCGCGAGGCGCTGAATGACTACTTCCGCCGGGCCTGCGCAATTGGCGGTCACACCCCACATGTTATGAGGGATGCACTGAGTTGGCACCTCAACCTGGAAGAAACGGGTCACATGTTGGCGATCTGAAAACACAGTTTGTCAGTGGCGGCGACCTTTCGTCGTCACAGTTCGCACGGTGAACGCGAATCCCGCAAAAACTGTACTGCTGTATGGGTGTTTTTTCCTGGGCAGAACCGGGATTCCCCCCTCTAAGCATCCAAAAAGCACACTTCTGGTGCAGACCCGTACAGTTGCCCCGCTTCCGAACAAAACAGTGGTGTTTAACAGTTAACTGGAGCAGCACAATACAAATGAACTGTGTCTAGAGAGAGAAGGGCAATGAGAGGAATATTGTCACCAATCAAGTCACTCTCTAATCCCGCCACAAGCGGAAGGAAGAAGCATCATGGAACGCACCGTCAGTTCCGAACTGTTCTACGAAGAAACCGCAAAAACCGCACAAGCCTCGTTGCCGCTGCGCATGTTCGCCAATCTGATGCTCTGGCAGCGTCGTCTGTCCAGCCGCCATCAACTGGCTCGTCTGGATGCACGCTTGCTGGCTGACGCCGGTATCAGCGAATCCCAGCGCTACGAAGAGCTGAGCAAGCCGTTCTGGCGCTAATTTAGCGTCTGCTGGTCCAGGCTACGCGCCTCTCACCAGCAACCCGAATTGTTCAAACAAAACCCGTCAGCAGGTCACTGCTGACGGGTTTTGTCGTTTCAGCCGGAAACAAAGCCTGGTAAGCGTTGACCAGTACAGTTTGATAAATCTTGCTAAACACCTATACAGAGCAATGGTTACAGGGCATTTGTAGCAAGTGTGCATGGCAATGTTGCGACCTGCACAAGGCCGGGATGGCTCGCGCGACCGCTTATAAGCTAATCTTCGGCTACCGTGACCACGCACTCGCGAGACAGCTATCGCTGAGCTTCCGATTTAAGCGTCAGTGGTTTTCGAATCCCGTTACTTTGGAGTGCCTATATGTCTCGCGTTCGTCTGTTGAGTGCCGCTTTGCTGATCGTTGCTGCCACCGGAGCCCAGGCTTCCAGTTTCGTCGTTACAACTGACACCATCGTCCGTGCGTTAGATGCTTCTTCCAATGCCACGTCTAAAATCTCCTCCTCCTTCCATGACGACAAGATCGTCCTGGCCGCCCGCGACGACGCAGCAAGCTTCGTTGCCAGCGAAGGCGAGATCCGTGGCGTGAAGCTTCAGGGCGCCCTGCAACACATTCGCGAGGTTGCACCTGGCCTGCAAGCGTCGGACGCGCAACTCGCACAAGCGATTCTTGCCATCTGATTCAGTATCGCGACAGGTTTATCCAGCGCGCGCCTGGGCCTTTGCTCTGGCTCTGGCCCGGGTGTTGCGCTAGCCTTGCGACTCGTATCGCTAAACCTGAACAGCCCTGAATAGCCATGCAATCGTTGTCTCGCCTAGTGCTTGCCGTCACCGCCACTTTGAGTGTTTCCACTCAGGTTCTGGCGTTCGATGTGACCACTCAAAGCCTGGTCAAAACCGGATACGCCACCAGCCAGGTGACGACAGGGCCTTTCGATAGCAAGTTGATAATTGCCGCCCAGGATGATGCTGCAGTGTTTGTCGCCAGTGACGGCCAACTGCGAGGAGCACGGCTGGAGTCGGCGATTGAGTACCTGCGTCAATCCCGTCCAAAACTTCATGCAAGCGACCTTGAACTGGCGCAGGCAATCCTCGTCCAATAGTCACTTTTTTGTAACTTCCGTATTTTGGAGACGTTCCATGCGTACCCCGCTGATCGCTGCCGCCCTCGGCCTGCTCTTGCTGACTGACATGGCACAGGCACAAACCCTGAAGGCCACCAGTAACATCGTCGTTCGCGCCCTCGGCCGCAGCATCGATTTCACCTCAGACACCACTTCATCCGTGCGCAACTGGAAACTCGTGCTTGAAGCCCGTGACGATGCCGCCAGTTATGTTGCCAGTAACGGCGATATCCATGGCGCACTGCTTGACGCAGCTTTCATCACATTGCGCGATCGCTTGCCTGAAGCCCGCAACGCCAGTGATCAGGACCTCGCCGAGGCCATCCTCGCACTGTGAAACGCCTCGCTGTCTGGCTGCTGACGTCGGCGCTCTCGCTGATTTGCACGAGCGCCTTCGCCGACCTCAGCCTGTCGCTGCATACCGACGGGCTCAGCCCTGCTCAACAAAAGGCCAGCCAGACATTGCTCGACGAAGCCATGGCGCATCTGCCGCCGCTGTTCGTCAGCAAGCTTGATCGCAAGGTCGAAGTGCATTGGACCGACGACATGCCGTCCAATGCCTACGGTCGTGCAGACGGTCCTTACCGTCTGGACCTGAATGAGCACCTGCTCGCAGGCCTGACCGATGGCAGCGCCGCAACGACCCGAACCAATCGTCCTCACGGCACCGTGCGCGAGGAAATGCTCGCCACGGTTCTGCATGAGCTGACCCATATTTATGATCACGCGCAGCTCTGGTCCCCTGAAGACCGCAAGCTGATTGTCGCGTGTGCCCGACAGGGCAAGAGCGTGGGCAAAGTAGGCCTGCGTGACAGCTGCCGGGGGCAAACCGACCGACGCTTCACGTTGAGTGATGATCCGCGCCTTCTGGATCTGGCCGGCTGGCCGCAATACGTCGGCCGCCGCGGTGACAGGGAAGAGCGCAACGGCCAGGTCGCGCGCAGTCCGGACATCTACGAGATCAGCAGCCCGCTGGAATTCGTTGCGGTGAACATGGAGTACTTCCTCCTCGATCCCGCTTACGCCTGCCGCCGTCCAGCGCTGTACGACTATTACAAGGCCCGGTTCAACTGGGCGCCAGCGACGAAGGATCAGTGCCCGACGTCCTATCCTTATCTCAACGCCGGTAACGACTTTGCCCGGGAGCCGTTGGGCAAGCTCGACCCCGAGCGGGTTTACGAAGTCGATTACCTGCTGGCCGAGGCCAACCAGAATCTGGCGAGCCGTTGGGGCCATAGCATGCTGCGGCTGGTGATCTGCAAGCCCGGTCGCCCGCGCGGCCCCGATTGCCGGCTGGATCTGGATCAGCACTTGGTGCTGTCGTACCGCGCCTTTGTAAACGATCTGCAGCTGTCCAGCTGGAGCGGTTTGACCGGCAAGTACCCGTCGCGCCTGTTTGTCCTGCCACTGGGTCAGGTGATCGATGAGTACACCAAGACCGAACTGCGCGGCCTGGCCTCGGTCCCGCTGAAACTGTCCCGCGAAGAGATCAACGGTCTGGTTCAGCACGCTGCCGAGATGCACTGGGCATACGACGGGGATTACTGGTTCCTGTCCAATAACTGCGCGGTGGAAAACCTGAAACTACTGCGCAGCGGTACTGACGATCCGCGGCTTGTCGGGCTGGACAGCATCATGCCCAACGGGCTGCTGGAAGTGCTGAAGGGCAGGGGACTGGCAGACACCAGCGTATTGGACGATCCGAAGAAAGCGCTGCGCATGGGCTACCGCTTCGACTCGTACCGAGACCGTTACCAGGCGATGTTCGATGTGTTGCGCAAGACCACCCGTGTCAAGCAAACCACGGTGGAAGACTGGCTGGCACTGACGCCCCAAGAGCGACGCCCTTATTTCGCTCAGGCGGATCTACGCACCAGCGCGGCGATGCTGCTGCTGGAACAGGCCGGGCTGCGTCGTCAGTTATTGCTCGCGCAGGATGAGGTCAAGCAGCGCTACCTCAGTGCCGTGGAGCAAAAGGATAACGGCGTCTCCAGGGCGACTGGCACGCTGCAGGACATTCTGGCCAACAGCGGATTCCTGAGTCGTCCCGCAGAATTGCTCGGCAGCGGCGGCTACGGTCTGCCGCAGGAAGGCGAGTGGAAGCGCCTGGAAGACGAGAGCAGTCAGCGGCAGAAACAACTGCAGCGGCTCAGCGGTGACCTGGACAAAGAGGTGAGGGCGCTGCTCGATCCCGACCGTGCCGCCGAGATCGCTGCGACCGAAGACAACCTCAAGCAGGTCGGCGAGCACCTTCGGGCGTTGCACAAGGCAGCGGGAGGACTGGAGCTGCCTTGATCATTGCGCGGCTAAACGCTCCGCGATAGTTCAGGCAGTTTCCCCAGGCTCGCCTGGCAGATGCTCGTCGAGGTGCAGCCAGGGCAGGCGGCTGTCGGTCCAGATGTGTCGATCGGCAGGCGTCAGCTCCGGATGATCGAGGGTGGCGATGGTCACGTCCATGGTCTCCGGGCTATTGCGGCTGAACAGCGCGACCTGCGCTCCACAGTTATTGCAGAAATACCTTACGCACGTCGGCCCTGAATCATAGGCGGTCGGACTTCCCGCCAGCCATTTGAACGTATCGACAGGCACGCTGGTCCACGTCATCACGATGCCGCCTGACGTGCGCCGACAAATCGAACAGTGGCAGTGGGCAACGTCATCCAAGGGCCCATCAAGCTGGTAACGCAGATTGCCGCAATGGCATCCGCCGGTATGCAATTCACTCATGAGCACTCTCCCGGTTATGTATGGGTCTGACCGCATCCTGAGGTCGATAACTCAAACTCCCGCTCGTCAACTTCAGAAGTGCAACGAAAGCTGGCTGAAAGCTTCCCCGTTTAGCATCACCTCACCGCCGGCGACAGACCGGTCGGCCAGGACGGACGCGCTTGACGTTCTCCGGCCCATCTACAACAACAATTAGGTGATTCCCGATGCTTGCATGTGCCCTGCAGTACCCCCTCCGTACTACCCGACTCCACGCGCCGCTCGTCTTGAGCTGATCGATTCGTCTCGTCCGTTCCCACGCCGCGTAACGCTGGAGTATTGCTATGTTGACCTTCCTCGGCTTCGCCATGGTCGTTGCTTTCATGTACCTGATCATGAGCAAGCGCCTGTCAGCGCTGATTGCCTTGATCATCGTTCCTATCGTTTTTGCCTTGTTCGGTGGCTTTGCCTCGGAAATCGGCCCAATGATGCTGGCCGGCATCACCAAGCTGGCGCCAACGGGCGTGATGCTGATGTTCGCCATTCTTTATTTCGCACTGATGATCGACTCCGGACTGTTCGACCCGGCCGTGCGCAAGATCCTCAAGCTGGTGAAGGGCGACCCGGTCAAAGTGTCGGTCGGTACGGCGGTGCTGGCGCTGGTTGTCTCCCTGGACGGTGACGGCGCCACGACGTACATGATCTGTGTGGCCGCCATGCTGCCGCTGTACAGCCGTCTGGGCATGAGCCCGCGTATCATGGCCGGCTTGATCATTCTGGCCGGTGGCGTGATGAACATGACGCCATGGGGCGGCCCGACCGCGCGTGCGGCGAGCGCCCTGCATGTCGATCCATCCGACATCTTCGTGCCCATGATTCCGGCAATGCTGGCGGGCGTCGTGGCAATTCTGGTGATCGCCTACTTCTACGGCAAACGTGAACGTGCGCGCCTGGGTGAACTGCACCTGCCGGGTGACGAAGTCGATCACAGCGACATCAGCGTTTCGCAGTTTCCTGAAGCCCGTCGTCCCAAACTGATCTGGTTCAACGCCGCCCTGACGCTGGTGCTGATGGTGGCGCTGATCATGGGCCTGCTGCCGCTGCCGGTCCTGTTCATGATCGCATTCAGTATCGCGATGATCGTCAACTACCCGTGCCTGCAAGCGCAGAAAGACCGTGTCGCGGCCCACGCCGGCAGCGTGCTGGCGGTGGTCGGACTGATTTTTGCTGCGGGGATCTTTACCGGTATCCTGTCCGGCACCGGAATGGTCGACGCGATGTCGAAGAGCCTGCTGGCCGTGATCCCGGACGCGATGGGCCCTTACCTGGCCGTGATCACGGCGGTTGTCAGCATGCCGTTCACCTTCTTCATGTCCAACGATGCGTTCTACTACGGCGTGCTGCCGGTATTGGCCGAGGCCGCTTCGCATTACGGCATCAGCCCGGTGGAAATGGCACGTGCCTCGATCGTCGGCCAGCCCGTCCACCTGTTGAGCCCACTGGTGCCTTCGACGTATCTGCTGGTGGCACTGGCGGGCATCGAGTTCGGTGATCACCAGCGCTTTACGCTTAAATGGGCCGTGCTGGTGTGCGTGTGCATTCTGATCGCTGCACTGCTGATGGGGATTTTCCCGTTCTTCAGCAGTCTATAACGCAACTCAACGCTCCCTCTGGCGCCGCCGCGCCAGCGGGAATACGAACGCTTAAAGGAATACGTAATGGAATGGCTGACCAACCCTGAGATCTGGGTTGCTTTCTTCACGCTGACTGCCCTAGAAATCGTGCTGGGCATCGACAACATCATCATGATCTCGATCCTGGTCAGCCGCATGCCCAAGGCGATGCAGCCGCGCACCCGAATCTTCGGTCTGGCGCTGGCGATGGTGACGCGGATTCTGCTGCTGCTGTCGATCACCTGGGTCATGCGCCTGACCGACGACCTGTTCGTGGTCTGGGGCCAGGGCATTTCCGGACGCGATCTGATCCTGTTCTTCGGTGGTCTGTTTCTGTTGTGGAAGAGCTCTCAAGAGATTTACCACGGCATGGAAGGCGAGGAAGAGACGCTGGACGAGCCGAAAGGCAAGGGCGGCATGTTTCTGTACACCATCCTTCAGATTGCAATCATCGACATCGTATTCTCTCTGGATTCGGTCATCACCGCCGTCGGCATGGTTTCCCACGTACCGGTGATGGTCGCGGCGATCATCGTGGCTGTGCTGATCATGATGCTGTGCGCGGGCGTTATCAGCGACTTCATCGAGAAGCACCCTTCGCTGAAGATGCTGGCGTTGTCGTTCCTGATCGTCGTCGGTACCGTGCTGATTGCCGAGTCGTTCGATGTGCATGTGCCGAAGGGCTACGTTTACTTCGCCATGGCATTCTCGCTGGCGGTCGAAGCGATCAACATCAAGATGCGCACGTCGATGGCTAAAAAGCGTGCAATGCAGGACCCGGTGAAACTTCGCAAGGACGTGCCGGGTCAATAACGTCCGCCGTACAGACGTCAAAACAACGGGGCTGTAAATGCCCCGTTTTTTTATTGGCAGAGCACAAAGCTGCAGCTTCAAACACCTGATTTATGACAGATTTGTTTCAAGAAATAATCCGCTGTGCCATGCTGGCATTAAGGCCGCAGGCCGACTAAAGCTTTAGTTGAGCGCGCTGTTCGATGCACCTCAAGCGCCTACGCTCGCTACACGCTGGATCTTTTAACTTTGCCCGATGGGCAACCTACAGGGGGCTCTCCGTATGCTGACCCTGCTCGATTTGCTTTCCGCCGTCGCGCTGTTGATCTGGGGCACACACATCGTTCGGACCGGCATTCTGCGTGTCTACGGCTCGCAGCTGCGCCGGGTCATTGGCCAGAACATGTCCAAACGCCCGCTGGCCTTTGTCGCGGGGATACTGGTCACCGCAGTGGTGCAAAGCAGTAACGCCACGGCGATGCTGGTGACGTCCTTCGTCGGCCAGGGCTTGATGGGTCTGACGCCAGCGCTTGCCATCATGCTCGGTGCCGACGTCGGTACTGCGGTGATGTCGCGAATCCTGACGTTCGACCTGTCGTGGCTGTCGCCGCTGCTGATCTTTCTGGGCGTTGTCTTCTTTCTGTCGCGCAAACAAACCCGTGTCGGCCAATTGGGTCGTGTCGGTATCGGTCTGGGCTTGATCATTCTCGCCTTGCAGCTGATCGTCACTGCTGCCGCGCCGATCACTCAGGCGGCCGGGGTGAAGGTGTTGTTCGCGTCACTGACGGGCGATCTGCTGCTCGACGCATTGGTCGGCGCCATGTTCGCGCTGATCTCCTATTCAAGCCTCGCGGCCGTGCTGCTGACGGCGACCCTCGCGGGCGCGGAAATCATCAGCCTGCCGGTGGCGATCGGTCTGGTGATCGGCGCCAACATCGGCAGCGGCCTGTTGGCGTTCCTCAGCACCAGCATGCAAAACGTGGCCGGTCGACAAGTGGCGCTGGGCAGCCTGCTCTACAAACTGATCGGCCTGTTGCTGATCACCCCGGTGCTGACGCCGCTGGTGGCCTGGATGGACACACTGAATGTCAGCCCGTCGAGCCTGGTCATCAGCTTTCACGTTATTTACAACTCCCTGCGCTGCCTGATCATGCTGCCGACGGTGGGGCCAATGGGGCGCCTGTGCGCGTCAATTCTGCCGCAGCAGGCGGAGATCAACGGCCAGACCAAGCCTCGCCATCTGGACCTGACCGCACTCGCCACGCCGAGCCTGGCGCTGGCCAATGCCGTGCGCGAAACCCTGCGCATGGGCGATCTGATCGACAGCATGCTCAATGCCATGCAAGAGGTGCTGCGAGGCAACCAGACGGCGGTCACTCAGGAAGTGCGCCGACTCAATGATGATGTCGAGGTGCTCTACAACGCCATCAAGTTGTACCTGGCGCAGATGCCACGCGATGACCTCAGCGATCAGGACAATCGCCGCTGGGCGGAGATTATCGAGTTGGCGATCAACCTGGAGCTGGCCAGCGGGCTGATCGAGCGCATGCTGCGCAAGGTCCAGCAGCAGAAGACGTCGCAGCGGCGGTCGTTTTCCGATGTCGGCCTGGAAGAACTCTCCGGGCTGCATGAGCAACTGATGGCGAATCTGCGTCTTGGCCTGTCGGTTTTCCTGAGCGGCGACCCGGAAAGTGCGCGCCAGTTGTTGCGCGAGAAGCGTCGTTTTCGGGCACAGGAGCGGCGCCTGGCCCATGCCCATGTCAGCAGGCTGCAACGTAAGATCGTGCAAAGTATCGAGACCAGTTCCTTGCACCTCGAGTTGATCTCCGACATGAAACGCTTGAACTCGCTGTTCTGCAGCAGCGCCTACGCGGTCCTTGAAACCACCGACACAGGCGCCTTGTCCAGCGAGGGCAATGCGGAATAATCGTGGTGAACGCAGGGGCCGCTGCGAAGTCTGTTACACATACCGGCCCGCAAGGAAGCCCGTTTTTATGCGTTGCCTGCTGTTCTTTTGCTTGGTTCTGACATCCCTTTCTTCCGTGGCCCTTGACCGGTTTCAGGTCGAGGGCTACGTGCTGCCCAACGGTTTGCAATTGCTGCTCAAGCCTGCGGACAAAGGTCACGTGTCTATTCGTCTCGTTGTCGGTATTGGCTTCGATGATTTCAAATGCGAAGACAAAGAGCTGCCGCACCTGCTTGAGCATTTGCTTTTCAGCGGGATCGACAATAGCGGTGAGGGCGGCCTTGAGCAGCAGATGCAGGCGTTGGGCGGCGAGTGGAACGCGTTCACCAGCAACACCGACACCACCTTCGTCATTGAGGCGCCAGCGCAGAATCAACGCAAGGTGCTCGACCTGCTGCTCAATCTGCTGACCCACACGCAAATCAATCAAGCCAATCTGGACACTGCCAAGCGCATTGTCACCCGTGAAGACGGCGGCCACTATTCGCATCTGCAACGCTGGCTGGACAAGCGCGATCTGGGCCACAGTGCCGGCAGCCAGCTTGCTGTGGAGCTGGGCCTTAAATGCCCGGAGCGGCCCGAGGTCGATCACCTCACGCTGGAGCAGATCGAGAATATCCACGACAACTGGTACGCCTCCAATAACATGACGCTGATCATCGTGGGCGACCTCGACAAGTTGCTGCCGGCCTACCTGGAGCGCACGTTCGGCCAGTTGAATGCAGTGGATCCGACGGAACATCCGCCCCTTAGTTCGATGACCGAGAAGGCCGATCCCGAGCGCACGCTGATCCGCGGCGCTTTGGGCGATGGTGCGAAGCTTCATCTGCTGTTCCCCGAGCCGGACATGGGCGAGCAGCACGATGAAACCTGGGATCTGGTGAAGGCTTATCTGGACTGGGCGCTGTACAGCGAGCTGCGTCTGGACAAGGGTTATTCCTACGGACCATGGGCCGATCGCGAAGCGTTCGGGGACACGGGTTTTCTCAGCCTCAACGCTGATCTGAACCGCGAAGACATCGATTCGGCCACTGCCGCGGTGCGCTCAATGCTCCAGCGGTTGCGCAAGGAGGGCATGGACCCGGCCACCTTTGCGCGGCTGCAACAGGCGTCCGTTGCCAAGCAGGCGTGGGCGGTTCAAGGCAATAGCGCGCTGGCCGACTATTACTGGGGTGCGCTGAATGATTACGACGATGGCCGCTTCCAGGATCCGGCCAAGCGAATCCGTGGCGTGAGCCTGGACTTGGCCAATCAGGCGATGCGTCAATTGCTGGCGCAACCCGGGTATCTTCGCGTCGAGGAGCCACTGCTCAGCTACGATGAGCTGTACGCCGTCGGATGCCTGCTGACGGCGCTGTTGGCGTTGCTGATTCTCTGGCGGTGGCGGGTTTACAAGAAGCGGCCGTTGTAAGCGAGGCGTTAGGCGTTCGAAGATTTCGTCGCGGTGGGCGCAGTCCAATTTTGTTTTTTTTATACACCCAGACCCATATCTAAGAGCGACGCGCCACGATGCCGGACATTAACGCAATCATTAAGAACCCGCTGGTACAGCGCGCCCTTGAGTTCATCAAGCGCTATCCCGGACTGATTGCGTTCTTCGGTTTCTGCTCAGGCATCGGCAGCTTCATTCTGGTGGATCGCCAAGCCAAGCTGGCGACCTGGATTGCGGTCATCCTGCTGGTGAGCTGGATCTGGCTGATGGTGGAAAACAGTGCCGTCGCCCTGTTCGCGAAGATGTTTAAACGCGAGATCCCGCAGCCTCTGTTGCGCTACGGCACACAGATGATCCATCAGGAAAGCCTGTTTTTCGTATTGCCGTTCTTCTTCGTCACCACCACGTGGTACAGCGGCCAGCTGGCGTTCACCGGGTTGCTCGGGGCAGCAGGCCTAATTTCGATCATCGACCCCCTGTACTACAAATGGCTGGCGCCGCGCCGCTGGCTGTTCATGGCCCTGCACACCCTGACGCTGTTCGCCGCACTGCTCACGGCGCTGCCAATCATCGTTCACCTGACCACGGCCCAGAGCTACAAGCTGGCGCTGGGCATCGCGATGCTGCTGTCGTTTCCGAGCCTGGCATCGGGCTATCCGATCAACAGCTGGAAGCGCGGCCTCGGCGTGGTGGCCATGACGCTGGCAATCGGCGGCGCGGGCTGGATGGCGCGATTCTGGGTACCGCCGGCGACCCTCTGGCTGACCGAGGCGGCGATCAGCACGCGCTTCGACAATCAAAATCGCACCCCCGGCGAGAGCATTCAGGAAATCGGCGTTAACCAGCTGCGCAGCGCCGGGCTCTACGCCTATACATCGATCAACGCCCCGCGCGGTCTGAATGAGCGGATTTATCACGTGTGGCGCCACAACGGCGAGGAAGTAGAGCGGATTGCTCTAGACATCAAAGGTGGTCGTGAAGAAGGCTATCGGGCCTGGACGCACAAGCAAAACTTTCCGCCGGACGTGCTCGGCAAATGGCAAGTGAGGGTGCTCACCGAGGACGGGCAGATGATTGGTGTGCTGCGCTTCGACGTCACCGAGCGCGATCAGCCTGCCGTCACTCGCAACAAGATCAAACCGGCGGGTCTGAAGCCTGGCACCGACGCTGCGGAGCCGGATGATTCAGGGGCGAAAAAACCTGCAGACGGCGCACCCGCCGAGAACGCTTCTGACCCGGCCAAAAACAACTAAGCTCGTCGCTATGACCTCACTGACCACGCAGGCTTCTTCCGCGCCCAAGATTCCAGGGCGCGTTTTGTTGGACACTTCGAGCAATCCTGTGCAGCTGCGGATTGCCGGAGACTGGACGCTCGCCCATTATCGCGAACTCAGGCGCCAGACCGATGCACTGAGCGCCGGACTCAGTCCAACCACCCTCGTCGACATGGACGAACTCGGCGCCCTCGACACCGCTGGCGCGTCGTTGCTGGTAGAGCTGCTGGGCGTGCAGCGCCTGCGGTTGCTGGCCGTTCAAGCGCCTAACCTGCCGGAGTCCAGCCGCGCGCTGATGCAAACCATCCAGAGCGCACTGGCTGACTACTGCCAGCCCGTCCGAGAACCGGAAGCGGCCGTGGGCATGCTGCTGCTGGCGCGCATTGGCGCGGCGGTGGACGTGATCTGGAAGGACACGCTGCAACTGCTGGGCTTTATCGGGCTCATCCTGCAGACCTTCGCTTCTACGCTGTTTCGCCCTCGGCGCTGGCGTACCACTTCCGTCATCGCCCACATCGAGCAAATCGGCCTGGACGCCGCTCCCATTGTGGCGCTTCTGACCTTCATGGTCGGCGCCGTGGTGGCCTTTCTCGGTGCCACAGTGCTAAAGGCTTTTGGCGCGACTATTTTTACCGTCGACTTGATCGGCTTTTCGTTCCTGCGGGAATTCGCCGTGCTGCTGACCGCCATCCTGCTGGCCGGTCGCACGGCCAGCGCCTTCACCGCGCAGATAGGCTCGATGAAAGCCAACGAGGAACTGGATGCGCTGCAAACATTGGGGCTGAGTCCTACAGAGCTGCTGGTATTGCCCCGCGTGATCGCGTTGCTTATCTCACTGCCCATGCTGACGTTTCTCGCGATGATCTGCGGCATTGTCGGTGGCGGCGTAGTCTGTGCTGTGTCGCTGGGCATCTCGCCCGCGATGTTCCTGTCGCTGATGCAGGCCGACATCGGCGTGCAGCACTTTCTCGTCGGCATCGCCAAGGCGCCGATCTTCGCGTTCTTCATCGCTGCCATCGGCTGTCTGGAAGGCTTCAAGGTCGAGGGCAGCGCCGAATCTGTCGGGGCCCACACGACGTCGAGCGTGGTGCAGTCCATTTTTGTAGTCATCGTGCTGGACGCCCTGGTTGCGATGTTCTGCATGGAGATCGGCTGGTGACCCGTCGTTGCGTACAACCCGTCGAAACGGTGATCGAGGTCCGCGGCCTGAGCAATCGCTTCGGCCCGCAAGTGGTGCATGAGAACCTCGATCTGGACCTTTATCGCGGGGAGATCCTTGGCGTGGTGGGCGGCTCCGGTGCCGGCAAGTCGGTGTTGCTGCGCAGCATTGTCGGACTGCAAAGGCCCGCCGCAGGAAGTGTCCGCGTCCTGGGTCAGGATTTGCTGAATCTGTCCGACAAGGCGCGCTCTCAAGTGGAACGACGCTTCGGGGTGCTGTTTCAGAAAGGCGCGCTGTTCTCCTCGCTGACTATCTCGGAGAACGTCGCGCTGCCGTTGATAGAACACGCCAGGCTGAGCCGCGAGGAAGCCGAGCATCTGGCCGGTATCAAAATGGCGTTGGCCGGACTGCCGCTGTCAGCGGCGCACAAGTACCCCGCGTCGCTCTCGGGCGGCATGATCAAGCGCGCGGCACTGGCGCGAGCGCTGGCGCTGGATCCGGACATTCTGTTCCTGGACGAGCCCACTGCCGGGCTTGATCCCATTGGCGCCGGCGCGTTTGACCAGTTGATTCTGACCCTGCGCGATGCCTTGGGGTTAAGCGTTTTCATGGTCACCCATGACCTCGACACCCTTTATACAATTACCGACCGCGTCGCCGTGCTGGCGCAGAAGCGCGTGCTGGTCGCGGACAGCATCGACAGGGTGTCTGCGACCAAGGACGCCTGGATTCACGAATACTTTCATGGCCCCCGCGGCCGCTCGGCCTATTCGGCGGCCACCCACCCACACGAGGTCTCATGATGGAAACCCGCGCCCATCACGTTCTGATCGGCCTGTTCACGGTGATCGTGGTCGCCGCCGCGCTGCTGTTCGGTCTGTGGCTGGCAAAATCCAGCGTCGACTCGGCTTTCAAGGATTATCAGGTTGTCTTCAACGAGGCAGTGACCGGCTTGTCTCGCGGCAGTCCCGTTCAATACAGCGGGATCAAGGTCGGTGACGTCGTGCAGTTACGTCTTGATCCGCAGGACCCGCGCCGGGTGCTGGCGCAGATCCGCGTTGCCGGCGAAACCCCGATCAAGCGCGACACCTTCGCAAAACTGGCACTGGCCGGCATCACCGGTACATCGCTCATCCAGCTCAGCGGCGGCACACCGCAAAGCGAGGAGCTGAAGGGCGAGGGCGGCAACCTGCCAGTGATCATCGCCTCACCGTCGCCCATTTCGCGGCTGCTGAACGACAGCGACGACTTGCTCAGCGGCACCAATACGCTGCTGCACAACGCCAACGCGATGTTTTCCTCGAACAACGTGCAGACGCTGTCGCGCACGCTGCAACACCTGGAGCAGACCACCGGAGCGATCTCCGATCAACGCGACGACATTCGTCAGGCCCTGAAGCAGATGACGCTGCTGAGCAAGCAGGCCGGCGCGACGCTGGAGCAAACCTCAACGCTGATGCGCAACGCCAACCAACTGCTGACCAGCGACGGCAGGCAAACCATTGCCAGTGCACAGCAAGCGATGAAGTCCCTCGAACAAAGCAGCCAGACCATCAATACGCTGCTCAAGAACAATCAGAATTCGGTGAACGAGGGGCTGCAAGGGCTGGGCGAACTGGGTCCGGCAATTCGCGAGCTGCGTGAAACCCTCAGCTCATTGAAAACCATCTCGCGCAGCCTGAATGCCAACCCGAGCGGCTACCTGCTGGGCAGCGAAAAGAATAAGGAGTTCGAGCCATGAGGCTTGTCGGTCAGTCCATTACTCGACTGTTGTTGGCGGCAACCCTGTTGTCCCTCGGCGCCTGTTCAATTCTCCCCGAACAGGCGCCCTCGGACGTCTACCGTTTGCCAACGGCATTGCCCGCCAGCAAAGGGACGTCGCCCGTGTTGTGGTCGTTGCGGGTGGTAAGGCCCAAGTCCAGCGAGACACTGGACAGCCCGCGCATCGCCGTTATCCCCGAGGGCAATGTCATCAGCAGCTACAAGGGCGCGCGCTGGAGTGATCCGGCGCCGGTCCTGTTGCGCAACCGTTTGACCGATGCTTTCTATCGCGATGGGCGAGTGCAGTCGATCAGCACTGACGACAGCAATCTTCAGGCTGATTATGAATTGGGCGGGGAGCTGCAGGCATTTCAGAGCGAGTACCGTGGGACCGGCATTGAAGTGGTGATTCGCCTTGATGCGCGGCTGGCCGACGATCGCCAGCGGATTGTGGCGAGCCGGCGTTTTGAAGTGCATCAGCCAGTGGCCGACAAGCAGGTGTCAGCGGTGGTCTCGGCGTTCGGCCAGGCCAGCGATACGCTGGCCGCCCGAGTGTTGCAGTGGACCGTTGAACAGGGCGAGAGGCGTTACACCGCCGAGCCGAAGAACCAATAGCAAACGGCAATCGCAGCGACGACACCGGCGAACTCCGCCAGCAGCGCGCAGCCCACGGCGTGTCGCGCGCGCTGGATGCCCACGGCACCGAAATACACCGCCAGCACGTAGAACGTGGTTTCAGTACTGCCTTGAATGGTCGCCGAGACGAGAGCCGGGAAGCTGTCGACACCTTGGGTTTTCATGGTCTCGATCAGCATCGCCCGCGCCGCGCTGCCGGAGAACGGTTTCACCAGTGCGGTCGGCAGCGCATCAACGAAGCGGGTGTCCATGCCCAACCACTGTATCCCGTGGCGAATGCCTGCAAGTATCAGATCCAGTGCGCCCGATGCGCGCAGCACGCCGACGGCGCAGAGCATCGCGACCAGATAGGGCAGCAGGTTCTTGGCGACGTCGAAGCCTTCTTTCGCGCCCTCGACAAAGGTTTCATACACCTTGACCTTGCGCAGCGCGCCAATCACCAGGAACAGCATGATGATGCCGAACAGCGTCACGTTGCCCAGCACTGACGACAGGCTCGACAGCGCAGCGGCGGACAGCCCGGCCAGCACTGCCATGAAGCCGCCCAGCAGCAGCGCGCCTGGAATCAGGTAAGCGAGCACCACCGGGTCCCACAACTTGAGGCGCTGCATGAACGCCACCGACAGCAGACCGACCAGCGTCGAGGCGCTGGTGGCGAGCAGGATCGGCAAGAACACCATGGTGGGGTCGGCCGCGCCTTGCTGGGCGCGGTACATGAAGATGGTCACTGGTAGCAGCGTCAGCGAGGAAGCGTTGAGCACCAGAAAGAGGATCTGCGCATTGCTGGCGATGGTCTTGCTGGGATTGAGCTCTTGCAGCGAGCGCATGGCCTTGAGGCCGATGGGCGTGGCGGCGTTGTCCAGACCCAGCGCGTTGGCGGCGAAGTTGAGGGTGATCAGGCCCAGCGCCGGGTGGCCGCGCGGCACTTCGGGCATCAGGCGATGAAACAGCGGCGCCAGGACCTTGCCCAGCCAGTCGACGATACCCGCCTTTTCGGCGATGTTGAGAAAGCCCAGCCACAGGGTCAGGGTGCCGAACAACAGCACCATGACTTCCACCGACAACTTGGCCATGGCGAAGATGCTCTCGACCATGGCGGCAAAAACGCCGGCATTGCCCCCGACCAGCCATTGCGCCAGCGCAGATATCGCCGCGACCACGAAAAACCCAAGCCATAGGCCGTTCAGCATACAAATCCCCTCGCAAGATGCGGCGATGATAACGGCGGGGGCAGAAACAACAAACCCCGGCCGGGGCCAGGGTTTGATGATTCACGCCAGACAGTAATTACTCGACCGTCGATTGACCCGCCGGTAGAGGGTCCTTGCCACGCCAGTGGGGCAGGGAGTTCCAGTAGCGCTCGCCCTTGGCATCGTCGTACATGCCTTCCCAACGCGAGATCACCAATACGGCGAGTGCGTTGCCGATCACGTTCAGCGCCGTGCGCGCCATGTCCATGATGCGGTCGACGCCGGCAATGAACGCCAGGCCTTCCAGCGGAATGCCCACGCTACCCAACGTAGCCAACAGCACGACAAACGACACGCCCGGCACACCGGCGATGCCCTTGGACGTCACCATCAGGGTCAGGACGAGCATCAGTTGCTGACCGATCGACAGATCAATGCCGTACAGCTGCGCGATGAACAGCGCCGCGATGCTTTGATAGAGCGTCGAACCGTCGAGGTTGAACGAGTAACCGGTCGGTACCACGAAGCTGCTGATGGCCTTGGGCGCGCCGTACGCTTCCATCTTCTCGATCACGCGCGGCAGAACGGTCTCGGAGCTGGCGGTGGAATAGGCCAGCACCAATTCATCTTTGAAGATGCGCATCAGCTTGAGCACCGAGAAGCCGAACAGTCGCGCAATCAGGCCCAGCACCACGAAGGCAAAGAAGGCGATCGCGACGTAGACCAGAATCACCAGCTTGGCCAACGGCAGCAGCGAGGCGAAGCCGAAGTTGGCGACGGTCACGGCGATCAGTGCGAATACGCCAATTGGCGCGTAGTTCATGATCATGTGGGTGACCTTGAACATGGTCTCCGAAACGCCCTGGAAAACCTTCACCAGAGGATCACGCACTTCCGCATTCAGGCTCGACAGGCCCAGACCGAAGAACACCGAGAAGAAGATGATCGGCAGCATGTCGCCACGGGCAACGGCCGCGAAGATATTGGACGGGATGAGGTTAAGGATCGTCGCAACAAAAGCATGATCATGCTGCACTTCGGCGGTGGTCTTCTGGTACTGCGAGATGTCCACCGTGCCCAGCGTGCTCATATCGATGCCGGTGCCGGGATGGAAGATGTTGGCCAACAGCAAACCTACAACAATCGCAATTGTGGTGACGATTTCAAAATAGAGGATGGTTTTCAGACCGATACGGCCGAGCTTCTTGGCGTCGCCAACGCCTGCGATTCCGACGACCAGGGAAGAAATCACAATCGGGATAACGATCATTTTGATCAGGCGAATGAAGATGTCGCCCGCTGGCTGCAGGATATTGCTGATCCACCACGCTTTTTCGGTGCCGAAATGGTTCAGGACGGCGCCGATGGCGATCCCCAAAACCAGGCCGATGAGGATCTGCCAGGCGAGGCTCAGTTTTGCCTTCTTCATGTCATTACCTTGTTGTCATTGCCGGGACATCCCCCAACCACACGTTCATCATTGCGCTTGCCAGCAAGCGCGACGTCGCGGTCGCCGTCAGGACTGTCTCGTAAGTGGCCGCAGGCGAGCATCCGAGCTCTGAGCAGGCGAAAAAGGCGCAACTATTCCCACGGTGACCGCCATCGTCTAATGCCGTAAATGACTACCCTATGCCGAATCGGCATGATGTAAATCAATTACTTACAGGGGGATGCGCTAAAAGAGGGCGCTTTTGCTGCACACGAGAATGCTGAGAACTGGCTAATACGTCGTCTGTAGAGGATTTACACGAAGCGACATGGGAATAGGACAGACTGGCCACGGATGGCCAACACGCCATTTAAGCGGGGATTTTTTGGCGATATACGGTCGTAGGAAAAGGGGAAGAGGCTATGTAAGACGCATGAGGGCCTTTAGACCCTAAGGGAAATTGAGACTGTTTGCGCCTCGCAAGTCCACTGTCGAATAACGGCGGAACCGAACTGGACAATGGACTTGCGTTGCGGCTTGCCTGACCCGGCCCACGCGTGAGAGTACTCCTTGTACACCTAGGACGCTTCAATCACTCCCTTGATCGGAACGCCCCGGCCCCTTGGTCATACGCGCACCGTCTTCGGGCTGCGCGTCTATCAGGAAGGTCTGTCAGGGACAGGTCTCCCATCATTCGAATCAGTACCAGTTTGGATCTTTCTTGAGCTGTTCTTTCAGAAGGCCTTGCATGCCTTCATCTGGCTTGCCCAAAAACCGGTAGTCCGCATGACGCGTCGGCGATTTGTCTGCGGGAAGTCCCGCCGGCACTTCGACCAACATGGCGTACGCATGGGACTTGTCCAGGCTGAACGCGACAATGAGGCGCTTATTGCGGCAAGTGTCTTGGGTCTCGCAGAGCGGCCCGACCAGATACTTGTCGCCGTCTTCGGTCACGGCATTCATCTGCTCAGCGGATCCGGAGAGATTGATCACCCAATCGGGCAGTCGCTCTTCCTTCTTCACTATGCTCGACCACGTTTCACGGTACTCGGGATCAGAGCTCAAAAGCTCGTTCGCCCGAGACTGACCGTCGTTGGCCGCCATGGCTGTAACGCTGGCGCTCCCAAGGAGCGCCAATGTCAATGCATGGAAATGCTTGAAGCCCATACTCAGCCTCGGCCGCGACGGCCAAAGAAGAACGACACCACGAACATAACCAGGAAGACCACGAACAGGATCTTGGCAATGCCGGTAGCAGTACCTGCGATACCACCAAAACCAAGGACGGCTGCAACGATAGCGATGATCAGAAATGTGATTGCCCAACTCAACATGGTGAATCTCCTTACTGTTTATTGATTTTTTGCTACGTCGAGGCGTCGGAATGACCCTCGGGGTAGATCGCGTCTTCGACCCGAAGGATCAGAAAACCCAGCTTTGCTGACGCGGCGCTTCATCATTAGTAGCGGCCGCATCATCAACTTGCATGCTCAGAGCCACGTCCGAGGCCTTCAACGCACTTGCCTTGGCAAACGGTGCAGTCTGAGCGTGGGAGTAGTGAACCTGAGTCATTTCATGATTCTGATTCCAGTGGTTGAACTGCTGTACAACAATGAGCGTAATCATCAGCGCCAGACTGGCAAACAGGCCTTGCTGCATATGCAGAGGGGAGATACGCAGTTTGTTGGCGAGATGTTGAGCGTTCATTCAGCTGACTCCTGGCAATCTTGTCGGCCGTCTGTTCGGGCCTTTGTTATCAGGAATATTGCACGCTGTGTGCCAGCTTGTTGTGAACCAGTTAATCCTTATAAATCAATAGGTTATGAATCATGTTCAGAAGGGTCGTACACGCATGCTGCACGATTGAACATTTGCCATCGTGCGGAATGCACGAAACGCCTGACACCACCCAGGCGGCCGAATTCATTCCGGATGCCGAATCTCTTCTGACACCCGTCACCCGACCGCCACTATCGGTCTACCCCGCGCTACGAGCCGTGACGCGCAAGGTGTCGGCATCGACGCCTTTGACCCCACGAATATTTCGCGCGATCTCGACCGCCAGTTCTTTCTCGGCGTAGTTGGCCACCACACCGTCCAGCGCTACTACACCGTTTTTGGTCTCCACCTTGATGTTCAAGCCGTCGAGGGTGCGGCTATATATAAGGCTGGATTTCACCTTGCTGGTGATCCATGCGTCGCTGAATTCCTCGCGAACGGCGTTGGCCTGAAGTTCGCTCTGCTCTTTGATGGCCTGTGTATCCCGCGCGCTGACGCTGATGAGGTTGTTCACCTCCGTCACGCCGTCCGTGTTGGTGGCCAGGCTTCCGGCCAGTTGCTTGGCATCCGCGTCTTTCGCCTGCCCCTTGAGGGTGACAACCCCCTGAGCGGCGCTGACGTCGATGTTCAATGCCTCAGTCACGCTGTTCCACAGCAACTTGGATTTGATGGTTGCTGTCAGCGTCGCGTCGTCGAAGCGCTGGGCCATGGTGGCTTTGGTGCCCGGATCGGCAGCGACCTGCGGGTCGATCTCAAGCTGGTTGTCGACCTTGTTGATCCCCTGAATGTCGCCCGCTATCTGCGACGCCAGATCCTTGTCTACCTGGTTCTCGACCTTGCCTTTAAGGATTGCAGTGCCTTGTTCTACGTCCACGCTGATCTTGAACGGGCTCAAATGCCGGTTAAGGGCAAAGGCGGTCCAGATCGAACCCTCCTGGCGCGCTTCGGCCAACTGGGTCGGCAGATCGGCGGCTGCGGCGTGGGCGATGACGGGAGTCAGTCCGAGCACGCTGGCGGTGGTGATGGCCAGGGCGATCTTCTTCAACGTGGGCATGGCAATCTCCAGACAATTGCAAAAAGGTACCTCTGGACAGACTGGTCTTTCGCCCAGATGTTCGGCGCGGCCTGATTTTCCTGCATGGGGATTCGGGCCGATGGTTAATGGAGGTGGCCTGTCGTGGATCAGCGCATCATGGCTTTTTTCAGAACATCGCTACCATGCAGCGTAAAGAATCAATCAGAATGAACCATGCAACTTGCCCGATGTTTCCGGGACTAACACAGACTATTCATTAAGGAGCGTAGGAAAAATGGAAGCAGCCGCTGAGAATCAGGGCCGTATTCTGCTCGTGGATGATGAATCCGCCATCCTTCGCACCTTCCGTTATTGCCTGGAAGACGAGGGCTACAGCGTAGCCACCGCCAACAGCGCGGCGCAGGCAGAGGCGCTGTTGCAGCGCCAGGTATTCGACGTGTGCTTCCTCGACCTGCGTCTGGGTGAGGACAACGGGCTCGATGTGCTGGCGCAAATGCGCGTGCAGGCACCTTGGATGCGCGTGGTGATTGTTACCGCCCACTCGGCCGTTGACACCGCCGTGGACGCAATCCAGGCCGGCGCTGCCGATTATCTGGTCAAGCCCTGCAGCCCGGATCAGCTGCGCCTCGCTACCGCCAAGCAGCTCGAAGTCCGCCAGTTGTCCGCGCGACTCGAAGCCCTTGAAGGCGAAGTTCGCAAACCGAAGGACGGCCTGGATTCCCACAGCCCGTCGATGATGGCGATCCTCGAAACTGCCCGCCAGGTCGCCAACACCGACGCCAACATTCTTATCCTCGGCGAATCCGGTACGGGTAAAGGTGAATTGGCGCGGGCGATTCACGGCTGGAGCAAGCGAGCGAAAAAGGCCTGCGTGACCATCAACTGCCCATCGCTGACTGCCGAGTTGATGGAAAGCGAACTGTTCGGCCATAGCCGCGGTGCCTTCACCGGTGCAAGCGAAAGCACACTCGGCCGGGTGAATCAGGCAGACGGCGGTACATTGTTTCTCGATGAAATCGGCGACTTCCCGCTCACGCTGCAGCCAAAACTGCTGCGCTTCATTCAGGACAAGGAATACGAACGTGTCGGTGACCCGGTCACCCGTCGCGCCGACGTGCGCATTCTCGCAGCGACTAACCTGAACCTCGAAGACATGGTCCGCGAAGGACGTTTTCGCGAAGACCTGCTGTATCGCCTGAACGTGATCACCCTGAATCTGCCCCCTTTGCGCGAGCGAAGCGAAGACATCCTGACGCTGGCGGACCGCTTCCTGGCGCGCTTCGTCAAGGAATACAGCCGTCCGGCGCGTGGCTTCAGCGAACAGGCGCGCAGCGCGCTGCTCAACTACCGCTGGCCCGGAAACATCCGTGAACTGCGTAACGTGATCGAGCGGGCGAGCATTATCTGCCCGCAGGAAAAAGTCGAAATCACGCACCTTGGCATGGCCGAGCAGCCGGTCAACAATGCCCCTCGCGTGGGCGCAGCGTTGAGTCTGGACGAGCTGGAGAAGGCCCACATCGGCGCGGTACTGGCCACCAGCGATACGCTGGATCAGGCCGCACGCACGCTGGGCATCGACGCCTCGACGCTTTACCGAAAACGTAAGCAGTACAACCTGTGACAGGGCGCCGATGATGTTTGCGATGAAGTTGCGCACCCGACTCTTTCTGAGTATTTCAGCTCTCATCACCGTTGCCCTGCTGGGATTGGTGCTGGGGCTCGTCAGTGTCATGCAGATGGCCAAATCTCAGGAATCATCGATTCGGCACAACTTCATCACCCTCGATATCGGCCTGAAGCTGCGACAGAACCTTGGCGATCAACTGGTCATGATGCTCAAGGACAGTCCCGATCAGGCGGCGATCAAGCGCAATCAGGAACAGTTCCAGAATCTGCTCGATCAGGGCATTGATCATGATCAGCAAACCGGCGTTCCCAGCGGGTTCGAAACGGCCCGGGTGAATTACGCACGTTTCGTCAAAACGATCGAGCAATCCAGCGAGCATGGTGGCGCGATCCGCGACAATGAGGCCGTGACCGAGGCATTCAACACATTGCGCGATGGCCTGCTCGACGCTCACCGCCAGGCGCTGGTGAACATCAGTGAGGCTGAAAGCGCCTCACGATCGCGGGCGCTCTGGGTCTCGGCGCTACTGGGACTGGTGGGGCTGGCGGTGCTGGTTATCGGCTTCGTCACCGCCCACGGCATTGCCCGACGTTTCGGCGGGCCCATCGAGCAGTTGGCCAAGGCGGCGGACCGCATTGCCCAAGGGGATTTCGACGTCACGTTGCCCACGTCCTCTTCGGACGAGATGAATCTGCTTACCCACCGTTTCGGCATGATGGCCGACGCATTGCGTCAGCATCAGAAAACCAACGTCGATGAGTTGCTGGCCGGCCAGCAGCGTTTGCAGGCGGTGCTGGACAGCATCGACGACGGCTTGCTGATGATTGATCGCCAAGGGCGGCTTGAACACTTGAACCCGGTCGCGCAACGGCAGTTGGGCTGGGAAGAAAGTCGCCTGGGACAGGGGCTCGGTGACGCGTTGCAGCGCCCGGAACTGGACGAGCAGCTGTATCTGGTGTTGCGCGGAGGCACGCTGGAACGTGCGCCCGATGACCTCTCAATCGAGATCGACGGCGAAGTCCGTCTGCTCACCTACAGCCTCACGCCGGTCAGCCATACCAAGGGGCACATCGTTGGCGCCGTGATGGTGCTGCACGACGTCACTGAGCAGCGGGCATTCGAACGCGTACGCAGCGAGTTCGTGCTGCGCGCTTCCCACGAGCTGCGAACGCCTGTCACCGGCATGCACATGGCCTTCGGTCTGCTTCAGGAGCGCGTGCATTTCCCGCCGGACTCGCGTGAAAAGGACCTGCTCGACACCGTTAACGAAGAAATGCAGCGCCTGATGCAGTTGATCAACGACCTGCTCAACTTCTCGCGCTATCAGAACGGATTGCAAAAGCTGACGCTGGAGCCCTGTGACATCAACGAATTGCTCGAAGCGGCGCGTCAGCGCTTTGCCGACACCGCCCACGATCAGGACGTCATGGTGCTGCTGGAAACCCAAGAGCCACTGCCACGGGTACAGGCGGACAAGGCGCAACTGGACCGAGTGCTCGACAACCTGCTCGATAATGCCCTGCGCCATACCCCGAGATCAGGCCTGATCCGCTTGCAGGCAAGACGTCATGGCGAGCGCTTGATCATCAGCGTGGAAGACAACGGCGAGGGTATTGCTTACGGTCAGCAGGCCCGGATCTTCGAGCCGTTCGTTCAGGTTGGACGAAAGAAAGGCGGCGCGGGTCTGGGGCTGGCTTTGTGCAAGGAAATTGTTCAGTTGCACGGCGGGCGCATGGGCGTCTACTCCCGACCGGGGCAGGGCACGCAGTTCTATATGGCGCTGCCGCTGTAGAAGGGCCCTGCTGCGCTACGCCACATCATCCGCACGACGCCCGGCGCTGCGGCGGCCGCCGGTCACGAGCTCAGTAAACTTGGTCGCGCTCAGCGGCCGGGCGAACAGCCAGCCCTGACCATAAATCACGCCTTCGCTTTTCAGCAGCATTGCCTGCGATTCAAACTCTATCCCTTCAGCGATCACCCGCAATTGCAGCGCATGGGCCATGCGGATGATGTGCGGCGCCACGCCACTGCTGGCCGCATCATGACCGAGAGCGTCAATAAAGGCCTTGTCGATCTTCAGGCAATCCACCGGCAATGTCTGCAGGTACGCCAGGCTGCAATAGCCGGTGCCGAAATCGTCGATTAGCACCTGATGGCCCCGATCGCGCAGCGCCTGGAGATGGTTGCGCGCGACCACCACATCCACCAGGCCGCGTTCAGTGACTTCAAACGCAATCTGTCGAGGCGCCACCCGGTGCAACGCCAGCAGCTTCGCCGTCACCCGGCCGATGCGTGGCGCCATAACGTCGCACGCCGCCAGATTGACCGACACGTACAGGTGCGGATTGGCGCGTAACAGCTGGCCCAGCTGTTCAAGCAGCTGTTGAAGCACGAAGTCGGTGATCTGACGGATCTGCCCGGTGTTTTCCGCGAGCGGAATAAAAAGGTCAGGGCTGGTCAGCGTGCCGTCCGGTCGTCGCCATCGCACCAGGGCTTCAGCGCCCACGCACAGCCGGGTATTGAGGTCGAAAATGGGCTGATACAAAACCTTCAGCTCGCCTCGCCGGAGCGCTCCGTGCAGTTCGCCGCCCAGCGACTGACGCTGACGCACCAGTTGCAGGACGAGAATGCCGATGAACAACGAAATCAACAGGCTGGCCGGGACCAGCAGCCACCATGCACCGGTGATCTTCTGCTGCAAGGCACTGCGCGGCGTGATGAGGACCAGTTGATATTCCGGACTCTGGGTCGGCATTCGGTAGACGAGTTTGTCCTGGGTGGTCATCAGCGTTTCGGTGGAGGTCGGCGACCAGTCCGGCGTGGGCGGCCACATCTGAGCCGGGCCCAGGACCGGGACTGCCTTGGAGCCACGATCAAGCACCACCACCAGACTTCCGCCCGCAGGCAGGTCGACCACATCCGTCAGGTGACCGCGGGAGGTGGAGACACGGAACTCCCCGCGCCCCAGCATCAATGAAGCGAGGTTGTCGTCAGGCTGGGTGGAGGTGTTTAGCCAGTAATCATACGTGGGGCCGCGAATGTCCGGCGGCCTGGGCTTGCCAATCAGGCTCTGACGCGTCCAGCTGGAACAGGACTGGCTTTCAGTGACGTACGCGGCCTCGTAGATAAATCGATAGCGCGAGTTCACCTGACGCAACTGCTCGACCATCCCGGGGCTGCAACTGCGCAACGGCTGCGCTTCAAGCTGATCGAGCCCGGCCCTCAACTGGCCGAACAACTGCTCCAGCCGCACCAGAAAGCGCTCGCCCTGTGCATTCATTTGCGCACGTTCGTCCTGCCGGGCCTGATGCATCGCCAGACCAAAGCTGCCCGCCAGCAAGATGGCCGCGCTTAGCAGCGCGGCCATTAATGCCAGAAGCCAGGGACGGTAAAGGAAAGAGCGCAGTCGCGGCGTCGCCGTGAACATTGACAGTCATCCAGAGGGTGGGATTTCCATAACCACTGATGTATAGCAACACGCTCAGAAATAGCCCGGAAAAAACCGACAATTAGGGGAATTTAGTGCCTGATGTTAAGTACTTGCAGCATAGCTGCACTTTGTAGGTCTGGCTCACCGTCAAATTTTTGTGGTCGGTAGTGCATCTGGAACGCAGCCAGCGTGTGACGTGTTGCGATGTCCAGCTCTCCGGTCTGCGGCGTCGGGTAGCCCAGCAGCGCCAACTGCTGCTGGAACCACACGATATTTGGCACGACGCCCATCATCTGGGTCTGACGCTGTGCAACCTGCTGCTCATCCGGCCAGATTCCCAGCCCTTCCTGGGCCAGCCGCTTCCACGGAAACAAAGGCCCCGGATCAAGCTTGCGCAAAGGTGCGATGTCGCTGTGGCCAATCACGTGGCGCGGTTCGATGTGATTGCGTTTGACGATGTCTTTGAGCAGCACGATCAGCGCCTGTATCTGCGCCTCGCTGTACGGATACCACAGCCGGCCCGTCGGCGTGTCGCGGTAGCCCGGATTGACGATCTCGATGCCAATACTGCTTGAATTGAGCCAGGTGCGCCCGTCCCATTCACTTTCGCCGGCATGCCACGCGCGCTGGGATTCGTCTACCAGCTTGTAGGTGGTGGCCGGACCGTCGCCGATCAGGTAGTGCGCGCTGACCTCACCGTGGGTCAACAATGCCAACGACCGATCAAGGGAAGCAGAGGTGTAATGAACCACCACAAACTGCACGCGGCTGTCGAAATTGACGGAAGGGTGGCTGGTGTCGATCTTCGGGCCGCTGCTGCAAGCGGTCAGCAGCAACAGCAGAAATAGAGCGGAAATAGACTTCATGGCGGCACGACGTGTAGGCAAATAATGCAACAGTGTAACGTAACGTCGGCGGCGCATTCAAAAATGCATCATCCCCGCACACCGGCCACACCAACCGTTCAGCCCTGCTCGATCCGGTTCCGCCCCTCATGCTTGGCGCGATACAGCGCCTGGTCCGCGCGCTTGAGCACGACGTCGCTGCGCTCACCCGGCGCGAACAGCGTGATGCCCATGGAAACTGTGACCGTCACCCGTTCGCCCTTGAAGTGAAACGGACACTGTTCGATGCCCTCACGCAGACGCTCCAACAGCGCCAACCCCTCATCCATGGGCGTGGTCGGCAGCAGGATCACGAACTCTTCCCCGCCAAAACGCGCAATGAAATCCGAAGCCCGCAACCGCTTTCGGAGCTGGCCGGCGATGATCTTCAGAACCTTGTCACCTGCCAAATGGCCGTAACCGTCGTTGATGCGCTTGAAATGATCCAGATCGAGAATGCCCAGCAGCAGGCTTGAGGGCTTCCTCTGCAACTGGTCGATCTCATGCTCCAGCCGCTCGTTCCATGCCGCGCGGTTTGGCAGGCCTGTCAGCGTATCGATCAGCGCCTTTTGCCGTTGCTCTTCCAGGTGAATCCGGAAGCCCAACGCCTCCTGCTCCATCGTCGCCACCCGACTGGAGAGGGCTTGCAAGCGGGCGGCGACTTCCTGCTCGCGCTGATCGCGCTGCTGCTGATGATGATCCATGGTACCAATCAGCCCCTCGAGACGGCTCTCCAGCACGTGCTTCAAGCTGTCGAGGTCGGCCGCCTGCTGCACGCTGGTTTGCAGGTCATCGACGTGCTCACGGAGTTGATGGTCCAGCTGCCGCGACGCAGATTGCTGGTCGGCATGGTTTTCGCTGGCTGCCAGCAAGCCGCTCTGGAAGGACTCGAGGCGCTCGTTGAGCTGTTTGAGATAGGCTTCGAATTCATGCTGGCCGCTGTCCGTGATGGCGAGCATCAGCACAGCAAGATCGTCGAGGATCGGCAGCAGCTCATACCAGTTCAGCCCATGTTCAAGCCGGGCGCGCATGGCCTCGGCTTGCGGGCGATGGTATTCGGGCAGCGTCAGTTCATCGAGCAGACCCAGCAGCGTTTCTTCGATATGGGCGGCGACGGAGCTGTAACTTGGCTCGGGCGAGGAGGGCAGCGCGTAGGGGCTGTCTTCTTCGGCGGCGGTATCGTCAGGCTCGTCGTCTTCAGCGAGGATATCGATGTCGTCGGTAATAGCGACGGTTTCGTCAGTCTCTTCCGTGTCGGGAGCGAGCGCTTCAGCCGCAGGCTGCACTGCTTCTTCGGCTGGAGCCTCATCGGCTAAGGGCTGCGTGACGTCAGTGGCGTCAGCGATGCGGAGCGATACTTCGGGCTCTTGCTCTGTCTGGGCCGGGGCCGGCTCGGGCTCGGGCTCGGACATTACCGGCTGGGCCGCAACTTCCGGGTGGGGCGTCGGGATGGCGCGCTCGGGCTCTTGGGCGACAGGCTGAGGAGCCGGCGGGACGGTGCTGCGAAGTTCCGCCTCCAGTTCGGTGTTCTCTGGGGCAGCCTCCGGCACGGCGGATGAATGCTGCGGCGCATCATCAGAAGCCTGCACCCCGGCCGGTTCGTTAACTGGATGGGGCAACGGGGCTGACTCATCACCTTCGCTGCCAGCCTCACGGTGACTGCCGAACAATCGCTGTAGGAAACCCGGCCGCGACGCTTCATCCGGGTGTTCGATCTGCGACAGCGCCTGCCCTTGAAGTCCGCTCAACTCACTCAACAGCAGCGGCAGCTCACGGGTCTGGGTAATGCGATCTTCGAGGCTCTTGGCGAATCGTTTGAGCGGCTTGCTGACGTCCTTCGGCAACGGCAACGCCTGCAACTGTGCGACCAATGACGTCAACGCCGTACCCATTTGCTCGACGCGCTGCTCGCGACGCTGTTCGGAGTCGAGCACTGCTTTTTCCAGGCGCGGAATCAAGGCAGCCAGGCCTGCGTCCATATCGTCCTTGCGAACGATCTCGCGCATTTCCTTCATGCACGCATCAACCGCCTTGTCAGCACCTTCGGCCGCCAGGCTGCTGCGCACGAGGCCTCGCCGCAGCAAGTCGAGCCGCGCATTCCAGCGCCGCTCCAGTTTGTCTTGCTGCTCGATGCTCTTGAGGTACTTTTCTTTCCAGCGCTGCGCGTCGTCGGTCATTCCACAGGTCCGCGAGGAGATGTGCTTGTTATCGGCAGCGAGTCACCGATTAATGAGGCCGGCAAGCGAATCTCCACCGCGACGGGCAGATGATCGGAAATGGGATGAGCGAGCACCTGCACTTTTTCAAGGGTCAGGGTCGGGCTCAGGAGGATGTGGTCCAGGCATCGCTGGGGACGCCAGCTGGGGAAAGTCGCCTCGATCTGCGGTGCAAGCAAGCCAAGATCGCGCAATGGCGATGTTTGCAGCAGGTCATTGGCATGGGTATTCATGTCACCCATCAGCACCTGATGGCGATAGCCGCCAATCAGTTCGCGAATGTACGCGAGCTGCCGCGTACGGGTCCGCGCGCCCAGTGCCAGGTGCATGACCACCACGACCAGCGCATCGGGACCTTCGCCGAAACGAACGAGAATAGCGCCACGCCCGGCGGGGCCTGGCAGCGGATGGTCTTCGATTTCCCACGGACGCAAACGGCTGAGCACGCCATTGCTGTGCTGGGCGAGGCGTCCGAGGTTTCGATTGAGTTGCTGATGCCAGTACGGAAACGAACCGAGCTGGGCAAGGTGTTCAACCTGGTTGATATAGCCCGAGCGCATACTGCCGCCATCGGCTTCCTGCAAGGCGACCAGATCATAGTCGCGCAGCAGATCGCCGATCTTCTGCAGGTTCCCGGCTCGCCCGTTGTGGGGCAGCAGGTGCTGCCACCCCCGGGTCAGGTAGTGCCGGTAGCGTTCGGTGCTGTTGCCCACCTGGATGTTGAAACTGAGCAGGCGAAGCCGACCGTCGGCCGGCAACCCTGTGTCGTGAAGATGATGCTCGTTGACCTTCGGCGTGTGCCGGGCAACGACCCGTTCAGTAGTTCCCCAGCGCGCCATGGTCAGCCCTTACTTGGCGGTCAGCGTCGCACGTTCTTTGGCGATCAGCTGATCGGCCACTTGCAGCGCTTGCTCAGGACCACCGGCAGTGCCCAGGTCAAAACGGTACTTGCCGTTAACGATCATGGTCGGAACGCCAGTGATTTCGTACTTCTTGGCCAATTCCTTGTATTGCGCGATCTTGCCCTTCACAGCGAACGAGTTGAAGGTTTCGAGGAACTTGGTCTTGTCGACGCCTTGGGTGGCGACGAACTCAGCCATGTCGTTCGGGTCGGTTAGACGTTTGCCGCCCTTCTGAATGGCGTCGAACACGGCGGTGTGGACTTTCTTCTCAACGCCCATGGTGTCGAGGGTAATGAATAGCTGGCCGTGAGCGTCCCAAGGGCCGCCAAACATGGCCGGAACGCGGATGAAGTGGACGTCAGCGGGAAGTTTTTCGACCCATGGATTGATGACCGGCTCGAAGGCGTAGCAGTGCGGGCAGCCATACCAGAACATTTCGACGACTTCGATCTTGCCCGGCTCGGAAACAGGAACAGCGCTTTTCAGCTCGACGTATTGCTTGCCGGCTTCGATGGGCTCTGCTGCTTGAGCGGTCAGACCGAACAGGCTGGTAAAAATCAGAGCGGCGCTGAGAATCAGATTACGCATGCTTAACTCCTGGGCATGGAAGGTCACTTCGGTGGCCGCAGTTCGACCGACCGAGGTGATATGAGTTCGCAAGTGTAACGCCTGCGGCCACAAAAAAGGGCAGCCGTTCGCTACCCTTTTTGGCCCGTCCGGGCAGGTCTGCCGGCATTTTGTTTTACCAACCGTGTCCGTCAGGAATCGCTGTCCTGACGCTCATTGCAGCCCTTGAATGAATGCCGCGAGTGCTTCGATATCACTGTTGCTCAGCTTCGCGGCGATGGTGCGCATGACCTGCGTGTCGCCGTCGTTGGTGCGTTCACCTTCGCGGAAGGCGGTGAGCTGTTTCTTGATGTAATCGGCGTGCTGCCCGGCCAAGCGCGGAAAGCCTGCCGCAGCAAGGCCTGCGCCGCTGGGGGAATGACAGCCGGTGCAGGCCGGCATGCCCTGATCGAGCTTGCCGCCGCGAAACAACGCTTCGCCACCGATGACCAGAGTGAGATCAGCAGCGCCAACGCTGCCTTTCTGACCGGCGTAATAAGCAGCGATGTCGGCCAAATCCTGATCCGTGAGCGGATTAAGCTGTCCAGTCATTTCCAGCACGACCCGTTTGCCGTCTTTGATGTCGTGCAGTTGCTTGAGCAGATAGCGCTCGCCCTGGCCGGCGAGTTTCGGGAAGTTGGGCACCAGGCTGTTGCCGTCGGGTCCATGACAAGCGCCGCAGACAGCCGTTTTCCCTTGGCCAGCCGCCGGATCGCCCACTGAGGAGTCAGCGGCCTGCACGAAGCCATTCAGGCTCAGGATCAACAGCAGGCTCGACAGAAATACGTTCATGGACTGATCCGATGCGGCTGAAAGTGTCGCCTTCAGGAATGACTGTCTTGAGGGGAAGCGGCCTGTTTCTGTACGTCTGAGGCTACGCGCCAAACGGGTTCTCGCGTCGGCAACACCCTTGCGGGGGCAGGACAAGGCACACATGAAATCTGCGGCATTATATACTCGTGCCCATTGAACGGAAAAAGACACCCCGTTGCCGCGCACGCCGCAACGCCCTCACCGGATATCCCATGCAACTCAAAAACCCTATTCTCGGCCTGTGCCAACAAGCCAAGTTCATGCTCAGCGCTGCCAAAGTCGACCAATGCCCGGACGACGAAGGCTTTGAAGTCGCGTTCGCCGGCCGCTCCAACGCCGGTAAATCCAGCGCGCTGAACACCCTGACCCACGCCAGCCTGGCGCGCACCTCGAAAACTCCGGGCCGTACCCAGCTGCTGAACTTCTTCAGCCTGGACGACGACCGCCGTCTGGTCGACTTGCCTGGCTATGGTTACGCGAAGGTGCCGATTCCGCTGAAGCTGCACTGGCAGCGCCACCTCGAAGCCTATCTGGGCGGCCGTGAAAGTCTGAAGGGATTGATCCTGATGATGGACATCCGCCACCCGATGACTGACTTCGATCTGCTGATGCTCGACTGGGCCATCGCCAGCGGGATGCCGATGCACATTCTGCTGACCAAAGCCGACAAGCTGACCTTCGGCGCGGCGAAAAACACGCTGCTCAAAGTCCAGTCGGAAATCCATCGCGGTTGGGGTGACGCCATCACCATCCAGTTGTTCTCGGCACCCAAGCGCATGGGCCTGGAAGAGGCTTACACAGTGCTGGCGGACTGGATGGAGCTGGAAGACAAGGCACCGGCTGCCTGAATCGCAGGCAAAAAAAACCCCGGACTTCATGTGGGGAGGGGAAGTTCGGGGTCCAAGTCCAGACCTCTCGGGAGGGGTCCGGATATCTGCCAACACTTAACACAACATAGGAGCATGAACGGCTACGTCAGCCATTCGCAAACTCAGACCGGAGTTTGTCCGCCGAAGTTCAAAACCGGCGGAAATTTAATGGGGGGCGCGGTTCCGATTCCACACAGAATCGGAACGCCAAAGCACTTTAGTGCGCCTCGTCCCAGTTATTCCCCACACCCACTTCGACCAGCAGCGGAACATCCAGCTCGGCAGCGCCGCTCATGTGTACGCGGATGTCCTTGCTGATCTGCTCGACCAAATCCTCACGCACTTCCAGCACCAGTTCATCGTGAACCTGGAGGATGACGCGAGCATCCAGACCTGACGCGTCCAGCCAGCCATTCACCGCCACCATCGCCCGCTTGATGATGTCAGCCGCCGTGCCTTGCATGGGTGCGTTGATCGCCATGCGCTCGGCGCCTTTGCGCAGCGCCTGATTCTTCGCGTTGATGTCCGGCAGGTACAGACGACGACCGAAGATGGTCTCGACGTACCCTTGCTCCGCCGCTTGCGCACGGGTGCGCTCCATGTAATCCAGCACGCCGGGATAGCGCGCGAAATAGCGATCCACATACGCCTGGGACTGCTTGCGATCGACACCAATCTGCTTGGCAAGCCCAAACGCGCTCATGCCGTAGATCAGACCGAAGTTAATCGCTTTGGCGCTGCGGCGCATGTCGTTGGTCACGTCCGGCAGTTCGACACCGAACACCTCGCCCGCTGTCGCCCGATGCACGTCCAGGTCGTTACGGAAGGCGTGCAGCAAGCCTTCGTCCTTGGCCAGATGCGCCATGATCCGCAGCTCGATCTGCGAGTAGTCCGCTGCCAGCAACTTGTAGCCTTGCGGCGCAACAAACGCCTGACGAATACGACGCCCCTCAGCGGTCCGGATCGGGATGTTCTGAAGATTCGGGTCGCTGGAAGACAGACGCCCGGTCACCGCCACCGCCTGATGGTAGGAGGTGTGGATCCGCCCGGTGCGCGGATTGATCTGCTCCGGCAGGCGATCGGTGTACGTGCTCTTCAGCTTGCTCATCGAGCGGTACTGCATCAGCACCTTCGGCAGCGGATATTCCTGCTCGGCCAGTTCCGCGAGCACCGCTTCAGCCGTGGACGGCTGGCCGGTGGCGGTCTTGCTGATGATCGGCATGCCGAGCTTTTCGTAGAGAATCACCCCGAGCTGCTTGGGTGAGCCGAGATTGAATTCTTCACCGGCGATGGCAAACGCTTCGCGCTCAAGCTCGGTCATTTTGTTGCCCAGCTCGACGCTCTGATTACCCAGCAGATTGGCATCGACCAGCGCACCTTGCCGCTCGATGCGCGCCAAGACAGGCATGAGCGGCATTTCGATGTCGTTCAGCACCGGCGCAAGGCTCGGCGTTTTCGCCAGTCTGTCCTGCAGCACCTCGTGCAGGCGTAGCGTCAGGTCCGCCTCTTCAGCTGCATAGGTGCCGGCCTGTTCCAGTGCGATTTGGTCGAAACTCAGCTGTTTTGCGCCCTTGCCCGCGATGTCCTGAAAATTGACCGGTGTGTGATCCAGATACTTGGCGACCAGGCTGTCACGGTCGTGGCGCGTCGCGGTGGAGTCGAGCACGTAGGATTCGAGCATCGTGTCGAACTTGACGCCCCGCACGTCGACGCCTTGGCTCTGGTCGCCATCGATGGCGCAGTTGGCCAGCAGGTTAATCGCGAACTTGGCGTGCTGGCCGACCTTGATTGTGCTCGCGTCCTCGAGGATGGGCTTGAGCGCTTTCAGCACAGCGTCGCGATCCAGTTGTTGCTGCACGCCCATATAAGAGTGGGTGAGCGGGATGTAACAGGCTTCATGGGTCTTGATCGCGAACGACAGGCCCACAATCTGCGCGCGCTGGGCGTCGGTGCCATTGCTCTGCACCACGAAAGCGAACAACTGCGCGGCGTTGAGCTTCTTCAGCCAGTCGTCGAATTGGGTCTGCTCAAGAATGAGCTCGTACTTTGCCTCGATGATCGGCGCTGGCTCGGCAGCAGGGACGATTTCCGCCCCTTCCTGGCGGGCGTCACGCTGCAGATCGGTGATCCAGCTCTTGAATTCCAGTTCGGTGTAAAGCGCCATCAGCGCCTCACGATCAGGCTCGCCGCAGTGCAAGGCGTCGAGCTCGATGTCCAGCGGTACGTCGATCTTGATGGTCGCCAGCTCGTAGGACAGGAAGGCCATTTCCTTGTGCTCTTCGAGCTTGGCCGGCAGGGACTTGGCGCCCCGAAGCGGCAGCGTTGCCACTTTGTCGAGGTTCGCGTAAAGCTCTTTCAGCCCGCCGTTGATGCCCACCAGCAGGCCTGCTGCGGTTTTCTCACCGACACCGGGTACGCCGGGAATGTTGTCGACTTTGTCGCCCATCAGCGCCAGGTAATCGATGATGTGTTCCGGGCCGACACCGAACTTCTCCTTCACGCCGGCGACATCCAGCACGCTGCCGGTCATGGTGTTGACCAGCGTGATGTGGCCGTCGACCAGCTGCGCCATGTCCTTGTCACCGGTGGAAATGACCACCGGACGATCGGCGGCAGCGCTGCTGCGCGCCAGTGTGCCGATCACGTCGTCGGCCTCCACACCTTCGACGCACAACAGCGGATAACCGAGGCCTCGCACGCAGTTGTGCAGGAAGTCGATCTGCACGCGCATGTCGTCCGGCATGCTTGGGCGGTTGGCTTTGTATTCGCCGTACAACGCGTCGCGGAACGTTCCGCCCTTGGCATCGAAAACCACGGCAAACGGGCTTTCGGGATACTGCCTGCGCAGGCTTTTGAGCATGTTCAGCACGCCCTTGACCGCACCGGTGGGCAGGCCTTTGGAGGTCATGAGCGGCGGCAGCGCATGGAACGCGCGGTATAGATAAGAAGAACCGTCCACCAGGACGAGGGGCGCAAGACTCATGTGCAAGATCAACCTTTTCGGCGGGGTCGGCGCTAGAATGCGCGGACCGTTGACGACAAAGGGACAAGGTTATCATGCGCGCGCTGAATCGCCTGTTACTGCTCGGCGGGTTGCTTGCCTGTCCGTGGCTGGCGGTCGCGGCGGAAGATGACGCGCCGTCGGCAGAGCCTGATGTGACGATTCGTCAGGACAGCGATGGCTTCATCAAGGAGTATCGTGCGAACGGATTCGTGTACGCCGTGAAGATCACGCCCAAACACGGCAAGCCGTATTATCTGGTGCGCGCCGATGGCACAAGTGGTCAATTCATCCGTTCGGATCAACCGGACATGCTGATACCCCAATGGGTACTATTCAGCTGGTAACGCCCTACATTCACTCTTTTGCTGGCAGTCTTCTATGTCCGTTTTTACTCCCCTGGCTCGGCCCGAGCTGGAAGCTTTTCTCGCCCCGTACGGGCTTGGCGCCCTGCGTGATTTTCAGGGCATTGCCGCTGGAAGTGAAAACACCAATTTCTTCATCAGCCTGGAGCAGGGTGAATTCGTGCTGACTCTGGTCGAGCGCGGTCCGGTTCAGGAAATGCCGTTCTTTATCGAGCTGCTGGATGTTCTACACGACGCCAATCTGCCCGTGCCCTACGCACTGCGCACCACTGACGGTCTGGCCCTGCGCGAGCTGAAAGGCAAACCGGCGCTGCTTCAACCGCGCCTGTCCGGCAAGCATCCGGCCCAGCCCAACACACAGCATTGCGTGCAGATTGGCGAGTTCATGGCGCACATGCACATGGCCACTCGCAGCCAGACCATCGAACGCAAAACCGACCGTGGTCTGGACTGGATGCTGGAGGAGGGCGGTAATTTCATCTCTCACCTGGACGACGCGCAGGGCGCGCTGCTGACCAAAGCTGTCGAGGAAATCCAGCATCGCAAGGCGGCCATCATGGGGCTGCCGCGGGCCAATCTGCACGCCGATCTGTTTCGCGATAACACGCTGTTTGAAGGCACCCACCTGACGGGGGTGATCGACTTCTACAACGCCTGTTCCGGGCCGATGCTGTACGACGTGGCGATTGCCGTGAATGACTGGTGCTCGTTTGAGAACGGCACTATTGATGCGCCGCGAGCCCGGGCGTTTCTGGGTGCCTACGCCGCGCTTAGGCCGTTTACCGCCGCCGAAGCCGAGCTGTGGTCGACAATGCTGCGTGTCGGTTGCGTGCGCTTCTGGCTGTCACGCCTGATCGCCGCCGAAAGCTTCGCCGGGCAGGACGTGTTGATCCATGACCCGGACGAATTCCGTAAACGCCTGGAACAGCGTCAGGAGACGCATATTCCGTTGCCGTTTGCGTTGTAGGTCATATCAGCCTACGCATATCCACTGTAGGAGCGTGGCTTGTCCCGCGATCGGTTGCATAGCAGCCGTGAACCGGTAATGCGGACTGTCAGTACAGACGCGTTGTCTGATTTGCTGCCGCTGCGCGGCAGAACGCGGGACAAGCCACGCTCCTACAGGTGTTACGACTGCGTCACAAACCCTCCAGACACCCCGCCAGATCATCCGCCAGCTTGCTCAGCAATTGCTCGTAACCTCGGGCTGTGGCGGGCGTGTAACCGCCCAATCCGTCAAGTTCTGCCAGTTTGACCGGCAAACCGGCACTGAGCGTGTCGGCCAGACGCGGGCGGAGGGGTGGCTCGCTGAACACGCAGGTCTTGCCGAACTCCGTCAGTCGTGCGCGCATGGCGGCGACGTGCTGGGCACCGGGCTGAACCTCGCTGCTGACGGCAAATACGCCCGCATGCTTGAGCCCGTAAGCCTCTTCGAAATAATCAAACGCCTCGTGGAACACGAAATACTGCTTGCCTGAAATGCCGGCGACCCGCTGTTTGATTTGAGCGTCCAGCGCGTCAAGGCGCGCGTCGAAGGCCTTCACATTGCTCTCATAGCGCGCCGCATTGGCCGGATCGGCCTGACTCAAGTCAGCGGCCATCTTTGCCGCAATCACCCGCGCATTGACTGACGACAGCCACAAATGCGCATCGACGCTGCCCGGCCGGTGATCGTGGTCATGCTCATCTTCGTCATCATCATGGTGCTCGGTGCTGGCGGTGAAATGGCGCAGGTGCATGCCCGGCAACGATTCGACCGGGACTGACGCCTTGCTGCGCCCGGACAGCACGCGAGGCAAGAATGTCTCCATGTTCGGGCCGATCCAGTACAGCAGATCGGCTTCCTGCACGCGCCGTACGTCGGACGGTCGCAGCGCGTAGTTATGAGGGGATGCGCCCGGCGGAAGCAGGACTTCCGGCACCGCGATTCCGTCCTGTACAGCCGCGGCGATCAGCTGCAGCGGCTTGATGCTGGTCAAGACGCGGACGCTGGCTTCGGCGGCAGTGATGGTTGAAAAACCGGTAATAAATACGACAAAAAGTAAAAAAAGTCGGGACACGATAACCACTCATGGGGGCAGGAACGGGTAACATAATAACGTCTCTCTCAAAGGCCGTCGCCGCTCATGTCTAAAACACCCCTGGCCAGTCGCCCCCACGATCACTCTCACTGCGTGCACAGTGCGCTCACTGAAGCCGACACGTTGTGCGCGGGCAAAGGCCTGCGGCTGACGGCCCTGCGTCGTCGCGTGCTGGAGCTGGTCTGGCAGAGCCACAAGCCCCTGGGCGCCTACGACATCCTCGCCGTGCTCAGCGAAGAAGATGGCCGCCGCGCCGCACCGCCTACGGTGTACCGCGCGCTGGACTTCCTGCTGGAGAACGGCCTGGTGCACCGCATCGCGTCATTGAACGCCTTCGCCGGTTGCAACCACCCGACCCATGCGCATCAGGGTCAATTTCTGATCTGCCGCGAGTGCCACGCTGCCATCGAGTTGCAGCACGGCAGCATCAGCTCGGCCATCGTCGACGCGGCCAATGAGGTCGGCTTTGACGTCGAAGCCCAAACCGTCGAAGTCGTCGGCGTGTGTGCCGGGTGCAAGGCCGCCTGATGAGCGATGCACTGATTCGCCTGAAGGACGTCAGCGTGACCCGCGCCGGCCAGAGCGTGCTGGAACATATTCAGCTGAGCGTCAGCTCGGGCGAAATCGTCACCCTGATCGGCCCCAACGGCGCGGGCAAGACCACTCTGGTGCGCGCCGTTCTCGGGCTGCTCAAGGCTGACTCGGGCGAAATCTGGCGCAAGCCGAAACTGCGTGTCGGCTACATGCCGCAAAAACTGCACATCGACGCTACGCTGCCGCTGTCGGTCCTGCGTTTCCTGCGTCTGGTCCCCGGCGTTGATCGGGAGACCGCGCGGGCGGCGCTGATCGAGGTCGGCGCCGAGAAGGTCATCGACAGCCCGCTGCAAGGGATTTCCGGTGGCGAGATGCAGCGCGTGTTGCTGGCGCGAGCGCTGTTGCGCAAGCCGGAGCTGCTGGTGCTCGACGAGCCGGTGCAGGGCGTTGACGTGGCCGGGCAGGCCGAGCTGTACGCGCTGATCACTCAGCTGCGCGACCGGCATCAATGCGGCGTGCTGATGGTTTCCCATGACCTGCATCTGGTCATGAGCACCACCGATCAGGTGGTCTGCCTAAACCGTCACGTGTGCTGCTCCGGTCACCCCGAGCAGGTCAGTAACGATCCCGCTTTCGTGGAGCTGTTCGGCCTGAACGCGCCGAGCCTGGCGATCTATCACCATCATCACGATCACGCCCACGATTTGCATGGCGAAGTCTGCCAACCCGCACCGGCTCACGACCACGTCCATACCCACACTCACGACCACGGGGACAGCTGCAAGCATGGCTGATTTTCTTCTTTACGCCTTGCTCGCAGGCCTCGCGTTAGCGGTAGTGGCAGGCCCTCTGGGGTCTTTCGTGGTCTGGCGGCGCATGGCTTATTTCGGCGACACGCTGTCCCATGCCGCGCTGCTCGGCGTGGCGCTGGGCTTTTTGCTGGACATCAGCCCGACGATCGCCGTGACCGTGGGCTGCCTGCTGCTGGCGGTCTTGCTGGTGACCCTGCAGCAGCGCCAACCGCTGGCCTCCGACACGTTGCTGGGTATTCTTGCGCCAAGCACCTTGTCCCTCGGGCTGGTGGTGTTGAGCTTCATGCGCGATGTGCGTATCGACCTGATGGGCTATCTGTTCGGCGACCTGCTGGCCATCAGCCCGAACGATCTGGCCTGGATTCTCGCAGGCAGCGCGTTGGTGCTGGTCTTGATCTGTGCGCTGTGGCGGCCGCTGCTGGCGATCACCGTGCATGAAGAGCTCGCGACGGTCGAAGGGCTGCCGGTGGCGACCCTGCGTATGACGTTGATGCTGCTGATTGCCGTGGTCATCGCAGTGGCCATGAAGATCGTCGGGGTGTTGTTGATTACCTCGCTGCTGATCATCCCCGCCGCTGCGGCACAACGTCACGCCCGTTCGCCAGAGCAAATGGCCCTGGGTGCAAGCGTCATTGGCGTCATTGCGGTGTGCGCGGGACTGGCGCTGTCCTGGTTCAAGGACACCCCGGCAGGCCCGTCTATCGTGGTCTCGGCGGCAACCTTGTTTCTACTCAGTTTCCTTTTGCCCAAGCGGTAGAACCTTGGGTGGCGGGTAGAGTCATACTCGGCAATAATCGAATGGCGGCAATGTGCAATGACTCCTTGCGCGCCCACCGATAGTGATCAGTTATTTTCGGTGCAAGTCAGTTGTGTGTAGACTTGCTCGTTTTTTGCGCAAATAGAGAATCGCAGGAATGAAGCCGTTCGCATCCCGTTATCTGCTGCTTGCTGCATTTTCCGTCCTGTTGGGCGCTTGCCAGAGCAAGCCCGTCGAGCAGCCCGCACCTGTGGCTGCGCCCGATGCCTATCAGCAGCTGGAACAGAACATCGCCAGCAGTGAGCTGGCAACCGCCGAAGATCAATTGGCGGCGCTGCAAAGCAAATCCCCGGACGATCCCCGACTCGAGCAATACCAGCGCCAATTGGCTGAGGCGTATTTGAGCCGCAGTCAGATCGTGCTGCAAAAAGGCGACATGAATGCTGCCGCTACTGCGCTCAGCCGCGCTCGCGCCCTGATGCCTAAGGCCCCGGCGCTGACCAGTGGCGTGAACGGTGCTATCGCCCACGCCCGCAAAGCCGAGCTGGAAAAGGCTGAAGCCGATCTGCGCGCTGCCGAAGCCAAGCGCAAGGCGAAGGTGATCGACCCGAGCGCCGAGAGCACGACCATCGAGTTGAAGCTTGGGGACATGAAGCAGCTGCGCCGTCAGTTGAGTGACATCGCTGAAGACGTCACAGCGTTCAACTGCGACGTTATCGTGCAGGTGCCGCGCACAGACGACTACCCTTGGCTGGCGACATTGCTGACCAAGCGCGTGACGAAGATCAACCCCGATTTCGAGTTGCAGATGCAGCGTGAAATCGAGCGCACTGAGCCGGCGAAGATCGTGTTGAAACCCGCTCAGCCCTGATCGGTTTTTGATCAAAAGAAAAGGCGTTGCCCTAGCGGGCAACGCCTTTTCTTGCGCTTGCTTGCCTCCCTTCCCACGGGAAAGTCGCGGGATCGACTGCGCAAGAAGTTGCGCAGTCGATTGTGAGTTCCAGGGTGCTTTGTGCGCTGTAAGCCACGTCTTCTGTGGCCTGCAGACGAGTGCGCAAGAAGTTGCGCAGGGGTGCGCAACTTCTTGCGCACTTTTTATGAGGTTTCGGGTTTAGCGTTCGCTAAAACCTATCGTTTTATTTCTTAAGCTGTTGTTTTTGTTTGGTTAATTTGTAGCTGGCACAGCCCTTGATATCTCCGTAGCCCCCGAATTGGCATTCACGCCTTTTCGGATGGTTTTTTGAGCACGGAGAGCATCCTTGGCGACCTCTTAAATCTGCCCGTTGGTGGAGAGAAACGCGAACCTCAAGTGGCGGTTGTTCCGCTTGATCTGATTCAGGTTGAAGACGTTGGTCTTGGTACGGCCAGTTTCGATGCCTGGCTGCAAGAGATCAGCGGCGGGGTGGTCACGCTTGAGCGGATCAAGACCGTGGCGGGTGGACTTCCCGTCGTAGGCAACATCATGGCGCTGGTCGATGCGCTGAATGACATTGTCCGGCTTGCGACCAGTGACAAGCGTGACCCTCTGGACTGGGTCAGTTTGGGCATCAATCTGATCGGCATGATCCCCATCCCGCCGGGCATGGCGGCAGCGCGGATGACCTTGCGACCGATGCTGTTTCTGGTGCGTCAGGAGATGCGTCAGGCCGGGAAGATGGTGTTGGGGGATGCGCTGATCGAGGTTCTGATCGGGCATCTGAATGCCACCATCGTTGGGACCCTTGATGACTTTGTGAGCCAGGCGCAGGGCAAGCTTCCCGGAATTCTCGAGGATGCGGGCAAGCTTGGGGAAGGCGTACTTTTTCAGATCGCTGATGGTCTGGAGAAGCTGGTCAAGCCGGACCTCAACGCCAAGGCTGATTTGCGTGAGGCGGAGCAGTTGGTTCATGCCGCAGGCGATCTTTGGGCCTACGACCCTCAGGCCGCGATTGGGAATATTTTTGCGGCGGCTGCGGAGGTTTGCGTTGCCGCGGGCAAGGGTGCGGTCAACGGCGCCGTCGAACACCTCGTGCCTGAAGCGGTTAAAGATGAGGTGGTCAGACAGGCCAAATTGTTGCGTGCCATGGGGCCGGAGCTTCGCACCCGGATTACTGGTCTGGCGGATCCCGCGGTTCAGAACTCCATCGGTTCGCTGCTGCTGACGCTGGGTGATGCCGTTGTCAGTTGGCGGTCACGCAATGGCCATGGGCAGGCTTTCAACATCAAGCCCGGAGTGGTTAATAAGGCCAAGCGCAGGGCGGGTGAAGGCAAGCTCGAAGTTGTTCAGCACGAGAAACCTGCCAAGGGCCGGCCTAACGAAAAGAAGAATTGCGCCTGCGCGTCGACGATCAAGAGCATCAGTTTCGCGATGGGCTCGGAGTCGGTCAGCCATACCGATTTCAGTTTGCCGGGGCCTTTTCCGATTGAATGGACGCGGACTTATTGTTCAAGTCTGGATGCCTACGATCAGGACATCATCGGCGCACGCTGGATCACGCCGTTTACCACACGCTTTGATCTTGTCGGCGACGGTTTGGTGTTTCATGACTCCGACGGCCGCAGCCATGATTTTCCTCTTCCCAAGTTAAAACTCTTTCACTTCAACGCCATTGAGAACCTGACTGTCGTTCGCCTCAGCAAAGATCGGTTATTGCTGATGCGTGGCCTGGATCACAGGGAGACCTATGTTCGGCGGGGCAAGCGCTTTGTTCTGATCAACAAAATGCTGCCCAACGGCGCCGGGGTCATGCTGCATCACGAGCATTGGCATGAT
>Ga0101941_1000616_pt1 | contig 51520 bp, 39 predicted proteins | sample DewCreD2012metaG_3_FD_75242 | JGI IMG/M metagenome (GOLD analysis project Ga0101941, IMG submission 75242) | Hot spring sediment bacterial and archeal communities from British Columbia, Canada, to study Microbial Dark Matter (Phase II) - Dewar... ... | reverse complement strand
GGCCATGGCCTTCAACCTGCGACGCTGGACAGCCCTGGCGACCACCTGACCAGGGGCGGACTCCGCCCGCCGGACGGTAAAATCCTCACCAAACAGCCCCCGACGCCCCAAGCGACAGGGTCACGGCGAGCGTCATCACCCAAACACCCCGTCAGTCCGCCTACCAGCGATCTACGCAACAGGGCCCATAAGGGGGAGGGAAGGCGCTCCCCAGCGCACGCCCACCTCTTCCCTTCCGGCCCGCCATCGTTACAGTCCGCTCAAACAAATGTTTGAAGCGGAAGGAACGCCATGGCCCTGGACCTCGAGACCCGCGAGCAGTTGATCGACATGGTCCGGCGTTTCGTCGCCGAGCGGCTGCGCCCGATCGAGGCCAAGGTCGCCGAGGACGACGCGGTGCCGGCCGAGATCATCGAGGAGATGAAGGGCCTGGGGCTGTTTGGCCTGTCGATCCCCGAGGAATTCGGCGGCCTGGGCCTGAACATGGAAGAGGAATGCCTGGTCGGCATCGAGCTGGGCCGCGCCTCGCCCGCCTTCCGCTCGGCGTTCGGCACCAATGTCGGCATCGGCAGCCAGGGGCTGGTGATGTTCGGCACCGACGCGCAGAAGGCCAAGTGGCTGCCGGGCATCGCCTCGGGCGAGATCGTCACCAGCTTCGCCCTGACCGAGCCGGAGGCCGGCTCCGACAGCGCCGCGGTCCAGACCCGGGCCACGCTGGACGGCGACGCCTATGTGCTGAACGGCTCCAAGCGCTACATCACCAACGCCGGCAAGGCCTCGCTGTTCACGGTGATGGCCCGCACCAATCCCGACGTGAAGGGCGGTTCGGGCGTCTCGGCCTTCCTGGTGCCGCGCGACCTGCCGGGCCTTTCGGTCAGCAAGCCCGAGAAGAAGATGGGCCAGCAGGGCGCCCACATCCATGACGTGACCTTCGACAATGTCCGCGTGCCGGCCTGGAACCGCCTGGGCGAGGAGGGCGAGGGCTTCAAGGTGGCCATGCAGGTGCTGGACCGCGGGCGGCTGCACATCTCGGCGGTCTGCGTGGGCGTCGCCGAGCGATTGCTGGCCGACTGCGTGGCCTATGCCGGCGAGCGCAAGCAGTTCGGCGCGCCGCTGGCCAGTTTCCAGATGGTCCAGGCGATGATCGCCGACAGCAAGACCGAGGCCCTGGCCGCCCGCGCCCTGACGCTGGAGACCGCCCGCCTGCGCGATGCGGGCGTAGGCGTGACCCTGGAGGCGGCGGCGGCCAAGCTGTTCGCCTCGGAGATGGTCGGACGCGTGGCCGACCGGGCGGTGCAGATCTTCGGCGGGGCCGGCTATGTGGCCGACTACGGCATCGAGCGGCTGTACCGCGACGTGCGGATCTTCCGGATCTACGAGGGCGCCAGCGAGATCCAGAAATTGGTCATCGCCCGCGAGACGCTGAAACGGGGCGGTTGAGGGCGCGCGCGGCGCTTTCCTGCGCCCGCGACGTTTTTGCGAGTGCGTCGACCTGACGCGTTATTGGCGCGAATATTTAATACCCTGTTAGCCATGCTCGCCGAGTTTCCTCCCACGTCGATAGGGGCGAGGGAAGTGGACGATGACGCAAGACCGGACGACTAGCGAGAGAGTTGCGTTCATCGGCCTGGATGACAAGGCCAAGGCCGCGCTGCGGGACCTGCGCCCCTTGATCCACAAGGAGGTCGGACCCGCGCTCACCGCGTTCTACGACAAGGTCAAGGCCACGCCCGAGACCCGCAAGTTCTTCAAGGACGAGCGCCACATGGACTCGGCCAAGGCTCGGCAGGACAGCCACTGGAGCCTTATCGCCGAGGCCGATTTCAACGACACCTATGTCCAGGCCGTCCTTACGGTGGGCGAGGTCCATGCCCGGATTGGGCTGGAGCCGCGCTGGTACATCGGCGGCTACGCGGTGGTCGTCGACCATCTGATCCGGGCGACGATCCAGTCGTTCTGGCCGCGCGGCTTGATGTCGAAGGGCGATCCGGCCAAGGCTAGCGAAGCCGTCAGCGCCCTGGTCAAGGCGGCCATGCTGGACATGGATTTCGGCATTTCGATCTATCTCGAGGCGATCGAGACCGAGCGTCGGCGTCTCGACGAGGTGCGGGTCGAGAACGAAGCCAGCCAGGCAGCCCTGGTCGATGGTCTCGCCGCCGCCCTGGAGCGCCTGGCGGCGGGGGACCTCGTCGGCCGACTGACCGGCGAGGTGAAACCCCAGTTCCAGAAGCTGAAGGACGATTTCAACAGGGCGATCGATACGCTGGAAGTGGCGATGTCTCGTGTCTCGAGCGCGACCAGCGGGATTCAGGCCGGCTCGGACGAGATCGGCGTCGCCGCCGACGACCTGTCGCGCCGCACCGAACAGCAGGCCGCCAGCCTCGAGGAGACCGCCGCGGCGCTCGACCAGATCACGGCCACCGTCCGCCGTTCGGCGGCGGACGCCAAGCAGGTCTCCGAGGTCGTCGCCGGGGCCAAGACCGACGCCCAGCGATCCGGAACCGTCGTGGACCAGGCGGTCGCCGCCATGGGCGAGATCGAGACCTCGTCGCGCGAGATCAGCAACATCATCGGCGTGATCGACGAGATCGCCTTCCAGACCAACCTGCTGGCCCTGAACGCGGGGGTGGAAGCCGCCCGCGCGGGCGACGCCGGTCGCGGTTTCGCGGTGGTGGCGCAGGAAGTGCGGGCCTTGGCCCAGCGTTCGGCCGACGCGGCGCGGGAGATCAAGACCCTGATCGGAGCCTCGACCGCCCAGGTGGCGGCCGGGGTCGGCCTGGTGGGGCAGACCGGCGAGGCCCTGCGTGGGATCGTCGGCAAGGTCGCCGAGATCGACTCCCTGATCCTGCAGATCTCGGCTTCATCCGAGGAGCAGGCCACGGGCCTGGCCCAGGTCAACACCGCGGTCAATCAGATGGACCAGGTGACCCAGCAGAACGCGGCCATGGTCGAGCAGACGACCGCCGCCACCCATTCCCTCAAGGACCAGACGGCCGAGCTGGCGGATCTGGTCGGGGCGTTCACGGTGGGCCAGCGGGGCGAGGCCGGCTCCGGTCGGCGACCGGCGGCCCGGACGCCGGCCGCGCCGCCGGCGCGATCGCCGCAGCCGGCCCGTCCGATGTCGCGCCCCGGCGCGACCGCCCGTCCGGCGACCCGGGTGATCCCGTCGTCGTCCGCCGCGGTCCAACAGGAGTGGGAGGAGTTCTAGCTCCCGCACTCCATGGGATCGCTGAATGTCGGCTGTCTTCCCGGCCTTAGCCCTGCGAAGCGGGGCGAAGAGCCGGGACCGACGCATGAACTCAGAGCTTGGGGCTCCGGCGCGGCGGTGATCGATAGGCGCCTCGCCGACGCCGCGCTCCACCTGCCCCCGCCCAGAGGGCCGTTCACAAACGCAAAACGCCCCCGCTGGCCCCAGGCCGGAGCGTCCCCTGTAAGGACGCTCCGGCGGAGCCAGCGGAGGCGTATTAAGATCCCCCCAGAAAGCCTGGGAGGGAGCTTTTGGAGTTACGCGCCGCCCGGGAAGCGGAAGGGCACCTTCACGGTGCCGGTCTTGGCGCCCATGGGCAGCTTTTCAGCGATGCACATGGCGGCCTTGTCGAAGCCCTTACCCGCGGCGCTGTTGTCGACGACCTTGCAGGCCGACAGCTTGCCGGCGTCGGCGGTGCATTCCAGCATCACCTGAGCGGCGTCCTTGGTGTTGGCGAATTGTTGCAGGCAACGGCCCATTTGGTCTTCGAAGCCACCAGCGGCCGAAGCCGCCTGAGCCACGAACAAGCTGCCAGCGATTCCCGCGGCAATAGCGATCGGATACTTCATCCCGCTGCTCCTAGTAGTGTTGTCTCGCCCTTCGGACGGTTGCGTCGTCCGGACGCATGACCTTTTTCGCAGAAGCGAGTTAAAATATTCTGAGTCACGCAAAGATAGTTTTATTTACTTATTGGTAACCACGATTGCTTGGCGAATACAGACGTTTCACTTGAAACTAGACTCTGAAATCGCCTTTTAAGACTCACGTCCGAATTCGCCCCGCCAGGGCGTGACTCACGCGCGCGCGGTCCCTTTTCCTTGATTCCGCGCCGTTCGTGGGCGGCGCCCTCCGTCGAAAAGGACGAAAAAAGGAGGGGGTGCGACAGCCCCTGCGTCAAAGGCCCTTAACCAAAGTCAGGAACTATTAGGAATATGTCGTGATGATCCCCCTCGACGTTGGTGATCCGTGCGCACGGAACGCCGCAAGAGGGGACAACACCGATGAAGCGCTTCCGGCTCGTCGATCTTCCATTGATCATCAAAATCGGCTTCGCGCCGGCCTTCGCCCTGCTCATGCTGGCCCTGATGGCCGGAGGGGCCATCGTCGTGCAAAAGAGCCAGTCCGCGGCGCTCAAGCAGGTCGTCGAACAGGACATGCGGATCAACAGCGAAATCCAGTCGCTGTCGCGCCGCATCACCAACGCCCACGGCACGCTCTATCAGATCCTGGCCTCGAAGGCCGATCCGATGGCGCCCGCCGCCGGTCCCCGCATCACCGAACTGCTCGCCGAGTTCGACAAGCTGGGCAAGGAAACCAAGGCCCTTTCGTCCAAACTCCCGGCCTCGGAGCGCCCCAAGATCGAATCCCTGGTCAAGCAGCTCGACGAGTGCCGCAGCGCCATCGACACGGTCAGCGGCATGATCGACGTCGACATCGGCATGGCCAACAGCTTCGCCGGCAGCTTCGAAGACACCTATGTCAAGATGGCCGCCCAGCTGCAGAAGGTCGTCGATGACGCCGCCGGCCGCGCCAGCCAGCAGGCGGCCAAGCGTCAGGCCGAGGCCGCCGCCGCGATGAGCGCCACGATCGTCCTGTCGGTGATCACCCTGCTGGCGGTCGCCGGCCTGGCCTTCATGACCGTGATGACCACCCGCAAGTCGATCGGCGACATCGCCGGCGCCACCGAGAAGCTGTCGAAGGGCGATAACACGATCGACCTGGAGAAGATGACTCGCGGCGACGAGCTGGGCGCCATCGTCCGCTCGCTGAAGGTCTTCCGCGACAATCAGCTGCACCTCGAGCAGATGCGCGCCGAGCAGGAAAAGAACGCCGCCCTGACCGCCGACGAGCGTCGCGCCAAGGAAGAGGCCGCCGCCGCCGCCGCCCGCGAGAACGCCCTGGTGGTGTCGTCGCTGGCCGAGGCGCTGGAGCACCTGGCCAAGGGCGACCTGACGTTCCGCGTCCAGGCCGACTTCCCCGGCGACTATCGCAAGCTGAAGGACGACTTCAACGCCGCCATCACCCAGCTGCAGGAAACCATCAAGGTCATCGCGGCCTCGACGGACGGCCTGAGCACCGGCGCCGACGAAATCGCCCACGCCTCGGACGACCTGTCGCGCCGCACCGAGCAGCAAGCCGCTTCGCTCGAGGAAACGGCCGCCGCCCTGGACGAGCTGACCGCCACGGTGCGCCGCACCGCCAGCGGCGCCAAGCAGGCCTCGGAAGTCGTCTCCAGCACCCGCGGCGAAGCCACCCATTCGGGCCAGGTCGTGCACGAGGCCGTCTCGGCCATGGGCGCCATCGAGGACTCGTCCAAGCAGATCAACCAGATCATCGGCGTGATCGACGAGATCGCCTTCCAGACCAACCTGCTGGCCCTGAACGCCGGCGTCGAAGCGGCTCGGGCCGGTGACGCCGGTCGCGGCTTCGCGGTCGTGGCCCAGGAAGTGCGGGCTCTCGCCCAGCGCTCGGCCGAAGCGGCCAAGGAGATCAAGACGCTGATCTCGTCCTCGACCCAGCAGGTCAGCCAAGGCGTCAGCCTGGTCGGCCAGACCGGCGAGGCCCTGCAGCGGATCGTGGTCAAGGTCGGCGAGATCGACGCCCTGGTCACCGAGATCGCCGCCTCGGCCGCCGAACAGGCGACGGGCCTCAACGAAGTGAACACCGCCGTCAACCAGATGGACCAGGTGACCCAGCAGAACGCCGCCATGGTCGAGCAATCGACCGCCGCCACCCACTCGCTGAAGGGCGAGACCGGCGAGCTGGTGCGTCTGATCGGTCGCTTCCGGGTCGGCGACGGCCGCCAGCAGACCGCTTCCTACGAGCGTCCGCAGATGGCCGATCCCGCTCAACACGCCCCGGCCGCCAACCCGGTGGCTGAACAACGCGCCCGCCTCAACGCCTTCGCCCGTCCCGGGCGCAGCGGTGCGGCGACCGCCGCCGCGCCGGCCGCGGACGGCTGGGAGGAGTTCTGATGTCTACCGCTATCGCTCTGCCCGAAACCCTTGATCTGAAGGCTTCGGGACCGCTCAAGCAGGCGTTCGTCGAACGCCGAGGCCAGGACATCGAAGTCCATGCCGACCAGGTCCGTCGTCTCGGCGGCCTGTGCCTGCAGGTTCTGCTCGCCGCCCGCAAGGCGTGGGCCGAGGACGGCAAACCCTTTTCGATCACCGCGCCTTCCGAGGCGTTCGTGGAAACCATCCGTCTGTTCGGCGCCGAAGGGGCTCTGCTTCAGACCGAAACCCAAGGAGCTGCATCGTGACGCGTACTGTCCTCACGGTCGATGACTCGCGTACGATGAGGGACATGCTGCGCATGGCCCTTTCCGGCGCCGGATTCAACGTCGTCGAAGCCGTCGACGGCGAACACGGGCTGGAAGTTCTGTCCGCCCATCGTCCGGACGTGATCATCACCGACATCAACATGCCCAAACTGGACGGCTTCGGCTTCATCGAGGCGGTGCGGGTCGACGACGACTATCGCGCCATCCCGATCCTGGTGCTGACCACTGAAAGCGACCCCAGCAAGAAGCAGCGGGCTCGCGAAGCCGGCGCGACGGGCTGGATCGTCAAGCCGTTCAATCCGGAAAAGCTGGTTGAGGCGATCCGTCGCGTCGCGGCCTGACGGATCAAATGCTCTAGGTACTGAAATACCTTTGTAGGAAGTCGGGGAATGGACGAGCTAGAGGCCATCAAGGTCACCTTTTTTCAGGAATGCGAGGAACTGCTCGCCGATCTGGAAGGCGGTCTCCTGGCTATTCAGGACGGCAACGACGATAGCGACACCGTCAACGCCGTGTTCCGCGCTGTGCACTCGATCAAGGGCGGGGCGGGAGCCTTCGGCCTCGAGCCGCTGGTGCGTTTCGCCCACGTGTTCGAGACTCTGCTCGACGCGCTGCGATCGAACGAGATCCCCGGCACGCCCGACCTGACCGCTCTGCTGCTGCGCGCCTCGGACGTGCTGGCCGACCATGTCAGCTCGGCTCGCGGCCTGGGCGTGGTCGACATGGACGCCTCGGCCGCCATGGCCGCCGAGCTGAAGGCGGTCACCGATCCGTCGGCGGCCCCGGCTCCGGCCGCCGCGGCCCCGGTCGCCGCCCCGGTCGCCATCGTCGACGACGAGATGGGCATCACCTTCACCCCCCTCGTGGTCGGCGCCGACGACGACGCCGGTCCTGACGACGACGACATGGATTTCGGCTTCCAGCCGATGACCATCAGCCTGGACGCCCAGGCCGCCGACGCCGCGGTTCTGGACAATGTCTGGACTGTGTCGATCCGTCCGAAGTCGGACCTCTACCGCAAGGCCAACGAAACCGCCCTGCTGCTGCGCGAGCTGAGCCGCCTGGGTCCGATCCAGGCGACCCTGGACGACAGCGCCCTGCCCACCCTGGAATTCCTCGACGCCGAAGCCGCCTACGTCACCTGGAGCGTCCGGGTCGAGACCGAGCAGGGCGAAGAGGCCATCCGCGAAGTCTTTGAATTCGTCGACGGCGACTGCGACCTGGAAATCACCCGTGGCGAAGCCCCGGTAGCCGAGGTGCTGGCGACCCTGCTGGAGGTCGCCGCGCCGGCGCCCGAGCCTGAGCTCGACGTCGTCGCCGAAGCGCCGGCGGTGATCGAGGCCGTCGTCGAGGAACCGGTCGTAACCGCGCCGGTCGAGATCGCGCCGCCGGCCCCCGTGGCCGTCTCGGCGCCGCCGCCCGCCGCGCCTCCGGTCGCCGCCAACGCGCCGGCCGCCCCCGCGGCCCAGGGCGCCAAGCCGGCCCAGATCGACGTCCCCGGTCCGGGCCAGTCGGTGATCCGCGTCGATCCCGAGCGCATCGACCACCTGATCGACCTAGTCGGCGAGCTGGTCATCAACCAGGCCATGCTGGCCCAACGGGTCGGCGAATACGGTATCGCCCCCTCTTCGAACCTGGCCATGGGCCTGGATGAGCTGGAACAGCTCACCCGCCAGATCCAAGACAGCGTGATGGCCATCCGCGCCCAGCCGGTGAAGTCGGTGTTCCAGCGCATGCCGCGCCTGGTCCGCGAAGTCGCCAACATGACGGGCAAGCAGGCCCGCCTGGTGATGGACGGCGAGAACACCGAGGTCGACAAGACGGTCATCGAGCGTCTGGCCGATCCGATCACCCACATGCTGCGCAACGCCATCGACCACGGGCTGGAAAGCCCCGAGGAGCGCAAGGCGGCCGGCAAGAATCCGGAAGGCGTCGTGCGTCTGGCCGCCCTGCATCGCAGCGGCCGGATCGTCATCGAGGTCCAGGACGACGGCAAGGGCATCAACCGCGAACGGGTGCTGTCGATCGCCGTCAACAAGGGCCTGATCTCGCCGGACATCACCCTGACCGACGAGGAGATCGACAACCTGATCTTCCTCCCGGGCTTCTCGACCGCCGACAAGATCTCGGACGTCTCCGGCCGCGGCGTCGGCATGGACGTGGTCAAGCGCAGCGTTCAGGCGCTGGGCGGCCGCATCTCCATCTCCTCGCGTCCCGGCCTGGGCTCGACCTTCACCCTCAGCCTGCCGCTGACCCTGGCCGTCCTGGACGGCATGGTGGTCGACGTGGCCGGCGAGACCCTGGTCATCCCGCTGGCCTGCATCGTCGAAAGCCTGCGTCCCAAGCTCGAGGAAATCCGCCCCTTGGGTCCCACGGGATCTGTCCTGGCCGTGCGCGACAGCTTCGTGCCGCTGATCGACGTGGGCCTGACCCTGAACTATCGCAGCAAGTCGCCGTCGGCGACCGAGGGCGTGGTTCTGCTGGTCGAGGGCGAGGACGGCTCGCGCGCCGCCCTGGTGGCCGACGCCATCCACGGCCAGCGCCAGGTGGTCATCAAGTCGCTCGAGCAGAACTACCAGCAGGTCGAAGGCGTCGCCGCCGCGACGATCCTGGGCGACGGCCGGGTGGCCCTGATCCTCGACGTCGACGCGGTGATCAACCTGCGCCGCCGCGGTCCGCCGCCCGCCGTCGATCCCACCCTCATCGCCGCGGAATAGCCCGATGACCGAACCCAACGCCATCCACAGCAACGAAACCCGCGAACTGATCTCGTTTCGCGTGGTCGACCAGGAATACTGCGTGGACATCATGGCCGTCCGCGAGATCCGCGGCTGGAGCCCGGCGACCACCCTGCCGCAGTCGCCCGCCTACATGCGCGGCGTGATCAACCTGCGCGGCGCGGTCCTGCCGATCATGGACCTGGCGGCGCGCATCGGCATGCAGACCACCGAGCCGAACGTGCGCAGCGTGTTCATCGTGGTCCAGGCCGGCGATCGCACGGTGGGTCTTCTGGTCGACGCGGTGTCCGACATCCTGTCGATCACCGACGACATGTGCCAGCCGACCCCGGACATCGCCTGCGAGAACGTCCGCCACTTCGTGCGCGGCATCATTTCCATCGAGGGGCGGATGATCAGCGAAATCTCGCTGGACCGCCTGCTCCCCGAGCGCGAGGCCCTGGCCGCTTAACATGACAGCTTCCTCGACCTCATCCCGCGAGGCCCTCGTCGACGGCGAATTCGCCTTCACGACAGCCGACTTCAAGCGGATCGCGGCCCTGCTGTACGATCAGGCCGGCATCAGCCTGCCCGACAGCAAGGCGACGCTGGTCTATTCGCGCCTGGCCAAGCGCCTGCGCACCCTGGGCCTGAAGACCTTCACCGACTACTGCAGCGTCGTGGCGCAGGAGGGCAATGTCGACGAGCAGCAGCACATGCTGCGGGCCCTGACGACCAACGTCACGCGCTTCTTCCGCGAACCGCACCACTTCGACGACCTGAGGGCCAGCATCCTTGAGCCCATGGCCGACAAGGTGCGGGCCGGCGGGCGACTGCGCCTGTGGTCGGCGGCCTGCTCGTCGGGCCAGGAACCCTACTCGATGGCCTTCACCGTGCTGTCGGTGTGGCCCAACGCCGCCGATCTGGACATCCGGATCCTGGGCACGGACATCGACACCAACGTGCTGGCCACCGGCCGGACGGCGGTCTACGAGGAGGCGCTCCTCGAAGGCATCCCCGGCAATATGCGCGGCCAGTATTTCGAGCGCGACGCCAGCGATCGCCGCAGCTTCCGCGTCTGCGAAGCCGCCCGCCAGATGGTGGCGTTCCGCGAGCTGAACCTGAACGGCCCCAACTGGCCGATGAAGGGTCCGTTCGACGCCATCTTCTGCCGCAACGTGGTGATCTATTTCGACGAGCCCACCCAGGAGCGGGTCTGGCAGCGCTTCGCGCCGCTGGTGGCCCCGGGCGGCAAGCTCTATGTCGGCCATTCCGAGCGCGTGGGCGCCTCGGTCACGGCCTTTGAAAGCGCTGGCCTTACCGCCTATCGCAAGGCGGGAGGTCGCTGATGGCCAAGATTCGCGTTCTCGTCGTTGATGACTCCGCCACCATGCGCGGCCTGATCACGGCCGCCCTGACCCGAGACCCCGAGATCGAGGTGGTCGGCGCCGCCGGCGACCCGTTCGAGGCCCGGGGCATGATCAAGGCCCTGAATCCCGACGTCGTCACCCTCGACATCGAGATGCCGAACATGAACGGCATCGAGTTCCTCGAGAAGATCATGCGCCTGCGGCCGATGCCGGTGGTCATGGTCTCCAGCCTCACTCAAGCCGGGGCCGAGATGACCCTGCGCGCGCTGGAGCTGGGGGCGGTCGACTGCGTGGGCAAACCCACCAGCGCGACCGGCACCGCCGAGGCGCTGGCCGAGGTGGCCGACAAGGTCAAGGCCGCCGCTCGCGCCTCGGTGCGGACCAAGGCCGACGCCGGACCGGTGACCGCCCGTCGCCTGAACTATGTTCCCTCGGGCGACATCGTGGCGATCGGCTCTTCGACCGGCGGGGTGGAAGCCCTGCTGTCGATCCTCACCCAGTTCCCCGAGACCGGCCCGCCGACCGTGATCACCCAGCACATGCCCGCCACCTTTACCGCCAGCTTCGCGGCCCGTCTCGATCGGGCCAGCGGCGCCAAGGTGCAGGAAGCGGTCGACGGCGCCCTGCTGGAGCCTGGCAAGGTCTATGTCGCCCCGGGCGGCGCGACCCACCTGGAAGTCGTTCGCTCGGCCGGGCTGCGCTGCCGCCTGGTTCAGGGCGACCCCGTCAGCGGCCACCGGCCTTCGGTCGACGTGCTCTTCAAGTCGGTGGCCCAGGCCGTCGGCGACAAGGCGGTCGGCGTCATCCTGACCGGCATGGGCCGCGACGGCGCGCAGGGTCTGCTGACCATGCGCCAGGCCGGCGCCAAGACCATCGGCCAGGACGAACAGAGTTGCGTCGTCTACGGCATGCCTCGTACGGCATTTGAACTCGGCGCGGTGGAGAAGCAGGTCACCCTGTCCTCCATGGGCCAAACCATTCTCGATCTGGCCTCCGCGAGGCGATGAACCCATGCCCCAAGCAAGCACCATTTCCGTTCTCGTCGTCGACGACCAGCTGACTATGCGGGCGTTGATCCGCAACGCCTTGCAGCAGATCGGTTTCAAGGACATCCGCGAGGCCCCCGACGGCGAGGAGGCGCTCAAGAACCTCCTGGCCAAGCCGGCCAACCTGGTCATCTCGGACTTCAACATGCCGAAGATGGACGGGCTGGCCCTGCTGCGCGCTGTGCGCTCGCACCCGCCGATCCGGCAGACGGCCTTCGTCATGCTGACCGGCCGGGCCGACCGCGAGCTGGTCCAGCGCGCGGTGCAGTTCGGCGTCAACAACTACTGCGTCAAGCCGTTCACCGTTCAGGGTCTGAAGGAAAAGATCGAACAGGTCTTTGGTCAGCTGACATGATCAATCGGGATCCCTACCCAGACGAGACGGGTCCGGCGATCAAGGTCCATGTGACCCAGGGCGAAAGCCATGTGTCTTCGGACCCGCAGGTGGTCATGACCACGGTGCTCGGCTCTTGTATCGCCGCCTGCCTGCGCGACCCGACGACCGGAATCGGCGGCATGAACCACTTCCTGCTGCCCGACTCGGGCGATCGTAGGGATGGCGGCGACGCGGTCCGCTACGGCGCCTACGCCATGGAACTGTTGGTCAACGGTCTGCTGAAGAAGGGCGCTCGTCGCGACCGTCTCGAGGCCAAGATCTTCGGCGGCGGCAAGCTGTTCGACGGCCTTTCGGACGTCGGCGCCAGCAACGCCGCCTTCGCCGAGCGCTTCCTGCGCGACGAGGGCATTCCGATCGTGTCGTCCAGCACGGGCGGCCTGTCGGCCCGTCGGGTCGAGTTCTGGCCGGCTTCCGGCCGGGTTCGCCAGCGTCTGGTCGCCGTCGACAACGCCCCGCAGGACGTCCGTCGTCCCGCGCCCGCCCCGATGCCTGCCGCGTCCAGCGGCGACGTGGATCTGTTCTGACGCTCATGACCGCTCAACCGCTCGCCTTGACCGACGACTTCTCCCCCTCGGCGCAGCTGCCCTTGGGCGAGCTTTCGCATCGACTGGCGGCGGAGCTGATGGCGGCGGCGGCGATCTGCCGCGACTGCGAACATATCGCCGGCGATCTGGCCGGCGGCGGCGCGGCGCTGGAGAACCTGTCGCGGCTGCAGGCCCTGGACGAGCTGAGCCAGCGCCTGCACGGTCTGTCGGACGTCCTGACCCGCATCGGCCAGCACGCCTCGGGCGAATGGAGCATGGCCATCGAGCCGCTGCTCGAAGGCCTGGGCCTGGCCGATCTGGTGGTGCGTCTTCGCGACGCCGAGGCCCATCAAGGCTGGGACGCCGAGGCCGGCGAACTCGACTTCTTCTAGGCCATGCGCGAACCGCTTCACGCCTCGACCCGCATCAATCTCGAAAAGGTCGAGGTGCTGCTCGTCGACGACAGCGTCCCGTCGCTGAACCTGCTGTCGCAGGTGCTGCTCGGTTTCGGCATCGGCAACCTGACGCGGGCCGACAGCGCCAAGAGGGCTCAGACCCTTCTGCGCGAACGCACCTTCGACCTGGTCATCAGCGCCACCAACATGGCCGGGGTCGACGGTTACGAACTGGTCAAGTGGCTGCGCCGCGGCGCCCTGGAGGCCAACCGCTACCTGGCGGTGATCCTGGTCTCGGGCCACACCCCGCCCTCGCAGGTGTTCAAGGGTCGCGACGCCGGGGCCAACTTCACGATCGCCAAGCCGATCACCCCCAAGATCGTGCTGGAGCGCATCCTGTGGGCGGCCAAGGAAGATCGCCAGTTCATCGAGTGCGAGGCCTATCTGGGTCCCGATCGCCGGTTCAAGAACGACGGCCCCCCGGCCGGCGCCAAGGGGCGCCGCCGCGAGGATCCCCCGCAAGCGCTCCGCCCGCCGGGCGCGACTGCCCAGGGCGGCTTCGACGCCGAGAAAGTGAAACCATGACCACGGCCCCTGTCCGCAAATTCCGAGCGCCCAACCGCTTGTCGATGCTGGTCCGGGCCAATGGCGGCATGATGGCCAAGGACGCCCTGGCGGCCGCCGACGCGGCGCTGGAGCCCCTGCGCGCGGAGTCTCTGGCTGTGCTGGACGCCGCCCTGGTCGAGATCGAGAGCCAGTTCGGCCGGTCGGCGGCGGCCACGCGCGCGGCCGGCGCCTATCAGGACCTCTACACCCTGGCCCTGCGGATCATCGACGTGTCGGGGTTCCTGCCCGACTCCTGCGTGGACCAGGCGGCGATCTCGTTCTGCGCCCTGGTCGACAACTGCTCGGAGGCCAAGGCCTGGCGCTGGGACGCCATCGACGTCCACATCAACGCGCTCCGCCTTCTGCGCACCAGCGACCTGACACCGGACCAGCGCCGCGCGGTGATCGACGGGCTCAACAAGGTCAGCCAGCGCCGGATCGACGACAACTGAACGGCCTTGGCCGTGACGCGCTCGGCTTCGATGTGACCGAAACGACACGATTGCAAGACCGCTACGTTTCGCCACGCTTCAGCCATCTTGTGGAATGCGGTTTCATTTGATACCGCTGGGATTGCTACCGGTGTCAGGACAACATTTCTCAGAGATGTGACACCGGTGTCAAAAATGACGGTTCGGGGACGATCGCGCGGGAAGTGAAGCGCGGACATCCCTTGGCCGGGCGGTGCGAACGCATCGTTCAAAGAAACGTGTCACGGGAGGAGGATACATGTCCCAGGTCTCTAAGCAGCGTATTCAAGCGCTGAAGTTCGGCGTGTCCAGCGGCGCCATGATCATGGCTCTGTCGATGGCCGGCGTAGCCGCCGCGCAGGACGCACCGGCCGCCACCGCCGCCGATGACACCGCCGCCGTCGAAGAAATCGTCGTCACCGGTTTTCGTCGCTCTCTGGACCAGGCGCTGAACGTCAAGCGCACGGCCGTCGGCTCGGTCGACGTGATCGTCGCCGAGGACATCGCCAAGTTCCCCGACCAGAACCTCGCTGAATCGCTGCAGCGCATCCCCGGCATCTCGATCGTCCGTGACGGCGGCGAAGGCCGCGCCATCACGGTTCGCGGCCTGGGCTCGCGCTTCACCCGCGTGCGCGTCAACGGCATGGAAGCGGTCGCCACCACCTCGGACGGCGCCAGCGCCAACCGCGAGCGCGGCTTCGACTTCAACGTCTTCGCCTCGGAGCTGTTCAGCTCGCTGGTCGTGCACAAGACCGCCGAGGCCTCGCTCGACGAAGGTTCGCTGGGCGCGGTGGTCGATCTGAACACCGGCAACCCGCTGTCCGGCAAGGACGGCATTACCTTGGCGCTCAGCGCCCAAGGCCAGTACAACGATCTGAGCAAGGAACTCGGGCCGCGTCTGGCCGGCCTGCTCAGCTATCGTCACCCCAGCGGCGTCTGGGCCGCTTCGGTGTCGGGCGCCTATTCCAAGCAGGAACAGATCGAAGCCACCAACAACACCGTGCGGTGGTCGCAGGCGCGCTTCAACCGCGTCGGCACGACCAACTGCTTCACCACGCAGAACAGTGGTGGCGCGTATGTGCCCAGCGCCTCCTGTAACCAAGTCGCCCTGGCCTTCCACCCGCGCATCCCGCGCTATGGCGAAGTCACCCACGACCGCGAGCGCATCGGCCTGACCGGCAGCTTCCAGTATGCGCCGAGCGAAAAGACCAAGCTCTCGGTCGACGGTCTGTACTCGAAGTACAACGCCGTTCGTAACGAGAAGTGGGCCGAGGTCCTGTTCCGCTCCAACGAGCGCTCGATCAGCGTCCGCGACTACACGATCGATGAGAACAACAACCTCATCAAGGGCACCTTCGACAACGCTTGGGTTCGCCTCGAGCACTACGAGCGCGAACTTGACACCACGTTCTACCAGCTCAGCACCAACCTGACCCACGAGTTCTCGGACAAGTTCAAGGTGCAGGGCCTGGCCGGCTTCTCGAAGTCGGACGCCGATATCCCGTACGAAACGACGATCATCTTCGATGACCGCGACGCGACGGGCTACAGCTACGACTATACCGACATGAAGAAGCCGAAGCTGGCCTTCGGCACCAGCATCAGCGATCCGACGAACTTCCAGTTCGCCGAATTCCGCGATCGCCCGTCGAACAACACCAACAAGTTCAAGACGGTGGGTCTGAACGCCGACTGGGCGATCACCGAGGAGCTGACCTGGAAGATCGGCGCCGTCTTCCGCCAGTTCGACCTGGACCTGCGCGAAGGCGCCCGCGACTCGACCTATTGCGCCGCCTTCAGCTGCGCGGCCGGAACCTACGGCGCGCCGGTCACGTCGGCCTTGACCGAGAACTTCAGCCTGACCGGCGCCAACGCGCCGTCCGGCACGACGACCAGCTGGGCGGCGCCCAACCTGGCCGCTGCGACGGACCTGATCAACCTCTACAACCGTCCGCTGATCCAGCAGGCCGGCAACACCCGGTCGGTGACCGAGAAGGACACCGGCGCCTTCCTGCAGTTCGACATCAAGAGCCAGATCGGCGGGCTGGACTACGCGCTGAACGCCGGCACGCGTTACGTGAAGACCGAGCAATCCTCGACGGGGATCAACAGCGGCCAGACGGTCACGGTCGATCGCACCTACGAGGACTGGCTGCCCGCCGCCAACCTGGCCCTTTATCCGACCGAGAAGCTGATCTTCCGCGCCTCGGCCGCCAAGGTCATGACCCGGCCGAACCTGGGGGCTCTGACTCCGGGTGGTACGGTGGACGGTTTCAACTACCGTGTCACGTCGGGCAATCCGCAGCTGAAACCATATCGCGCCACGGCCTATGACGCCTCGGTGGAATGGTATTTCGCCCGCGAGTCGATCTTCTCGATCGCCGTGTTCAAAAAGGACATCGCCAGCTTCCCGCTCAGCCAATCCATCCAGGGCACCTATGCATCGACGGGCCTACCGACCTCGTTGATCCTGGCCAGCTCGCCGGCCGCGGCTGACCCCGAGGCCCGCCCTTGGACGATCGCCACCACGGTCGACGGCGAGGGCGCGTCGCTTAAGGGCGTCGAGTTCGCGATCCAGGGGCCGTTCAGCTTCCTGCCGGGCTTCTGGTCGAACTTCGGCGGCATCGCCAACCTGACCCTCGTCGACTCCGACGTCGATTATGGCGTCAACGGCCCGGCCACCGTCCCGACCGGCACCTTCCCGACCCTGGTCCGACGCACGGAAAGCTCGACGCTGTTCGACCTGTCGAAGCGCGCCTACAACGTCACTCTCTACTATGAGGCCGAAAAGTTCAGCGCCCGCGCCTCGGCCGCCTATCGCAGCCGCTTCATCGACGCGACCAGCGACACCGGCAACGTCTTCGAAGGCTATAACAGCTCGTTCAACGTCGACGCCTCGATGCGCTACCGCCTGAACGACCAGTTCGAGGTCTCGCTGGAAGGCAGCAACCTGACCGACGAATACCGCGACCGCTTCACCGATCTCGAGGCCGGCCGCAACTACGAGTACAATCACTTCGGCCGCACGATCATGTTCGGCGTCCGCTACAAGATGTAGCGCCGCCGAGCCTCGATCGAGGTTCAGACGAGAAAGGCCGCCAGCTCGCGCTGGCGGCCTTTTTTCATGGCGGAAGCGATCCCGTCGATCAGGTGTCGGAGACGCCGTCGATCCACGTCCGGCGTACCTGGAGGTCGGCGTCCAGCAGAACCAGGTCCGCGGCCTGGCCCGTCTTGATGGCGCCGCGCTGGCCGGCCAGGCCCAGGAAGGCGGCGGGGGTGGCCGAGGCGATCGACACGGCGTCCTCCACCGACAGGCCCAGCATCGACATGGCGTTGCGCACCGCGCCGATCATGTCGAGATCCGAGCCGGCCAGGGTGCCGTTGTCGTCGACGCAGACCCCGTCGACCACTCGGATGTGGCGGCCCTGCAGGTCGAAGCTCTTGTCGGCCAGGCCGACCGTCGGCATGGCGTCGGTCACCAGCATGAAGCGGTTCAGCGGACGCGTGCGCAGGGCGATGCGCAGCACCACCGGATCCACGTGGCGTCCATCGACGATGATCCCGCACCAGGCGGTGATGCTCTCCAGCGCCGCCCCGACCACGCCGGGCTCGCGGCTGGTCAGGGGCGACATGGCGTTGAACAGGTGGGTGAAGCCGGTCAGGCCGGCGTCCAGCGCCTTGCGCACCGCGCCATAGGCGGCGTTGCTGTGGCCGGCGGCGACGGTCACCCCGGCGGCCGTCAGACGACGGACCATCTCGGGCGTGGTGGTCTCCGGCGCCAGGGTCACCAGGGTCTTGCCGCGCTTCAGCGAGCTCAGCAGGGCCACGGCCTCGTCGTCGAGGATCCGGAACTTGCTGGAATCGTGGATGCCCTTGCGCTTCACATTGAGGAACGGGCCCTCGATGTGGACGCCCAGCACCCCGGGCACGCCGGCCTCGATCGCCTGCTCGGTCGCCCGCATGGCCGCGTCGACCACGGCCAGGTCGTCGCTGATCAGGGTGGGCAGGAAGCCGGTGGTGCCATAGGGCCGGTGGGCCGCGCCGATGGCGGCGATCGCCTCGACGGTGGTGGAGTCGTTGAACAACACCCCGCCGCCGCCATTGACCTGGGTGTCGATGAAGCCGGGAACCAGCAGGCCGCCGTCCAGGTCGTGGCGCGGTAGGTCGGTGGGCGTGTCAGCGCTATCGATCACGCCGTCGATCCGGCCGTCGCGGATCGCCAGAGCCTTGCCGTCGACGATCCCTTCGGGCGTCAGGATGCGGCCATTAACGAGGACGGACTGCATCAGACGGTTTCTGTGACCTTGTTGAGGTGCGGCGGACTGTCGGGATCGTAGCCTCGCGCCACCGACAGCGCATTGGCCATTCGGTAGAAACTCTGGATCATCAGGATCGGCTCGATCACGGGGTGGGCGGCGAGGGCGGGAAGGACTCCGGCTGCCCCAAAAGACGGGGCAGAGCCACCGGCGCCGGCCAGCAGCACGTCGCCGCCGCGCTCGGCCACGCCCTTGGCCATGGCGTCGACGCTGCCCCGGCTCTCGTCGTTCTGGGCGAAGACCAGCACTGGAAAGCCTTCCTTCACCAGGGCCATGGGGCCGTGCAGCACCTCGGCGGCGCTGAAGGCCTCGGCGTGCAGGCCGCAGGTCTCCTTGAACTTCAGGGCCGCCTCCTGGGCGACGCCGAAGCCGACGCCGCGTCCCAGCACATAGAGATTGCGGGCCAGCTTCAGCCGCTCGACGGCCGGCGTCCAGTCCAGGGTCCAGGCCTGGGCCAGCAGGGCGGGCAAGGTGGAGAGGGCGGCGGTCAGCTCTTCGTCCTGGGTCCAGGCGGCGACCAACTGGACGATGGCGGCCAGGGCGGCGATGTAGGACTTGGTGGCCGCCACGCTCAGCTCGGGTCCGGCGTGCAGCGGCAGAACCTCGTCGGCCAGGGCGGCGAGCGGCGAGGTCGTGTCATTGACCAGGGCGATGACGAAGGCGCCGGCGGCCTTGGCGGCCTGGACGGCCGACAGCAGGTCGGGGCTCTTGCCCGACTGCGAAATGGCCAGATAGAGCACGTCGCCCAGGTCCTGCTGGACGGCGTAGACGGAGCTGACCGACAGGGCGGCTGACGAGGTCAGCACGCCGGCGCGGGTCTCGACCAGGTACTTGGCGAAGGTGGCGGCGTGGTCGCTGCTGCCGCGCGCGCAGGTGACCACGGCGCGGGGTGGGCTGGCGCGCAGGCGCTCGGCGATCCTGGCGGCGCGGACGGCGTTGGCGCCCAGCTGGGTGGCGACGATTTCCGAAGCCTGGCCGGCCTCCAGGAACATGCGGGTGGATTCCGCCGCCAGCCGCGCCGGTCCAGCGGAAGGCGAGACAGGCGGTGCGGATCGGGTCAAGACGTTGGCCTCCAAGACGGACGTTCCTCTACATAAGCTCGTCGGGGCGGACCCCGTTCAGTACGTGCGCCCTAGGCCCTTCGTGGGGCCTCAGGACAAGGCGTTCAGTTCGGCGACGAAGTCGTAGGCGTCGCCGCGATAATAGGACTGGGTGACCTCGACGGCCCGGCCGTCGGGCAGGAAGCTGCGGCGCTCGATCAGCAGCCCCGCGTCCTTGACCGGCACGCCCAGCAGGTCGGCCTGCTCGGCGGTGAACAGCACCGCGCGAAGCCGCTGCAGGGCGCGGGCGGGACGGTGGCCCGAGGCTTCCAGCGCCTCGTAGAGGGACACGCCCACCGTCTCGGCCGAGGTCAGGGCGAAGCCGGCGATCGTGGAATATTCCAGGGCCATCGGCGCGCCGTCGGCATAGCGGATGCGGGCGAAGCGGAAGACCGGCGTGCCGGGCGACAGGCCCAGGGTCAGCGACTCCTCGGGCGTGACGGCGCCCTCGGCCTTGCTGATCCATTCGCTGCGCGGCACGCGTCCGCGCGAGATCATGTCCTCGGTGAACGAGGTGAGCTTGGAGAAGCTCTTTTCCACCCGGGCGGCGACGAAGGTGCCGGCGCCCTGGCGGCGGGTCAGCAGGCCCTCGCTGACCAGGCCGTCCAGGGCCTTGCGCACGGTGATGCGCGAGATGCTGAACTCCTCGGCCATGTCCCGCTCGGCCGGCAAGGCGTCGTCGGGGGCGAGGATCTTCTTCTGGATGGCTTCGCGGAGCGCGCGTTGCAGCTGCCTATAGAGCGGCGCGTGATCCTGGCCGTGTCCGTCCAGCCCTCCGATCCGTTCGGAAAACATCGTCAATTTCGCACCCCCGCGCAAAACCGCGCCATCGCTTGGCATCGGAAATAGCATATGACCATTTTCATACCAATAAGAACATGGTCTGCAATTGGTTCTTTTTTGGCCTTGTCATCCGATAAATTTCCGTCACAGTTCCGGTCCGAGGCCTGAGAAGTACCGCGTTCTGCGGATGTCCGCAGAAGAATTGGTATCGGATTGGGCTTGGGGTTCGGCTCCAGGCCCAAGGGTCTGGAAAAAGGGGAGAAGCCGAGTATGCGAAATTTCCACAAGACCATTCTGACCGCGTCAGCCAGCGTGCTGGCCGTCGCCCTGGCGGCGCCAGTCTTCGCGCAGGAGACGCCGGACACCGTCGACGCCGTCGTCGTCACCGGCATCCGGGCCTCGCTGCAGCAGTCGATCGCGTCCAAGCGTAACTCGAACGCGATCATCGACGTCGTCACCGCCGAGGATGTCGGCAAGTTTCCGAGCAGCAACGTCGCCGAAGCCCTGACCATCGTGCCAGGCGTCACCGTCGACCGCCAGTTCGGCCAGGGCGAGAAGGTCAGCATCCTGGGCACCGACCCGGCGCTGAACCGCACCCTGCTGAACGGCCAGACCGTGGCCTCGTCCGACTGGTTCATCCTCGATCAACCGGGCCGGACCTTCAACTACGCGCTGCTGGCGCCGCAGATCGTCGGCAAGGTCGAGATCTACAAGTCGCCCGAGCCGCGCATCGACGAAGGCAGCATCGGCGGCACGGTCATCGTCAACACCCGCCGGCCGCTGGACCTGAAGAGCCCCACGATCTCGGGCGCGCTCAGCTACCTCTATAACGACCGCTCCAAGAAGTCCGACCCGCAGGCCTCGGTCCTGCTCAGCTGGAAGAACGAGGCCCAGACCTTCGGCGCCATCTTCTCGGCCCAGCACGCCAAGGACCAACTGCGTCGTGACGGCATCGAGTCGTACGGCACCATTCCGGCCAGCTACTACAACGGCGGCAACCCGGAAAACCCGGTCAGCTCGATCACCAACGGCAACTGCACCGGCGCCTGCGCCACCACCCTGGCGGCCAACCCGAACGCCCGCGGCGTCAACTCGCTGTCGGTCTCCTACTTCGAGCAGGAGCGGGTCCGCGACAGCTACACCGCCGCCCTGCAGTGGAAGCCGACCGAAGCCCTCGAGCTGAACTTCGACTGGCTGAAGATCAAGGCCACCTACGACAACACCAACCAGTCGCTGTTCGCCTTCCAGGGCAACACCTGGAACAGCCTGGGCGCGCTGACCGACATCACCATCGAGGACAACGTCATCCGCAAAGCCTCGTTCAAGAACGCCCTGAGCGTGCTGGACGTGCAGTATCGTGAAGCCTCGCTGAAGTCCGACAGCTATCACCTGAACGGCAAGTGGACCGCCGACAACTTCGACATCTCCGGCGACGTCGGCTATTCGAAGGCCGACGGCGGCACCAGCAAGCAGCTGTATGGCGAGTTCCTGAACTGGGCTGACTACACCGTCGATTTCACCGGCACCCCCGGCGCGCCGGGCGTTCTGACCTACACCAATCCGGCCCAGGGCAACCCGCTGGGCGACGCCAGCAAGTTCTCGTTCGACGGCGGCTGGGGCGCGGGCGATCCGTCGGTTCCGGGCGCTCCGGGCTACAACTCCGGCTGGGGCGGCAACATCGTCTCCAAGCCGACCACCGACGAGGAGACCTACGCCCAGGTCGACGCCGGTTACGACTTCGAGGGCGTGATCAAGCGCGTGCAGTTCGGCTACAAGTACCGCAAGCACGAGACCACCCAGGCGATGTCGGGCGTCACCGTCGCGGTGTTCGGCAACCCGGCCTCGGCCTCGCAGTTCAGCCCGTCGACTGTGCCCAGCAACTATCTGAAGGGCTTCGATGGCGTGAACAGCCAGATGGAAGGCCGCTTCAAGATCGATGGCGAGGCCCTGGCCGACTACATCGAGGCCGGCGGCTACCTGCGTCCGTGGCAGGCCAAGCCGGTGCCGACGATCTTCGGCAACGCCGAGTTCACCGCCCAGAACTGGGGCATCGAGGAAAAGATCAACGCCCTGTACGGCCAGGCCAACTTCCAGGCCGAGAACGTCCGCGGCAACTTCGGCATGCGCTACGTGCACACCGCCTCGGACAGCGGCGGCTATGTCTGCGTGAACCAGACCGCGAGCGGCTGCGGCACCACCGCCGCCGACTGGGCCTGGCAGGTGCGGTCCAAGAAGTACGACGACTTCCTGCCCAGCGTGAACGTCATCGTCGACGTCAAGGAAGACCTGATCTTCCGCTTCGCCGCGGCCTCGGTGATCTCGCGTCCGAACTACGCCGACATGTCGAACTACTTCTGGCTCTCCGACCAGATCCTGACCGGCGGCGGCGGCAACCCGGACCTGAACCCCTACAAGTCGACCAACGTCAACGCATCGCTGGAGTGGTACTTCGCGCCGGAGGCCATCCTGTCGGCCGAGGTGTTCCACAAGGACATCACCAACTACATCCTGCAGAAGACGATCGCCGAGCAGCACTTCAACCAGGCGCGCAACGCGATCACCACCTACCAGATCAGCCGTCCGACCAATGCCGGCTCGGCCTCGATCAAGGGTCTGTCGGTGGCCTATCAGCAGACCTACGCCCACGGCTTCGGCCTGCTGGCCAACTACACCTACGCCGACGGCGAGGCCGACGACGGCTCGCCGCTGCCCTACAACTCCAAGAACCAGGTGAACATCAGCCCGTTCTACGAAATGGGTCCGTTCTCCGCTCGCGTGACGTACAACTGGCGTTCGAAGTACTTCACCGGCCTGGACCGCGGCGACATGATGTTCGTCCGCGCCTACAAGGGCCTGGACGCCACGGCTGGCTACGCTTTCAACCAGAACATCAACCTCTCGGTGTCGGCGATGAACCTGCTGGACAGCGAGTACTACGCCTACGCCAACACCACGACCCTGCCGCGCGGCGTCTACCGCACGGGTCGCAAGCTGCAAGCCACGCTGAGCGTCAACTTCTAACGCTGAGCTGGCGGGCGTCGCGGACTTTCCCGCGACGCCCGCTCGGCGGATTTGCGCCGCGCGCGGCGGTCAGGATTGTTCAGATGATCCCCAGCCTCGCGCCGAGCAAACCCATCAACCCCCTCCTGACTGCAAGCACGGAGCTGGGGCGGAGCGTTCAGGCGCTCCGCCCGCTTTTTGCCGCCTGTTGGCCGAGCCCCCGTTCATGACCCAGTTCTCGACGTCCTTCGCCAAGCTCACGGCCGGCCTGCTGGCGTCCGCCGCCGCCTTGGCCCTGGCTTCGACCGCCTTCGCCGCTGAACCGCTTCTGACCCTGACCCCCGCGCCGGCCAAGGCCCAGTCGGGGCAGGGGGCCTTCGCCCTGACCGCCAAGACAAGGATCTTCGTCGCCAAGGGCGATGTCGAGGCCCGCGTCGTGGCCGGTCAGCTGTCCGACATGCTGTTCAAGGCCCGGGGCCTCAAGCCCGCCGTGGTCGAGGGCGCGCCCGCCGCCGGCGAGGCCGCCATCGTGCTGGCCCGCGGCGCGACGTCGAGCGAGCCAATATCCGGCAAGGGGGCCGAAGCCTACGCCCTTGAGGTCGCCCCGACCGGCGTCACGATCACCGCCGCCAAGCGCGCGGGCCTGTTCTACGGCGCGGTCAGCGTCTGGCAGCTGGCCGTGCAGGACGCCGCCAAGGGCCCCGCGCAACTGCCCGCCGTCGCGATCGACGACGCCCCGCGCTTCGCCTGGCGCGGCTTCATGCTGGACAGCGCCCGCCACTTCCAGAGCGTCGAGACGATCAAGTCGATCATCGACGCGATGGCCGCTCACAAGCTGAATGTCCTGCACTGGCACCTGGTCGACGACCAGGGCTGGCGGCTGGAGATCAGGAAGTATCCGAAGCTGACCTCGGAAGGGTCCTGGCGCGTGCCGGCCGGCGCCGCCGGGCGCGATCCCAAGACCGGCAAAGAGGTCCGCTACCAGGGTTTCTACACCCAGGACCAGGCCCGCGACCTGGTCGCTTACGCCGCCGCGCGCGGGATCACCATCGTTCCCGAGATCGAGATGCCGGGCCACGCCCTGGCGCCGCTGGTGGCCTATCCGCAGTTCGGCATGACCAAGGCCCCGCCGCGCGCCGCCATGGGCGACTGGGGCGTGTTCCCCTATCTCTACAGGCCCAGCGACGAGACGTTCGGCTTCCTGAACGACATCCTCGACGAGGTGATGGACATCTTCCCGTCCGAATACATCCACGTCGGCGGCGACGAGGCGGTCAAGGACCAGTGGAAGGCCAGCCCCGAGGTCCAGGCCCAGATCCAGGCCCTGGGCGTCAAGGACGAGCACGGCCTGCAGAGCTGGTTCATCCAGCGGGCCGAGAAACACATCAACAGCCGTGGCCGGCGGATGATCGGCTGGGACGAGATCCTGGAGGGCGGCCTGGCGCCCAACGCCACGGTCATGTCCTGGCGCGGGATCGAGGGCGCGGTCGCCGCCGCCTCGCAGGGCCACGACGCGGTGCTGGCGCCCGACAGCACGCTCTACATGGACCGCCGCCAGAGCGCCTCGGCCGACGAGCCGCCCGGTCGGATCAAGATCGTCAGCCTCAAGGACGTCTACGACTTCGACGCCGCTCCGGCCGCCCTCACCGAGGCCCAGCGCGCCCACATCCTGGGCCTCCAGGCCACCGCCTTCACCGAGCACATGCGCACCGACGAGCGGCTGGAGAAGATGACCTTCCCCCGTCTGATCGCCGTGGCCGAGAACGGCTGGACGCCCGTCGCCCAGCACGATTGGAAGAGCTTCTCGGCCCGCCTGCCGGCCGAAGTCGCGCGGCTGGACGTCCTGGGCGTGGCCCATGACACCGTGCCCTACGAACCTCAGGCCACCCTGCGCTCGGCCGACGGCGGCCAGGTGTCGGTCGCCCTGGCCTCGGGTCTGGGTCTGGGCGAGATCCGCTACACCCTCGACGGCAAGCCCCCGACCAAGGCGTCCGGCCTCTATGAAGCGCCTCTGGCCGTCGCGCCGGGTAAGACCGTCCGGACCCGGACGTTCCTCGGCGACGACGCCCTGGGCCGGGTGCGCGACTACCCCGTCAGCCTGCTGGCGGCCCAGACCCGCAACAGCCACCAGATGGAACTCTGCGGCGACGGCATCAACCTGTCGCTCGAGGACGACGCCCCGGTGCACGGCTCGCGCGCGGTGTTCGCGGTCAATCTGATGAACCCCTGCTGGGTGTGGAAGGGCGCGGACCTGTCCTCGCCCCTGAAGCTGACCGCCCGCATCGGCCAGGTCCCGTTCAACTTCCAGATCGGGGCCGACAAGGACAAGATCCCGCTGCGCACCCCGGCCACGCCCGACGGTGAACTGGAGGTCCGGATCGGCGGCTGCGAAGGCCAGCGGATCGCCGCCCTTCCGCTGGGCGCCGCCGCTCGCGGACCGGGCGTGGGCACGGTGTCAGGCGTGCTGGTCAAGCGCGAGGGCGTCCACGACCTGTGCCTGACCTTTACAGCGCGTACGGTCGAGCCGACGCTGGTGCTGGACCAGGTCACGCTGACCCCGATCAAAGACGATAAGAACTAGACTCCCCAGGAAGCAGGAAGCGTACCGGTGGCCAATCTCGTACTGCACTCGCCGCTCAAGGGCTGGATCGCCCCGCTGGACGAGGCGCCCGACGCGGTGTTCGCAGAGCGCATGCTGGGCGACGGCCTGGCCATCGATCCGCTGGGCTCGACCCTGCACGCCCCTTGTAGCGGGCGGGTGATCGCCGTGCACGGCACGCGCCACGCCGTCACCCTGCGGGCCGACAACGGCGCGGAGATCCTGATGCATGTGGGTCTGGAGACCGTCGGCCTGGGCGGCGAGGGCTTCGAGGTCCACGTCAAGGACGGCGACGTGGTCAAGGCCGGCGACAAGCTGATCAGCTTCGACCTGGACCTGCTGAGCCAGCGCGCCAAGAGCCTGATCACCCCGGTGGTGATCACCAATCCAGACGCCTTCCAGATCGTTCGCCGTGAGCAGGACCACGCCGCCTCGGTTGGCGACTTTCTGATGGAGCTGGCCCCGGTGGGCGGCGCGGGCGCGATCCTGGCGGTTGTCGAGGGCGAGGTGTCGCGCGAGGTGGTCGTGCCGCTGCAGCACGGGATTCATGCCCGCCCGGCCGCCCGTATCGCCGAGCGCGCCCGCAGGTTCGCCGCCGAGGTAGCCTTGGTCGCCGTCAACCGCCGGGCCAGCGCCAAGAGCCCGGTCGGGGTGATGTCCCTGGCCATCCGCCACGGCGACCGTATCAGCGTGGTGGGCAGCGGCCCCGACGCCGATTTCGCCGTCGCCGCCGTCGTCGAACTGATCGAGGGCGGCATGGGCGAGAGCGCGGCGCTGCCGCCGACCGCCGCGCCGACCGCCGTCGTTGAAGCCGTCCGTGCGGCGCCGCCCGCCGAGCCCGGCCTGCTGCGCGGCGTGATGGCCGCTCCGGGCCTGGCGATCGGCCAGGCCGTGCGCTTCGTCTCGACCGACATCGTCGTCGTCGAGGCCGGCGCCGGCATGGGCTTCGAGCGCGGCGCGCTGGAAGACGCCCTGGGTCAGGTCCGCGCCAAGATCGAGAAGGCCGCCAAGAAGGGCGACACCGCCCGCAAGGCGATCCTCGGCGCCCATCTGGCCTTCCTGGAAGACCCTGAACTGACCGCAGCGGCCCACCGGCTGATCGCCGACGGCAAGAGCGCGGGCTTCGCCTGGCGGCGCGCCGTCGGCGGCTATGTCGAGGCCCTGCGCGGCCTGGGCGACCGTCGCCTGGCCGAGCGCGTCGATGACCTGATCGACCTGGAGCGCCAGGTGCTCCGTGCGTTGAGCGGAGAGGAGGACGAGGCCCGCGTCCTGCCGCCCGGCGCGATCCTGCTGGCCGACGAACTGCTGCCGTCCCAGCTGATGGGGCTCGAGGCCGGCCAGGTGGCGGGCTTCTGCACGGCCAAGGGCGGGCCGACCTCGCACGTGGCGATCCTGGCCGCCGCCATGGGCATTCCGGCCATCGTCGCCGCCGGTCCGGGCGTGCTGGACGTCACCGAGGGCGCGGGCCTGATCCTGGACGCCGAGAATGGCAGCTTGCGGGTCGGCCCCGACGCCGGCCAGTTGGCCGCCGCCCAGACCGCCATCGCCGCCCGCCACGAGCGCAAGGCCGCCGCCAAGGCCGCCGCCCACCAGGAAAGCCGCACCGCCGACGGCGTCCGCATCGAGGTGTTCGGCAATGTCGGCTCGCTGAACGACGCCCTGGCCGCCGCCGCCAACGGGGCGGAGGGCTCGGGGCTGCTGCGCACCGAGTTCCTGTTCCTGGAGCGCGAAACTCCGCCCGACGAGGACGAACAGGCCCGCCAGTACCAGGCCATCGCCTCGGCTCTGGACGGCCGCCCGCTGATCATCCGCACCCTGGACGTCGGCGGCGACAAGGCCGCGCCCTACCTGCCGATCCCGGCGGAGGAAAACCCGGCCCTGGGCCTGCGCGGCGTGCGCGTCAGCCTGTGGCGGCCGCATCTGCTGAAGACCCAGCTGCGGGCCATCCTGCGGGTCAAGCCGCTGGGCCAGTGCAAGATCATGGTCCCGATGATCGCCAGTCTCGACGAGCTGCGGGCCGTCCGCGCCATGCTGGAAGAGGTCAAGCGCGAGATGGGGATCACCGAGCGCGTCGAACTCGGCGTGATGATCGAGACTCCGGCCGCCGCCGTCACCGCCGACCTGCTGGCCGCCGAGGCGGACTTCCTGTCGATCGGCACCAACGACCTGACCCAGTACGTGCTGGCCATGGACCGGGGCAATCCCGAGCTGGCCGCCCGTATCGACGCCCTGCACCCCGCCGTGCTGCGGATGATCGACCAGACCTGCCAGGGCGCGGCTCGGCGCCATCGCTGGGTCGGCGTCTGCGGGGGCCTGGCGTCGGACCTGGTCGCCGTGCCGGTGCTGGTCGGCCTGGGCGTCACCGAGCTGTCGGCCACGGCCGCGGCCGTGCCCGAGGTCAAGGCGCTGGTCCGCACCCTGAATGTCGAGGCCTGCCAGGCCCTGGCCCGCCAGGCGCTGGACCTGACCTCGCCCGAGGCGGTCCGAGATCTCTGCAAAGCCTTCGCGGCTGGAGCCTAAGCGATGAAGTCCCCGCTCGAATTCCTCCAGCCCCTGGGCCGCGCCCTGATGCTGCCCATCGCCGTCCTGCCGGTGGCGGGACTGCTGCTGCGGCTGGGCCAACCGGACCTGCTGGATATCGCCTTCATGGCCGCGGCCGGCGACGCGATCTTCTCCAACCTCGGCCTGCTGTTCGCCATCGGCGTCGCCGTGGGCTTCGCCAAGGAGAACAACGGCGCGGCGGGCCTGGCGGGCGTGGTCTGTTTCCTGATCGCCACCGAGGGCGCCAAGGCCCTGCTGCACGTGCCGCCGGAGGTCACGGCGGGCCTGATCGAAGCCCATGCCGGGCTCGCGTCGGCCGCCTACAAGGGCAAGGCCCTGGCCAAGCTCAGCGTGCCGATCGGCATCGCCTCCGGCTTGATCGGCGGGGTGTTCTACAACCGGTTCTCGACGTTCAAGCTGCCCGAATACCTGGCCTTCTTCAGCGGCCGGCGTTTCGTGCCGATCATCAGCGGCCTGGCCGGGCTGTTCATCGCCCTGCTGGTGGGCTTCGGCTATGACGGCATCAACGGCGCGGTCGATGGGGCCAGCCGGGCCATCGTCGGCTCCGGCGAGCTGGGCCTGCTGGTCTACGGCTTCCTGAACCGGATCCTGATCGTCACCGGCCTGCACCACATCCTCAACAACATCGCCTGGTTCGTGATCGGCGATTATCACGGCGCCACGGGCGACCTGCGGCGGTTCTTCGCCGACGATCCCAGCGCCGGCGGCTTCATGAGCGGGTTCTTCCCGGTGATGATGTTCGGCCTGCCCGCCGCGTGCCTGGCCATGTACCACACGGCGCGACCCGAGAAGAAAAAGGCGGTCGGCGGCATGCTGACCTCCCTGGCCCTGACCTCGTTCCTGACCGGCGTGACCGAGCCGATCGAGTTTTCCTTCATGTTCCTGGCTCCGCTGCTCTACGCGGTGCACGCGGTGCTGACGGGCGTGGCCATGGCGCTGATGAACCTGTTGGACATCAAGCTGGGCTTCACCTTCTCGGCCGGCCTGTTCGACTACGTGCTGAACTTCGGCAAGGCCACCAATCCGCTGCTGCTGATCCCGCTCGGCCTGGCCTATGCCGGGGTCTATTACGGCCTGTTCCGCTTCTTCATCGTCAAGTTCGACCTGAAGACCCCGGGGCGCGAGACCGACGACGCGATGACCGCCGAGGCCGCCGCCACCGGCGGCGGGCGCGGAGCCGACTTCGTGGTCGCCCTGGGCGGGGCGGGCAATCTGGTGTCGGTCGACGCCTGCACCACGCGCCTGCGCCTGATCGTCGTCGACCAGGGCGCGGTCAGCGAACCGGCTCTGAAGGCCCTGGGCGCGCGGGGCGTGGTCAGGCCGTCGGACAAGGCCCTGCAGGTCGTGCTGGGTCCGATCGCCGACGGCGTGGCCGGCGAGATCCGCGCCGCCATGGGAGCCGCCGCTCCGGCCAAGCCGGTGACGACGGCCGCCAAGCCGTTCGTCGCCCTGCCCACCGCCGCCGACGACAGCCGGGCCGAGGCCCTGGTGGCGGCCCTGGGCGGTTTGGCCAATGTCGAGACGGTCGGGGCCTGCTCCAGCCGCCTGCGCCTGGTGGTCCGCGACAACGGCCAGGTGGACGAGGCGGCGTTGAACGCTTTGGACTCGCGCGGCGTGGTCCGGGTCGGCCAGCGTTCCGTGCACGTGGTGCTGGGCCCGGACGCCGAGCGGATCTGCGAAGCCGTCCGCTGCTTGCTGCCGGCCTGACTCGCCCCCACGACCCGCGATAAGCCTTGGGCGCCAGCGTTGTCGTGAGGGCGGAACCTTCAAGTCACGGCAGGCATGTCCAAGCCCCGGGCCGGCGATCGGCCTAGCGTCCCTTCCGAGTTCGGCGGTCTCTCCGTCGGATCGACAGAGGGACGGGCGCATGACCAGATCTTCCAGCAAGCAGGGTTCCGGCGGCTATCACGGCACGCGGCGCGACATCGTGACCAGCGGTCTGAGCCTGGCCATGCTAGCCTCGCTTCCGTCCCTCGCACCGGCAACATCGTCCGCGGCGACGCCGAAGGCTTCGCCCAAATCCTCGGGAGACACCAAAATGAGCAGCGGCTTCGTCACCACCAAGGACGGCACCCAGATCTTCTACAAGGACTGGGGTCCCAAGACCGCCCAGCCGATCGTGTTCCACCACGGCTGGCCGCTGAGCGCCGACGATTGGGACGCCCAGATGATGTTCTTCCTGGGCGAGGGCTTCCGGGTCATCGCCCATGACCGTCGGGGCCATGGTCGCTCGACCCAGACCGACACCGGCAACGAGATGGACACCTACGCCGCCGACGTCATCGCCCTGACCGATCACCTGGACCTGAAGAACGCCGTGCACGTCGGTCACTCGACCGGCGGCGGCGAGGCGATCCACTACGCCGCGCGCGCCAAGCCCGGCCGGGTGGCCAAGGTGGTGCTGATCGGCGCGGTGCCGCCGATCATGGTCAAGTCCGACAAGAACCCGGGCGGCCTGCCGATCGAGGTGTTCGACGGTTTCCGCGCCGCCCAGAACGCCAACCGCGCCCAGTTCTTTCACGACGTCGCCGCCGGTCCGTTCTACGGCTTCAACCGGCCGGGCGCGAAGGTCTCGGCGGCCACGGTCGAGAACTGGTGGCGCCAGGGCATGATGGGCGGCGCCAAGGCGCACTACGACTGCATCAAGGCCTTCTCGGAAACCGACTTCACCGAAGACCTCAAGTCGGTCGATGTGCCGGTGCTGCTGATGCACGGCGAGGACGACCAGATCGTGCCGATCGCCGACAGCGCCCTACTGGGCATCAAGCTGCTGAAGAAGGGCACGCTGAAGACCTATCCGGGCCTGCCGCACGGCATGTGCACGACCCATCCGGAAGTGGTGAACCCCGACCTGCTGGCCTTCATCAAGGCGTAGGTTGGGTCCAGCGATATCGAAGGGGCGTCCGCCGTCGGCGGGCGCCCTTTTTCTTGCGGTGGCTCAAGTGTCGCGCACGGCCAGGATCACCGAGGTCCAGCCCGCCAGCGTCACGGTCTGACCATCGATCTCGGCGGTTCCGAACGCCGGGCCTTCAATCACAAGGCTGTCCGGCAAGGCATAGCGCACCGTCTCCCGCCCGAAGTTCAGCAGCACCAGCAGGCCCTCGCCCCGGCGATAGGCGAAGACTTGGTCGTGGTCGGGATCGATGTCGCGATAGTCGCCCTCGCGCAGGTCGATCGAGCCGCGCCGGAAGGCGATCAGGGCGCGGGTATGGGCCAGCACCGAGTCCGGTCGCTTCGCCTGCTCCTGGGCGTTGATCGCCGCGGCGTTCGGATTGACCGGCAGCCACGGCTTGCCCGTGGTGAAGCCGCCGTTTGGACCGTCCGTCCACTGCATCGGCGTGCGGGCGTTGTCGCGGCCCATGGCCCGGGCGTTGGTCAGGTATTCTTCCTCCGACACCCGATGCTTCACGTCCCGCCAGCGGCCGGCCACCTCCAGGTCGTCGAAGTCGTCCAGGGTCTGGAACGGGTAGTTGGTCATGCCCAGCTCCTCGCCCTGATAGAGGAACGGCGTGCCGCGCTGGGTCAGGATCAACGTATTGACGGTTTTGGCCGAACGCTCGACCCAGCCCGGGTCGTCGTCGCCGAAATGCGAGACCGAGCGTGGGTTGTCGTGGTTGGACAGGAACGCCGTATTCCAGCCGAACGGCCCGGCCGCCTGATCCAGCTGGGTATAGAGCGCCTTCAGCCGGGGTAGGGCCCAGGTCGTCTTGCGCCAGCCGTCGATGTCCATCCGCACGATGTCGAAATTGATCACCAGGTCCAGCTCGCGCCGGCGGCTGTCGATCATGTCGCGGGCCTGGTCAGGCCGCAGGCCGAAGGCTTCGCCGACGGTCATGGTGTCGTAACGTCCCAACACTTCCTGACGCATCTCGCGCAGATAGTCGTGCAGCTTGGGTCCGGCGGCGTAGACGAACTGCGGCGCGCGACGCTCCTCGGCCGTCAGGTCCGGCAGGCCCGGCTGTTTCGAAATGAACGGGATCACGTCCATCCGGAAACCCGACACGCCCTTGTCGAGCCAGAACCGCATCAGGTCGTGGACTTCCTCCCGGACCTTGGGGTTCTCCCAGTTCAGATCGGGCTGCTTGGCGGCGAAGTAGTGCAGGTAGTACTGGCCGCTGCCTTCGTCCAAGGTCCAGGCCGGGCCGCCGAAGAAGGCGTGGTAGTTATTGGGCGGCCCCCCATCCTTGCCGTCACGCCAGATGTAGTAATCCCTGTACGGATTATCGCGGCTCTTGCGGCTTTCGACGAACCAGGCGTGCTCGTCGCTGCTGTGGTTGACCACCAGGTCGATGATCAGCCGGATGCCCCGCGCCGTCATGCCGGCCAGCATGGCGTCGAAATCGGCCATGGTCCCGAACTGGGCCATCACCTTGCGATAGTCGCGGATGTCGTAGCCGTTGTCGGCGTTGGGGCTGTCGAAGTGGGGCGACAGCCAGACTACGTCGACACCCAGGGCCTTCAGATAGTCCAGCTTGGCGGTGATCCCCGGCAGGTCGCCCACGCCGTCGCCATTGGTGTCGAGGAACGAGCGGGGATAGATCTGGTAGACGACCGCGTCCTTCCACCAGGGGCGCCCGGCGGGGGCGCCGGCCGGCGTCTCGGCCGAGGCGGGATCTGCGCTCACGATAGCCCTCCGGTCGGCGGTTCGGATCGACGCCAGCGGAGCACGGCGCCGAGCCCGTCGGCAACTTCCAATGCAGGCGCGCGCATCGGGCGGGTCATCTTTCGTTTTGTACTTTGATGGACCGGGGGCGCGCCATATCTATCAGCCAGTCGGGCTCGCCCGATAGTTTTGCCCCGCCATTGACGGTCCGCGGGCCAAAAGGCAAGTTCTTGGAACCTATACCGAAAGCCGTGCGCGACGCCGCGATTCGGTCAGGGAGATGCGATTCATGGCGGATGGTTCGGCTAGGGTGACGCGCGATACGTCTGAGCGTCGGCGCGAAATCACGACCATGCTCCGGACGCGCGGCAGCGTGCAGGTCGCCTCCCTGTCGGAGATGTTCAGCGTATCGATGCAGACCATCCGCAAGGACCTGCATTATCTCGAGGAGCACGGCGTGGCGACGCGCGCCTATGGCGGCGCCATCTCGTCGGAGGTGGTCAACGCCAATGTCGAGCCGGCCATAGAGACCAAGCGCATCAGCCATACCGAGGCCAAGGAGCGTATCGGCAAGCTGGCCGCGGGCATGGTCAAGCCCGGCGACTCCATCATGCTGGATTCCGGCACGACGACGCTGCAGATCGCGCGCTTCCTGCCGGACGAGGAAGACATCACCGTCGTCACCAACGATTTCGATGTGCTCAGCGTGCTCAACCAGAAGCGAAAGATAAAGATCGTCATGCTGGGCGGCGAGCTGCGCCGCCGGAACATGGCCTTCTACGGCGCCCAGACCGTGGCGGCGCTGGACGACCTGCTGCTGGACAAGCTGTTCCTGGGCGTGGACGGCTTCGACGTCGAGCGCGGCATCACCACGCATCACGAGGCCGAGGCGCAGCTGAACCGCAAGATGGTCGAGACCGCGCGCGAGGTGATCGCCGTGACCGACGCGTCCAAGTTCGGCAAGGTCTGCCTGCACCGCATCATCGACGTGGCCGAGCTGGACGCCCTGATCACCGACGACGCCGCGCCGCACCATATCGACGAAGCGGCGGACCGCCTGGGGGTCAGGCTCTACAAGGCCTGACGGCTGTCAGAGCCTGTTTTACTCACATTGAAGCACGCCTTTCTCCGCTCCCGGCGAAGGCCGGGAAGAGCGGATTAAAGGGGCGATGACCCAATCGCGAAAAGACGCGCTCAGCGGCGCAGGGCCGCTTCGCCCCAGGTGACCACCAGCGGCAGGTCGCTGGTCAGAGCCTCCGACCGCGCCACGATCTCGACGATGCGCACGCCCTTGATGTCGGCGGTGAGCGGCCGAGGGGCCTGGCCAAAGCCCATGGGCTCGCTTTGGGCCAGGAGCTTGCCGTCGCCGTAGACGGCGAAGCGCACCTTGTCCTTGGTGTTTCGCGTGGAGTCATCCACGCCGACCTGGGCTTCGAAACGCGCATGTCCCGCGTTGCGCACTTCCAGGCGGGAGTTGGTCAGCACCCCGAGGCCGGTGTCAAAGCCCTTGCCGCCGACGCGCAGCGCCTGGTCGTAGGGCGTCGCGTCGGCCTGGGCGCCGCCCCAGCCGGTATAGGTCGGGCGCTCGCCCGAGCCGCGCGTCTCGCCCCAGGCGTTGCGCATGCGATGGACCACCGGATCGGGCTCGGGCGCGATCAAGCCGTCGGCGGCCACGTTCACGTCGCCTGGGATTTCCGACAGATAGACGCCGTCGTTCAGCTGTCGCTGGCCCGAGGCCTCGAAGACCAGGGTCTGGCGCGGGTCCAGGGTGAAGGTGGTCTCGCCGCTGAACGGGGCCGGCGTGGTCTTGTCCCACAGGTTCTTTAACTGGATCGGCGCGTCCTCAGCGAACTTCAGCTGCGCCGCGGTGAGGGTGACCTCGGTCTTGGCCAGGCCGCGGTTGAACAGGGCCACGGCCTTCTTGCCGTTCGACAGGGTCTTGACGATGATCTGCACGTCGTCCGAGGCGTAGGCGATGACGCCCTGGTGGCCGCCGGCGTCCTGGTTCAGCCGCACGATGTCGGCATTGCCCCAGATGTCCATCAGGCTCTGTGGCGCCTGGCGCAGGTCGTAGCTGATCAGCAGGGGCGCGTTGATCATGGCCCATAGCGCGAAGTGCGAGCGGGCCTCGGTCAGGTGGTTCTGGTCGAAGTCGCCGTGGCCGATGAACAGGATGTCGGGGTCGTTCCACGCGCCGGGCTTGGCGTAGAGGGCTCGGGTCGAGGCGCTGTCGAAATTGTGCAGCATGCGCGTCCAAGTCGGCGTGATGTCGCCGCTGGTGCGCCACAGGTGGCCGATGTCCTTGCCCCACGACCGGACGTCGGCCGAGCCCCAGTTGCAGATGGCCAGGATGTAGTCGCCGTCCGGATTGTGGGCCTTCAGCGCCTGGGCGACTTCGGCGTACAGCGCCTTGACGGCGGGCACGTCGGTGCGGTTGATCGCCGTCTGGTCGATCAGGGGCGACACGGGCGTGTAGGCGTACTTGCTCACCACGTCGGCCTCGGGGCCGTAGACATTGATGCCGCAGGCGTCGACCTTGATGTAGTCGAAGCCCCATTCCTTGAAATAGAGGCCGATGTCCTGATCGACGTGGCCGGCGAGCCCGACCTCGCGTTCGGCCGTCGTGCCCTCGGGCAGGTTGGGGGAATGCAGGTCATAAGCTTGTGAGCAGGCGTTGCGGCCGATGTCGGTATAGATGCCGGCCTTCAGCCCCATCCTGTGCAGCGCGTCGGTATAGGGGCGAAAGCTGGTGTCCTTGCCCTTGACCTTGGCCGACGGGAAGATCGCCGTGCGGATCTCCAGCCGGCCGTCCGACTGCCGGCGCTTGAGCCACCAGCCGTCGTCGATGTTGACGTAATTGTAGCCCAGCTTGGACAGGCCGCTGTCGACCAGCACCTTGGCCGCGCCCACGACCTTGGCCTCGTCGACCTCGGTCCGGAAGGCGTTCCACGAATTCCAGCCCATGGGCGGGGTGCGCGCCTGGGTCCGCTCGGGGATCGACCATTTGCCCGTGGCCGCCAGGGGATCGGCGGTCTGGGCGAGGGCGGGCGCGGACAGGGCGAGAAGGCCGGCGAGCGCCGCCGAGGCCAGCAGGGAACGGACGGTCATGGGGCCTCTTGTTCGGTCAGCGTTCGATCAGTGTTGGCGCTTGGCGATGAACTCGCGCTTGGCGTTGCCGTAGTAGATCTTGTCGATCACCGACTTGGGCAGGGCAAGGCCGCGGGCATCGGCGTCGATGTCGTCGATGCGCTGGGTCTCGGCGGTGGCCAGATACTTCCAGTCCGCCATCCAGTAGTCGTGCGCCACGGTCTTGAAGGCCTGGGCGTCCTCGCCGGGGTTCAACGTCAGGTCGGTGCCGTAGAGGACACGGTCCTGGTACTTGATGAAGAAGTCACGGACCTTTTCGTAGTCGCGCACCGACTGGTACTGGATCTGGGCCATGCGGGCGGCGGTTTCGATCACCGCGTTCGGATGGGCGTCGAGGAATTTGGCGGCCTCATCGACGTTCCATTCCAGGCTGCCCATGTGCGCCCCGACGAAGCGCAGCTTGGGATGGGCGGCGACCATGGCGTCGCGCTTGGCCATCAGGGCTTCGTACCGCGGCATCTCCGGGTGGAGATACATGTGGTACTCCGGGTGGGCGCTGAAATAGGCCTTGTCGTTCTTGGTCGTCATCTTCTCGAGCGGCAGCCAGCAATTGTACGGCTCGGCCTGGTGCGCGATCAGCGGGATGGACTTGGCGGCCAGATGGTCGAGAACGGGACCAAAGCCCTTGTCGTCGATGAAGATCAGTTGCCCCTTGGCGTCGCGCTCGACCATGCCGACGTTCTTCCAGACCTTGACGGCCAGGGCGCCCTGCCGGAATTCGGAGTCTAGATAGGCGTTGGTCTTCTGAGCCCAGCCCGCCTCGCCGAAGCCCTTCATCGTGAAGGTGGCGGCGTAGTGGAAATGCTTGGGGTCGGCGTCGATGAAATGATGGGCGGCGTCGGACTGAAGGCTGATCGGCGGGAAGGCCGGATAGTCGACATTGATCGACAGGATCTCGAAATTGTCGGCCACGGCCTGGTCGAGGAACGCGCTGTCCTGGACGTTGACGTGGACGTGGGAGTCGAACTTCCGCACCTTGACGAAGTCGGCGACGCCATAGGTCTCGGCGTTCGGCAGGGCCTGAGCCGACGGCGCGCAGGCCAGAAGCGCCACGGGCGCGACAAGGGCCAACAGCAAGCGCCTGTTCAGCTTCATGGCCATCTCCACCTTTTCGCGAAACCTGCCCTGAAACAACGAAAACGAAATACGTTGTTTCGTTTATGTGTCTTTTTGTTTGCCTTCTAAAAATGACTTATGCAAGATCATTTTTGGACACACGGTCGGAGGCGCGAATGCTCACGAAACCCATTGTGAACAGGCGCGGCATGCTGGCGCTTCTGGGCGGCACCGTCCTGGGCGCCGGGGCGCTGAGCGCCAGTCGGGCCTGGGCGAACACGCCCGTGGCGCGCGCCGGGGACAAGGCGCTGATCGTCGAGTTCGACGCCGCCCTGAACAGCCGCCTGATCTCCAGCCTGACCGGGCAAGCCGTGACCCTGACCGATTTCGGGCCGTCGGAAACGGTGACTCTGAAGGGCGGGCAGGTCATCGACCGCTTCACCTTCATCGAGCACCGGCAAGCTGTGATCAGCGACGCCCACGGCAAGGGCGTGCGCCATACGGTGCGCGGCGCCTCGGCCGAGGGGCTGGAAAAGACCGTCAACCTGACCTTCTACGATCGTTATCCGGGCTTCCCGTTGATGACGACGGCCTGGCGGCGCACGCGCGGCGAGCCGCTGGTCATTGAAAGCTACCGCGTGGGCGCGCATACGCTGAAGTCGTCGGGCGCGGGATTCTGGTCGTGGTCGGGCTCGACCCATTCGGATCGCCGCGACTGGGTGCAGCCGGTGAAGGACGGTTTCGACCAGCCCAACTTCATGGGCATGAACGCCTCTGATTACGGGTCGGGCACGCCCGTCGCCGATGTCTGGCGGCCGGACGCCGGGATCGCCGTGGGCCATATCGAACTGACGCCGAAACTGATCTCGCTGCCGATCATCGCCTCGTCCGCCGGGGCGTCGGTGGCGCTGCAGGAGGCCAGGGCCGTGACGCTGAAGCCGGGCGACACCCTGGTCTCGCTGGACGCCTTCGTCACGGCGCACCAGCGCGACTACTACGCGACGCTCGACGCCTATCGCCGCGTGATGGCCGATCGTGGCCTCGCGGCTCCGAAGGCGCCGGAAGGGTCTTATGAGGCCATCTGGTGCGCCTGGGGCTACGACCGCGACTTCACCGTCGCCGAGATCGAGGCCACCTACGGCAAGGTCAAGGCGATGGGCTTCAAGTGGGCCGTGCTCGACGACGGCTGGCAGACCAACGAGGGCGACTGGGCGCTGGACCCGCGCAAGTTCCGCACCGAGGCGGAGATGGTGTCGTTCGTGAAGGCGATCCGCGCGGCCGGCCTGAAGCCCAAGCTGTGGCTGGCCCCGCTGGCGGTCGACCCGGGTTCGGACCTGCTGCACGACCATACCGACATGCTGCTGCTGGACGCCGACGGCGCGGTGCAGAACGTCACCTGGTGGAACGCCTTCTATCTGTGCCCGGCCTATCAGCCGACCCGGGACTACACCCAGAAGCTGGTCAGGAAGATCATCGGCGAATGGGGCTATGAGGGCCTGAAGCTGGACGGCCAGCACATGAACGGCGTCGCGCCCTGCCATAACCCGGCCCACAACCACGCCCGCCCCGAGGAGTCGGTCGAGAAGCTCCAGGACTTCTGGAAGATGGTCTACGACACGGCCCTGGAGGCCAATCCGAACGCCGTCGTCGAGTTCTGTCCCTGCGGCACCTCATACGCCTTCCACAACCTGCCCTACACCAACCAGGTCCCGGCTTCGGATCCGCTTTCGTCATGGCAGGTCCGCCTGAAGGGCAAGTCGCTGAAGGCGCTGATGGGCCGTGACGCGGCCTATGCCGGCGACCACGTCGAGCTGAGCGACGGCGGCAACGACTTTGCCTCTACCGTTGGTATCGGCGCGGTCATCTCGACCAAGTTCACCTGGCCCAACGAGGGCCGGGGCAAGGACGCCAACTTCCGCCTGACGCCCGAGCGCGAGGTGGTTTGGCGCAAGTGGGCCGATCTCTACAACACCAGGATGCTGCCCAAGGGCCAGTATCTGGGCGAGCTGTACGACATCGGCTTCGACAAGCCCGAGGCCCACGCGATCGAGAAGGACGGCCGGCTCTATTACGCCTTCTACGCCCCGCAATGGGACGGGCCGGTCGAGCTGCGCGGCCTGGGCAAGGGCGGCTATCGCCTGACCGACTACTACAACGGCACGGATCTGGGGACGGTGACGGCGGCGAACGCGCGCATTCCGGCCAAGTTCGAGAAGTTCCTGCTGATCGAAGCCGTTCCCGTGAAAGGCCGCCGCGCATGACCGACACTTCCGTGGCCGCGCCCGCCGCGGCGCCCCGGCGCTGGCTGGTCTTCGCCTTCCTGACCGTCGCCCTGTGGGGCGTGTGGGGCGCTTTGGCCGGCATCTCGGCCCAGCGCGGCTTTCCCGAAACGCTGGTTTACTGCGTGTGGGCGGTCACCATGATAGTGCCCGCGGTCATCGTCATGCGGCGGGAAAAGTGGAAGCTTGATCGCGACCCGAAGTCGATCCTCTACGGTCTGCTGATCGGCCTGACCGGGGCCGGCGGCCAGATGATCCTGTTCTATGCCGTGACGACCGGTCCGGCCTATCTGATCTTCCCGATCATCTCTCTGTCGCCGCTGGTCACCATCCTGATGTCGTTCGTCCTGCTGAAGGAGCGCACGACCAGGTTTGGGGCGCTGGGGGCGGTGCTGGCCCTGATCGCCCTGCCGTTGTTCGACTTCTCGCCGCAGGGCTTCTCGTTCGCCCAGGGCTCGACCTGGTTCCCGCTGGCCCTGATCATCATGCTGTGCTGGGGCGTGCAGGCCTATTTCATGAAGCGGGCCAACGCCCTCATGAGCGCCGAGAGCATCTTCTTCTACATGATGATCAGCGGGCTGTTGCTGGCGCCCGTGGCGCTGGCCATGACCGACTTCTCCAAGCCCATCAACTGGGGCTGGGACGGGCCGTGGCTGGCGGCGGGCATCCAGGTGCTCAACGCCGTGGGCGCGCTGTCGCTGGTCTACGCCTTCCGTCATGGCAAGGCGATCGTGGTCGCCCCCCTGACCAACGCCGGCGGTCCGCTGGTCACCGCGGTGATCTCGCTGCTGATCGCCGGGGTCGTGCCGGGTCAGCTGAAGATGATCGGCCTGGCCCTCGCCGTCGTCGCCTCGGCGCTTCTGGCCCTCGCGCCCTAGGGCGCTGCTGTTTCGGTCCCCCTGGAGCGGTCGTTGCCTGCGGCGACCGCTCCTTTTTTTCGGACCTGCTGATTATCCAGTCCGAAACGCAATTTACGTGTTTCGTTTTCATTGCTTTGATTGCGTTATGCTGGGGATTGCGCTACCAGTGCGTCCTGATCACCGGAGGATTCCCATGAAGGCGATGCTCGATCTGGTCGCCCGGCATAAGTCCGGTGAGGCCCGGGGCATATATTCGGTCTGTTCGGCCCATCCGCTGGTGATCGAGGCGGCTTTCGTGCATGCGCTGAACACCAGCGTCGACGTGGTGCTGATCGAAGCCACGTGCAATCAGGTCAATCAGGACGGCGGCTATACCGGCATGACGCCGGAGATGTTCCGCGACTTCGTCCATGGCGTCGCCGACAAGGCCGGCCTGCCGCGCGAGCGCGTGCTTCTGGGCGGCGACCATCTGGGCCCCAACCCCTGGACGGGCCTCAGCGCCGACGAGGCGATGAAAAAGGCCGACGTGCTGATCGAGCAATACGTGGCGGCCGGCTTCCGCAAGATCCACGCCGACTGCTCCATGTCGTGCGCCGACGACCCGACGCCCCTGTCGGAAGACACCATCGCCCGCCGCGCCGCCCGCCTGATCAAGATCGCCGAGGCCACGCAGCTGCGTGTGGGCGGCGAGCCATGCGTCTATGTCATCGGCACCGAGGTGCCCGTGCCCGGCGGCGCGGCCGAGGACCTGCCCGAGCTGGAGGTCACCACCCCCGAGGCGGCGATCGCCACCATCGACGCCCACCGCGCCATCTTCGCGGCGGAGGGGCTGGCGGAGGCGTGGCCGCGCGTCATCGCCACCGTCGTGCAGCCGGGCGTCGAATTCGACCATCACAAGGTCATCGACTATGACCGCGCCAAGGCCGTGGCCCTGAGCGGCGCGCTGGACGACCGGCCGAACCTGGTCTTCGAAGCTCACTCGACCGATTACCAGACGCCCAAGGCGCTGAAGGCCCTGGTCGAGGACCATTTCGCCATTCTCAAGGTCGGGCCGGGCGTCACCTTCGCCCTGCGCGAGGCCTTCTGGGCGCTGGACGCCATCGAGCGCGAATGGCTGGGCGAGGACCGGGCCTCTGGCTTCCGTCGCATCGCCCTGGAGCGCATGACCGCCGATCCGCGCAACTGGGCCAAATATTACCACGCCACCGGCGCGGCCCTGCGGTTCGACCTGCAATACAGCCTCTCCGACCGGATCCGCTACTACTGGCCGGACGCGCGGATCACCGCGGCGCAGGCGGCGATGTTCGCCAACCTGACCGACAATCCGCCGCCCCCGGCGCTGATCAGCCAATATCTGCCGCTGGCCTACGCGGCCGTCCGCAACGCCGCCGCCGCCCCCAGCCCAGCCAATCTGGTGATCGCCCACATCGGCGCGACCCTGGAGGCCTACCGCGCGGCTTGTACCCCTGAGCCGGAGTATGCTCATGCCTGACGTCACACATCTGGGTCTGCAGGAGTCCGAGCTGGACCGCCTGGGCGGCCTGTGGACCGCGCGCGAGATCGCGCAGCAGCCGGCCATGCTGCGCGAAACCCAGGCGCTGCTGATGGCGCGCCGGGACGAGATCGAAGCCTTCCTCCAGCCGCTTCTGCGTTCGCCCGCCCTGCGCGTGATCCTGACCGGCGCGGGGACCTCGGCCTTCATCGGCGAATGCCTGGCGCCGGTGCTGTCCAAGCGTCTGGGCCGCCGGGTCGAGGCCATTCCGACGACGGATCTGGTCTGCGCGCCGCACCTCTATTTCGAAGCCGGCACGCCCACGGTGCTCGTCTCGTTCGGCCGTTCGGGCAACAGTCCGGAAAGCGTGGCGGCCGTCGAACTGGCCGACCGGCTGGTGACGAACCTACATCACCTGGTCATCACCTGTAACGCCGAGGGCGCCCTGGCGACCTATGCGCAACGCTCGCGCGGCCTGACCGTGCAACTGCCCGAAGCCACGCACGATCGCAGCTTCGCCATGACCTCCAGCTTCTCGTGCATGACCTATGCGGCGCTGGCGGTGTTCAGCGGCATCGCGGCCCTGGATGCGCGCGTCGACGCCATCGCGCGCGCCACCCAGAGCGTGATCGCCAACCATACCTCGGCCATGCGGACCGCGGCCGACGAAGGCTATGAGCGCGTCGTCTATCTGGGCAGCCATATCTTCCAGGGCCTGGCGCGGGAGTCGGGGCTGAAACTGCTGGAGCTGACCAACGGCGCCCAGGTGACGATGTTCGACTCGCCGCTGGGCTTCCGGCATGGCCCCAAGACCATCGTCAACGACCGGACCCTGATCGTCGTCTTCTTCTCGAACAACGCCTATACGCGCAGCTACGACATCGACTTGCTGGACGAGCTTCGGCGTGACAACGACGCCGCGCGGGTCATCGCCATAACGGCCCAGGACGGGGTCGGACTGGCCAAGGGCGACGAGGTCACCATCACCGGTCTCGAGACAGCGGACGACGCCGAGCTGCTGTTCCCCTATATCGTGGCGCCGCAGATCTTCGCCTTCTTCGCCTCCCTGCGGCTGGGGCTGCGCCCGGACAAGCCCAACACCTCCGGCACGGTCAACCGCGTCGTGCAGGGCGTGCGCATCCACGAGCTGAGCTGACGATGGACGACGCGGGCCTGTCGCAAGGGTGTTTCCTGGGCGTGGACGGCGGCGGCACGAAGACCGCCTTCGTGCTGACCGACGGCGCGGGCCGCGAGCTGGCCCGCCACGAAGGGGGCTCCAGCTACTACATCCAGATCGGCTTCGAGAACCTCCACACCCTGCTCCACGACGGCGTCCACGCCGTGCTGGACAAGGCCGGGGTGTCGGCCAAGGACGTCACCTTCGCCTTCTTCGGCCTGCCCGCCCATGGCGAGGATTCGCAGGTCCAGCCGTTCCTCGATGTGATCCCCGAGGCCGTGCTCGGCCATCACCGCTACGCCTGCGGCAATGACATGATCTGCGGCTGGGCCGGCTCGCTGGCCGGCGAGGACGGCATCAACATCGTCGCCGGCACGGGGTCGATCGGCTATGGCGAGCGCCAGGGGCTGTCGGCGCGCGGCGGCGGCTGGGGCGAGGTGTTTTCCGACGAGGGGTCGGCCTACTGGATCGCCGTTCAGGGACTCAACGCCTTTTCGCGCATGGCCGACGGCCGCCTGCCGCGCGGGCCGCTGCATGACCTGCTGATGCGGGAACTGGAGCTGAAGAGCGATCTCGACATCTGCGCCTATGTCTATGCGAAGGCGACGCCGCAACGCGATCGCATCGCCGCCCTGTCGCGCCTGATCGCCCGCGCGGCGACGCAGGGCGACGAGGCCGCGCGCCGCATCTTCGCCGACGCCGGCCGGGAGCTGGCGGCTATCGTGGAATCGATCCGCCAGCGGCTGCGATACCAGCCCGGCGAGACGGTGAGCCTGTCCTATTCGGGCGGCGTGTTCCAAGGCGGCGAGCTGATCCTGCAGCCCTTTCGCCAGCAGCTTGCGGCCTATTCGTCCGACTACCGCATCGTCGCGCCGCGCCACGGCCCGGCCATCGGCGCGGCCCTGTATGCGGCGCGCCTGAGCGGGCGCCCCCTCGGATTGCCGGTCGATGTCTGACGGTGTGTTCTTGGAGCGTGAGCGTTTCGATACGGGGCGTCGCGGCGTGGCGCGGCTGGAAGCCTTGCTGTTCGACATGGACGGCACGCTCAGCGACACCGATCCGGTCCACCGCCAGGCGATGACCGACACGCTTGTCGCCCAGGGCGTCGCGCTGAACGACGACGACTTTCACCGCTACGTTTCAGGTCAGTCGAACGAAGCGATCTTCGCGCACTTCTTTCCCGCGCTGTCGGGGGAAGAGCGCCGGCGTCTGGCCGACGCGAAGGAGGCGCTCTATCGCGACCTGACCCCCCGGATGACGCCGATGCCGGGCCTTGTCCGGTTGATCGATTGGGCGAAGGCCGGCGGCGTCGCCTGCGCCCTGGTCACCAACGGCCCTCGGCCCAATGTCGAGCACACGCTGAAGGTTCTGGGTCTGACCGACAGCTTCGACACCCTGGTTCTGGGCGAGGAGCTGCCGCGCGCCAAGCCCGATCCGCTTCCCTATCTGGAAGCCCTGCGGCGGCTCGGGGCCCGCGCCGATCGCGCCATGGCCTTCGAGGATTCGCGAACCGGCGCGGCGGCCGCGCTGGCGGCGGGGGTGTTCACCGTGGAGATCACCGGGCCGTCGAGAGCGACGGGACTTCACCCCGGCGCGGATCTGACCGTGTCGGATTTCAACGCGCAGGCGCTCTGGGCCCGCCTCACCGCGACGGAGGTTCTCGCCAACGCCTGAGCCGAGACGCCTCTCCTATCAAGCGGCGCCTAATCCCGCTGCAAGTTTCGATTTTTTCTGCAACGAAAGTGGCTCTAAAACGAAACTTGCATAAGTGGCGATTTGACAGGTTTGCGAAACCAGAGTTACCTTTTGTATTATAAAATGGCTGCAGACCGAAACTTTGGAATTCTGCGCCGTCATCATGCGAGGAAAAGGGGTTCGCTATGTCACGTCGTCCATCTCACCGGAGGGCCATCATGGTCTCCGCCGGCATCGCCGCCCTCATGTCGGCGAGCGCAAGCTTGGCGCAGGTTTCGGCGGACGCCGCTGAAGACGCGACCGTCGAGGAAGTCGTCGTGGTCGGGGTGCGGGCCAGCGTCGCGCGGGCCGTTGCGCTGAAGCGCGACGCCGCCACGGTTCAGGACTCGATCAGCGCCCTGGAGCTGGGCATGTTCCCGGACGACAACGTCGCCGACTCGCTCAGCCACATCACCGGCGTCTCGATCTCGCGCACGGCGGGCGGCGAAGGCCAGAAGGTCAGCGTCCGGGGCCTGGGCCCGGAATACACCCTGTCCACCTTCAACGGCCGCATCCTGGCCACCGACGGCGCGGGGCGCGACTTCGCCTATGACGTGCTGCCGTCCGACGTGATCAGCGGCGCCGACGTGATCAAGGGCGCGGAAGCGGCCAACACCGAAGGCGCCATCGGCGGCCTGATCAACCTGCGTTCGGCCAGCCCGTTCGACAAGCTCGGCCAGCAGGGCATCGTCCGCCTTGAGGGCGACCGCAATCAGATGTCGGAACTGGACGGCCGCAAGCTGTCGGCGGTCTACAGCAACACCTTCGCCAACGACACGCTGGGCATCCTGCTCGGCGTGGTGGTCGAAAAGCGCGACGACCGCACCGACGTGGCCGGCAATGACGGCGGCTGGAGCCGCAACGCCGACCCGACCGACGAAAGCTGGCTGTGGGGCAACACCTGGGGCGGCGCGATCGACCCGAACAACAACGGCGTGCTGGACGAGGAGGAATACGGCCTGATCGGCCCGGGCCAGTTCCGCGTCGGCTCGATCCTGGAAAAGAAGAAGCGCAACGCCTTCACCGGCAAGGTCGAGTGGCGGCCGAACGATAACTTCAAGCTGGTTGTCGACGGGCTGGCCACCAAGCTGGACTCGCCGCAGGTCGGCTACCAGCAGTCGTTCTACCCGCTGTACGCGCCGGGTCGCTGGTCGAACATGGTGATCAAGGACGGGATCGTCACCAGCTTCGACATGGACAATCCCGATCCGGAAATGCGCCTCAATCCGGAGCTGCTGAACCAGACCTCCTACCGTGTGGTCGAGACCCAGCTCTACGGCGCCAACGCCGAATGGAACGTGTCTGACAAGCTGACCGTCAGCGCCGACGTCTATCGCTCGACCTCCAAGCGCCATTCGGGCGGGCAGGACAGCTATGTCGTGCTGCGCATGAACCAGGCCAACACGGCGCATATCTCGCTGACCGGCGCGCGCGTGCCGAACGTGACGGTCGACTTCGACGACGGCCGCGACCTGGCCACGGGCCTGGCCAACGGTCAGTTCAGCGACTCCGACTTCAACACCCACTATTTCTCGCTCGCGGGCGACGACATCGACGACAAGATCACCGGCGCGACGTTCAAGGGTAAATGGGCCACCGAGCGCGCCTGGCTCGACAATGTGCAGTTCGGGGTCACCTACACCGACCGCACCAAGTCGCGCGACCTGGTCAACAACGCGCTGACGGGCGGGGCCGACTACTATTCCGGCAACTACGCGATCAATGTCGGCGACCTGAACGGCACCGTCATCTCCAACAGCTTCAACCTGCCCAATTTCATGAGCGAGGTCGACGCCCAGTTCCCCCGCACCTTCCTGGCCTTCGACGTGGCCAGCTATCAGGCGGCCCTGGCGGCCTATAACGGCACGGCGCGGCCGGGCGGCGGCGTCTACGACTATGACGAGGCGGCCCCGACCTGGAACCCGCTGCAAAGCTACCGGGTGGGCGAAGAGTCCTGGGCCGGCTTCGTGCAGGCCAATCTGGAAGGCGAGCGCTGGAGCGGCAATGTCGGCCTGCGCGTCGTGAAGACCAAGACCAACGCCCAGGCCTGGGACGCCAAGATCCTCGAAATCATCGAGAACGGCGCCTTCAACTACACGGCGGTCTATGACGAGCCGACCTCGGTGACGCAGAAGAACGACTACACCTACGTGTTGCCGTCGTTCAACTTCAACTATCGCTTCACCGAAGAGCTGCGCCTGCGCCTGGGCGCCGCCAAGACCATGGCCCGTCCGTCGGTCGAGACCCTGGCTCCGACCAACACCACCGAAAGCGTCTCGTGGGGCGAGTTCACCCAGATCTACAGCGGCAACGCGGCGCTGAAGCCCTATTCGGCCAAGCAGTTCGACGTCTCGCTGGAATACTATTTCCGCCCCAACTCGGTCTTCAACTTCGCGGTGTTCCAAAAGCGCATCAAGGACCAGATCACCACCAGCTGGGAGCCGGGCCAGGACATCGGCGTGCCGGGCTACCTGTTCAACATCAGCCGTCCGATCAACGGCGACTACGCCAAGGTGAAGGGCATCGAGGTCGGCCTGCAGCACTTCATGGACAACGGCTTCGGCGTGCGGGCGCAATACACCCGCAACTGGGCCAAGAGCTATGTCGGCGAACAGGAGCGTCCGCTGGAAGGCATCGCCCCGTCGGTCTATTCGCTGGGCGTCTTCTATGAGCGCGGTCCGGTGTCGGCCAGCGTTTCGGCCGACCACACGGCGGGCTTCGCCACGGCGGTCAACGTGCTGGGCGAAGGCTACAACGAGGAAGCCGATCCGATCACCTGGGTGACGGCGCACGTGTCGTACAAGATCAACGACAAGATGGACATCTCGCTCGAGGGCCAGAACCTTCTGGACGAGGCCAACACCTACAGCATCAACGGCAACCCGCTGCTGCCGCAGGGCTACTACCGCTACGGCGCCTCGTACAAGCTGGGCGTGAGCTACCGCTTCTAGACCTGCCCGCCGCCGTCGGTCCCGCGCTTCAGGCGGGGCCGGCGGCGGCTTCTTCATACCTGAAAATAGCGGACGGGGCGGGACGTCATGGCTTCAATGGCATGGGCGGGTGGACGCCCGCGAACCTCGCGTGCGGCGTTGCTGGCGGTCGCGTTTGTCATGGCCGGATCCGCTCAGGCTCAGGCTCAGGCTCAGGCTCAGCCAACGCCAGCCATTGTCAGCGCCGATTTCCGCGTCACCGACGCCGACGTCGCCAATCCGGAACGCGGCTTCTACAAGGCGGCCGAGACCGACCTCGACGCCCTGAGCACGGCCTTCGTGGCCGACGCCTACGCCCAGGGCTATCGCCTGATCTACGCGCGGATCGATCTGGAGCCCTATCGCGACACCGAGCTTCCGGCGGCGTTCCTCGCCGCCACCGAGGCCGGCTTCGAAACGGCGCGCCGGGGCGGGGTCAAGCTGATCCTCCGCGCCACCTACAACTATCCGCGCGGCGAGACCGAATACCGCGATGCGCGGGACGCCTCGCTGTCCCGCGTGCTGGGCCACCTGGCCCAGCTCAAGCCGCTGCTCCATCGCAACGAGGACGTGACCGCCTTCGTGCAGGCCGGCTTCATCGGCGCGTGGGGCGAGTGGCACACCTCGTCCAACGCCCTGACGACGCCCGCCAACCGTACCCGGATCAAGGACGCCCTGCTCGACGCCGTGCCCGCGACGCGGTTCGTCCAATTCCGCTATCCGCCCTACATCCAGGCCTGGACGCCGACGCTGCCTGGACTGGACGCAGCGCTGGACGGGTCCTTCCGCACCGGGTTTCACAACGACTGTTTCCTGGCCAGCGACACCGACGTCGGCACCTATGACGAGGACGCGGGCCCGCGCGCCGATCAGCGGCGCTACAACGACGCCCAGGGCGACCTGGCGCCGTTCGGCGGCGAGACCTGCAACCCCGCCGACGATCCCGATCCCAAGCCGCGCACGGCCTGCGCCGACATCCTGGACGAGGGCGCGCGCTACAACCTGACCTATCTGAACGACGGCTATTACCGCCGGCTGTTCCACGACAACTGGCGCAAGCAGGGCTGCCTGGACGAGGTGCGTCGCCGCATGGGCTACCGCCTGGCCCTGGTCAGCGCCAGCCATCCGGCGGCCGTCGCGCGCGGCGGCGGGCTCTCGGTTTCGATCATGGTCCGCAATCTAGGCTGGGCGCGGCTCTACAATCCCCGGCCGGTGGAGATCCTGCTGCGAGATCGCGAGACGGGCGCTGTCCGCCGGCTGGAGGCGACGGGAGCCGACCCGCGCCGCTGGCTGCCGGGGGCGGACGCCGCCCAGACGCTCAACGTGGACCTGCCCGACGACGTGAGGGGCCCGCAGGACGTCTGGCTGGCCTTGCCGGACGCGAGCCCCCGCCTCAAGGACGACCCCCGCTTCGCCATCCGCCCGGCCAACGCCGACAGTCCCGCGGACGGCCAGGGATGGGACGAGACGCGCGGCGCGTTCGCCCTGGGCACGATCGTCGACGTGCGCTAGGCGCGCCGCCGCCGGCCATCCAGCCGTACGGGGTCTTCCACCGGTCGGGGGCCACGCCGATCCCGCGTGGATTGATCAGGATCATCCCGGCCCGCTCGGGACGGCGCCAGGCTGGGGTGATGAAACGCTCGAGATCGGATCCCCTCATGACCAAGACCGAAGGCGCGGCGCGACGCGGGCTGATAACCGCCGTGGTGGGACTGCTGATGACCGGCCGCACGGCTTGGGGTCGACCGGCCGCGCCCGCCCATGCGTCGTTCAAGGGGGAGAACCTGGCGCTGGTGATCGGCTACCAGTCCGGCTCGGGAACGCTGACGTTCCAGGGACGTCGCCACGCCTTCCGGCTCTCGGGCGTCAGCATGGTGGGCCTTGGCGCTGAACGGGTGGAGGGAACCGCCGAGGTCCGCAATCTGGCGGCGCTAGAGGATTTCGCGGGTCTCTACTGGGGCGTCGGGGCCGGCGGGACCCTGATCCTGGGGCGAGGGCGCGCGACGTTGCGCAACGCCAAGGGCGTGGAAATCGTGCTGGCTCTCGAGGGGCGCGGAATCGGCCTGACGCTCGCCGCCGGCGGGGCGCGCATCGTGCTCGGCTAACCACGGCGCCGGCATCGATTTCCAAGAAGAGAAGACCCGACGCCCGACGATGCGCCGCCGTCGACCTCAGCTGAGATTGGCTTCCAGCAGGCGTTCGACAGCCACGACATCGCGCCACACCCCGTCGAGCTTGCCGTGTTTTTCGTGGACGCCAACTTCGCGAAAGCCGACCGATTTGAGGAGCGCCAAGCTGGCCTTGTTCTCGACGAACACGCGGGAAAGCAGTTTCCAGAATCCGGCCCTCGTCGCTTGTTCGCTCAAAGCCTTCATCGCGAGGGCGCCCACGCCCTGGCCCCGATTGGCGCGTCGCACATAGACAGAGAACTCGGCGACACCGGCATAGCAGCAGCGATCGGCATAGGCGTAGGTGGCGGCGTAGCCGGCGATCCTGTCGGTCTCGTCCACGACCACGACGATAGGGTGACGCTCATCGAACCAGTCCAGGATCTGATCGACCGAACGCGGCGTCGTCTCGAAGGTGGCGATCCGGTCGGCGATGCCCTCGTTGTAGATCTCGACGATCGCGGGCGCGTCGCCGATCCGGGCGGTGCGCGTCGTCAGCCTAGGGTTGGTCATGCGCGCTCGGCTTCCAGGGTTTCGTGGCTCATCGCCGCCGCGCCGAGCGCGACATGCTGGGCGATGCGGCCATCGGCCTTCCGCTCGCTGTAGCGATCGACCAGATAGTCGGCCCGATCGCGCGTGAGCAGCGTGAACTTCACCAACTCCTCCATCACATCGACCACGCGGTCGTAATAGTTCGAGGGCTTCATTCGGTCGTCCTCGTCGAATTCCTTGTAGGCCATGGCGACCGAGGACTGGTTGGGGATGGTGATCATGCGCATCCAGCGACCGAGCAGGCGCAGGGTGTTGACCGCATTGAACGACTGGGAGCCGCCGCTGACCTGCATGACCGCCAGGGTGCGGCCCTGGGTCGGGCGAACGCTGCCGATCTCCAGCGGAATCCAGTCGATCTGGGCCTTCATGATCCCGGTGATGGCGCCGTGGCGTTCGGGGCTGCACCAGACCTGTCCCTCCGACCACAACGACAGCGCCCGAAGCTCCTGAACCTTGGGATGGTCGGGGCCGGTGGCGTCGGGAAGCGGAAGGTCGCGCGGGTCGAAGATCCGGGTCTCGCAGCCCAGGGCTTGGAGGATGCGCGCGGCCTCCTCGACCAGCAGGCGGCTGAACGCGCGCTCCCGCAGCGAGCCATAGAGCAGCAGGATGCGCGGCGGATGCGTTGACGGCGCCTGGACCTCCAGCCTGGCCTGGTCGATCGGCGTCAGGAACCGCGGCTGCAGGGCGGGAAACTCGGTCATGCAAGCAACTCCGACATTCGTCATTGATCCGTTGCATATTTCGATCATATTGGAAATATGGAATCGAAAGACGCCGCCGCGAGCCTGTCCGCCCTTGGCCATGAGGGGCGTCTGGCGATCTTCCGTCTGTTGGTGAAGGCCGGCGCGGGCGGGATCGCGGCCGGTGAGATCGCGCGGCGGCTGGCCATGCTGCCCAACAGTCTGTCGGCGAACCTCAACGTGCTGTCCCACGCCGGCCTGATCGGTTCGCGCCGTGACGGTCGGTCGATCATCTACTGCGCCGACTACGCGGCGATGAGCGGCCTGATCGGCTTCCTGATGGAAGACTGCTGCAACGGCGCCCCCGAGATCTGCGCGCCGCTGGGCG